>Ga0154020_10003285_pt1 | contig 19524 bp, 18 predicted proteins | sample Klosneuvirus_201_FD_109709 | JGI IMG/M metagenome (GOLD analysis project Ga0154020, IMG submission 109709) | Active sludge microbial communities from wastewater, Klosterneuburg, Austria - Klosneuvirus_20160825_MG | ecosystem: Engineered > WWTP > Aerobic digester > Activated sludge | place... | reverse complement strand
AGCATCTCTCGCCATGCCTTCCATGCCGCCACGTGCATGGAGGCCACGCAGATCCCGCTCAGAACGCGCCGATGCTCGCGCGAGCGCGCTCGATGGACCCCATGCTTGCTCACCCGCCCGAGGGCGCGTCCCGAGCCGACTCGTTGCCCGCACCCCCCCGCCCGGAGTTGCCCAAAAGAACCCACCGAAGTTGGCATTCGAGTTGATCCGCGAACGCGTCGTCCCGAGCCAAATCATGCGCTCTCGGGTCGTGTTCATCGCAGTCGTGCGGCCACTCGACCGTTGACGTGTCGGACTGTCGAGCTACTTTGCGAGAGACGAGAGCGTGAATGGCGCTGATGCGCCGGGAGGAGAGTGATGAGCGCACCCCAGAAGAAGGTCCAGGTGACGATCCGGCTCACGCGCTACGAGGCCCGCCGACTCGACGTGATCCGCCGCCATGGCGTCCCCTACGGCGCGCGCTGGCGCGAGGCCGCGCCCGCCGTCGCGCAGGCCATCGTTCACCTGGCCAACGAGATCGAGGCCGGTCGCCCCCCTGGCGCCACGCCACCTGGTGATGGCGCGCCCCCGAAGAAGACATAGCTCCGGCGCGCGTACGCGAGATCGCGGGCAGCTGGTCGAGTCCGCGTGGATCGTACGAACCAGAAGGAGCAGCCGATGGCGACAAGCGACGATGGCCGGCCCACCGAGGTGCAGTTCAGGGCGTTCCAGCAAATGTACGACTACATGAACCGGACCGTCTTCGGCGGCGGGCTCAAGCCGGTCATCCTCAACTTCAGCCGCCGCGCCAAGACCCTCGGCTTCTTCGCCCCCGAACGCTGGCAGCGCGACGGCGGCGAGAAGGCCCACGAGATCAGCCTCAACCCCGCCTACCTCGCCACCCGCAAGCCCCGCGACGTCGCGTCCACCCTGGTCCACGAGATGGTGCACCTCTGGCAGGAGACCTTCGGCAAACCCGGCCGCCGCGGCTACCACAACGCCGAGTGGGCCACCAAGATGCAGTCCATCGGCCTCATGCCCTCCGCCACCGCCGCCCCCGGCGGCGCTCGCGTCGGCCAATCCGTTTCGCACTACGTGGTCGAGGGCGGCCCCTTCGACCGCGCCTTCAAGGCCATGCCCCGCGAGTACCTCCTCCCATGGCAAAGCTGGGAGCCCACTACGGGAAGCACCACCAAGGGCCCCCCCTCGAAGCTCAAGTACACCTGCCCAACCTGCGCCACCAACGTCTGGGGCAAGCCCGGCCTGCGCATCCGCTGCGAGACGTGCGATACGCTCCTCGTCGCCGGCGGAGAGGCAGGCTCGGCGGCAAACGCGCGCGAAGCTGCTTGAGCGGTCCCGGGGACGAGAGCGGGCCGTTAGGATACAGTTCTAGAACCCTGAGGCCGGCTCGGCCAAGTTTGTACACCGTCGTCGTCGAGGAACTCCCCGGCCCGCGGTGCGGTTCCGCTGCCGCCCGGCGAAGACGCGATGCATCCTGGGCGATCTGACCAGGCGGCTCAGACGAAATCGACCCGCGTTACTCCAATCGACGCTTCGTCGAAGACCTTGCGACCTGGTGACCTCCTGGCCGTCACCGATCCGAACACGACGGGATAACCGTGTGTGGCTAGCGTGGCGACAAGCAATCGGAGATTCGTCCAGGTCTCTGGCGGACGACGGGCGCCGATCTTTCCGGTTGTGCACCAGTTCTCCCAGTAGGTCGATTCCGCGAGGACTAGCAACGGAATCGCCCCATCGCGAAGGGTGTCCGCTGTCTCTCCGAAGCGTCGCAGATGATCCGCGAACAGAGGAGAGAACGTGTCCCAGTTTCTTCGGAGCGCGATGGCGTAGGACGCGGCCTCGAGGATGGCGCGAAGAGGCGGCTCCACGTTGTTCCGCGCCTTGAGTTCGACTACGAGTGGGCGGCCCATCACGGAGCCCAGCAGGTCCACGGCGCCCCAGTCGTCCCTTCCCCTGTTGTCGAACAGCGCGTATTGGAAGGTCACAAGGCCCGACCAGAGATCACAGACGGGAGACCCTCCCCCAAGCCGGAACCGGTCGTAGATGGCTCTCTCTAGGAGCCGCTCCTCGGATGGGCGTTCGCGCCCGGGGTGCTTCTTCGAGATTCCCATCTGCTCAGGCGGCAACCGGGAGCGGTGGTCGAGGTCGAGGCGCAGTTGCTCACGCGTCCGAGTTGGCGCCTCCTTGAAGGTTGTGTCGATGGCACGCCTCAGATCCCTCGCGAGTTCCAAACACTGTGCTGCGAGAAACGTGCGTTGCTTCCACGCGTCCTTGAGCACGTGGAATCCATCGTGGGGCCCCTTGCCGTAGAACGGCCCATCCTCACCGCGCCTCTTCTTCATTTCTCACCATCGTTGGCGACCCTGCGGAAGGTGGGACAACCATCCGGGCACGTTATCTCGCCGAGACCGTATCGCCGAAAGTGAAGCACGCCATCCTCGCCGTCAAGGCGCGTCGAGAGGAAGCCCTCGCCTCCCCAGTGAGCGCACGTCCGGCAGAGTGCATGCCACTCCGCGGCCGCCTGCTCGCGCGCCTCGGTCGCGGCGACGTACTCGGGTATACGCGCCAGCACCTCGCGCCAGCGATCCTCCCCGAGGCGATGTCGCGATTCCCGGATCAGAAACTCGCCGCGAACCATGATGTCTGCAGGCGCACCGAGCGCGCGCATGCGCTCGAGCCGGAATACTCGGGCCAGCGCCTGCTCGACGTACCGCCTCGGATCACGGCTGGGCGAACCCGGCATGTCGCGACCCTACCTTCTTCGCTCTGAGCTCGACGTCCAGGAACCTGAGCAACTCGGTGACCGTTGTTTTTGAGCCGAGCGTGCGTATCTTTTGCTGGACCGCGGCGAAGTCGTTTGGGGTCAAGCCGGATCGGGCGCGCAGGTGGTCGCGCACGATCGCGAGCCGTTGTCGATCGAGTTCCCCGTCCACGAGCTCCCCGAAGGCCAGGCCGAACAGGGACACAGCTTGGTCGTCGCGCATGGGACGAAACTCGATCTTGAACACGAACCTGCGGAGCGCTGCCTCGTCGATGTCCTCCCACAGGTTCGTCGTGCACGCGGCCACCCCGCGGAAGTGCTCGAGCTGCTGCAGGAACTCGTTCACCTCCGTGACCTCCCAGCGCGCCGCGGCGAGCTGGCGCGATCGCAGGAACGTGTCCGCCTCGTCGAAGAGCAGCAGCGCGCGGTGCGCTTCGGCGTCGCGGAACGCCTCCGCGATGTTCTTCTCCGTCTCGCCCACCCACTTGCTGATCAGATCCGACCCGTTGCGCTGGACAACGTCGAGGCCCATCCGGCTGGCGAGGTACCGAACGTACTCCGACTTGCCGGTGCCCGGCGGGCCAAATAGGTAGAGCGACACTCCGACGTCGGCGGACGGGCGCCACCGCTCGAGTTGCGACGTGACCGCGTCGAGGTCCTCGCTGCTGTTCACGAGATCCGCTCGATAGGTCTCGGACAGGCAGGCCTGTGATGGCCGCGTCTGGCGACCCGACACGAGCAGCTCGGCAGGCGCCAGGAACTGCTCGACCTGGTCGCGCGTCGGGCGATCGCCGGAGACCAGTCTGGCGGAGGAGACCGAGGCGGCGACCTGGGCCGGGCTGCAGCGATACTGGGCGAGGGCTGCGATGTCGGGCTTCGAAAGCGATCGCGATTCGCCGACGCACTTCGCGAGGATCTCGGCGCGGCGGTGCAGGTTCAACTCGCGGAGCTCAATCGAGTAGGTGAAGCGCCGCAGGTAGGCGCGATCGACTCCGCGCAGGCTGTTCGTGATCCACACGACTGGAACCTGGTTGCGCTCGAGGAAGGACGTGAACCACTGCTTGCCCATCGTCGGTTTCCCCAAACGCTCCTCGTCGGCCTTCCTGCGGCCGAACAGATCCTCCATTTCGTCGAACAGGAGAAGGCTTCGCGCTGTCCGCAAGAGCCGCTGTCCGAGCAAGAGGGAGGAAAGCCGCTCGCTCGGTTCTGCGGGTTCTCCCGCATCGTCATCGCCCTGCACCATGAAGAGCTCGGCACCGAGCTCGCACGCGAGGAGCCGGGCGAGCTCGGTCTTGCCGGTTCCCGTGGGTCCGTGGAGGAGCAGGTGCACGCCCTGCCTGCGGTCACGCAGGCAAGCGGAGAGGAGATCCGTAACCAAGCGCACTTCGCGGGCGACGTGCGCGTAGTCGGAGGGCTGGAGAGACGGGGCGCACGCGCGAGGAAGAAACCGGGAGAGGAGATGCGCGCGCGTCAACCCAGGCGTCACCGCCAGGTCGAGCACCCCCCACCGCAGATGGACCTTGTTGCTGAAGCGAACGACACGACGCTCGAGAACGATGGCGCCCGACCGCCTGAGCGAGCTCTCTGGCGAGAGCGCCGACTGCACGGTCCGGAACGGCGCGTTCGTGGCGGCCGCGATGACTGCGGCAGCGAGGGGGACGCTGACGTCCCCGAACGAATCGACGAGATTCGAGAGCCCTCCGTCAAGCTGCACGACCGTGAGGAACTGGAGGATGGCCCCGTCGATCGCTGAGAGGTCGAGGAGGTCGAGGAGCGTTTCGATGTTGCCGTCCAAGGGCTCACCCGGCGTCGCCGGCGCCCTCGGGGCGGTGCCCTCGTGCCGCAGGTAGGCCGAGAGCCCCAGCTCGAGCTCCTTTTCCGGCTGCCTCCGTTCGGTCTTGCCCCTGGTCTTGGCCTCTGCGTCCGGGTGCATCGCCGCCATGACCTTCACGACGTCGATGACGTGGAGCTGCCGTATCGCAGCCGCACCGAGGCGCTGGAGATCGGTGCTGACCAGGAGGTTGTGGGCGTAGTCCCGGATGGTGCCGTCGAGCACGCCGGCGGGAGCAAGGATTCGCAGCAGGTGACTCGTCGACACGACAGGCCTCCCTTCTCAGTTGCTCCGCGGGCACGCCGCGAACCCGAGGCTGCGCGCAAGGACGTCCAGCACCTCGGCGACACGCTCCGCCTGGCGACGGCCGATCTCCGATCCAAGCGCGGCGACGACCGGCAACGGATACGCCAGGTCGGGATCGCGCGGCACTCCCTCGGGCCATGGGTCGAGCTCGGTCGCGAGCGTTGCTGCGGGCGCGTGGCGAAGCCTCGTGGCATAGACCGCGGCCGCCTTGACCCGCAGCAGGGCGGCCGCCTGCGGCAGCGAGATCAGGCGAAGCGCGCGCCCTGCGTCGCACCGGAATGCGTGCACGTATTCCGTGAGCCACGCGACGACGACCTCGGGGGCGAAGTCGGCGGCCAGCGCCAGGATCCAGGCCAGCCGATCCGTCGTCTCCTGCATGGGGTCTGGGCGGCGCATCAGACGTCCCACCACTCGAGATCCGCGTGTCCCTCCACGCTGGCAAACCAGGACGGGTACGCCTCGGGTGCGAACGTGTGGATAGGCACGACGCGATCGGGATTCAGGGCCACCACGAAGGTCTGAAGATCGGCAACCGACGCATGGCCCGAGCTGTGGTGGACCGACAGCTCGATGCCGTGCCTGCGGAGCCAATCCAGCAACACCTCGCCGGAGGGCTCACGAAGATAGCCCGGCCACATGGACCAGGTGGCTTCGGCTTGCGCGAGGCAGTCAGCCTCCTCGAGCTCCGCAGCCATCGACTGCCGGAACGTGAGGACGAACTCGGCGCGGCGCTCCGCGAGCTCCTCCGCAAAAATGCGGCTCGATCGCACTGCCGCGGTCCGGTGAAACGCCTCGTGCCGGACCACGAGCATCTTTTGGCGGCGCGGCAGGTAGACGCGGACACGATCCCACCCGGGACGCGGGATGGACGCGCAGCCGGTCGCCGCTGCGATCGTCGCCGCGTACAGGTCCATCACGAGCGTCCGACCAGAGCGCAGGCACGCCCGGTACATCGTCACCAGGCGGTCGACGTTCTGCGGCGAGTAGAGCGCGAGCACGGCGCCGGGGGCACGCCGGAACACGGCGATCAGCGAGTTCTCGACGTCGCGCTCGCTGGGCCCCCGCTTGGCGGCGTCGACGCCGTGCACGTGCGTGCCCTCCATGAGGAGGGCGTGCAAACCATGCGGTGGCCGCTCCACCAGCTCCTGGAAGCAGCGAGGCTTGCGACCATGAGCGCGGAAGTCACCGCTGTAGAAGAGCCGTCGGCCGCCCGCCTCGACGAGCACCGAGTAAGCGTCGAACGCGCTGTGGTCGTTCAGGTAGGGCGTGATCGTGAACGGGCCCACCTGGAGCGGCGTCCTGTGGCGCAGGAAGCCGGCGGGAGGCCGCGCCAGTCCGGCCCCCGAGAAGAAGGCAGCCTGCTCCAGGATCCGGGCCGCAGCCTCGCCCATGAACACCGGCAACGCGGCTCGGGCGCGGCACACCAGCCCGTAGTGATCGAGGTGCGGATGCGAGAGCACCACGCCGAGAAGGCTCGCGTCGGGCGCTTCGAGCCCCGCGATGTCGGGGAGCGGCACGTCACGCACGTCGCGCGCGCCGAGCGGAAGCCCGAGATCGAGCAGCAGCCGGGCGCCTTCGTGCGCGAGCTCGATGCAGCTACCGCCGACTTCACGGGCACCTCGGTGGATCCGCGCGCGCATCACAGCGTCCTACCGAAGGCATCTTCCCCGAGACGCGCGATGCGCTCGGCGACCGCGTCGGAAGCGTGCGGGCGGCCGTTCAGCTCGCCGACCAGAACGTCAGCGATGAGTTGCCGCAGAATCCCTTCTACTTCGAGGCGGAAGCTGTCCAGGGCTAGTGTTGTTGTCATGCCCTTTCACATACAGCGCACGTGCCGTCCAGCAGGGCGGCAGATCAGTAAGTTATTTCCATGTGTTAGGTATTCCATTGCGAGTCACTACTGATATGCAGATGATCGATCGCAGTGCGTAGACGTGCCTCCATCGCGATGTCGCCGTGGCTCGCTGGTGAGGTTGCGCGGTGGAAGAATGAAGAGTATCTGCCAGCGTTTGCTTTCCGGCGGGTCACGATGCTCCTCGAATTCAACAGGCCGGGCGTCACGTTCCAGCAGGTGGCAAACAGCGCCGGGACCTCCGCCGTCACGGTCCGGCGATGGCGCAGCCGACTCCGCGGACTCGGTGAGGAGCTCGATAGGCGCCACAGGAAACGGCTGCTTGCGCTCGTTCTTGCTGGACGGAAGGACAACCGGCCGATGCAACGGGCAATCCCGAAGCGCGACCGGGACCGCCTCTCGAGGATGCTCGGAACGTGGACAAGGGCATCGGCGCCCACCCGGCTCCGACGCTACGCTCGGGCCGTCGTGGCCCTCCTCCGCGGCGCCACTCTCGATCGGGCCGCAGAGGCGGCCAGTCGCGAAGGCACGGCGACCTCGATCGCGACAGCCCAGCGGTGGCAGAACGAGTTCCTCGACGCCTACAAGGAAAACGACGTTACATCACTTCGCGATCGCCTTCGGGCGGCGCAGCGGCGCAAACGCGGGCGCGAGAAGAAGGTCGTGAAGGCCAAGGCTCTCCTCGCGAGCGGATGGAGCACGCGACGCGTAGGCGAGAAGCTCGGCCTCAGCCAATCGGCTGTTGCGCGACTCAAGCGCGCTCTGACGTAGCTGCAGGTGCGAACGAGTTCAGCGACGCGAGCGCCTGGCGGTGCCGGGCGCTCATGACTGCGTGGAGCGCGCCCTGGTAGTTCTCCGCCTGGCGGGCCTGCACGACGAGATCGTCAGCAACTCCCAGCGCCGCTCGGCCAGGAGCTCGACCATGGCCTCCGCGTTCTCGTCCTCGTGGTGGTTGAGCAAGCATGGTGGGTCCCGCACCTGTATCGATGCCAGGGCGGAGATGACCGCATATTCCTAGCCGACCATCGATGGGGTGCCATGGCCAGCATGAGCACTGTCGCGCCTGTGCGCATGCGATTCACCAGGCCGCGTCCAGAGGAGAGGCGTGAGAGAAACGTGAGTGGATCGTGAGTCGATGCCTCACGATCCACTCACACGGCGGAGGCGGACAGGTCGAGGTCGACTTGTCAGGGTGACTTCTCGAAGGGCCACGAAGTCGGCTGGCCCGCGACGAGGAGGTCACCGTGTCCGAGACGATGTTCCCCCAGCGGCCTGGCGTCAGGCCTGGTCAGCGCTTCAGCCCCCAGCGGCCCTGCCCGATCTGCGCGGGGCACGCACTGATGGAGCCGGGCGCCGGCCGGCGCTGCTACGGCTACCTGTCGAGCGATGGGCAGTACGCCCACTGCACACGTGAGGAGCACGCCACCAACCTCAAGATGGAGGTGGGCGCCAACACCTACGCCCATCGGCTGCGGGGGGCGTGCGCCTGCGGCGAGCAGCATGGCGAGGCAGAGTCGGAGCGCGAGGTCACGGCGCATCGGATCGTCAAGCAGCGCCACTGCATCGTCGCGGAGTACCCGTATTTCGACCTCGCGGGCAGGCTGCGCTACCAGGTCCTCCGGACCGAACCGAAGGGTTTCCGCCAGCGTCGACCGGCCGCCAAGGGTGGGTGGATCTGGTCGGTCGCCGGGGTCGAGCCCGTGCTGTATCGCTGGCCGGCGCTTGCGGCCGCGCCGGTGTCCGAGACCGTCTACGTCGTCGAGGGTGAGAAGTGCGTGCACGCAGTCGAGGCGCTCGGCCTGGTGGCTACTACCAACCCTGGCGGGGCGCTCAAGTGGCGCGACCACTACAACGACGCCCTGGTCGGCCGACACGTCGCGGTGCTGGCCGACAACGACAAGATCGGCCTCCAGCACGCCAAGGATGTAGCCAGGCGGCTGAAGTCGATCGCGGCGTCGATCGCGGTGGTGGAACTGCCCGAGGTGCCGCCGAAGGGCGACGTGGTCGAGTGGATCGCGGCTGGTGGCACCAGAGGCCAGCTCGAAGCGCTGACCGCGGCAGCTCGCGAAGCGCAGCGCCCGCGCGGACCGGCAGTGCTGGTGCGCCTGTCCGATGTGCAGTCGGAGCGTCTGTCGTGGGTCTGGCCGGGCTACCTGCCTGTTGGCAAGCTCGTCATGATCGACGGCGATCCGGGGCTCGGGAAGTCCACCGTCACGCTCGACTGGATCGCGCGGATCACGCGGGGACTTCCGTTTCCAGGAGGGTCCGGCCTGTCTGCGCCGGCTGGAGCAGTGCTGCTCACGCTCGAGGATGGGCTCGGCGACACGATTCGGCCCAGGCTCGAGGCTGCCGGCGCAGAGCTCACCCGCGTGGTCGCCCTTCGCGGCGTCATGAAGAAGGGCGTCGAGCAGGTCCCGGCACTGCCCGACGACCTCGGCTCTATCGAGGCGGCGATCGCGTCCGTCGGGGCTCGGATGGTCGTCATCGATCCGATCATCGCGTACCTCGGCGGAGGGGTGGATTCGCACCGCGACCAGGATGTGCGACGCGCGCTTGGCCCGCTGGCGCAGCTCGCGGAGCGACTGGCCGTCACAGTGATCCTGGTCCGCCACCTCAACAAGACCCAGGGGGGGTCAGCGATCTACCGCGGCGGAGGATCGATCGGGATGATCGGCGCCGCGCGCCTGGGGCTGATGGTGTCCCGAGATCCCGACGACGGGAAGGCGCGGGTGCTCGCCGTCGTGAAGTCGAACCTGGCGGCGGAGGCGCCCTCGCTGCGCTATCGCCTCGAGTCGACGCCCACTGGTGTGGCCAGGGTCGGATGGCTTGGCGAGTCGCCCTACTCGGCCGACGACCTGCTGCGCGGCGACGCCAAGGACGAGAGCCAGGCACCGACCCTCAATGCCGCCATGCGGTTCCTGCGCGAAGTCCTCGCGCGCGGCCCGGTCAAGTTCACCGAGATCGACCGCCTGGCCAAGAGTGGCCTCCATGCGCACACGACGCTGCAGCGCGCGGCCACCGAGCTCGGCATCGCGAAGAAGAGGATCGGGTTCGGCGCCAGCGGCTACTACGAGTGGTCCTTGCCCGGGGATGAGCCTCTCCCGCCGACAACGCCGTCAGGTGCGTCGGTCGAGGAGGGCGTCCTGTGACCGCCCCGGTTGACCAGTACAAGGTAGGGAAGACGGCACGCGAACTCCTCGAGGAACTGCGCCGCCAGGGCGTCAACCTCTACGTCACTGACGACGGCCACCTGCGCTACGAGATGCCCGTTGGTGCCGCCACCCTCGAGCAGATGCACCTGCTGCGCGCGCTGAAGGCCGAGATCCTCCGACTCATCGAGACGACCTGCGCTGACTGCGGCCGGACGCTGGGCAATGTGTGCTGCGAGCTGCTCGACGGCCGACGGATGTGCGGCGAATGCATGGTGGGCCGATGACGGCCCCTGCCGGGCCGCCCGGGGGCGCGGACTGGGAGGTCCGTCACGGCGACTGCATGGACCCGCTCACGGGGCTCCCTTCCCTGGCGGACCTGTCGGTCGACGTCGTGATCACCGACCCGCCGTACTCCAGGCGGGTTCACGAGAGACAGCGCCGGGGGCTCATGTCGCGCGAGCGCAAGGGCACCGAGAAGGCCGCTCGCTCGCGCAACCGGGATCTCGGCTTCAGCCACCTCGAGGCCGAGCTGCGCGAGGGCGTCGCCCGCGAGCTGGCCCGGCTGACCTGGCGCTGGATCCTGATGTTCAGCGACTTCGAATCGACCCACCTCTGGGAGCGCGACCTGGTGGCGCATGGGCTCGAGCACATCCAGGTCGGGATCTGGCACAAGCTCGGCGCCACCCCTCAGTTTCGGGGTGACCGGCCCGCGGCTGGCGCCGAGGCCATCGAGATCGCCCACCCGCCGGGCCGCAAGCGGTGGAACGGGATCAAGCGCAAGGAGGACGAGAAGCCCAAGAAGGGCGGTCACGCCTTCTGGGAGCACGCGATCGTCCTCGACCGCGCCGGCAAGGGCAGGCGCCACCACACGACGCCCAAGCCCTTCGCACTGATGGAGGAGCTGGTGCTGGATCCCTTCTGCGGCTCGGGCACCACTGGGATCGCCTGCCGCAAGCATGGGCGCCGCTTCCTCGGCTGGGAGCTCGACCGGCGCTACGCCAAGATCGCGCGGGCACGAATCGCCGGTCTCGTCGTACCCGAGCTCGACCGCCCACAGCTCGAGATGTTCGTGGAGGACGCACCGTGAGCGACGCCACAACGTTTTCCAGCCCGCTCATGACCCGCGCCGAAGCCGCTCGATACTGCCGCGTGTCGATGCGAACATTCGAACGGCATATCCGCGGCTATGTGCCCGTTGTCGAGATCGGCGGCAGGAACCTATTCCACAGGGAGGATCTGGACCGATGGCTCGTCACTCAGAAGGTTGGAAGACCAGTCGCGATCGCCGCACCGGGATGTACATCGTCCGCTTCCGGCACGCCGGTCACCGCTACGCGATCAGCACGAGCGAGCGAGATGCTCGCAAGGCTTCGCGCGCGGCCCAGGTGATCTACAGCGACGTTCTCAGCGGCAAGCGGCAGCGGGGCCGGCAGAACGAACCCATGACGGCTCCCACTCCGACCGCTCCCGACCCCGGGGTCACGCTGGCGGACGCCGCCGTCGAGTGGCTGAAGGACATCGCCAGCAGCCTGGATGAGGCGACCGTCAAGCAGTACGGCTGCTACGTCACGGCGCACTGGGCGGGGCAGTTCGACACTCTGGACGGAGTGACCAAGCTCTCGGCCGAGACATACTGGCGCGAGCGTCTGAAGAAGGTGAAGCGCAAAACGGTCCTGAAGGAGCTGAGCGCGCTGCGGGGCTTGCTTCGGTGGTGCAAGGAGAACGACCTGATCGAGGAGGTCCCCCTGGTGTCCTCGCCTCCGAGGCGAGCGACCGGGACTCCCGACACGCGACGTCCCCACAAGTCGGGACCCGTGGAGCTCGAGGAGAAGGAGGCGCTCGCCATCATCCGGCAGCTCCCTGAGTGGTCTCCAGGGGGCCGCCGCAGCCCACCCTTCCCGGTGCGCGCGCGCTTCGAGTTCGCCTGGGAGACGGCGCTGCGCCCCTCAACGCTCGAAGCGCTGTGTGCACCAGACGACTACCTCCCCGGCCGCGCCACGCTGATGATCCGCGACGCTGCCGACAAGGCCCGCTTTGGACGGGAGCTACCGCTGACCGCCGAAGCACGCGCCGCGCTCGATCGCGTCTGCCCCAAGTCCGGCCTCATCTTTGGCAAGCATGACTGCCGCCCGTTCCTGCAGGCCGCCGCCAAAGCCTCTGGCCTGCCCGAGGAGAAGGCCAAGCGCTTCTCGCCTTACGACCTCCGTCACGGCCGGCTGACGTTCCTCGCGGAGAACTCGACCAACCTGCCGGGCATCGCCTACCTGGCCGGCCACAAGCAGCTCACGACGACGAACCACTACCTCAAGTCGTCGCGGCGTGCCGCCGAGACGGTCCTGGCGGCGGTGTCAGCGGCCCAGAAATCCGAATTCGGGATACATACGGGATACACGGACGAAGCGCCGGACCCGCGATCTCACGTAAGTGCTGGTGCGAACGGAGAGACTCGAACTCTCACAGGAGTTACCCCACAGGAACCTGAATCCTGCGCGTCTACCAATTCCGCCACGTTCGCTCGTGGTTACGAGGGGGATCCATAGAACGGCCTGCGCGCGCTGTCAAGCGCGGGATACAATCTTTCACATGGGGCTGCCTTCCGGAAGTCGCCTGCCGAGATTCGTGCAGACCGCCCTGTGGGTGGGGCAGCCGTTGTGGCTGCTGGAGCGGACCGTTCGGGAATTCGGGCCGATTTTCTCGCTGTCCCTGGCCGGCCTCGGCGACATGGTCCTCGTCGCGACCCCCGAAGCTGTCCGCCAGGTGTTCACGGGCGACCCGAACGTCCTCTACGCCGGGCAGGCCAACGAGCTGCTCCGGTCCTTTGTTGGCTCCCGCTCCATCCTTCTCCTCGACGGGCCCGCCCACGCGCGCGAACGCAAGCTCCTCATGCCGCCCTTCCACGGCGAACGCATGACCGCCTACGCCGATGCCATGCGCGAGGCCACCGAGGCGTCGCTCGCGCGCTGGCCGATCAAGAAGTCGTTCCCGATCCAGCGCCGCATGCAGGACATCACGCTGGCGGTCATCGTGCGCACCGTGTTTGGCATCAGTGACCCGCGCGGGGCGACCGAGTTCGCGAACCTCCTGGCGACGTACATGGACGCTGCCACCGATACGCCGTGGCGCATGGTGCCGGCGCTGTTCAAGATCGATCCCAACAAGCTGCTGCCGTGGGCGCCGCTGTCGCGGCTCAAGCGGCGCGTGGACGACGCGCTGCTGGGGGAGATCCGGCGGCGGCGCGCGCACCCCATCGCCGGCGACAGCTCGGTCCTCGGCATGCTCATCGAGGCGCGCGACGAGGCCGGGCAGCCGATGACCGATGAGGAACTTCATGACGAGCTCCTCACGCTGCTGGTCGCCGGGCACGAGACCACGGCGACCTCGCTGTCGTGGGCCTTTGACCTCCTGCTCGAACATCCGGCGGTCCTCGATCGCGTGCGCTCCGAGCTCGAGGTCCAGGTCGGGCGCCGCGCCATCACCGCGGCCGATCTGCCGGGGCTGCCCTACCTCGAGGCCACCATCCGCGAGGTGCTGCGCATCAACCCGGTCGTCCCCATGGTCGCGCGCAAGACCCAGGCGCCGTTCGAGGTCGCTGGCTATGACCTGCCGGTCGGCACCTTCGTGTGCCCCAGCATCCGCCTCACCCACATGAACCCGGACGTCTACCCCGAGCCGACCGCGTTCCGCCCCGAGCGCTTCGTCGGCACCAAGGTCGATCCCTACGCCTGGCTGCCGTTCGGCGGCGGCGCGCGGCGCTGCCTGGGCATGGCGTTCGCGATGTTCGAGATGAAGATCGTCCTCGGCACCGTGGTGCAGCGCGCCCGCCTGACCCGCCATGGCGAGCGCGCCACCATCAAGCGCCGCGGCATCACGCTGTCGCCCAGCCACGGCCGCCCGGTCGTCCTCGAAGCGCGCGGCTGACCGCGCGGCTACTTGCTCCAGGCGAGGACGTCCTCGATGGCGCGGGCGCAGGCCACGTCGGCCGGCTTCGATCTGGGAGCGCCTGGGCCCACGGACGCCGCCACGAAGCCGGTCGCGACGATGAGCGCCACCACACCCAGGGGCGCGATCACCAACCCAAGACCAGGGTCGTCGCACTGGTCCTGGCCCTGCCCGTCACAATCCAGGGCGATCTGGCTGCTCCCCACCATCAGCCCGACCCCGACGACCGCTGAGGTGGCCGCAATGGTCAGGTTTCGACGCCGATCCTGTGGGTAGACGGCACAGCCAGCACCCAGGAGGGAGACAACGAGCGCGAGCGCGAGCAACCTCATGCGAAGACCAACGGTAACCCTGTGGCCGCGCCTGGGCCGTGATCCCTGCCGCGCACAGCGCCGTTTTGCTGCTGATCCATCACGTTTCTGGCCTACTCTCGCCGCGTGTCGCCGCTGGGCGAGGTCGCGTGGGTCTTCTTCAAGCTGGGCGCCACCGCGTTCGGGGGGCCGGCCGCGCACATCGCGCTGATGCAGGACGAGATCGTGCGCCGGCGCGCATGGGTCACCGCGCAGGAGTTCACCGATCTGCTCGGGGCCACCAACCTCATCCCGGGGCCGAACTCCACCGAGCTCGCCATCCACCTTGGCCACAAGCGCGCCGGCTGGCCTGGCCTCCTGGTCGCGGGCGCCTGCTTCATCTTGCCGGCGGCCATCATCACCCTCGCGTTCGCCCTCGCATACGTCCACTGGGGCACCATCCCGGCGGCCACCGGGATCCTCGCGGGGCTGAAACCCGCCATCCTCGCGCTCATCGTCGCGGTGATCTATCGCCTCGCGCGCACCACGCTGCGCACCCCGTTCACCATCGCCGCCGCCATCGGCGCTGCGGGCTGCGCGCTCGCGGGCACCTCGGAACTGCTGCTCCTGTTCGGCGCTGGTGCGCTCGGAATCCTCCGTTCCCTCGCGCCTCGCAAGCCGCCCGCCTCGGCCGCAGCCCTCAGCATCGACCCCGTCACCCTCACCGGCCTGACCTGGGTCTTCGCCAAGATCGGCTCCATCCTCTACGGCTCGGGCTATGTCCTCATCGCCTTCTTGCGCCGCGAGCTCGTGCTCGCGCGCCACTGGCTCACCGAGGCGCAGCTGCTCGACGCCATCGCCATCGGGCAGGTCACGCCGGGGCCGGTGTTCACCACCGCCACCTTCATCGGCTTCGTGCTCGGCGGCTGGCCTGGCGCCGTGCTCGCCACCACCGCCATCTTCGTCCCCTCGTTCGTCTTCGTCGCGGCCAGCGCGCCGCTGATCCCGCGCCTGCGCGCCTCGCGCTCGATGAGCGGCTTCCTCGATGGCGTCAACGCCGCCGCAATCGGCCTGATGGCGTCCGCCTGTATCTTCCTCGCGCGCGACGCCCTGCTGACCTGGCCGCAGCGCGCCATCGGCGCCGCCGCGGGCGCGCTCCTCGTCCTCACCAAGGTCAACCCGACCTGGGTCCTGGCCGCCGCGGCCGCCGCCGGGGCCGCCATCCAGCTGGCGAAATAGGGTTTACTTGCGGGCCTTTCACACATAATCTGGAATGGCTCGGCCCCGACCCCACCATGGCGAAGCTCATCCTGATCAGCAGCGAGGACCGCCAGGAGTTCGAACTCGCCACGTTCAATTCGATCGGGCGGCATCCTGACAACACGATCCAGATCCTGGATCGGATCATCTCCAAGGAACACGCGCAGATCCACCGCAGGCCCGACGGCCGCTTCCTGCTGCGTGACCTGGGCTCGCTCAACGGGACGTACATCCGCGGCGACCGTGTGGGCGAGCACCTGCTGGCCGATGGCGACGAGATCGCCCTGGGTTCGACCCGCCTCCTCTATGTCGATACCCAGCCCGAAGAGCAGGCGCTGCAGCGCGTCACCATCGCCCCCGGCCTGACCGAGAGCCACATCCGGCAGCGCATCGCGCCCGGTAAAGACTTCCTTCCCGAGAAGGAGATCTTCGACGTCGATCAGCTGCGCCGCGACTACGAGAAGCTGCGCATCGCGCACGAGCTGGCGCGGACGATTGGCCTCGAGATCGACATCGAGAAGCTGCTGCCCAAGATCCTCGACAAGGCCTTCGAGCTGCTGGGCGCCGACCGCGGCGTCATCCTGCTGGTCGACGCCGGCAAGCCCGGCGAGCTGGTGCCCAAGTACGTCAAGCAGAAGGACGGCAAGAAGGACAGCATCGTCCTCTCGAAGTCGATCATGGCCGAGGTGCTCAAGGAGAAGGCGGCCGTGCTGTCGTCCGACGCGACGATGGACTCACGCTTCTCGGCGGCGCACTCGATCATCATGCAGCAGATCCGCTCGACCATGACGGTGCCCCTGCTGTGGGGCGACGAGCTGGTCGGCGCCATGCACCTGGATTCGCACATCGCGACCAACGCCTTCACCGAGAAGGATCTGCAGATCTTCACCGGGATCGCCGGTCAGGCCTCGGTCGCCATCCAGAACGCGCGCCTGGCCAAGAAGATCGAGACCGAGGCGCGGTCGCGCGCGCAGCTGCAGCGCCTGCTGTCGCCCAACCTGGTCGATCAGTTCATCGCCGGCAACCTGCGCCTCGACCAGGGCGGCGAGCTGCGCGAAGTCACCATGCTGTTCTCGGACATCCGCGGCTTCACCTCGATGTCGGAGTCGCGGCCCGCGCAGGAGATCTTGCTGCTCCTGAACGAGTACTTCGAGGTCATGGTCGACATCCTGTTCAAGTACCAGGGCACCCTGGACAAGTTCGTCGGTGACGAGATCGTCGCGCTGTTCGGCGCCCCGGTCGATCAGCCCGAGGGGCCGCTGAACGCCGTCAAGTGCGCGCTGGAGATGCAGCACGCCCTGAAGGAGTTCAACAACACCCGCAAGAGCGAGAACCAGGCGCCCATCCACATCGGCATCGGCATCAACACGGGCCCGGTCGTGACCGGTGCGCTGGGGTCGTCGCGGACGATGCAGTACACCGCCATCGGAGACCCGGTGAACACGGCCTCGCGTCTGTGCAACGTGGCGCAGGCCGGCCAGGTCATCGTGTCGGAGTTCACGTTCCAGAAGATCAAGGAGCACATCGAGGCCACCGAGCTGCCACCGCAGCGCGTGAAGGGCAAGGCCCAGGAGCTCAGGATCTACAGCGTCACCGGCGTACGCGAGCCCGGCGGCGTGCAGCAGTGGGCGCGTGAGTCGACCAAGCCGCACGGCGCCGCTCCGGTCGCGCCGGCCAGCCCGAGCAGCCCGACCGCCCCCATCCCCGGCGGCAACATCCCGCCCGGCGGCTGGCCGCAGCGTTGACCCCGGAGGAGGCCGCCGACCTCCAGGTCTGGGAGCACCGGCTGGCGGCCATCGCCGAGGAGATGGGCGCGCTGCTCGAGCGCGCCGCGCTGTCGCCCAACATTCGCGAACGCCGCGACTCGTCGTGTGCGCTGTTCGACGAGCTGGGCCAGCTGGTGGCGCAGGCGGCGCACATCCCGGTGCACCTGGGGTCGATCGGGCTGGCGGTGCGGGCGGCCATCGCAGATGGGCCGCCAGCTGGCGCGATCTTGCTGAACGACCCGTATGCGGGCGGCACGCACCTGCCTGATCTGACGCTGGTGCTGCCGGTGCGGCGCGCAGCCCGCGTGCTCGGGTATGTCGCGTGTCGCGCCCACCATGCCGATGTCGGCGGCGCCACACCAGGGTCGATGGGCGTGGCGCGCACCATCGAGGACGAGGGCGTGCGCATCCCGCCCACGCCTCTGCCGGCCCGTCTGGCGGCCGACGACCCGGCGACGCGGGCGCTGCTGGGCGGCATGCGTGCGCTGGACGAACGCATCGGTGACCTGGCGGCGCAGCGTGCCGCCTGTGAGCTGGGGGCGCGGCGGCTGCTCGAGCTCGGCGACCGCCATGGTGACGACGTGGTGGCGGAGCGCGGGGCGGCGTTGCGGGCCTATGCGGCGCGCCTGATGCGGGCGGCGCTGCGCGAACTACCCGACGGACGCTGGGCCTTCGCCGATGCGCTGGATGACGACGGCGTCACGGCCCAGGGGCCGGCGGCGCTGGCCGAGTTCGGGTCGGAGGGCATCGTCATCCGCGTCGTCATCACCAAGCGCGGCGACACCGTGTCGGTCGACTTCAGCGACTCGTCGGCCATGGTCGCCGGCCCGGTCAACGCCCCGTTCGCGGTCACGGTTGCAGCTGTTTTGTACTGTTTTCGGCTGCTGCTGCCGCGCGGGGCGCCGACCAACGACGGCCTGCTCGAGCCCATCGATCTCGAGTGCCCGGCCGGCAGCGTGGTCGCGGCCGACTACCCCGCGCCGGTCGCGGGCGGCAACGTCGAGACCTCGCAGCGCATCGTCGATGTCGTGCTGGGCGCCCTGGCGCGCGCCATCCCGCAGCGCATCCCGGCCGCCAGCGCGGGCTCGATGTCGAACCTCGCCCTCGGCGGCAGCGACTGGGCCTACTACGAGACCATCCCCGGCGGCGCCGGCGCGTCGGCGGCCGGCCCCGGCGCGCGCGCGCTGCAGACCCACATGACCAACACGCGCAACACCCCCATCGAGGAGCTCGAGCACGCCCTGCCGCTGCGCGTGCGCCGCTATGCCGTGCGCACCGGCTCGGGCGGCCAGGGCTCGCGCGGCCGCCGCGGCGGTGACGGTGTCATCCGCGAGCTCGAGCTGACCGCGCCCGCGACGGTGTCGCTGCTGGCCGACCGGCGTCGCTTCCAGCCCTATGGCCTGGGCGGCGGCGAGCCCGGCGCACCTGGCGAAGACTGGCACGCCCCGGTCGATGGCACCGCAGTCCGGCTGGCCTCGAAGACCACCTTCGCGGCGGCGGCGGGCGACATCATCCGCGTCCTGACCCCGGGTGGCGGCGGCTGGGGTGACCCACGCTCCGACCTGGGCTTCTCCAAGGCCAAGCTGATGGCTGGTGAGATCACCAAGATCAGCTGAAAAAGCGCCGAAAATCTGATGGGTGCTGTCACCACGGGCGAGGGGTTTCGATGGGTTACAGGTGGGCAGGGGTGGGCATGCCGATTGCTGAACAACGCAGCATGGTGCGCGGACTCGTCTCTGTGTTGCTGGCCCTGATCCTGGTCGCGGTCCAGGTCGCGCTGGTCAGCATGGTGGCCGGCTGTGACCTCGAGGGCGCCGGGGACGACGACATCATCGACGCCGCCGTCATCGTGCCCGACGGCCGCGTGGTCGATGCCAGCACCGGCCCCGCCTTCGACGGCAGCAGCGTCGACGCCCAGCTGCCCCTGTGCGGCTTCGGCGCCTCGCCGCGCCTGACCATGGATGGCACCACCTTCCCGGTCACCATCGAGGCCGAGCCCCAGGCGCTGGGCTGCTGCGACGGCGTCAAGCTGCGCTTCCGCCACGACCGCCCCGGCGCCACCGGCGAGGAGTTCGCCATCGAGCTGACCCTGCTGGCCGAGGGCGGCTGGGGCACCCTGCCGCGCCAGTTCGACCTCAGCGCCGACAACAACATGCTGCGCAAGTCGCTGCAGTGGAAATGCAACGGCTCGGGCTGCGTGCCCAACGACACCGCCGTCGGGCGCAGCTTCAGCGGCGAGTTCCACGTCGCGCGCCGCAGCGACGGCAAGCTGGAGGGCACCCTGTGCGGCCGCCTGGTCGACGTCGACAACGCCCACCCGGTATTCCAGACCATCGACATGTACGCGACCTTCGTGCCCTTCAGCTT
>Ga0154020_10003284_pt1 | contig 19528 bp, 13 predicted proteins | sample Klosneuvirus_201_FD_109709 | JGI IMG/M metagenome (GOLD analysis project Ga0154020, IMG submission 109709) | Active sludge microbial communities from wastewater, Klosterneuburg, Austria - Klosneuvirus_20160825_MG | ecosystem: Engineered > WWTP > Aerobic digester > Activated sludge | place... | reverse complement strand
TTGATCGAAAAGCAATTGAATGATGTTCCCGGATTTAGATACACCGGAATTCCGGAAATTCCATTTATTGATTGGGCCGCAAGTTTTTGGGCAGATGGCAAAAATCCAAGATCTGATGGTCTAAGTTACGATTGTAACATCGATTTTGGTGGAGATGGCTTGCATCTTTCTGCCATTGGTGAGAAAAAAGCTGCACTTATATTATTTAATTATTTCAAAACGGATTCAATTTCAAAATATTGGTTCTATGCCAATTCTAAATCCGTTGCCGGAGGGTCAATTTTAACAAAGGCAAACTTAAATCTCTACCCAAACCCTTCAGATAAGGAGGTAAATATAATAGGCGATAATCCCATAAAGATAAGCATTCATAGCATTAATGGTCAATTATTTTATCAATCCTCCAACTTCCAAACCAATTATAACATACAATTAGATAATAGGCCAAAGGGATTGTATATTGTTAATTGTACCAATGAAAATGGAACACATTTGATTCGTAAGTTTGCAGTACAATAATATTTATGGATCCAAAGCAACCCAATAATCCTTTGCATGGCGTAACTCTTGAGCAAATAATCGTTTATCTGGTCGAATATTATGGATGGGAACAGCTTGGCTACAGAATAAATATTCGCTGTTTTAACGAAAACCCAAGTGTAAAATCTAGTCTGGTATTTTTAAGAAAAACTCCTTGGGCTCGAAAAAAAGTGGAAGAACTTTATTTGGAGGTAGCAAGTATTTAGGCAGAAATTGGTAAAATATTTCATAAACCTTTAATATTTAAAAATAAAATCTTTGATTGACAGCTTATTCAACTACCTTTGCACTTTAAATATTTAAATAACAATAAAATGTCACAACAAGGAACAGTAAAATTTTTTAACGAAACAAAAGGTTTCGGATTCATCTCACCAAGTAACGGTGGTGCAGACATCTTCGTTCATTCTTCAGGTCTTATCGATAACATTCGCGAGAATGATAGCGTAACTTTTGAAGTTGAGCAAGGTAAAAAGGGTATTAATGCAATAAACGTAAAAGTTGGTTAAATAATATTCATCTCTAAATAGAAAAGCATCTGCCACAAACAGATGCTTTTTTATTTATAAGTTTTTTTCAATTAATTTTTTATTCGGCATCAGGTTGTTCCCCCAAACTAGGGTTACACAGTATTGCCTCGCGGTCGTGGTGAAATAAGCCAAAATGGTTTTCAATAATGCCGTGCTATCCTGAGTTTGCAACTCAGGATAAAAACTTTGCTATCCTGTGTTTGCAACTCAGGATTAAAACTTATGTGAAGCATGCCTTTGAAATTAATAAAATCAATACTAGTTATACCTTTATTAACTTTTTTCCAAGCTATACTCTCCGAAAAAACAAATAATAGAGATTTTCTATTTTATTATAAGTGCATTTCTTCCTTTAAGTTTCTACCAAAACCAGTTTTTCTTGCAAAATCTGTCATATTGTACATGTTGTTACACACAACATAATTATAAAAAACATAAACTTTTATTTGTTAAAACTGTCTAAATGTCAGTTGAAATGTGGCAAAGGTATTTGGCATTTTTATTGTATTGTTTCAATCAAATAAAGAAAAAATGAGTAAAGTAATAGGAATTGATTTAGGTACCACAAACTCTTGTGTGTCCGTATTAGAAGGAAACGAACCGGTGGTTATTCCAAACAGCGAAGGCCACAGAACTACTCCATCCATTGTTGCATTTTTAGACAATGGAAATGGTGAGCGCAAGGTAGGAGATCCTGCAAAAAGACAGGCTATCACCAATCCACACAACACAATATCGTCCATTAAACGATTTATGGGACGCAAATATTCGGAGGTAACTTCCGAAATGAAGAATATAACCTATAAACTTGTTAAAGGCGACAACGATACCCCAAGAGTTCAAATAGGAGATAGAAAGTACACACCTCAAGAAATTTCAGCAATCGTACTTCAAAAAATGAAGAAAACAGCTGAGGATTATTTAGGACAAGAAGTAACACGTGCGGTTATTACTGTGCCTGCATATTTTAATGATGCACAACGTCAGGCAACCAAAGAGGCCGGTGAAATTGCAGGTTTAAAAGTTGAGCGTATTGTTAACGAGCCTACAGCTGCTGCCTTGGCTTATGGTTTAGATAAGCGCACCAAGGACATGAAAATAGCTGTTTATGATTTAGGTGGAGGAACATTTGATGTCTCAATACTTGAATTAGGAGATGGAGTATTTGAAGTAAAATCAACAAATGGAGATACACACCTTGGTGGCGACGATTTTGACCACGTAATTATTGATTGGTTAGCCGACGAATTTAAAAAAGACGAAGGTTTAGATCTTAGAAAAGACCCAATGGCACTTCAAAGATTAAAAGAAGCTGCCGAAAAAGCTAAAATAGAATTGTCAAGCGCTCAGCAAACTGAAATCAACTTACCATATATTATGCCGGTTGATGGAATGCCAAAACACTTAGTAAGAAGCTTGTCAAGAGCAAAATTTGAACAATTGGCTGATACCCTTATTCAAAGAACCCTTGAACCATGCAAACTGGCATTAAAAGATTCAGGTTATAGTAGTTCCGATATCGATGAAGTTATATTGGTAGGAGGATCAACACGTATTCCTGCAATTCAAAAATTGGTAAAAGATTTCTTTGGCAAAGAACCATCCAAAGGTGTAAACCCTGATGAAGTAGTTGCAATAGGTGCAGGTATTCAGGGAGCAGTTTTAACAGGTGAAGTTAAAGATGTATTGCTTTTAGATGTAACTCCACTTTCATTAGGTATCGAAACAATGGGCGGAGTAATGACAAGATTGATCGACTCCAACACTACAATTCCTACAAAGAAAAGTGAGGTATTTAGTACTGCCAGTGATAGTCAGCCTTCTGTAGAAATACATGTTTTACAAGGAGAAAGATCCATGGCGCGTGATAACAAAACAATCGGTAAATTCCACCTTGACGGAATTCCACCGGCTCCAAGAGGATTGCCAAAAATTGAAGTTACATTCGACATTGATGCTAATGGTATCCTAAACGTAAGTGCCAAAGATCAAGGTACCGGAAAAGAACAAAAGATAAGAATTGAAGCCTCATCCGGTTTAAGTAAAGAGGAAATTGAAAGAATGAAACGTGATGCAGAAGCCAACGCAGAAGCCGATAGGGTAGCTAAGGAAGAAATTGAAAAATTAAATGCCGCCGATTCACTTGTTTTCCAAACCGAAAAACAATTGACTGAGTTTGGTGACAAATTACCTGAAGATAAAAAAGAAGCAATCATCAAAGCTAAGGATGAATTAAAAGCAGCACACGCCATTAAGGATATGGCTGCAATTGAAACTGCCTCCGAAACTTTAAACAAGGCATGGGAAGCGGCATCTCAAGATCTTTACAATGCTCAGCAACAACAAGGTCAAGCCAACCCAACAGAAGGAGAACCAACCACAGCCAACACCGGTGCCGGAAATGATACCGCACAAGATGTTGACTTTGAAGAAGTAAAGTAAATCAATAAGTACAAAGATTTTAGTACTTAGATAATAGATATCAAAAAAGCGGCTTTCGAGCCGCTTTTTTGTTTATACAAAGGTTTTAAAATAATTGAAAAAGATGGTTAGAATTAATTATTGGAATAAAATATTCCTTGAAGTTTTTTTTATCTGCAGTTCTTGTGTATTGCATTGGTTTTCAGTGGGTAGTGATGTGTTTTAGCCTATAGATTTGTCAACTCTAGAGTTGACAAATCTATGGGACCACCAAATCCCACTTATCCACTCCTTATCCTCCTTTTTTAATCCAATTTGTCCATCAAAATTGCAAACGATTCTTTTAACGGGGCATTCTCATATACAATCTGATACGCGAATTCCAAAATGGGCATTTCAACATTGTAATGTTTATTGAGTTCATATATGGTATTAGCGGCATAATAACCTTCCGCTATCATGCTCATTTCCAATTGCGCGGCCTTTACAGAGTATCCCTTACCTAACATATTTCCAAACGTGCGATTTCTACTGAACTGTGAATAGGCTGTTACAAGCAGGTCACCCAAATACGCCGAATCATTGATATCACGTTTGATTGGGTGAACCACATTAATAAATCTCTTTATTTCTCGAATAGCATTTGAAATAAGAACGGCCTGGAAATTATCGCCACAGCCCATTCCATTGCAAATACCGCAGGACATGGCATACACATTTTTAAGTACCGCACTGTATTCTGTTCCATAAATATCGTCGGAGGTGCTGGTTTTTATGTATCGATTGTTGAGGACTAATTGGATTTGCTTGGCCGTGATTTCTGATTCGGACGCAATTGTAAGATAGGAGAGTTTTTCAAACGCAACTTCTTCCGCATGGCATGGGCCTGCAATAACACCAATATTCGTTCTGTTAACAATGAACTTTTTTTCAAGATATTCACCAACAATTTGTCCGGTTTGGGGGACCAAACCTTTGATTGCTGAAACGAGAATTTTATTTGAAAGCCATTCTCCTTGAATTTCCTTGCAAACATTTTCCAAAAAAGCAGCCGGTATTACAAACAATAAAATGTCTGAGTTTTCAATTACGTACTTTAGATGCGTGCTTGGCTTTACTGTTTGCGTATGAATCTCAACTGAGGAAATGTAATTTGGATTGTGCCGGTGTTTTAATATGTGCTGAACAGTTTCTTCGTTTCGCAACCACCAATGAATTGTTTTAGCTTGTTCATTGTCTGTGAGGATTTTTACAAGAGCTGTAGCCCAACTTCCTCCGCCTATAACACCTATTTGCATGGGACGAATTTAAATTATTTTTAAACCTAAAAATAAAATTTAGTATTTTTGATTTATGATTACAAAAACGCAGCTAATAAATACAATTTATGGTTTGCCTGAAAATTTAACGGTAGAGCAAATTATTGAACATATAATTTTTGTAGATAATGTGCAAAGCGGATTGCAAGACTCCTCAAACAAAAATACATTTACTAAGGATGAAGCAAAATTGAAATTGAGTAAATGGTTGAAGTAAATTGGACTGAAAATGCTATTAACGACCTGAATGATATTGGCGATTTTATTGCCAAAGATTCGATAAAATATGCTGAACTAACCGTAGAAAAACTTTTCAATGCAACGGATATATTAGAAACAAATCCTCTGGCTGGTAAAATTGTAATTGAATTTGAGGATGAGAATTTAAGAGAATTGATTCGTGGAAATTACCGTATTGTTTATTATTTGGTCAGTGATTTTTTAATTGATGTTATTACCGTTCAGCATTGCTCTATGTTAATATCCAATTCATCTGCATTTAAGGACACATGATTTGTAATTTTGAAAGAAATGGAAAAGAAATAAAGGAATAAAAAAAATCCCGAGCTAATCGGCTCGGGATTTTTTTTTATAAGAATTACAATCGTAATTCTAAATTTTTAATTCGTAATTGATTATTACATCATTCCGTCCATACCGCCCGGCATTCCACCGTGCATATGTGGTTTATCATCTTCCGGTTCGTCAGCAAGTATGCATTCGGTTGTTAATAACATGGAAGCAACAGAAGCAGCATTTTCAAGTGCAACACGACCAACCTTGGTTGGATCAATAACACCTGCAGCAATTAGGTTTTCATATACTTCTGTACGTGCATTGTAACCAAAATCACCTTTGCCTTCTTTTACTTTTTGAATAACAACAGATGGCTCACCACCGGCATTAGCAACAATCTGGCGCAATGGCTCTTCCAATGCTTTGCGTATAATTGCAATACCAGTTGTTTCGTCGTCGTTGCTACCTTTTAAACCTGCTAATGCGTCAATTGCTCTTACATAAGCAACACCACCACCGGCAACAATACCTTCTTCAACAGCAGCTCTTGTTGCGTGAAGTGCATCATCTACACGGTCTTTTTTCTCTTTCATTTCAACCTCACTTGCTGCACCAATATAAAGCACGGCAACACCGCCACTTAATTTAGCTAAGCGCTCTTGAAGTTTTTCACGATCGTAATCACTTGTTGTATTCTCAATTTGAGATTTAATTTGTTGGATACGGCTATTAATATTTTCTTTTTGACCAGCACCATTTACTAGTGTGGTATTATCTTTATCAATAGTAACTTTTTCAGCTGTTCCCAACATTTCTAAAGTTGTATCTTCCAATTTGTTACCTTGTTCTTCACTTATAACAGTTCCACCGGTTAAAACTGCAATATCCTGCAACATTTCTTTACGTCTGTCACCAAAGCCAGGAGCTTTTACAGCAGCAACTTTTAATGCGCCGCGCAAACGGTTTACAACCAATGTAGCTAAAGCTTCACCTTCAATATCCTCAGAAATAATTAATAATGGTTTTCCGGTTTGAACTGTAGCTTCCAAGATTGGAAGTATTTCCTTCATATTGCTGATCTTTTTATCGTAGATCAAAATAAAAGGATTGCTCAATTCGGCTTGCATTTTTTCAGTATTGGTAACAAAATATGGAGACAAATAACCTCTGTCAAACTGCATACCTTCTACTGTTTTAACTTCAGTTTCGGTACCTTTTGCTTCTTCAACAGTGATTACACCATCTTTACCAACTTTTTGCATTGCATTAGCGATAAGTTCACCAATTTTTTCATCGTTGTTTGCAGAAATAGAAGCCACTTGTTTGATTTTAGTGTACTCAGTTCCAATAACTTCACTGCTTTTCTTTAGGCTTTCAATAACATGAGAAACCGCTAAGTCAATACCGCGTTTCAAATCCATTGGATTAGCACCTGCTGCAACGTTTTTTAATCCGGCTGTTACAATAGCTTGAGCTAATACAGTAGCGGTAGTTGTACCATCACCGGCTAAATCAGCTGTTTTGCTGGCAACTTCTTTTACCATTTGGGCACCCATGTTTTCAACTGGGTCTTTTAATTCAATTTCCTTAGCCACAGTTACACCGTCTTTGGTGATTGCAGGTGAACCGAATTTTTTTCCAATAACCACATTGCGACCTTTTGGTCCAAGGGTAACTTTTACAGCATTCGCCAGGGCATCAACCCCGCGCTTTAAGCCCTCACGAGCCTGAACGTTAAATAATATTTGTTTTGCCATTCTTTAAATGTTTAGATTAATGTGTTAATAAATAAAGTGAAAAATGAAATTAAACGATGGCCAGAATGTCAGATTCGCGCATGATTAAATAATCTTTGCCATCAAATTGAACTTCTGTTCCGGCATACTTCCCGAACAATACGGTATCGCCCGGTTTTACTGTAACGGGCTCATCTTTTTTACCAGGACCTGCTGCTATTACAGTTCCTTTTTGTGGTTTTTCTTTGGCGGTATCAGGAATATAGATACCTCCTGCTGTTTTTTGTTCGGCCGGAGCGGCTTCTACCAATACTCTGTCTGCTAATGGTTGAATTTTCATATGTTTTTCTGTTTTTTATTAAGTAAACTCAATCTTGCATAAGTTGTGCCAAGACATTAATTGACACTTTAAAAATATTCAAAAGTCAAAATGTCATATTTTATGTCAACAAACAGAAAGAATTATGAATTATTAATTATGAGTTATGAATTAGGCGTTACTTCATTTACCTTTTTTAGTTGAGGAGTACATAACTATATACATCCAGTCAACATTTAGAGGATTTGAATTTTTTTTATGGAAATTAATAAGCAACTGCATCTAACTAAAAAACAAACAGATAAACAAAGTAAACTATGAAGTATTTATTCATCCTGATGATGGCATTTTGGGGCCTTTTTAACGAATCAACCGAACCAAAACTAATTTTAAAAGGCAGTGTTAACGATAAAAATGGCAAAGTAAAACTTGTTGCTGCCAAGGTCTCGGTACATTATCCTTCCACCGGTTTTTCTTTTGAAACGGTAACCGATACAAAAGGAAATTACTCCATGTCTGTTTTGCCGGGATTTTTTACAGTTGATTATTCTTATGATGGGTATTCTAAAGTTAAAAAGTCATTTAATTTCAAAGCAACAAAAGATACCATAGTGCTTATGGACACTGCATTTCTTGTTTCAAGTTCTTCCCTTCGTCTAGAAAAATCAAAGGACGGAATTAAGAAGAAGGAAGATGCAGAGCCTTTGTATTATTCAGATGCAGCACCAAAAAAGAAACCGGGCAGCAGAGGATTAGTTTCCGATGGCCACTATAAAAGTTTGACACGTTCGTCAAGTTTATCTTGGTCTTATGGAGATGGGGCAGGGGCAATGTCTTCTAGAGCCGAAACAGGCATTAGCAAATCAGAAGACATAGGTGGAGATCGCGTGAAATATGCATCTTCCGGGATTCAGGGAGAATTTAAAGCCGGCACATTAACGGCAGGTGAAATTAATGATTTTAGCAAATGGGTATTATGGAATGATCTCAATCAGGGGGAGCTAAATTCCTATTCAACACATTGGGGAATTTTGCCCAAATACCGATTTGCAATTTTAATTACCAACGAAGACAAATTTCCGGTTTGTAATGTAAAGGTTGTTTTAAAGGATCCCAACGGAATAGCTATTTGGGAAAGCAAAACAGATAATACCGGGAAGGCAGAACTTTGGGCCGGATTGTTTGATTCAACAGATTTAGCCAAAGGAAAGTATACTCTCGAGGCCACACATGCCGGGGTGGTTTATAAAGTAAAAAATGCGAAAGTGTTTCAACAGGAAATGAACAAACTTGTAATAACGGCCGATTGCAAACCATCTGTAAATATGGATATAGTATTTGCGGTGGATGCCACAGGATCGATGGGTGACGAAATACGGTATTTACAAGCAGAGTTGGCAGATGTAATTGAGAAGGTAAAGCAGAAAAATCCAGGATTAAGCCTGAATATGGGATCCGTTTTTTACAGAGATAAAGATGATGAATATTTAACTGTTCAACAAGACATTACTTCTGATATTTCATCGGTTCTTGAATTTATTAACAAACAAGGAGCCAATGGAGGAGGAGATGAGCCGGAAGCTGTGGATGCTGCAATTGAAGTAGGTATAAATAATTTTCATTGGCGAGAAGATGCCAGAGCCAAAGTTATGTTTTTAGTGTTGGATGCTTCACCGCATCACGAAAAGGAGAGCATAGATAAATTAAAAAAGTACACGGAATTGGCCGCTAAAAAAGGGATTAGAATTGTTCCAATTGTTTGCAGTGGGATTGACAAAGCAGGGGAGTATTTAATGCGCAGCATTGCTTTAGCCACCAATGGCAATTATATCTTTTTAACAGATCATAGCGGAATTGGCAATGGGCATATCGCACCAAGTACCGATAAATATGAGGTTGAAACATTAAATTTATTACTGATACGATTGTTGCAACAGTACATTTTTATGCCGGAGTGCAATAAAACAGTGAATACAGAGATTATCGATTCAATGCAAAAAAATGAGAACGATAGTGTTAATAACGATTCTGTTTTTGCCACAAAGCCTGCAATTAAAGATAGTTTAGATAACACAAGCACAGAATCTTGGTTTTTGAAATATTATCCTAATCCGTGCAAGGGCATACTTCATGTTGAACTAAAAGGCAATATCCACGACCTTTTTATATGCGATATCAATGGAAAGATTTTAATGAATGTACCTGTTAGTAAGGAGCAAAGTCAACTAGAAATTGACTTGACAGCTTATCCGTCCGGCATTTACTTTTTAAGGTATGGAGTGGATGGCTCGTATAAATCGGGAAAATTTGTGCTAATTCATTAAGATAAGTTGTAAAAGGTTCTTAAAGTTTTTTGCAAACAAAAACCTTTATAGTTTAATTTAAAGTGTTTAGGGATTTCTCAAAGTTCTTTCAATGCGTTTATCCGGAATAAACCAAAGAATGGCTACCAATACATAAATGGAGATGCTAACTATTGGAATAAAAAAAGACAATACAACTCCTAAAGCATATAAAAACATTGAGAATTTAGTTTTTGAATCGTCTTTAATTGCTTTGCCTAATGTGGATTGGTGGCCTTCTTCTAATACTATTTGACGAGCGAGAATAAACCAGGCGATACTTGCAAGTAAAAGCACCAAGCCATATAAGGCCACAGGGGTAGAAGAAAAGTGATTTTCTCCCATCCAGCCCGTAGTAAACGGAAAAAGTGAGAGCCAAAACATTAAATGAAGGTTGGCCCATAATATTTTGCCATTCACTTTTTGGCCTGCCTGCCATAAATGGTGATGGTTGTTCCAATATATTGCTATGTAGATGAAACTTAAAAGGTAGGTAGTAAATTTTGGCAAAATTGGTATTAAATCCCTAAGGTTATTGCCTTGTGGAACTTTAATTTCAAGTATCATGATGGTAATAATTATAGCCAATACTCCATCACTAAAGGCTTCTAAACGACTGGTTTTCATTTATAAGTTGGAATTTAATATTTTAGCAATGATACATTTATTACTTAAAAATAGTTTAAAAATGATAACATAACCCATTCCTCAAGTCAAGCTCCACGTTTAAAAACTACATCTGTTTCCAATTAAAAACGTCAATTAAATTTGAATAAAATTATATCATGAAATCTTATTTTATCAAAGTTAGTTTACTTGTTGTACTATTCATTTTTGTACTTATGCCAAAATCTTTTTCACAAACCGCTTCTGTATTTTACGATTCTGAAACAAGCGATACAAGCATTAAAGTAAATTCAGAGCAAAGATTATTATCCTTGGAAGAAAATCTTAATATTGATAGTTTTTCTTCCTATGAAATCAAAGATACCTTGCCAGATGAAATAAACAGAATTGTAGATAAAAGCAATTTTCATGGAGGTTGCTCATTTATAATCCTTCCATTATATTTTTTTGATCCTGTTTCAACAATTAAAAGTTACACCTCAAAAGACATTCTTAGATATAGATTCTGATACTTATTTTGGGAAATAAAGCAAGAGTCTATTTAAACCCCCTTTGTCTCAAGCCCTCATAAATTACTATGGCAGCCGAATTTGCTACGTTCATAGAATCGACCTTGCCAAATTGGGGTATAATAATGTGTTTAAAACCATGCTCAAGCCATTTTTTATTAATTCCAAATGCTTCCGAACCCATAACTATTGCGGTTGATTTGGTAAAATCTTCTTTAGTGTAAATATCTGCAGCTTCCAAATAAGTAACATATGTATTTATTTGTTTTTTCTTAAGCCAATTAATACAGGTTTCGGCCTCGGTTACTATTACTTTTTGGGTAAAAACTGCTCCCAAACTCGAGCGTATGCAATTGGGGTTGTAAATATCTGTTTGAGGGTCGCAGACAATAACTGCATCTATTCCGGCGGCATCACAAGTTCGCAACATTGCACCAAGGTTTCCCGGTTTTTCTACCGAATCAATAATAAGTATGAAAGGATCTTTTTTAGTAGGTATATCTTCCAAATGATAAATTTTATTTTGAACCAATGCAAGACAATTGGGAATGCCTTTTCTATAAACAAGTGAATCAAAAACCTGAGGTGTAAGTTCTATTAATTCGGTGGATTCAATAATTCCGGTTTCTTTAATGAGCTCTTCTTTGGTTATATATGATTGGCAAAAAAGTAATTTTTCAATAGTAAACCCACCTTCAATGGCTAATCTACATTCTCTCAGACCTTCGGCTAAAAAAAGATTTCGTTTTTTACGCTCCCTGTTTTTATCCATTTTTTGAATGTCTTTTATCAGAGGATTTTGCAAACTACTTATAAGTATCATTGGGGCACAAAGATATTTGAACCATGTCTTTAAAAAAATATCATACTATTATTTCAATTAATCCGAGAAGATTTAAGTTGAGTATTTTTTTTTAATTTTATCATTTCTAATTAAAAAGTAATATTTTTACTCTAATATTTTATTCACTAATCCTAAAAGTTAAGCCTATGAAACCCATTTTTACCTTCATTTTGTCCTTTATTTTATTTGCAAATCTTTACGCAAATGATTACTCACAGCAAATTCCTCCTCCTGTAGCACAGTTTAATGCAAGTGCTTATAGCGGTTGCGCTCCTCTCACTGTTACTTTTTACAACAGCAGTGAAGGCAATGGAACATACAGTTGGAATTTTGGAGACCCTTCAAGTCCTAATAACACCAGTGTGGCATGCAGTCCAACCCATACATTTGTAAATGCGGGTTCATATTTGGTAACTCTTACCTATTTATATAATAGTATTACCTACACAGATACAGCAACAATCAGAGTATGGCCATTACCAAATCCTGTAATCGCAGGAGCAGACACAACTTGCGCAAAATCTACTAGAAATTATTCTGCTACCGGTTTTACAGGTTCATCGTATTATTGGACTGTTACCGGAGGTGCGATTGTTGGTCCGGCTAACACTGCTAATGTTACAGTTAATTGGACCACTCCCGGTGTTGGTATGCTTACAGTTGTCGAAACCAGCATTTACGGTTGCAGCAATTCCAAAACATTTAAAGTATTGGTGGCTCCTCAACCGGAGTTAGGAAACATTTGTGAAAATAGAAAAGAAAGAAATGGAACCTCCAACGGTAAACCTACTCAACTTCCATGTAAATGTGAAAATAGCATTGCAACTTTTCAAGCTCTAGGACTTGATAATTTTACTTTGCTGGAAAATGATCTCTATACTTTTCAATGGACCGTTACCGGAGGAAGCATTACTTCGGGTGCAGGCACCAATAGCATTCAGGTATTGGTTGGAGCCGGCCCAACAATGACAGTAAGTCTAATTGTTTTTAACCAATTTGGATGTATAGATAGCAGTAAATGTGTTTTTGATGTTTGCAAAGCCCCTATTGCTTCGTTTACCGCAGACACCGCTTGTTTTAAAGGACAAACCAATTTTAATGGATCAGCCTCATCGGTTCAAAGCCAAATTGTTGGTTATTCTTGGGATTTTGGAGATAACACTTCTACAAGTACTTTAACCGCTTACACTAATTATATATATGGTGCACCTGGTATATATTATGCAACTTTAACTGTTAAAAATTTGGAAGGTTGTTTTGATGATACTATTGTTCCGGTGCTGGTTCAACCGGGAGAAGCTCCTCCAATAACCTGTGTTGGAACCGTTTGCCATGGTACAAAAAAATGTTACAACACACCTTATTTTCCGGGCGCAACATACACATGGACTGTTACCGGTAATGCAGCTCCGGTAACCTATCAGGGCGATACTGTTGTTTGTGTAACCTGGGGCAATGGCCCAATGGGAACTATTACATTAGAAGTTGTAGGTGGTCCATACTTATGCGGAAAAAATACTGTGAATGTTCCGATATTTCCTTCAAGCATTGCTATATACGGACCGGATACTATTTGCACAGGAAGTCCCTTTAGTTTTAGTACAGATATCATCCCTGGTTCATGTTATTCATGGAGCATAAAAAATCCTGCCAATGTTACTGTTTCTATCAATCCAAGCAATAATCCCGGAAACCAAATTAGCGGCACAGCACCTAATACACCCGGCACTTATGAAATTACACTCAACATGAACAACGATCTGGTTTGTTGTCATGGTACAATAACCAGAAAAATAGAAGTGCAAGCTCCTATTCAGTTATTTGGTGTATTTAGTTTGTGTGAATACGATTCTTCCAATTATTTTTCAAGTGTACCGGTAACTTGGAGTGTTACTAATGGGGTTATTTCTAATTCCACGTCAACAACTTGTACTATACATTGGGGAGCTGCAAATTATGGCACAATAACAGCCACTGCTTTGTTCCCGGCAACAGTATGCGATAATTATGCCACGTATTCTGTAACCCTTTTTCCAAAACCGGATGCTTCGCCAATTTATGGTAATACCTTGGTGTGCAAAGGAGGTACCGAAACATATACACATGATCCTTTGGCATCGGGAGTGACAAGTGTTTTTGCAATTAACCCCGGAACTGGAATTACAGTGCTTAATACCAGTCCTTTACAAGTTAAATTTAACACTGTTGGCAGTTATACAGTTTCTGTAGTTTACACAAATCTTAATGGTTGCACCGACACTTCTTATTTAAATATTACTGTTTTAGATACGCTTAAACCTTCCATAATTGGTCCGGTGCAGGTTTGCAAAGGAAGCACTTATGTCTACACAATGAGCTCTAATCCGGGAAATGCCTGGCAATGGAATGCTATTGGCGGACAAATTTTATACCAATCGCCGGATTCGCTTATAATTAATTGGGGAAATATTAACCAGGGTCAAGTTACTATTCAAAATACACTTTGTGGCGGATTTAATACAATCACTGTAAATGTAAATGCCATACCAACCGGACTTATCACCGTAGGCTCCGGAAGCTGCAAAGGCGATACGGTAAGATTAAGCGGCCCTCCGGGATATTCGTATTTATGGAACAATTCATCTACATCACAATCAATTATTGCCACCAATCCAAGTTCAAGTTTTTGGGTAATCTTGGGTAAAAATGGATGCTTTGATACCTTATATAAAGCTTTTAGCCCATTTCCGAAATTGCCAAAACCAAATGTAAACATAACTGTAAATTGTATGTTGGCACCAAGTACCCCGGTTCCCTATCAAATGACAGCTACATTTAACGCCAACTGGCATTATTCCTGGACACCGGTTACGGCAATTCCATCCAATTCCGATACAACTGATACACATTTTGATACTGTATTTAATTCTATTCATACAGTTATAGTTACCAATGAATATGGTTGTAAGGATACTGCAAGCGTGCAACTCAATACAAATTGTGTTGATACCTGTGTTGGTCCAAATTGTGGTGGAGGCGGAGGAACACCTTGCTCTGCCACGTTCTCTGTGCAATATAATCCTTGCAGTGGAATATTTAGTTTTACCCAACTTAGTGGAAATACAATTTTGGCAGTGCTTTGGGACTTTGGCGATGGTGATTTTTCTAATAATTTTAGTCCCTTGCATTATTTTGCTACAACCGGCACCCATAGTGTTACACTTTCGGTTTTTTGTGGCACACATTGGATAACACAAACTTTCAATATCAATGTTCCATATATTCTTTTACCAAAAATAAAGCACAGTTTCCCTAATTGGTGCGATTACAACACCATTTCATTGAGCCATGCCACCGGATCGGTTGTATTGGGTGCAACCACTGAATCTGTTGATTGGGGAGTTGGTCCATTAACATATGGTAGTTTACCACAAACCCACACTTATGCAACCGCCGGTACTTATTTTATCACTTATACAGTTAGTGCACCGGGTTGCACACGAATTGTTTACGACACAGCCGTTATTTTACCTTTTAATGCAGCATTTGGTTTTTGTGACAGCGGCTGTGTTGGTCAGGCAGTTCAGTTTGTTGATCATAGCACAACTGCATCCCAATATCCAATTGTAAACTGGAATTGGACCTTTGGTGATTTAACAGGATCCAATTTACAGAGCCCGTTTCATATATATAATAGCACAGGGACTTATACTCCACAACTTGTAATTCAAAACCAGCAGGGTTGTAAAGATAGTGTAACCCTCAACATAGTTATAACAACCTTTAATGCAGGTGCATTAACTTTTAAAAAGAACGGAGTGAGCATTACTTTGCCCGGGAATAGTACGTTTGATATTTGCGAAGGTGATTATATTGAAGCCATAGCACCAACAGCTTCACTATATACTTATGCTTGGAATAATGGAGTTTCTACAACAATTGATACAATCACCAAAAGCGGGAAGTATTGGGTTGTAATTGCCAATGGAAGAGGCTGTACAGATACACTTGGACCATTTTATGTAATTGTAAATCCTGTTCCTTTTGCTTCAATTATAGCCTCCGATACATTTTGTTTATTCTCTAATGCAAAACTGAGCGCACTTACAGGGCCGGGTTATACGTATGCATGGACTTCCAACCCGCCCAATACCATTGCCGCTACCAACCCAACGTTTTTTCCAATAATTGGGACCGGCGATTACATGATTACTCTTCAAGTTACCAATCTTTTTGGGTGCACCGCTGTAGATAGTCAAATAATAAATATTACTCCTGCACCTATTGTTAATATTACTGCGAATACAACAGCACAACTTTGTGAAGGGGATTCTATTAAACTAACTGCTAATATTACCGGTTCATATACCTCCGGAATTTGGAGCACGGGTGAAACTACTCTATCAATATGGGTAAGAAGCAACGATAACTATTCATTTACTGTTCAAAATGCATTTGGATGCACTTGGACCGCTCAATATCCCGTTACCAATATAGCAAAGCGTCCTGATTTAAGTAATGTTCCTAAAGGTTGTTATAAATTATGTTGTAAGCCCGGTTGGAATGCAGTGGTATGCGGACCTTATCCCAAACCCGGACAAGCATTGCTTTACAAGTGGTTTAAAAACAATGTTTTTGTTACCAATACACAAAACATCAATATTAATTCAACAGGAAATTATCATGTACATGTTGTAGATTCAGCATCCGGTTGTGGAAGTATTTCCGCACCATTCAGTGTGGACTGCACTGGTGCTCCTGTGGCCAATATTCTTTCAAGTTCACCCAATCCAACATTATGCAAAGGGGTAGCCGCTGATATAGATTTGGAAGCAGATAGTGTGATGGAGGAAGTCATATACACTTGGTTATTAAATGGGGAAGAAGTCGCGACGGGGCCTGTTTATGCAGCAAGTGCACCCGGAACATACACACTTATTGCTTATTTTAGTGAATGCTGCAGCGATACCGATCATGTAGTAATTTCTGAGGGAGATTGTTGTTTTCCACCAAATACCAATTTTACACTTATACAAGATAGTACAGTTATAAACAGCGATGCAGTGTGGGATGGAAAATACTATGTAGCAGGCAGAGTTTTTGTAAAAGGAAGTGCCATCTTAGATATGACCGAGATTGACGTTGTGTTTGATCGCGATGGTGAAATAATTTTTGAAGACACCAGTGTAATTAGAGCAACAAATAGTGTTTTCAGACCATGTGATATGTATGAAGCTTGGCAAGGATTCAGTTTTTATGATATGTCGCATGGGTTTGTTCAGGCCAATAACTTTAAGAGTGCAGACAGTGCCATTTTAGTTAAAACTTATGGAAGGGAATGTGTTAAACTCAACGACAATTTCTTTAGTAATTGTCATGTTGGTATTACTATTGACCGTCAGCAAGCTATGCCATACGATCAGGCTATTACAAATAATTCGTTTGTGGTAGATAATTACAATTTCAATACACCTGCCTTGTATAATAGTTCAGAGTTTTGGGGCATTCGGATACTAAGTACCCAAATGCAGGAATTAGTTTCACAAAATCAGTTTAGAAGTAGTGATTTTTCATCGCAAGGAAATATGTTTTATGGTATTTTGGGTATGAGAAGCAGTGCTGTGATGAGTGAAAATAAATTCACCAATATGTATCGAGGTATCGACTGGACGGCCAATATTGCTTCAACATTTATAGAAAACAATGAGTTTGAACAAACGTATAAAGTTAAATTTCCAAGCGATTATCAAATACGATTGAGTGATTGTACACAACCATTGCTTGTATTTGCCAATGAATTTAGAAACAGCGACAATTACAATCAAAGCAACACGGCTATTTATGCCGATCATGTTTCCAACATGAATATTCGGGACAACAATATCAAAGGTTTCCAACATGGTATATATACGTTGAATCTAAATAGTTGTGTGATTAATGAGAACGATGTGGACAACAGTGGCAGACTTGGTATATATAATGCTGACTCGAGAAAAGTAGATATTAATTGTAATGTTATACGTATGAAGGATTTTAAAGCAATTATAGGTGGAGGAGGTTTTAATAACATTGGAATTAGTATGCAAAACGGAGATGCCAGCAATCGAATTTTCACCAACTGTATATTTGATTGTAGATACTCTATTTTGGTAAGTAGCACTTTGGTGAATGCCATACCATTGATTCACAATAACTATATGTATAATTACATTGTATCCGGAATTAGAACAGTTAATCACACCGGAACTATTGGAACTCTGGCCTCACCGGGAAAAAATACTTTTGTGTCTAACAATAGGGCAGGAGGTGCAGTTGATATATTTGGAAGTGGTGGAGCTGTAGTTGAAAATTGCAATTTTGGTATTTTGTCCATTGCCGGAACAGCCAGCACAGGCGGCGCATGTCCAGCTAATTTAATGTATAGCAGCACAGCATCTTGTGGACATCAAATTGTAAATACTAAGTTTTATAAAACAGACCAGTGGGATATTTGTGATATTTTTAATGATAATTTAGAGATTATTATTGGCCTTGGAATCCCCGGGCAGGTTAAAGATTCGATAAAATATCAGGATAACGGTAATTTGGTTTCTAAGAATAGGAGCAAAGAAGAGTTGCTGAGTTTGAGTAGGGTATTTATTGGTTTGAAAGACAGATCGAAATTCGATAATTGGATGACTGAAATGAAAAACAAAAATGCGTTAAACAGCTTCTATTTAGGGTTGCTAAATGCAGAATGGTCCAAGTTAAATGTTAATCAAAAGGCAGGATTACTACAATTAAATTCACTTGCTACACAATACCATGAAGAAACAGAATTAAAGACCATCCTAAGCATAGCATGGGAAATGGAATTGGGAATTGTACCTACTTCAGCACAAATCAGCGAATTAAAAGCTATTGATTCTGACAGAGGCCGATATGCAGCTATGGCGAGAGATTTGGTTCATTTACTCCAAGGAGAACACGATTACATTTTTGATACCTATAAAGTAACTGAAGATGCGGAACTGCTTGAAATTCAAAAACGTAAAAACAGCTATGTATCTGTAATTCCAAACCCTGCCACCGAAAAGGTAACTGTTAAATTTAAACTGGATAACGACGGCGACAACGAAGTGGTATTAACCGACATAAGCGGCAGAATTATTGCGATTGAAGTTGTAACGATTGAGGAAGGACAGTACGAGATGAACATTAGTGCGCTATCTCCCGGAATGTATTTTGTGGTTGTTAAAGACGCAGTAGGCAAAAAGAGTTATACTGCTAAGTTAATTAAAGAATAAACAAGGGTTTTATAAATGAAAAGCCGGTGTAATTGCCGGCTTTTTTGTTTATTTAATACATTGCTTTTTACTTTTTTTTTTGACGCAAAGGCGCTAAGGTTTATACGCAATGGTCGCTAAGTTTGATTGGTTTTTTACTTTGCGTTCTTAGCGTAAACAAACATTGCGTACTTTGCGTTTAACTTTTTTTGACGCAAAAGCGCTAAGGTTTATGCGCAATGGTCGCTAAGTTTGAATGGTTTTTTGCTTTGCGTTCTTGGCGTAAACAGCCTTTGCGAACTTTGCGTTTAACTTTTTTTGACACAAAGGCGCGAAGGTTTATACGCAATGGTCGCTATGATTCATTAGTTCCTCTCTTTGTGTTCTTAGCGTAAACAAGCATTGCGTACTTTGCGTTTAACTTTTTTTGACGCAATGGCGCTAAAGTTTATACGCAATGGTCGCTGAGTTTAATTGGTTCTTCACTTCGCGTTCTTAGCGTAAACAGCCTTTGCGAACTTTGCGTTTAACTTTTTTTGACGCAAAGGCGCGAAGGTTTATACGCAATGGTCGCTATGGTT
>Ga0154020_10003283_pt1 | contig 19529 bp, 15 predicted proteins | sample Klosneuvirus_201_FD_109709 | JGI IMG/M metagenome (GOLD analysis project Ga0154020, IMG submission 109709) | Active sludge microbial communities from wastewater, Klosterneuburg, Austria - Klosneuvirus_20160825_MG | ecosystem: Engineered > WWTP > Aerobic digester > Activated sludge | place... | reverse complement strand
GGCCGGCTCCGGCTTCCTGGGTGTCGCGCACATGGCTGTCCACGCTGTCGTCGTCACCCAGCACGCCCACGATGCCGCCCTGCGCCCAGGCGGTGGCGGCTTCGTCCAGGTTGCGCTTGGCCAGCACGATCACGCGACGCTCGCGCGCCAGGTGCAGGGCCACGGTCAGCCCCGCCAGACCGGCACCCACGATGACCACGGGCAGAGCAGACGAGGAAACAGCGTTCGAAGACATTCTCAGGGGTGTGGGTTGTGAGCGCAGAAAGACCAAAGCGGTCGGGGAGCCAATGCGTGCCGCTGCCGTCGCTGTGCGATGCTATCCGTGACGCAGGACACGGATGATAGGATGCAGAGCACTTGGCGCTGTGCGTCGATGGGACATTTCCTCCCCCTCGCGGACCGCAACTTCCTCACGGGCCGCCCCTTTGCGGGCGGGTTTCTGTCCCACTGCACCGCCGCTGACATCCGATGGCTGCCGACGAAGAACCTCGCCGCACTCGCCCCCCCTCACCAGCGGAGGACGAGCCGGCCACACAGTGGTTGCGCAGCACCGACGACTTCCTCGACGCACGCGGCGGCGACTTCGGTCAACCGGTCGGGCCGGTCACCCGCGAGCTTTTTGTCTCCTGCGACGCCGCCCAGGCCCTGCAGTTGCAGTTCGAGCACACGCCTTTTCCCTTCGTGGCCCTGCACGAGATCGCCTGCAGCGCCGCACGGCCCCTGCTGCAGTCCATCTCCCTGGCCACCGCGCAGCCGGTGCAGCAACTGGTGATCCGCCGGCAGGGTTTCGGAACCACGCTGGCCTCACTGGCCTACCTCGACTGCCCGGCGGGCGAAGGTGAACACCTGCGTCTGTACGCCACCCAGGCCGATCAGGCGGACAGCAGCCAACGACAGGCCCTGGCGCAGGTGCTCAACTGCCATGCCACGCTGGGGATGGTGCTGGTGGGGGAGCTGCCGGTGCATCGCCTGTCCGAACAGTTCCAGCCGCTGCGCGAGGCGATGGCCTCCCCGCATTGGCAATGTCCCTGGTTGCACCTGGTGCCGCTGACACCCAGCCTGGCTCCCGGCCTGGGGCTGATGGCTCAGGCCCTCTCGGCGGGCAGCGGTGTGCCGATGTCGCTGGGCCAGCTTACCCACCGACCGTCTGAAGCCTGGGCCCAGCTGCGCGAAGCCTGGAACCACGTGGCCGCCGCCCGCAGCAGCGGCCCGGCGGCCTTGCCCCTGCTGCCATTGCCGCCCCCGCAACGTGATCCGCTGCAACCGATGCCGGCCACGTCTCGTGAGCGCAGCGCGAGCACGCGCGAACCGCTGGAGCGTCTGGCCGACCACATGCTTGGCCTGCCGGGTGTGCTGGCCACCTGCGTCTTCGACCTGGCCAGCAGCAAGGTGCTTGCCCACGCCGGCATGGCCTACGACGCCAACGATCTGGCCCGCCGAGGCACCCTGCTGCTCACCGCCGGCAGCACCAGTCGCCGGCAGCTCGGCCTCGCGGGCGTCGCTGAGGAATTGCTGGTCAAGGGCGGCGACCAAGCCCTCGGGCTGCGCTGCCTGCACGCCATTCCGGGTCTGGCGGTGCATGTGGTGTACCGACCCGCCCAATCCTCCTGGGTGCAACTGCGCCCTCGCCTGATGGCGCTGGACGCAGCCCTGCCGCGCAGCCCGGTACTTTGATCAAAGTTTCACTCAAAGGACGGGATGGGCTGTGGGTCAATTGGCCTCCCACCAAGCCTGTGCTTTTGCTCGATCAAACGCGGGTAAGACAGCCTTGGTGATCGGGACGCTCTTCAGCGCAGGAAACTTGGTACGAAAGCGATTTTCGTCTTTTGTGTAGGCATCCACTACTTCAACATCGAACGTACCGCCCGATGCGCCAACAACAGCTTGGTCAATCAACGGCACACTCGGCCCCGCCTTAAATTCGTTGTCCTTACGTTCACGCACTGTCGCATTCACTTGACCCAGGTAATAGATGCCTGGCGCCTTTGCTTCCAGTGGGGCATGCAACGGAGTGAAAAAGCTGCCTATCACCGGGAAACCACGGGCCATGCTGGTGAAACCTCGAATTTCATAACTCCCTGGCTCCAGTTCGAACCGAAGGAGGTAGCTGTTGCCCTTCGTTGCATCGTCGGTTTCCTCACGTGCCTTCTCGTCCATGGTGAAGTTCAGACGGTCTTCCGAGGCTTTGGCCCCTTGCTTCTCGATGTTCGCCACCAACAAGGTGGGCTGAAACGATGTCCGATAGCTGTTCTTGATGTTGAACGTCATCAGGAACACCGGCTTGCTTTTTTCGCTCCACGGGTCAGAGTCATTCTCGAACGGCATTTTCATCCGCGTGGCACAGCCACCGAGAATGGCCGACAGAACCATGACGCCAGCAAGCAGCCCATTTCTGTACATGATGTTCCTTGCAAGTGAAAGAGGTTGAAGGGATCGGCATTCTTCTCGACGCGTCACCCCACGAAAACTCTGCCACTCAGGATCACAGTCGGCAAGGTCTGGAATTGCGGGTTGTCTCTGAAATCCCACGATCAGACGATCGCACGATGATCTTACCCAAGGACAAATCAACGACCAGTCCGACTGGAATCACATCCTTCGGCCCGAACTTGCCTTCCAGGATCAGCTTGGCCACCGGGTTCTCGATGCGCCGTTGGAGGGCACGCTTGAGCGGCCGGGCACCGAGTGAAACAGACACAGCAGGGTCACGTCGTCGTGCGGCTCCCGGTCTCCCACATGGCTGTCCAGCGCGCACCGGATGCTGGTGAGCAAGGTCTGAGGGCTGTCCGCAGGCCAGGCCACCGCCTCCCTGACACGCTCTTCACCAAAGTCCTGGTTCTGCGGGCTCAGCGCCTCTGGCAAACCGTCGCTGTAGACCAGAAGGCGATCACCTGCCGAGATTCGAGTGCAGCAAGCCCGGTGTGCCTGACCCGCCATCATGCCCAATGCCAAACCCTGGGGTGGCAACGATTGCGACTGCACTTGACCCTGGCGCAGCAGCAACGCTGCGTCGTGCCCGGCGTTGATGTAGTCCATCCGACCTGATGCCGGATCCACGATGGCAACGAATGTGGTGGCAAACATGTTGTCGCGTGCATGCACCGTGGCGACATAGTCGTTGGTGAAGGCCACTGCGCGCTCCAGCCGCTGCGCTGCAGGCTGTCCCGGCGGTGCCTGCTGCAGGCTGATGCGCAGCAGGCTGCGGAACAGGGCCATGTACAACGCTGCCCCCACCCCCTTGTCGCAGACATCGGCCACCGCGAAAGCCAGGAGGCCGTCATCCAGGACCCAGGCATCGAAGAAGTCGCCCCCCACCTGCTTGGCCGGCACACAGGTCGCGGCCATCGGCCAGCCCGGCAGCTGCGGCAACGAGTCCGGCAGAAAGCCCAGCTGGATGCGTTGCGCGATCGCCATCTCGCGCGACATCGATTGCAGCAGCCGGGCATTCAAGTCGGCCACGCGCTTCTTGTTGAGCGACGATTCGATGCGCGCACGCAGCACCACCGGGTTGAAGGGCTTGGTGATGTAGTCCTCCGCGCCCAGCTCCAGGCAGCGCACCACACTGTCCACGCCATCGATGGCCGTGACCATGACCACCGGGATCGGCGCGAGACTAGGGTCTGACTTGATCTGCGCCAGGGCCTCGTAGCCGTCCATGTCGGGCATGGTGATGTCCAGCAGCACCAGGTCGAAGCTCGTCGCGCGCAGCCTGACCAGGGCCTCGCGCCCGCTCGCCGCGAAGGCGATCGTGTGACCGAGGCGCTGCACGCGTCGGGCCAGCAGATCGCGGTTGACCTCCAGGTCATCCACGATCAGCACATGGGCGGGAGAGGTCATGTCGAGGCCTCGGTCAGGGCCTGCGCTGGGGCGGCCAGGAGCTTGCGCAGGTAGGGCATCTCGCGCTCGGTGGCCAGTTCGCCCTGGCGCACCAGGTGCGGGATCAGGTGCAGGTCCCGCAGGCCCACCTGCTGGCCAAAGTCGGGGATGACGGCGATGACTTCGGCGTGGTGGGCCATGCTGTGGAAGGCGAACTGAGCGCGCATCAGGTGGTTGGCCGAGACCGCCAGCACCTGCCTGACCAGGGCCACGCCGGAATCGATCGCCGGCTGCAGGGGATCTTCAAAGCCCATGGCCAGAATGATGTCGGCGCCTTCTCGCATGGCCACGTCCACCGGCAGGGGGTTGCAGATGCCACCGTCCACCAGCAGCCGGCCTTCCACCTCCCAGGGTGGCAGCAGGAGGGGAATGGCCAGCGAGGCCCGCATCGCGTCGAGCACCGGACCGCGCGACAACACCACCTGCTCGCCAAGGTGCAGGTCGGCAGCCACGCAGTGCAAGGGAATCTTCAGGTCCTCGAAGCGCACACCCTTCAGGGAAGCCGCCATGTAGGCATTGAAGGAGCGGTCCTTCATCAGCCCGAACCTGGGATCGTGCCCGAGCCAGCGCGCAAACACCGCCCGCACGGCCTGGCGGTAGCTGAAGGCACCGAAGCTGCGCTCCATGCCCACGGTGTAGCGGGCGATGCCCTCGGGGATGTCGGTGCCCCCTGCTGCGATCCAGTAACCCACGGCAGCGCCGCCGCTGCAGGCGACGATCATGTCGATTTCGATGCCCTCGCGCCGCAGCACCGACAGTGCACCAAAGGCCGACACGCAGCGCAAGCCGCCTGCGCCGAGCACCATGGCGATCCTGGGTCGGCCCGGGGAGGTCATTGCACCCTCGCCCCGGCTGCGCCGTCCACGTCCAGCAACCGGCGCAGGTAGTCGATCTGCTCGCGGGCCGCCTGGGCGCCGGCATCGATGATGTAGGGGACCTTGTCGGTGTCGAACAGACGGATGCGCTTCTTGAACTCAGGGATGATGGTGATGACCTCGGCATGGTGCGCCACGCTGTTGAAGGCATATCGGGCGCGCAGCAGGTTGTTCGACATGATCGAACTCAGCTGCATCGCGAAACGCCCGGCGCTGCCGATCTGCTCCATCATCGGGCTTTCGAAACCCACCGCCACGATGACCCGCGCACCATGCTTGATGGCCACGCTGATCGGCAAGGGATCGGAGACATAACCATCCACCAGCAGCTGACCGTCGAGTTCCACCGGCGCGAAGGCAAAGGGAATGGCCAGGCTGGCGCGGATGGCGGAGGTGACCGGTCCCCGCGAGAGGTCCACCAGCTCGCCGTCCATGAAGTTGGTGGCAGTGATGTGCAGCGGCACCTGCAGGTCCTCGATGCGCGCGTCACCGAAGGCCTCCTGCAGCCGGTGGTTGATCAGACTGTCATCACGCAGTCCGAAGCGGCTGGCCTTGAAACCCATCAGCTTCGGTGCCAGGGCGCTCAGCAAGGCCCGGTTGTTGCGTCTGGCCGTGATGTCCTGGGTCCACAGGCGCAGGGTCATGTCGCGCGCCGTGGCGTCATCGTGACCCATGGCGATCAAGGTGGCGAACAGCGCGCCGCCGCTGCAGCCCACCACCCGTTCGATGCGGATGCCCGCCTCGCGCAGCACGCTGGCCACGCCGATGGCCGCAGCACACTTCACGCTGCCCGAGCCGATGACCAGGGAAACGCTGGATTGTGCCGACGTGGACTTGGCGAGGTTGGTGCCCATCTCAGGCTCCTGCCGCGAAGCTGCTCACCGCGCCGGGTACATCGTCGAAGATCTTGATGATGCCGGCAAAGCCCGACAGCGACAGCACCCGCAGCACCGAGGGCTGCACCGCCGCCATGCGCAGGTCGCCGCCCAGGCGCCGGCTTTCCTTGAGCGCACCGAGCAGGGAGCGCAGGCCGGCACTGCTGGTGTAATTCACGGCGCTGAAGTCGCAGACCAGCCGCACGCGGCCGGTGCCCACGTGTTCGACCAAGGCAGCGGTCAGCGAGTCGGCGGTCAGGCTGTCCACGCTGCCGGCAATGGCGAGCACGGTCACGTGGTCATGGTGGGTGGTGGCAAGTTCCATGGGTTGGCTCCTTCGGGGACGGGATGGGGGTCAGGCCAGGCGCTTGACCAGGGTCAGCCGATTGCCCTCGGCCTGCGAGTGGCGGTAGGACTGGTGGTCGGTGAGCGTCTGCACGAGGTGGATGCCCAGCCCGCCGAGGGGCCGCTTCTCCCAGGTCAGCGACAGATCGGGCGCAGCCTTGGCCAGAGGGTTGAAGGGCCGACCCTGGTCGGTCAACGTGAGTTCCAGGGCCTGTACCGAATCGCCGGGATCCAGGCGGGGACGCATGCGCAGTTCGAGTGTCAACATCCCGGGCTGTCCGGGTGGATAGGCATGCTTGAACACGTTGGCGCAGACCTCGTCCAGCACCACCTGCAGGTCTTCCTGCACACCGGCAGCCACGCCCGTTTGCATGCAGAAGTGCTCCAGTTCAGTCTTGAAGCCCGGCAGGCTGGCGTGCGTGGCCGGCAGAGTGAGGCTGACCGACTGTGCTGCCGGTGCCTCCGGCGCCGCAGTGAGGACGGGCCCCTGGGCTTGAACGGCACCCGCCGTGCTCGCCAGCAGGCTCTCCATCTTGTCCAGCAGTCTTGCGAGATCCACCGGTTTGGTGTCGAAATCGTCACAGCCAGCGGCCAGTGCCTTGGCCCGGTCGTCCGACATCGCATGCGCCGTCAATGCGATCACCGGTATCGCGCGGGTGGCCGGGCTGGCCTTGATGCGTCGGGTGGCCTCCCAACCATCGATGCCCGGCAGGCTCAGGTCCATCAGGATCAGCTGCGGTCTCTGTGCGCCGGCCATTTCCACGCCTTGCAGGCCGTCCACCGCGATCACCACCTCGTAGCCCTTGCGCAGCAGGCGGCGCGACAGCATCTCGCGGTTCATCTCGTTGTCTTCGACGAGCAGGATCCTTGCGGGCATATTGACCTCAGCCTCGGGTGGTCTGCGTGTGGGACTGCGTGGCCACCCGGGCCGTGAAGCAGCTGCCCTGACCCGGCACGCTGGTCACGGTGACATCGCCGCCCAGGAGCTGACACAGGCGGCGGCTGATCACCAGGCCCAGGCCCGTGCCGCCGTACTCGCGCGTCGTGCTGCTGTCGGCCTGCACAAAAGCCTGGAAAAGCCGGCCCTGCTGCTCGGGCGTCATGCCGATGCCGGTGTCCTGCACGTCGAAGATCAGCTGCTCGGGCTGCCCCGGAGCCTGCTCTCGCCGCGCCGTCAGCGTGATCACACCCTGCCGGGTGAACTTGGCCGCGTTGGACAGCAGGTTCAGCAACACCTGGCGCAGGCGCGTCGGGTCGGAGTCGATCTGACCGATGTCAGGGGGGACCTGCACCACCAGGCGGTTGCCGTTGGGCTCGATCAACGGGTGCACGGTGGAGGTGGCGTAGTCCACCAGCTGCTGCACGCTGACGCTGCCGATCTCCAGCTCGATCTTGCCGGCCTCGATCTTGGACAGGTCCAACACACTGTTGATCAACTCCAGCAGGTGTTTGCCGGCGGATTTGATCTTGTCCAGGTCGCTCATCGTGGTGGGCGTGACCCCTTCGTCGGCCAGCTCCTCCTTGAGCATCTCGCTGTAGCCGATCACCGCATTGAGCGGTGTGCGCAGCTCGTGGCTCATCATGGCCAGGAAGGCCGACTTGGCGGCGTTGGCGGCCACGGCCTCGTCGCGCGCGGCCTGCAACAGGCGCGTGCTCTCGATGTGGCGGGCGCGCAGTTCGTTGAAGGCGGTGACCAGCCGGCCCAGCTGGTCGCCGGTGTTCAGCGGGATCGGTACGAAGTCCGCGTCGGACTGCCCGGCGCTGTCCGATACCCTGCCAATCGGCAGGAGAATGGCCCGGTTGAGCGCGTAGGTCAGGATCGCGATCACGATGCTGGCCGCGAAGGCCGTCGTGATCAGGGTCACCATCATCACCCAGCGGTTGCGCCGATTCTGCTCGGCCAGGCTGTAGACGATGGTGAACCGGCCCACGGTCTCGGGCTCGGCCTGTTCGCGCTTCACCTGGATGGGGAAATGGAGCGTGCGCTGCTCCGACGGGTCATCGTCGACCAGTTCGACATCCTCGAAGTTGAAGGTGAACGGGCTGTTGGCCACCTCCACGCCTTGAGCAAGCTCCTGACTGGACACCCGGACCACGGTAGGGATCAGCATGAGCGACTGCATGATGGCCCGGGCCTGGGCGGTGTTGTAGTTCCAGTACTCCTGCGACAGCGCCAGCGCGGTTCGGCGCCCGACTTCCTCGAATTGCTCGGAGGCCATCGTCAACACGCGCTCAGCTGCAATGCTCTGGCGCACCGCGCCGCCACCGATGGTCAGCAGCAGGGCCGCCGGCACGATGATCAGCAGGTACTTCGTCTGTACCGAGGCGCCGTACCAGAAGCGGGATAGAAAGGTCATGGTGCTGGCCGTGCGATGGCTGTGACAGGAAGGCGCTGGCCGTCTCGTGGCTTACTTGAGCAGCGTGGTCTGCCACGCCCCACTGCTGTAGCGGTTGACGCTGAAGCGCCCCGTGATGTCACCGGCCGCGTCGAAGTCCACGGGGCCCGACGCACCGTCGTAGTCGATGCGCGCGCCCTGCCGGATCAGCGCCTTGGCCTTGGCAAACTCGCCGGGGTAGATGACCCTGCCCTGCGGGCCGGCGATGCTGCGCAGGGCCGCCGGGATACGGGTTCGGTCGGCGGCGCCTGCAGCCTCGATGGCCAGCGCCATCATGAACGCCGCGTCGTAGGCATGGGCCACGTAGGGCCCATCGGCCTTGATCCGGGCGGCCACGGCCATGGCCAGCCAGCGCCTGTAGCCTTCGCGCTCGGCGTCGGCAGCGGCCAGCACAAACGTCAGACGCGCCAATTGCTCTGCGCTCAAGACGGACGCCAGGTCTTTGGACATCAGGCCGTCGGTGCCCACCACGCGCTTCACGGCAGGCTGGGCCAGCACGTCCTTCAGGTACTGCACCCCACCCGAGCCCGAATAGGCAAACAGCGCCACATCGGCAGCGCCTGCGGCCACGGCTCGTGCTTCGCGCTGGTAGTCGGCCTGCCTGGGTTCGTGCGACTGGTTGACGGTGACACGGCCGCCCAGGGCCTTGAAGGCATCGGCAAAGACCTGGGCCATACCGGTGTTGTAGGCATCGCTGGCGTGGCTGACGGCCACGCTGCGCATGCCCATCCCGAAGGCCTGCCTGGCCAGGGCGCTGCCCTTCTGTGCGTCCGACGGTGCAGTCCGGAACACCGTGCCCTGGTCATTCAAGCCTGTGATCAGCGACGAGGCCGAGGCCACCGACACCACGGTCACACCCGCCGGAATGGTCACCGAACGGGCCACGCGCATGGTCACCCCGGAGCACACCGGCCCCACCAGGGCCACCGCGCCGGACTGGACCAGCCGGCGCACCGCGTCGACGCCTTTGTCGGGGTCGCATCCCGTGTCTGCAAAGTCCAGACGGTAGGTGTCGCCCAGCAAACCGCCCTGCTGGTTGACCTGCTGTACGGCCAGCTCGGCCCCCTGGCGCATGGCCTGGGCCTGCTCGCCCACCGATCCGCTGAGTGCGAAGGGCGCGCCCACCGTGATGTCTGCCAATGCGGTCGTGCAGGCCAGCACGAGCGATCCAAGTGCAGACCCGCGCAGCGGCATCTTCAGCGAGGTATGCAGCATCGTGACCTCATATCCCAATCTCATGCGCCGCAGTTTGCAGGCCCGGCGCAGCCACCGCATCGGAGCTTGGTCACAGGTCGCCTGGGAGTTTCCTGCCGGGTCATCCGGGAGCTCAGTCCCCTCTTGGGTTGGGAGCTTTCTCCGGTGCGCGTCCAGCCGCGGCTCTGCACACTCGGGCCCATGGAACCAGGCAGCCCCGAAAGGCCGAAGCCGCACCCCATCGTCCGCGTCGACTACATGGTGCGACTGGCGGGCATGGCACCGCTGATGGCCGTCTTCTATCTGGTGTTCCAGGCCGCCGGCCGTGACAGTGCGGTCGTAGTCACCTGTCTGCTGGTGTGGGGCCTGGTGTGGCCGCAGGTGGCACGCTGGGTGGCCGGTCGCAGCCGAGACTCCAAGCAGGCCGAACTGCGCAACCTTCTGCTCGACACCGGCTTCGTGGGCGCCTGGGTCGCCACCATGCACTTCAGCCTGTGGCCCAGCGTCATGGTGACGATGGCCATCAACCTGGCGGTCATTGCCGTGGGCGGCCTGCGCCTGTTGCTGCGCGGCTATGTTGGCTTTGCAGCGGGCATGGCCGCTGGCGTGTGGGCCAGCGGGTTCGCAGTCAAGCTCGATACGCCGCTGTGGCCCATGGTGGCCAGCGTGGTCGGCATCTTCCTCACCACCTCCGTCTGGGCCTTTCAGTCGCACGTTCAAAGCCGGCGCTTCGTGCACAACCGCAGACTGCTGAAGGACCGCAACCGGCAGATCGAAGAAAAGAGTGCCCAACTGGAATTGGCCAAGGAACAGGCCGACGCCGCCAACCGCGCCAAGAGCCTGTTCCTGGCCAACATGAGCCACGAGTTGCGCACGCCGCTGAACGCCATCATCGGCTACAGCGAGCTGCTGCTGGAAGACGCTCAGGATGCCGGCAACCCTGCCACCAGCGCCGACCTGAACAAGATCATCGGTGCGGGCAAACACCTGCTGGGCCTGATCAACGACGTGCTGGACCTCTCCAAGATCGAAGCCGGCAAGATGGAGCTGCACTGGGAGGATGTCGCCCTGGGTCCCCTGCTGGTCCAGGTGATGAGCAGCTTGCAGACGCTGGCCGCACAGAAGGGCAACCGCTTGCTGTTGCAGGACGAAGCCTCCAGCCATTTGCACCACCTGCGCACCGACTCCACCCGGCTGCGGCAGATGCTGTTCAACCTGCTCGGCAATGCGGCCAAGTTCACCGAGCAAGGCGAGATCCACCTGCGCGTGCACCGCGACACTCAAGAAGCGCGTGAGTGGGTGGTCTTCGAAGTGGCCGACACCGGCATCGGCATGTCGCCCGAGCAGCAGGCCAGGCTGTTCCAACCCTTCAGCCAGGCCGATGAGTCCACCACACGCAGGTTCGGCGGTACGGGCCTGGGCCTGGCGCTGACGCGCCACATCGTCGGATTGCTGGGCGGCGAGGTCTGCCTGCGCAGCGCACTCGGTCAGGGCACGACGTTCACGCTGCGAATGCCGGTGGCCCAAGGGGAGAGCCGGGCGCCGGCAGAGGTCGCGGCAGCAGGCACGGCCCCATGAAGCCGGCGACCGTCAGACGTGGGCCTCGCGCGACCACGCTCGTCGGCCCGTCGGACGGCCATCGACACCGGATCCAGGGGCAATCAACCCGCCGTCAGGCCGTTCTCTGCCGCGAAGACATGCAGTTCCAGCCGTCCGCGCACACCCAGCTTGCTGTAGACCGTGGTGAGGTGGTTGCGCAGCGTGTTCTCGCTCATGCCCAGTCGGCCGGCCAGCGTGATCAGCTTGTCGCTGGGGCTCTGGCTGAGCGCGCCGACAATCTCGCGTTCGCGCGCGGTGAGGCCGGCGATGCGCGCCTGCTGCTCGTCCTGCGGTGCCGAAGCACGGGCCTGCGCGCTGGTCAGACGGCCCAGCACCTCACCCATGAGTTTGGGTTCGAGCCAGGCCCCGCCCTGGCTCACCTGATCGATGGCCTGAAGGATCCTCTGCGGCGGCTCGGACTTGTGCATCACACCTTTGGCACCCCGCTCGATCGCGCGGCACAGTCTCGCCCTGTCCTCCGACGCCGTCAGCACCAGCACGCGGGCCGCGCTCATGCGCAGGACATCGGGCAGGAGGTCCAGGCCGTCCACACCGGCCAGGTCCAGATCCATCACCAGCACATCGGCCTGCGCGAGCGCAGGATGGCTGTACAGCGAGTCCCGCGAGCTGGCCGTGCCCACCACCATGCTGCGGTCCGGCTGGCTTTCGATCAGGCGCTGCAGGCCCCACAGGGTGATGGCATGGTCCTCCACCAGGAAAACACGGATCGGTGGCGCGGGCATGATTGGACTGGGCAATGGGGGTGAGCTGGCGGGCATGCTGACGGCCTCAGACCGGAATGGTGATGCGGATCTGCGTGTCCAGGCCGTTGTGCCGGCTCATCTCCAGCGTTCCGCCGAGTTCACGCGCGCGCTCCGTGAGCGAGCGGGGTTCAAAACTGGGCGACGGAAACCCGGTGCGCTGACCCGCATCGTCACGGATGACCAACTGCAGGGCATGTTCGTCGCGGGCCAGCCGGACCCAGACCTTTCTGGCCTTGCTGTGTCGCCGCACGTTGTTCAGGGCCTCGTTGACCATGTGCAGCACAGCGCCGGACAGTGCCCGGCTGGCCACGAGTGGGTCGGGCGCCTCCAGCGTCGTCTCGATGCCGAACAAGGTGGCAAAGCGCCCGGCCTGACGCCTCAGGGCGGGCACCAGGCTGTTGTCACCGCGCAGCTCGCCACTGCGCAGTACGGCCACGGTGTCGCGCAGCTCATTCAGCTCGGTCTCGCAGAACTGGCGCAAGTCCTGAACCTGGGCATGCAGCGGGTTGTCGGGCGTGCAGCGCTGTGCCACTACCTCGATGGCGAACTTCAACCCCAGATAGGGCTGCACTGCGCTGTCGTGCAGGTCGCGGCCGATGCGGGCGCGTTCGTGTGCCGCGATTTCAGCTTGCAGGGTGTCCACGTAGGAAGCCTGCTGCAGCAAGCGACGCATCTCGGCAGCGAAGGCCGCCAACGAGCGCAAAGGCCAGGGTGAACCGTCCTTGGGGGCATTGTGACGGTCGCGGCCGTAGGCCACCAGAAACCAGCCCGAGCGCTCTTCGCGGGGGGCATCCGGCACCAGTTGCAGGGTCTGCGCCTCCAGCAGGTCGGCGATCTGCCGCACGCGGGGCTCGATCGCCAGCCGCGTCGCCACCGGCAGGTCACAGTTCAGGCCATCGGCAGCGTGGCCTGCCACCAGAGACATCAGCTCAGCCGGCAGCTCCGCCAGCAGGGGCAGCAGGCGAGCCGCCAGCGCGGGTGAGGCCTCGTAGGCGCTGTCGTCCTGGTCGGCCACCAGCACGGTGGGTTGCTCCGCGTCGCGGTGGCAGACGATCATTCGCTGCGCACCCGTCGCGAGTCGCAAACGGTCTGCGATCACCAGGCCCACCGATTGCAGGCCGCGCCTGGGGTCCAGCTCGCGCTCGAGCTCCGCCGCCAGCAGGACGCGCTGGCGCAGGGCCGCGACGGGACGGGTGGCCAGGGTCGCGATCAATGGCAGCAGCAGCAGACCGAAAGCCGGCAGCAGGTGCTGAGTGTCGATGCCCGGCGGGCGCAGTGACATCAACAGCCCGACAGCACCCACCGTGGCGGCGGTCATGCCCAGGCGCACACCATGCAGCAGGGTGATCATCGTCAACGGGTGGATGACCAGGGGAATCAACAGACCGCCATGCACCGTGTTGTGCACCAGGATCAGCATCATCGGGATGGCCGCCATGAAGAAGACGGGGCCACCCAGCGCCGAGCCCCGACCCGTGGTCTCGCGCCACAGGTTGAAGGCCGTCCACAGCAGGGCCAGGCCCGCCACAGCCAGGGCCCAGGCCTCGGTGCCGCCCTGCGACCACAACGCGAGGAGCACGATCCACAGCGTCGCGACCCGCGAGGTGGTGGACAGCGGGCGCATTTCGTCAAGACGGCGCGCGACCAGATTCGACTCGATCGGTGCGATTGCGACGGGGGAGGCCATGTCGCGCCGATTCTAGGGGGACACCCCTGTCGGGGCAGAGCGGGACTACTACCATCGCGAGCCCCAACCGCCATCCTCAAAGGGTCCAACACGTGCCCCACCTTCCGACGTTGCTCCGATTCCTGATCCTGGTGTTCTCGGGTCTGGCAAGCGGGCTTGCCTGCAGCCAGGGTTTCCCCAGCCGAGCGCTGTCCCTGGTCGTCCCCTGGCCGGCCGGCGGCGCGGCGGATGCGGTCGCGCGCATGCTGAGCAAGGAGCTGGCGCCGATCCTCGGGCAAACGGTACTCGTGGAGAACCTGCCTGGTGCGGGCGGTTCCCTGGGCATCGGCAAGGCCCTGAGGGCACCGGCCGATGGCCACACGCTGATGCTGACCTCCCAGCTGGATGTCATCCTGGCGCCGCAGAGCTTTCCATCGGCAGGCTACCGGCCTGAAGACGCACGAGCCATCGCCCTGCTGGGCCGTACCGACCTGATGCTGGCAACCCGCTCCGGTCTGGGCGCCGGCTCACTGGCCGAACTGATCGCGATGATCAAGGCCAACCCGGACAAACCGCTCACACAGTGCAGCATCGGCAGTGGCACGCTGAACCATCTGGTCGGCCAGGCGTTCCAGACCCTGGCGGGCGTGAAGATGCTGGAGATTCCCTACAGTGGGCTCGGGCCTTGTGTCACCGATGTCATCGGCGGTCAGGTCGATGTGGCCTTCCTGCCACTGGCGGGGCCATTCCCCGGCTTCGTGGACAGGGGACTCTTGAAGGCCCTGGTGACCTTCGGGGAGACCCGGAATCCGCGTTTCCCGGACCTGCCGCTGGTGGGCGAAACAAGCGGCTTCGAAGGTCTGTCGATGTCCGTCTGGGCAGGCCTGCATGTCAGCGCCCGGGTCAGCGACGAGATCGCCGCGCAGTTGCATCAGGCTGCGTATGCCGCCCTGGCGCGGCCGGAACTCCGCCAAGCCGTCCAGAGCAGCGGCGCCACAGTGTTCGACCCCATGAGCCTGGATCAGGTTCAGGCCGCTTACCTGCGGGAAGTGAAGCGGTACCGGACGATGGCGCCAACAGCGGCCACCGTCCGGCCTTGAAGCACCTCGCCGCTCGACAGCGACTCAGTGCACCGTGCGGCCGAACTCGAAGCCGCCCGTGGCGTTCACGCCCACCGGGATCACATCCTTCGGCCCGAACTTGCCTTCCAGGATCAGCTTGGCCACCGGGTTCTCGATGCGCTGCTGGAGGGCACGCTTGAGCGGCCGCGCGCCGAACACCGGGTCAAAGCCAACCTTGGCCAGTTCGGCCAACGCCTCGGGCGTCACGTCCAGGCTCATCTCCATCTTCGCCAGCCGCGCTTCCAGCGCCTTGAGCTGGATCTTCGCGATCGACTTGATGTGCGTCTGGTCGAGCGCGTGGAACACCACCGTCTCGTCGATGCGGTTGAGGAATTCGGGGCGGAAGTGCTGCTTCACCTCGGCCCACACCGCCTCGCGGATCAGCTCGCTGTCCTGCCCGGCCATCTGCATGATCATGTGGGAGCCGAGGTTGCTGGTCATCACGATGACAGTGTTCTTGAAGTCCACCGTGCGGCCCTGGCCGTCGGTCAGGCGGCCATCATCGAGCACCTGCAGCAGCACGTTGAACACGTCCGGGTGGGCCTTTTCCACCTCGTCCAGCAACAGCACCGAGTAGGGCTTGCGGCGCACGGCCTCGGTCAGCGCCCCACCCTCGTCGTAGCCGACGTAGCCCGGGGGCGCACCGATCAGGCGGCTCACCGAGTGCTTCTCCATGTACTCGCTCATGTCAACGCGGATCATGTGATCCTCACTGTCGAACAGGAAGCCGGCGAGCGCCTTGCACAGCTCGGTCTTGCCCACGCCGGTGGGGCCGAGGAAGAGGAAGCTGCCCAGCGGCCGGTTGGGGTCACTCAGCCCGGCGCGTGAACGGCGGATGGCGTCGGACACGGCCACGATGGCCTCCTCCTGACCCACCACGCGCTCATGCAGCTTGCCTTCCATCTTCAGCAGCTTGTCGCGTTCGCCCTGCATCAACTTGCTCACCGGGATGCCGGTGGCGCGTGACACCACCTCGGCGATCTCCTCAGCGCCCACCATGGTGCGCAGCAGCTGCGGCCCTGAACTTCCATCCTTCCCGCCGGCCTTCTTGCCCATTTCCTTGGCCTGCGCCTCCTTCAGGCGCTTCTCCAGCTCCGGCAGCTTGCCGTACTGCAGCTCGGCCACCTTGTTGAAGTCACCCTTGCGCTTCCAGTCCTCGATCTGCAGCTTGATGCGCTCGATCTCTTCCTTGACCTGTGCCGAACCCTGGGCCTGCGCCTTCTCGGCCTTCCAGATCTCTTCCAGGTCGGCGTACTCGCGCTCGAGCTTGGTGATCTCGTCCTCGATCAGGCCCATGCGCTTGATGGAGGCTTCGTCCTTCTCCTTGCGCACCGCCTCGCGCTCGATCTTCAGCTGGATCATGCGACGGTCCAGTTTGTCCATCACCTCCGGCTTGGAGTCGATCTCGATCTTGATCTTGGCCGCGGCCTCGTCGATCAGGTCGATGGCCTTGTCGGGCAGGAAACGGTCGGTGATGTAGCGGTGGCTCAGCTCGGCCGCGGCGACGATGGCCGGGTCGGTGATCTCCACGCCGTGGTGCACCTCGTACTTCTCCTGCAGGCCGCGCAGGATGGCGATGGTCGCCTCCACGCTGGGCTCGTCGACCAGCACCTTCTGGAAGCGGCGCTCCAGCGCGGCGTCCTTCTCGACGTACTTGCGGTACTCGTCCAGCGTGGTCGCGCCGATGCAGTGCAGCTCGCCGCGCGCCAGTGCGGGCTTGAGCATGTTGCCCGCGTCGATGGCACCTTCGGCCTTGCCGGCGCCCACCATGGTGTGCAGCTCGTCGATGAACAGGATGATGCGGCCTTCGTCCTGGGCCACTTCCTTGAGCACGCTCTTCAGGCGCTCCTCGAACTCGCCGCGGTACTTGGCGCCCGCCAGCAGGCCGGCCATGTCCAGCACCAGCACGCGCTTGTCCTTGAGCGTCTCCGGCACCTCGCCGTTGACGATGTGCTGCGCCAGCCCCTCGACGATGGCGGTCTTGCCCACGCCGGGTTCGCCGATCAGCACCGGGTTGTTCTTGCTGCGGCGCTGCAGCACCTGGATGGCACGGCGGATCTCGTCGTCACGGCCGATCACCGGGTCGAGTTTGCCCAGTCGGGCCCGCTCTGTCAGGTCCAGCGTGTACTTCTTCAGCGCCTCGCGCTGGCCTTCGGCCTCGGCCGAATCGACCTTGGCGCCGCCGCGCACCGCTTCGATGGCCGCTTCCAGCGCCTTGCGGGTCAGGCCATGGCTGCGAACGACGCCGCCGAAGTCGCTTTTGGCGTCAGCCGCCGCCAGCAGGAACATCTCGCTGGCGATGAACTGGTCGCCGCGCTTGACGGCTTCCTTGTCGGCCAGCTGCAGCAGGGTCATCAGGTCGCGGCTGGGCTGCACCGGCTGGCCGCCACTGACCTGCACGCTGGGCAGCGCATTCAAGGCCGTCTCCATGGCGGCGGTCAGGCCTGCGGCGTTCGCCCCCGCCCGCTCCAGCATGGCGCGGGGCCCGTCGGGTTGGGCCAGCATGGCGGCCAGCACGTGGGCCGGCTCGATGTAGGGGTTGTCGCGGGCCACGGCAGCGCTGCTGGCGTCCTGCAGGGCTTGCTGGAAGGCGGTGGTGAGTTTGTCGGCACGCATGAAAATCCTCCGGGTTGCGGGGGATTTGAGGCGGCCAAACCACATTTCAAGGGTCAGGCGGGCTCGATCAGCCCCACCGCTGGCCCGCCATGGATCCAGATCAAGGTTCCCGCTGCGCCGCGGAACCCCCAGTGTCCAGCAGGATCAGGAGGCGCCGGCTTGGGCCCGCCCGGCGGGTGAAGCGCGCCAGAGAGCCACCGCCTCGTTGCCAGCCAGCGCCAGCAGCACCAGTCCGCCACCGCCCAGCACCGCGGCAGTGGGCGACTCGTTGCCGCCCAGCCAGGTCCAGGCCACACCGAAGATGATCTCCAGCAGCCCGAGCAGGGCAGCTTCCGGCGCCTTGAGCACCCGGCCGGCAGCGACGGCCAGCACACAGGGGATGGCCAACTGCACCACCCCCAGCATGACAAGCAAGCCGATGTCGTGACCCGACGCCGCCAGCGGCCAGGCCGGTGGCAGGGTCACCAGGGCGGAGGCCACGGCGCCCACCAGCACAGGGGTGGTCATCTCGATGCGTTCGCCCTCCGCCCGCCGGGCGTTGGCCTGCTGCAGCGTCCACATCGTGGCCCCGGCCAGGGGCACCATGGCCGCCACCAGCACACCGAGCAGGTCCTGCGGGCTTCCGCCAGCCACTTCGGCGCCGTACATCCAGGCGATGCCGCAGCCCGCGGCCACGATGGCCAGCCAGGTGCGCAGCGGCAGCTTCTGGTGCAGGGTCACCCGGGCGATCAGCGCGGTGAACAGCGGGGCCGTTGCCATGGTGATCAGCACGTTGGCCACCGTGGTGAGCGTCATCGCCAGCATGAAGGCGGTGAACATCACGCACCAGCACAGGCTGCACAACCAGAACAGGCGCCCGCCGATCCGCAGATCCTTCAGCAGTGCACGGGCACCTCGCTGCCAGACCAGCAGCCCGCCCAGCGCCACCGCATTGGCAGCACTGCGCCAGAAAGTGACCTCGAAGGGCTGCGCGGAGTCCAGATGGCGCGTCACGACGCCGGCGATGCTCCACAGGAGCGTCACCAGGACCATGACCGCCACGGCCCGGCCGTGGGTCAGTTCAATGCGCACCCGATTCGCTGGCGTTGGGGTACCGCGCCATCAGCTGTCAGCTTGCCTCGCGGGAAGCACGCTTTCGGTCATGCTCGGACAGGTGGCGCTTGCGCAGGCGGATGGACTTGGGCGTGATCTCGACCAGCTCGTCGTCCTCGATGAACTCGACGCCGTACTCCAGCGTCAGGTCGATCGGGGGGGTGATCTTGATGGCGTCTTCCTTGCCGCTGACGCGGAAGTTGGTCAGCTGCTTGGTGCGCGTGGCGTTGACCACCAGGTCGTTGTCGCGGCTGTGGATGCCCACGATCATGCCCTCGTAGACGGGATCGTTGGCCTTGACGAACATGCGGCCCCGGTCGTCCAGTTTGCCCAGCGCGTAGGTGAAGATCTCACCAGCGTCCATGGAGATCAGCACACCGTTCTTGCGCCCGGCGATGTCGCCGCGGTGCGCCTCGTAGCCGTCAAAGATGTTGCTGATCAGGCCGGAGCCGCGCGTCAGGTTCATGAACTCATTGGAGAAGCCGATCAGCCCGCGCGCCGGGATGCGGTACTCCAGGCGCACACGACCGTGGCCGTCCGGCTCCATGTTGACCAGCTCACCCTTGCGCTCGCCCAGCGCCTGCATCACACCGCCCTGGTGCTGCTCTTCCACGTCGGCGGTGACCATCTCGATCGGCTCGTGCTTCTCGCCGTTGACGTCATGGAACAGCACGCGCGGCTTGGAGACGGCCAGCTCGTAGCCCTCGCGGCGCATGTTCTCCAGCAGGATGGTCAGGTGCAGTTCGCCCCGGCCCATCACCTCGAAGACGCCGTCTTCCTTGGTCTCACTCACCCGCAGTGCCACGTTGGACTGCAGCTCCTTCTGCAGCCGGTCCCAGATCTGGCGGCTGGTGACGTACTTGCCTTCGCGACCGGCCAGCGGGCTGGTGTTGACGCAGAAGTTCATCGTCAGCGTCGGCTCGTCGACCTGGAGCATCGGCAGCGGCGTGGGGTTGGCCGGGTCGGTCACCGTCACGCCGATGCCCAGGTTCTCGATGCCGTTGATCAGCACGATGTCGCCCGGGCCGGCCTCGGTGGTCTGCATGCGGTCCAGGCCCTGGAAGGTCAGCACCTGGTTGATGCGGCCCTTGTAGGTCTTGCCGTCCGTGC
>Ga0154020_10003282_pt1 | contig 19531 bp, 24 predicted proteins | sample Klosneuvirus_201_FD_109709 | JGI IMG/M metagenome (GOLD analysis project Ga0154020, IMG submission 109709) | Active sludge microbial communities from wastewater, Klosterneuburg, Austria - Klosneuvirus_20160825_MG | ecosystem: Engineered > WWTP > Aerobic digester > Activated sludge | place... | reverse complement strand
CATGGCATATGAGCCCGAGCAAAAGCGCGGGGCGCGTCCACGGGTGTCGGCATCGCGCGACCGGCGGGTCTATGGGCAGTCGACGAGGCTGTAGTATGAGCCACGCTCCCCCGGCTCGTCGAGGTCGAGGTAGGGCGCTACGAGATACCCATCTTTGGGCATGTCGGCGCGGCCGTCCTTGCCGCTGAAGTAGAACATCGCGGCTACTGCCAGGAGGGTCAAGACAATGAGGATCGCGCACACGGTCTGGTCGCGCATTGCGGCGGGGAGAGCTATACCGGCGCCGATAGTCGGCCCCGGAGCCGAGGGGCGCCGCCGGATCTTTTGCGCGCAGGGATAGACCGCAATGAAGGCCCAGACTGCGTTCATACTCATTGTGCTGGTCATCCTCGTGATCCTCGTCGCCCACGTCTTTGCCTGCGAGCGGGCTGACGCCGACGGGCCGAAGGCGGGCGGCGCCGGCGGGGCAAAGGCTGGCGGCGGGGCGGGGGCAGAGGCCGGCTACACGCACAACCTCCTCCCGGCCGGGAAGGGCCCCCACGCCCACCGCGCCTCCCTGAGCCTAAAGGGGGACGGCGACTCCACGACCGACATGGGACACAGCCACTTAGTGCGCGGATTCAAGGCCCGCCCCGGGCCCGACGGCCACGTCCACGACATAACCCAGTACGTCGTCCCGACCGAGTCCATCTAGACGGGGCCCGGTGTTTTGCCGGCGCCGGCCAAAACTGAAGTAAGCGGCGCCACAGCACCCGCAGCGGCAGCAACGGCCACAGCACCCGCCATCCGCCGCAGCATTCATGAGCGACAATCTCGCGCAGTTGCGCCTGAGCCTCGAACGGATCCGCCAACAGGCGGTTCTGGCCAAGCAGCAGCTCGAAGCTCAGAGCCGTCGCGAAGCCGAACAGCTCCGCCGCACCCAGGAACAACAGCAACGCGAGGCCGAGCAGCTACGCCACACCCAGGCGCGGCTCAGCGTGTCGGAGACATTCGCCAACTACGATGACGACGAGCTGCAGCAGGCCCTCTTGCTCTCGATGGCAGCGCTGGAAGAGGATGACGAAGGGCTGCAGCTCGCAATCCGCGAATCCCCAAGCCAGGAGCGTACGGGGGAAAGGGCATCCCAGCCCGCCCCGCCCGCCCAGCCCGCCCCGCCCGCCCAGCCCGCCCAGCCCGCCCAGCCCGCCCAGCCCGTCGCAGGCGCCGCGAGTCTCGGAGACGCGGCCCTCGAGATGCGCAAACGCCGCGAGGAAGAGCTGACCGCCGCCGTCTTCGGCAACCTCGAGACCTTCCAGATCACCTCGAGCGCCAACCCCGACGGCTCCGTCACGATCGGGTCCGCGCGGTACAGGCGCCAGGAATGCGGCTCATCGTACGGCGCCCACAGCAACCTGTGCTTCTACCTCTCGGTCACGCTGGCCGACGGGGCTAATGCCGTCCGGCTGAAGAACGAAATCGCCCGCTCCGCGACCGAGTTCTCTAGGCTGATCGGCGCGAACACCGACTTCACCGGCCTTTCCGCCCTCGCCGACACGGAGGTGGTCCGGGCCTACGTCTTGCTGAAGAAGACCCGCGTCGTCGTCTACAACTCGAGGGCCGGCGCGGCCGTCTCCTACAGGACCGACGACTGCGCAGGCGAGTGCATATACCTCCACAACGACGGAGGGCACTACCAGCGCCTCGTGCCGGCGTGAGCCCGCGCTTTTGCCCCCCGGGGCGCGCCGCCGGCGCCACCGGCGACTCGCCCCGGGCTGCGCCCGCGCTTTTTGGCCCGGGCGGACCTTTCGGCGCGGGTATACCGCCGCAGCCGAAAGCCACCTGCCCAATATGGACAAGAAGGCACGCAACCTCCTCATCGCCATGCTCGTCGTCCTCGCGGTCGTCGCCATCGCGTACTACTGGTGGATCACGAAGGACACCGTGAAGATCGCGGTGACCGGCCTGACCGTCGCCAGCGGCGGGGCCGTAACGCTGACGGGCTCGACGGCTAGCAGCTCGGACCCCGCGACCTGGGGATCGAAAAAGATCACGATCCAAACGAAGTCGCTCGGCAAGATCAACTCGACCGTCGCCGCCGCCTCTGCCGCGAACGGCGTGGTGTCGGTCACGACCGCCCCCGGCGCCTACACAGGCTCGGCGGCCTACGCCGCCGCCGCGGGCGACTACGCCCGCGTGACGCTGAAGTACTAAGCCGCCGCGCCTGCCCAGCGCCAGGTTCAGGGCCCGGCGCAGTTTTGTGCGCCGGCTATACCGCCCGCCGCCATGAACAGCAAGACGAAGAACCAGCTCGTCGCCGCCGTGATCGTCGCCCTCATCGCCGTCTTCGTCGCCTGGTACGTCCTGACCCGGCAGGTCCACTACCAGCTGATGACCCTCACCCAGATCGACTACACGCCGTCGACGGCGCCCTACCTCACCTACACCTTCTCGCAGCCGATCGCCGCGGACCAGCTCGCCGGGAACGCCGCAATACTCAAGAGCTTCGTCGTCGCCGCCGGGTCCCCGACGCCCCCCGCGGGCGCTAACGCCCTCATCGGCCTGCTCACCAAGGGCCCCCCCTTCGTCCCCAACCCCCAGTCCGCGCCGAACGTCCTGACCTCGAACACCCTCCCGGCCGGGGCCCCCCCAACGCCGATGTCGATCACGGGGAACGGGATCATGTGGATCTTTGTCCCGAAGAAGAAGTGAGGGCCCTCCCGCGTTTTGGCGGCCGGGGTTGGCCTCCGGATTTGAAGGCGGCGGCCCCCTACATATCCCCAGCCCGATGTTCACCGCTATCATCCGCGAGATCAAGGCCCGCGGCACCGCCGCCGACCCCTGGACCACCCTCACCATCCCCCCCGGCACGAAGCCCGGCGTGAAGAACACCCGCCTCACACTCAGCGCGACGTACGATGAGCCGGTCCGCATCCCGGCCGCCCTCCACGTGACTCTGGAGGCCCGCTCTGGGAAGTCGTCCATCCCGGTGCTGGCGTTCGAGTACCCCGGCGGCGGCATCCCCACCGTCCGCTCGAAGACGATCGACGCCGACGTAAAGTCGCCCGACCTCGTGGCGCTCGAGGCCGCCGCCGGGAAACCGGTCGGCGTCTGCCGCACGGTGATGCCCTCGACCCCCGAGGAGATCGAGGCCGACTTCCCCGGCTACGGAGCCCTCCCCGCGGAAAAGTGGGTCCAGCTGAACACGACGGACGACCAGTTCGTCGTCCAGCTAAAGCTCCAGAAGATGGCCCCGGAGGACGTCCACCGCGACCTCGGCGCGGGCGTGTACTACATCTACGGCGTCACCCGCCTCGTCGTCCACGTCGCCGCCGCGGCCGGCGAAAAGGCGCCCGAGCCCAAGACCGACAAGGACCGCGCCCTTCTGGTCTAGCGCGGCGGCCGCCCCTTTTTCGCGCGGGCCCGATATGAGAAACCCGGCGCCCCATGTCGATCAACTTCACGACCCTCGCCACCAGCGCGCTCGGCTTCACGGTCGCGCTCGCCTGGAACGACGCCGTCAGCAAGACGATTAAGAGCTTCTTCCCCCCAACCAGCGAGCAGGCGGCGGCGAGGGCCACGCTCATCTACGCGCTCGTCGTAACGGTCCTCGTCATCTTGGTCGTCGCGGTCATCAACCACGCCCGCAAGATTGTCCACGAGTACAACAGCCGCGTGGACTCGCTGGACGGCCGCGAGAGGCCGGCCCGGGTGGCGGGGCCGCGGCCGGGAAAGGGCGGCGCCCCCCCGCGGGGCGGCGGGCCGGAGGCCCCCGCGCTCGGCCCGGTGATCCGGCTGTGGGAGCCCCCCCAGTAGATGCCACGCGCGTTTTGCCCGCCTCCATACCGAAGGCCGCGCCGATGCAGAAAGCTTACATTGTCCTCGCCGTTCTGTTCATCCTGCTGGTCCTTATCGCCCTCGTCGTCGCGTGGCGGGGCCCGCAGGTCCGCGCCGCAGCCCTCGGCGGGGCCGCCCTCGCGGCGCGGGCCCGCGGGCGAAAGAGGGGAGGCTCCGGCCCCGAGCTCGGCCACCACCACCCCCGCGACCTCCATCCGGTCGGCGTCGCCCTCGAGCGCTACGCGCGCGCCCTCGGGCCCGAGCACGTTGTGGCCGTCCACCCCCTCGACCGCGACCGCTACGAGCCTCTCGCCCGGGGCGGCACCGGCGGCGACGCGAAGCCCAGGACTCCGAAAAAGAGAGCCCCGGCGCCGCCTCCCGCCCAGAAGCGATGGACCGAGTACGCGACCTGGAAGGAGCTGCAGGCCGACGAGGGGGCCACCGCCGAGTACTTCGCCCAGCGCGCCGAGGCAATAAACAGCCCCGAGTTCGACTGGGGGCCCGTCCTCCGCGAAATCCTGCCGCGCCTCGCCGAGGGCCGCGAATACATCGGCCTCGTCGACGCCGAAGAGGACGGCAAGACGCTCCGCCTCAAGGCGTACGAGGCGTCGCCGATCGAGGCCGGAAAGACGGACTCGGAGACGACCTTCGCGGCCGTCCCGGCGGAGCTCGTCACGAAGTACGCCGAGCGGCCCGCCCTCTTCATGTTCCACACCCACCCCGCCGACCCGCGGGGGAGCCCGCTGCCGTCCTCCCACGACCTCTCGACGGCGGCCTACTTCGCCGCGACGGGCCGCTACGCCGCAAGCGTCGTCATCTCGCGCTACGGCGTCCTCATCTTCACGCTGGACTGGAGCGGATACAAGGCCGTCAACGAAGCGAAGGACTGGTCCCTCGCCCTCAGCAACCTCAGCCACGACATCGTCGCCTCGCACGAGGCCGTCCGCAGCTGGTCGGCCCACAGCCTCGCCGACTACCTCGCCTTCTACCCCCGCCACCGCCTCTTCTTCGCCGCGTACCCGTCGCCCGAGATGGTCGCCGACGGCCGGCGCTACACCTACATCTGGAACCTCGAGACGCCGATCGACCACGAGCTCATCACAGAGCACAGGGAGGAGATCGCGAAACACCGGGAGCGGCTCAAGGGACAAAAAGTCAGCCGCGTGCGAGATGCGCCCATCGAGGCGGATCTGGGGCTCGACTGAGCTCTTGTTCGGGGCGGCCCGCCACTTTTGCGGGCCCCTTCCTTGAGGGGCGCCTACGGGGCGAGCTCGGCGGCCGCGACGTCAGTGGCCGCGAGCGGGGGCGGCACCTGGTTCGTTGCGTGGGCCGGGGCGAGCCCGGCAGCCGCGGCTGCCGCGGCGACGGCGGCGGCGACCTCCTCGTCGCCAGGGCCCGCCAGCCCCCCGCCGCCGGCCGACTGCTGGAGCATGGCGCGCACCGCCATCGTGCCGATCTCAAGGGTCACCGGCGCCCAGGCGGTCCGGGTCGTGATCACGGCGCGCCCGGTCGCGAGGAGGACCCGCCGGGACGCCGGGTGCTGGGCGTAGCGCGCCACCTTCGCGCGCCAGGCAACGTTCCGCAGGGTCGTCTCCTCGTAGTAGTCGGGGTTGGCCGTTACCCCGGCCGGGGCCGCGTACTCCGCGGGGGGGCCGCCCTCGCGGGCCACGCGGCACTGCCCGGTCAGGGCGAGGGTCCGGGCGGCGCCGGGCGCGAGGCTGAGGGGAGAGCCCGAGTCCAGGGAGAAGAGGTAGATGAACGCGTCCCGCGCCGGGCCGCTGGCGTCGCCGGGGCCGCGGGGCGCGAGCATCGAGGCGCGGCAGTAGTGCTCCTCCGTCGCCCAGCGGAGGGCGGGGCCGTAGGGCTCCCCGGCCGACCCCGCGTAGCAGAGCCGCGCGGAGAAGCCGCCGGTGTCGTCGCACCGGTAGTGGGCCGTCAGGGCGCTGCGCCAGTCGCCCCGGAGCGCCGCGACCGCGCGGTACACGGCGGCGCTGCGCGGGTCCGAGGGGTCGTCGGCGGTGATTGCCTCGCGGGGGCCGCGGCCTGCCTGCTCGCCGGCGGGGGCGCCCCCGCAGTGCAGCAGCAGGTACGGGTCGCACACGGACCGGAGCTGGGGCCCAGCGGCCTCGCACAAGCGGGGGACATCCCCCGGCAGCGCGAAGAAGAGATGGGAGTCGGCCATGGCGCGGGTATGTGCGGCGGAAAAGGAGTCCAATTCCTCACGGCGCCGTTGTTGCGTACGCGTGGCGGCCGCGGAACTCAACAAGGTCTCCGAAGTTGTAGCGGCGGCCGCCGAGGAGCTGGTTGCTAACGGCCCCGCGGTACAGGCAGTCGGCGGGGTCCTCGTGGGTAAAGGCGTCGATGAAGGTGACGCACACCCAGAACCGCTCCAGGCCGTTGCATATCTTCACGAAATCGCCGACCTTGATCCTCCTGAGCTCGTCGGCGGTGGGCGCCCCGAAGGTGCCGGGGCGGTTGCGCCCCATTTCCTGGGCGTCGACCCAGTCGTCGGTGTGCGCGGGCGTCGTCGACATGGAGCGGTATACAGGGCCTGCCAGACCTTCACTTCTGGGCGCGCCAAAAAGAAATGGCCGCCCTAGGCATCCCCCGCCACGGCGGCCTCGGCAATATCGGCCAGCTTATCCGCGATCGCCGGGAGACGCCTGGCCGCATACCTAGGCGGCCGAGGGAGGTCGCCCGCCGCCGGGTCCACCCCGAGCAGCGTCCTGATGTTCGGGCCGGTCCGCTCTTCGGCTTCCATCTCCGCCGCGCCGTAGAGCGCCCCCAGCAGCGCGCCGGCGATCGCCCCGTTGGTGTCGGTGTCGCCCCCGAGGCGGACGATTTCGTCGATTCTATCCTGGAACCCCCTGAGCGGCGAGTTGAGGGCGTAGAACGCGCAGTAGAGGGCGTGCATTATCCACCCCTTCCGCTCGTCGGCGACGAGGCGCGGCCGCCGGTCGCGCCCCTCGGCGATCGCCGCGACGACGTCGCCCTCCGTCGCGGTGACGAGGGCCTGCGCCGTCGCCTGCGCGGGGGTCGCCCCCGCGAGCAGCTCCCGCAGGGCGCAGACGTAGGCGCGGACGCCGTCGACGCAGTTCGGGTGGAAGTTCGTCAGCGCGCAGTCGAGCGCGGCGGCGCCCCCCCCACTCGGTCGCCGGCAGAACCGCCAGCGGGGCGCAGCGCATGAGGCACCCGTTCGACTGGCTCCAGTCCGCCTCGGGCTTGGCGCGGAGAGCGCTCCAGCGCCCCTGGTACCCTGCCACCGTCTTGACGCCGACGAAGAGCTTCCGCGTGTTGCCGCCGAGGAAGGGGCACTTGCTGTTCGCCCAGGCGAGGTACCGCGCGGCGGCGAGCCCGCGGTCGTAGGCCCCGCCGCGGGCGATTAGGGCGTCGGCGAGGGCGATCATCATCTCGGTGTCGTCCGTGATCTGGCCGACGTTTCCGGCGAGGCGGCCGCCCTGGAAGCGGCGCACGACGACGAGCGGGTGCTCGAGGCGGCCGGTGTAGCGGCCGAGGGGGACCTGGTTGCGGAACTCGTGGGGCGCGCCGAGCGCGTCGCCGAGCGCGGCTCCGAGGACCATGCCGCGGATGTGGTTCCGGACGGGGGCCCAGAGCCGAACGGCCGGCTCGGGCTCGGGCGTCGCCTCGAAGGGCCCGCCCAGTATTTCTTCGATCTCGTCCATGACGGCGCTGGGTATTGAGGGCCATGCGCGTCTTCAAACCGGAAAAGGGAGGTGCGGGCCCGCTCACTCGTGGACCCCGAACTTGCCGTCCGGGCCGTAGGTCCAGGCCATCATGTCGGGCGTGAAGACCGCCGCGACCTCGGGGAACATGTAGTCGTAGCGGCGGAGCTCGCCGCCGACGCATGCGGCCGCCAGAGGCCCCTTCTTCGAGAAGGCCATGTTGTGCACGTGCCCGCCTTCGTCGAGGTTCGGCCAGTAGACGAGCCAGAACTCGCCCAGGGCGTCGGAGCTGATGCCCGTCTGCACCGGCGAGCGGTCTGCGGGAGGGCCGCCGGGGTATGGATATCCCTGGGAGATCAGCCGCTCGAAGGCCTGGCGTATGGCCCTGCCGGCCGCGCCGGGGATCACGCGCTGGGCCTCCCAGACCCTGGCGTTGTCGGCCATTATTTCGGCGACGGTCGACGCGTCCTCGAGGCGATGGTCCGGGAACTTGTACTTGGCGCCGGCGTAGCCGCCGAACTCCGGATCGTCGCCGGCGACCCGCACGATGGTCCCGCAGCGGAAGACGACATGGGACGCCGTGTTGCCGGGCGTGAGAGCGCCGGCGAGGAGGACCGCGTAGCAGTCGATCGCCTCTTTGAGCTGGCCCCAGTCGGCGTTGACCTGGCCTCCGGCGGGCGTGGTGCTCCTCGCCGGGGGCGCGGCGGGGTTTGTCGCCGCGCCCGCTGCGGTGGCAGTGGTGGCGGCGGCAGGCGCCGTTCGAGCGTGGGACTCCATAGGCGCTGGGGTATGGAGATCGCCCGCGCGTTCAAAAGCCTCGCCAGGGCCCTACTATTGAAACCGCGGCGGCTTTTGCATAATTCCCACCCATGGCCGCGCGATCGTATCTCCGCGCCGCGGGCGAGAAATGCAGGTTCGTGGAGATTGAGACTGGCGGCGGCGGAGGTTACGCCGCCGGTGAAGACGGCGCTCCCGGCGAAGAGGGGCCCGGCGCCCCGTATGATGCGCTGCCCCCGGGCCTCCGCCACGGAGACATATGCTGTCGCGGGGATTCTGGTTCCTTCGTCGTCGTCGGCGACGGGCGGCTGGCCAGACCCATCGAGGACGACGCTGGCTACGGCGTCGTCCCGCTCGAAGTGAGCCGGGAGATCGAAGACCCCGTCGACTTCTACGCGGATGCCCTCGCCGAGTTCCACGGCCCCGGCCGGATCATGATGTGCCCCGCGGCGCACCAGGGCTTGCTTCGCGCCGCGGCCGGCGGCCGCGCCGTCGACCCCACCCGCGCAGTCTGGTGGCACGCCCCCGACTCTTGTTACAAGCTCCTCAGCCCGGAGAGCCATGACATCCCCGGGGGGACTCTCGTCGCCGACCTTTGCCCGGCGACCCCCGCGGCGTACCTCGCCGCAGGCGCCCGCCTCGACACGGACCCGACGATGGAGCGCGAGCGGCGCGCCAACCAGAAGGCCCACGGGGTCCGGGCCCACGCCTACTTCCTCGGGCTGTCCCCCGGGACGTGGCTCTCCGGCGGCGCGCCGGGCCGGGGCCAACCCTATCCGGAAACTCTGGTGAGGTTCAAGGCGGCCATCCCCGACGCGGGCGACCCCGGGCGGGCAGCCGCTGTGCGCGCCGAAATCCGCGGCCTCCCAGCCTACCTCAAGCCGCGGGTTGTGGCGCAGACCGGCCCTTTCGGCGGGGTGGCCGTCTGGGCGACCGACGGGGATTACCCCCTGGTTATCGACCTGTCGCACCTCAGGGGCAGCGCGGCGCCCTGGTACCGCGGGGATGACGCGCCCTGCTGAGCGCCGGCGGGCGCGGCCCTCTTTTGAATGATAACGCTGGCCCGAATACGCGCCCCCCGACGCCCCATGGACGCCCGCCCGCACCCCGCCGCCCGCCGCCCCTACAAGGGAGGCCGCACCGAGCCCGCGCCTGAGCCCCGCTGTGCCTGGGTGGTCCTCCTCATGATCGGCAAGGCCTACGCCCCGGGCGCCCTCGTCGTCGCCCACTCGCTCCGCCTGATGCGCACCAAGCACCCCATCGTCTGCATGGTCACCGACGACGTCCCCGCGGAAACGCGGGCCCAGCTGCTCCTCGTCTACGACCGCCTGGTCGATGTCCCCTACATCAGCCACAAGGCCCGCCCTTTCGCCTCGGCGAGGCAGACCGAGAGCTACGGCGGGTGGGTCGAGCGCTCCTTCACGAAGTGGAACTGCCTGGCCCTCACCGAGTACGACCGCGTCGTGCTCGTCGACGCCGACATCACCTTCGTCGCGAACGTCGACGACCTCTTCGAGCTCCGCCCCCCCGCGGCCTGCTACTCCCTCCCGTGGGCCTACCCCTGGCAGCGGGAGGGGGGGGTCGCGAACCCCTACCTCGAGTGCGTCCCGGGGGCCGAAGAGCGGTGCGACCTCCCGCACGGGACGCGCATCCCCGCCGCGAAAATCATGGCCGCCCTCCACGAGCGCGCCTTCGTCGGGGGCGGCTTCATCAACCTGCTCGCGCCCAGCAAGGCGAAGTACGAGCAGCTCCTCGCCCTCATCGACGAGAGGCCCGTCTATGGGGAGGGGTACCTCGTGACGAGCGGCGTCGACGAAGCCTCGATCGCCGAGCTCTACGCCCGCGAGGGGACGGACTGGACCCACATCCACCAGCGCTACGCGGCGATCCCCTGGAAGAAGGAGTGGGTTTCCCGCGACATCCGCGGCTACCACTACCTCGGCCGCAAGCCCTGGGACATGGACCCCGACGAGTGGTCCGACCTCGCCGACTGGTGGCGGGTCGCCGACCGCCTCGTCGCGCGGCACCCCGCCCTCCGCGAACTCTTCCACCCGGCCGTCGCCGAGGTGTCGGCCCTCGACGCCGACAGCGCCCAGCTCCGCCTCACGAACGACCTGCGCTCGCTGGTCATCTCGGCCGCGAAACAGGACAACTCCCTTAGGCGCTCCGAGATCAAGGGGCTCTGGAAGGAGGTCGACAATATCCTCGAGCGGTGGATCCTGTCGATGGTCAACTCGCCGGGGACGCCCGAGCAGCACGCCCCTTGGGCGCGCGTCTACCGCCGCTCGACCCTCGAGGACGGCTTCAACAACAAGCTCGCGGGCGAGCTGTACGAGAAGAGGCTCGCCCGCAGCCCGTCCGCCGCGGGCGAGCTCGTGGTCGCAATGCTGGCCGTCGTTGAAAAGCGCCTCGGTCGCCTCCCGCGCCCGACCGGCGCGCGCCCCGCCTGCGCCGACGGCGCCCTCAGCTACGGATCCCACTTCCGCGCCGACCGCGCGCCCCGCCTCGACCAGCTCGTCGAGATCGGCGGCTGCGAGGCCGCCGTTCACGTCGCGCTCCGGTATGCCGCCACCGTCTCCTCCGGCCAGCAATGGGGACTCCCCCGCGCCCACGTCGACCACCTCTACGACGCCTTCCGTGTCCGCGCAGAGGCGTTTGCCTCGCCTCTCAACGCCCGCCTCCTCGGCAAGCCCGGGGCGAAGTTCTGCAGCATCTTCCCCGACACCGACGCGGCGTTCGGCTCGATCGGCGACTTCTTCGCGGCCGACCTCGCCGGCGCGAACTGGGTGGTCAACCCGCCCTTCGTCGAGGAGCTGATGGGCCGCGCCGCGCGGAAGGTCACCGAGGCACTCGAGCCCGGGTCCTCGCAGACCTTCTTCTTCATCATCCCCGCCTGGACCGACTCCGAGGCCTACGCCGTCCTTCACGGGTGCCCGTTCCTTGCCGCCGAGATCCGTCTCGACCGCGGCCAATACTACTATGAGGACCCCTCCGGGCAGCGCATGAACACCAAGGCCTCCTCCATTTACTTCGCCCTCAGCACCGAGGGTCTCGAGGTGCGCTCGCGTCTCGAGGGGGCGCTCCGCCACATCGCCACGGTCTAGCGCGTCGGCGGCTTTTTCCCGCGACCCGCCGCCGCGCCGCATCGGCAGGATCTGAAGAGACGGAGCAGATAGCATTCCGACTATGAATCCGTACGCAAGAGAGTTCAGGCCACCGGCTTCGCCGCAGCCGCAGCCGCAGCCGCAGCCGCAGCCACGGGTGTGGGGGGCGCTGGGGCCGGATCCTATATGGACCCCCTGGAGCGCGCCGCCCTGGGGCGCCCCGCCCTGGGGCGCCCCGCCCTGGGGCGCGCCCGCCCCGGCGCCCGCCCCGGCACAGCCCGCCCCGGCGCGGCCCGCCCCGGCGCCCGCCCTGGCACAGCCCGCCCTGGCACAGCCCGCCCTGGCACAGCCCGCCCTGGCACAGCCCGCCCTGGCACAGCCCGCCACAGCTCTCGGAGGCAACGAGCCTCCGACCCCGGCCCAGCAAGGCCTCCGCAAGAGAAAGAAGAAGAACAAGAAACGCGGCAACATCGCCTCGACCCCGCCGGCCGAAATCGAGGCCGCAATTCGCGCCGAGGAGAACCTCGCAGCGGCGCATCCGCGGGCAGCCCCCGATCCCTCAGAATCTGCGCCTGCGGATTCCGCGTCGAGCCCCCCGTCTGATGAAGAGCTGGAGGAGGCGCGCGAAGAGGCGCGCCGCAATCTAGACTTCGCCATCGACGACGTCGTCGACGCGTGTGTCTCTAGCGACTACAACACGCCGCCGGAGGTCTGCGAAAAGCTCGCGAGCGCGATGCAGATGTGCCGGGCCCTCACGGGAGTGTACCCTTACAGCTACTGGGTTGTGACCTGCCCGTCGGCCTTCGAGATGTACCTAAAGGCCGAGGGCCTGAAGCCCGAGATGTTCGAGGACGTCCGCCGGATTGTAACCCTCGCGATCCGCCGCGGCGACGCCTACCCCTGGGACACGTTCCGCGCTGTGATCACCGCCGGCGGCCGCACCTGGCACGACTGGCCGGAGCGAGAGCTCTACATCAGGGATGTCGCCCCGAAGGGGGGAGTGCGCGTCCTCTGCGAGGCTGCCCAGCTAGGGTTTGTCGATCACCGCCTCGAGCACGCGATCATTACGATCCAGCGCCTTGTTCGCTACCGCCGCGCATCCCCCCAGGGCTCGCTCGCCGAGTTCGAGCGCATCCATCATCAGCCCGAGCCCTCGTGGCGGGTGCATGGCATTCATCTCAAGAGCTTCTCGGAGACGGGGGTCCATTTCTCGGACGAGGACATCCAGGACGAGGCTTCGTTCGTCGCTTGGAACCGCCAGTGCATCCCCGAGTATATCTCCGAGCTCGCCCGGGGCACCGTCGATGTCGACGCCGACTACGAGTTCTCGGAGGGAATTCCCCTCGTCGTGGAGGAGGACGTCTGGGGTGCGGTCATCAAGGCGATCAAGGACAAGCGCGAAGCGCTGTACCGCAAGAAAATGGAGTTCCTCCTGGACGACGACGCCCTCGCGAAGACTGGGATGCTCATCCGTCTTCACGCCGAGAACCGCCTCCGCAAAAAGCGCGACGCCAGGCGTGACGCGCTCAAGTTCATCAGCTTCGCGCTCAACGAGCCGGCGCCCGCGACCCTCGCCCGCGGATCCGTCCGCGGCGTCCCGGTAGCGAAGTGCTACCTCGAGCGCCTCGACGCGCTGCCCCTCCATGTCGTCGAGGACGTCTTCCGCGCGCTCCCGTTCTGCCTCGCGTCCTACGGGCGTGACCTGATCCATCGCTTCTCCAAGGTCAAGATCGATTCCCTGCCCCTCGAAGAGGTCCGCCGCTGGTACCTCGACATCATCCTCGACGACGCCGCCGACGTGTGCGCGGGCACCGGCGTTGAGGTTCGGGCCCTCAAGGCATTCCTCGGCAAAGACCTGGGGGAGAAGTTCGCTGAAGCTGCCCCGGAAGGGTCTGTGCAGATCCGCGCCCAAGTCCGACGCGCCGCCGACCTCGCCCGCTCCCACCTCTCCGCGGTGCAGCAACGCGTCCTCGCGGGCAAGCCAATTTATGACTATTCGGTCTGGGTCGAGCCTGTCAAGGTGACGCCTGTCACCCTCGTCTCCGACCGCGAGGCCGCCCTCGGCCGCGACCGCGGCCGTGGCCGCGACCGCGACCGCGACGACAGAAAATGATCATGTGGCGCCGCTTTCGGGCACGGTCCCCTCCTTAGGGAGCAGTTCTGCGTCTGCCGGCCCCCTTTTTGGGCGGCGCCGCCGCAGGGGGAGCGGCCACCACGGCGGGAGCGGCCACCACCGCAGGGGGGACGGCGGCCATCACAGCGGGAGCGGCGGCCATCACGGCGGGGACGGCCATCGCCGCCGCCGCCGCATTTTGCGTGCCCAGGTCTTGCGTTGTCGACATTACGGTCTAGGGGATGCTTGCCCGGCGCCGGCTTCAAAACAGCGGATGCCTGCAGGCCGCTGCCGCGGCTCAGCATGGGCTCCTCTCCATTGCATTCGAGCGCGAAGACCCCCCAGTGACCGCCGAGATGAGACACGCCACGAGGACGATGACGAGCGCAAACACGAGAAGCACCAGCGAGGCCGAGGGGCCCCCCCGGGGTCGGCGCGTCGGATCATCGATGCGCCAGTCCGGGTCGAGGGGCCAGTCAGTCTCGACGCAAGGCGCAATATGCTCTGCGCCCCGCGTCATCTGCTGCATTACCGAGGCGGGGCACGTCGTCATCCCGCGCCGCGTGCACTCTGCGGCCGGGCATTTCTGGTGCTCGAGACCTAGTGCATGGCCCCATTCATGGTTGATGACGTAGGTGCGGTACCGGTCGAGCGGGAGCTGAGACCTGCTGCCGCCCATCCAGTTGCCGAGGTTGATGACGATGTCGGCCGGCCGCTCGCGCCAGCAGGAGAACCCGCTGATCCCGCACAGACTCGCGGCGTCGTCGGAGGACTCGAGCCGGACGTGGACCGCTCCTTCCCGCTCGGGTACCTCGCGGAACTCGAAGCCATACTTGCGCCACCCACGCGGATCAGAGAGTACCTGCGCGATCTTGGCGGCGAACTCCTCGCGAGTCACTCCCTGCACGTCGGGGCCAATCCCAACGGAGTACAGGATATTGCGCGGCATGCTGGTATCCACACGCAGAAAGGAATGCCGCTTCCCCCAGAGCGCTTACACCATTTCGGTATGTGGGCCGGCGCGGCCGGGGCTCGACGGGCCGGGGCTCGACGGGCCGGGGCTCGACGGGCCGGGGCTCGACGGGCCGGGGCTCGACGGGCCGGGGCCGGGCGGGGTCGGACCCCGCGGACCCCCCCCCCTGAGTTACAAGTTACAGAGAGTTGACAGGGGTAGCAAAACGAGATAGAGGCCTCTGTTCGAGTCGAAGATGCCTTAAGGCACAGAGAAGGGGGATCCGGATAATCATCTCGCCGAATCCAAACACAGCCTACAACCACATACAGTTACAAAGCTGGTGACTAATTAAACCCGGGCGAGACCGCTGATAAACACAAGTGCGACAGGGTCAGCGCAGTTGTAACATGGCAGATAGGACATGCCCCAAATGCGGAAAGGAGTTCACCAAGCCATTTTATTTGAGACGTCACCTGGAGCGGAAGACGCCGTGCGACCCTATCGTCGAGACCGCCCCGGCGAACATCCTGTCGTGCCGGTACTGTGGGCGGGGATTCACAACGAAACAGTCGCTGTCGCGCCACACGCTCCACTACTGCAAGATCGCGAACAGCGAGGAAGGCATGGAGAAGCTGATGGACCACACAATCCAGAGGCAGCTCGCGGAGCAAGGACGGCAGCTAGAAGAACAGAAGCGTCAGATCGCGGAGCAGAACGCTAAGATGGACCGGCTCACGGCCCTGCTCGAAAAGCAGATAACCGCGGCCAGCCGGCCCGCCGCGCTCTCGACGACAAACTACGTGCAGCACATCGAGGGGCCGGCGACGATAAACACGGGGCCGGTGACCAACGTCCAGATCAATATCCGCCCGTGGAACGGCGAGGACCGTATCGTGATCCCGGTCGGCATGCTGCGGGCGGCGTTCACCGAGAACCAGCGCCTCGTCGAGTACTGCCGCCTGACCGACGACGAGCGGGTCGACGCAGAGCAGGCCGCGCCCTACGTCGTGGAGGCGCTGGTCGATCTCGTGCGCCGGGCGCACGCAGACCCGCTGGCGCGGAACGTGTACCTCAGCCCGAAGCGGGCCGACCAGGTGATGATCTGCGTCGAGGACGACGGCCGCCGCTGGAAGGTCATAACCCTGGTGGATGCTATCCACGCGCTGTTCGACGGCGTCGCAGGCAACATCCACAAGATCATGGTGACCGACGGCGAGCGCGCGCAGCTCCCGTTCGACATCCAGGCGTCGGCGTCGTGGATCCCGAGCCTCTACGAGGACGAGCCGGAAAAGTATGTGGCGCGCGCCAAGGGGCAGATGTCGGCGCACCTGTCGAACTGCCGCGACACATTAGCGCTGGCCGACGACTAAGCCTCGCGCGGGCACCCCCTAAAAACCCACCGCTAGGCGAGCGTGTGGCGGTACGACTCGAAAGCCGCGCCGTGGTCCTGATACTCGATCTTCAGGCCGGGGCCGAGGGGGACGGCGAGGATCCGTTTTAGCGTGTGGCCGATCTCGAGGACGGCGGAGTCGTTCTTGCGGTCTTTCGTCCACACGGAGATGCGGATGTAATGCCGGCGGCGGCTGGCCGTGACCCCGACGATCTCGAACCCGGGGTCGAGCGTCTCCCCCACGAGGGCGAGGTAGACCACGGTCCAGGCCGTGTCGGCGGCGGCGGCGTTCGAGTTGTCGACGGAGAAGGTCCAGCGCCCCCCGCTCTTATTGTCGGGATGTTCCCATTGCGGCTCGGTCGCGCCCTGGAAGATGAAGAGGTTTACGTCCTGCTTGAGCTCGCTGGGCGGGGCGATGTTGTTCATGTAGCGCCAGAGCGACGACACCGTGTCGAAGCTGCCGACCCGGGTCGGGGTGGTGAACTCGTCGCCCCTGGGAGGGGGGCGGCCCGGCCGGGGGGGCGGTCTTTTGGCCCGGCCGTTGTACCAGACGGCCCACGCGCGCTCCAGGGGATACTCTTCCATGGGTGGGTATAAACGTAGAAGAGGAAGCGCTTCAGTTTCGCGGCCGCGTCATATAGACGTGCGCCGCCGCGTCATATAGACGCGCGCCGCCGGGCCGATACCATGCAGGCGCTGACGGACGCCGACGTCGAAGGGCTGCTGGGGATCGAGCTCGCAGAGCCGGCGCGAGTCCGCCCCGCGGCGGAGGCCCGCCCCGCGGCGGCTGAACAGAGTTGGGGGATCGTCGGCTATCGGTACTTCACCGACCGCGAACGCTTCGACCGCGAGCTTTCGATTCTCGTCTGGGAGAGGGGCTTTCCGGCCCGCGTCGTGAGCGGTGGGGCGACAGGCGCAGACACCCTCGCCCGGGAGTGGGCGACGGCGAACGGGATCGAGTTTGTCGAGCACCCGCCGGCGTCGGGCACGTCTCGGTCGCTGCTGGCGCGGAACACCCTCATCGCCCGGGACAGCACCCTGTTGGTTGCGTTTCTCTCGGCGCGGAGCCGCGGGACGCACGACACGATCGGAAAGGCGCGGCGCGCCGGCAAGGAGGTCGTCGTAATCGACGTGGACTAGGCCGCCGCCGCCATAACTGAAGCGGGTCCTTGCCCCGGTATCCGCCCCGCCAATGTCATCGACACCCATGCCGCCGGCCGGTGTCGAGCTATACTGCAGGATCCACCAGTCGTGCTACTTGTGGTTCGCCACGAGCCCAGGCACGGCGTGGACCGCCACCGACGTGACCCGCCTCGCCATCAACCTTTACCTCGTCGCCGCCGGCGTGCGCCGGGGGTGCCTGGCCGCGGGGGTCGGCGGCGACCTCAGCCTCGTCCCGGCCGGCTTCCACGCTTCGCCCGGGCCGGGCCCCGCGTCGGCGTACATCGCCCGGGCCCGCGGCCAGGGCGCGGCTCCGGCCGGGAGCGACCTCGGCTTCCTCTACCCGGACCTGAAGGCCCACGAGACGAAGGGCAGCCTGACCTGGATCTGCAACGCGGGGGCCGGAGACATCCGCCTTTGGTCGGAGCCGATCGGCGAGAGCGCCGACCTCGCGGTAATCGTCGATAGGATGCTGAAGGGCATCCAGGAAGCGGTGAGGCCGCTCGGATACACGGCCCACGTGCGGATCGAGTAGAGCCGCCTTTTTGGACCGGCGCCGGCTGTCGCCATATGCTCGCGGCGAAGATGTCCAGCGCCGAGAGGGCGTTGGAGGCCGAAGACGTGCGCGGCGAGATCGCGGCGCGCGCTGACCTGGGGACAAGAGTCTCGCTGCGGGCCGTGAGCCGCTCCTGGGAGGCGACGCTGGCGGGGCGGCGCTACTGGCCAGAGCTTGCCGGGAGCCGCCGGGCCCTGGTCAAGAAGGCGCTCACACGCAGCTGCAGCCGGGGCTTGACCGAGGCGGCGAGGTGGCTGACAGAAACCTTCGGAGTGACGGCGGACGACGTGCGCGCGTGGGACAATGGCGCGCTGCGGGCGGCCTGCCGCGGATCACACCTGGCCACGGCCGCCTGGTTGGTCGAGCGTTTCGGCCTGACGGCGAACGACGCGCGCGCTGACGACGGCGAGGCGCTGCGCTGCGCCTGCGCCCTCGGGCGCCTCGGCGTCGCGCGCTGGCTGGTGTCAGAGTTCGGGCTCACGGCGGACGACGTGCGGGCCCACGACAACCAGATCCTGCGCCAGGCGTGCGAGAATGGCCACCTGGAAGTGGTGCAGTGGCTGGTCGAGGAGAGCGGCCTGACGGCGAAGGACGGCCGCGCGGTCTGCGGGCGCGCCCTATGGAGCGGGCGGCCCCGATCGGCTGCTATGGAATGGCTGATGAGGAGATTCGGCCTGGAGGGGGCGCCCCACTCCGATGTCTGAGAACCGCGTGGCTCGCGCGGATCGAGGAGGCCGGCCCGATCCTGTTTTGTCGCAGCGGGGATTAATGCGCAATTTGAAGCCAGAAACGCCCGAGTAACTGGCTTAGCAAGAAAGCATAGCCTATGGAGTGCTCTGGCCAAGGAGTCGCAGCCGAGGCCGCGATCGCCGCGGTGATGGAAGTCGCGTCCCACATGAACACGTGGACAAGGGCCGCGGCGCGGGAGACCTGCCGGGCCTGGAGGGAGACGGTGGACAGCCCGGCGGCGTGGGCAAAATACTGTATCCACGTGAGGCAGCACATGTTCGTTCTCACCTGCCGGGCAAAGACGGCGTTAGGGGTGCAGTGGGCGGAACGCACGCTTGGTATCACAGAAAGCGAGATGGAATGCCTAGCGGACCGCTGCATGGAGAAGGCCATATCGCGGGGCTCCACGGACACCATGCAGTGGATCGCACAGCGCTTCGGTTTATCCCCGGGGAGCAACCCCGACGAAGAGCAGGGCTCTACGAGCAGCGTGCGCCTTCGGCAGCCTGGAGACCGCAAAACGGGTGGCGCAGCACTTCCACCTGACGGCGAAAGACGTGCTCAGCACGCGCCACGACGCGCTCGTTTCGGTATGCGGAAGGGGAGACCTGGAGATGCTGAAGTGGCTCGCGGCTCGGTTCTTCCTGACAGAGCCAGTGCTGCGGGAGAAAGACGACGAGGCGCTGCGGCTGGCCGCGGGGATCGGGCACCACGACGTGGTGGGGTGGCTGGCAGAGAAGTACAAGAAGCCACTGGACCGGTGGAGGGGGGCCCAGGCACTGAGCCCAGCGCTAGAGAACGGCCACCTCGAGATCGCGCAAACGATGGTGGACAAGAAGATAGTGTCGATCGACGGGCAGGACAGCTTCAGCCGCCAGCTCATCGTTGCGGCGCTGTTCAAGCCCGCGTGCAAAGCGGGTCGCCTGGCCGCGGCGGAGTGGGTCGCGGACCGGTTCGGCCTGGGCGCGGGGGACGTGAGCGACCCCCTGATAATGCTATCAGCTCTCGCCAGCGGCCGTCCTGAGGTCGTGCAGTGGCTAACGGGCCGGTTCGGCCTGGCACCCCCATCCAGGCTGCTGGCCCCCTTGTAGGAGACCTCGCGGCTCAAAGGGCGATGCCCCTCGTCGGACGGGGCGCCGCGCCCACCTTTTCAGCCCGTGGTAGCCTCGGCGCGCGCAACCGCGTCTTCCTCGCCAACACACGACCCAGCGTGCGATAGCCCCCCTCTGCCAAGATGCCGCGCCCTCCTT
>Ga0154020_10003281_pt1 | contig 19536 bp, 14 predicted proteins | sample Klosneuvirus_201_FD_109709 | JGI IMG/M metagenome (GOLD analysis project Ga0154020, IMG submission 109709) | Active sludge microbial communities from wastewater, Klosterneuburg, Austria - Klosneuvirus_20160825_MG | ecosystem: Engineered > WWTP > Aerobic digester > Activated sludge | place... | reverse complement strand
GATCGTGTTCGATGCGCCGCGTCACTTCACTGACGATGACTGCGCGTTTGTGGCGAGAGGAGCGCGGGCACGTGGGCAGCTGGTGTTGATCCTCCGCGATTTTCTTCTGGGTCAGCGCCGCGGAAATGTCTGGGCAAGGTACCGTGTGAATTGTTGGCGTCCTGCGAGTCGTCGGAATCTCTATCTGCGCAGCGTGCGCGGACTGGCGTCCCGGCAGATCACATATGATCCGCCTGATCCGCTTTCCCGTTTCTTTATCTAGCGTTTTTTAACCTGTTTGCCGGAGGGAGTGCAGATATGCAAGGCCAGCTATTGCCGTTTGGTAGTCCTTCGCGGGGAGATCAAAAAGTTACGACAGGATGCAACGCGATGGCCTATGTCGCCGTCGTTCTGGAAAATGACGCAGCAAGTCGTGTGACAGGGGACGCGATAGGGGACGCGACAGAAGATGGTGCGAATCGACTGCGCGCCCTCACGCCGCGACTGATGCGATGGTCTCAGGCCGAACATGGCGGCCGGTCTCTGTGGCTGCTCGATCTTCGCCCCTGCGCGACATACTGGAATGTGCAGGCGCGTCGTCGCGGTGAAAGCGTTTACGAAACCATCAGGCAGGTTCTTGTGGCGACGTGTGAGACCACGTTCTATGCGGCATCGGCTGGGAGTCCATGGGCGGCTATTGTGCTTGCCACGCATATGGCGGAGCGAAAGCTTCCCGGGCTTATCGACTTGAGCAGTTCCCTGGCGCTGAACCTCTATCGGGATGTGAGTTGGAGCAATTGGTTCGGGTGTGTGCGGCAGCTGGGGGTGCACTTTAAAAGCAAGAACCGTCGCGGCTTCAATGAGACGACGCTAAGAAGACAGTGCGCGCAGATGGAGCACAGCGTGACGCGCCTGGGCATTGCAACACCATGGAACATGCGGACGATGGAGGCTCCGGCAATAAAGCGCCGCTTTGGTGCGGTGTTGCAAGAGGTATGGGAGTGGACTTATGCCGCATTTTCTTCAAATGGCGGTTCAGAATTTTCCGGCGGCCCCTTGACAGCGGCAGAAGTGAACCCATCTTTACAGCAAGATGACGGGTTCCCCTGGACAACAACCGGGGTGGTTGAAATCCCCACGGTTGCACGACATCTGGAATATCCACTCGTTGAGTGGGAGTACATTGAACCCGTTCTTAAGGAGGATTTAGACAAGCTTTGTCATCTTGATACTTGGGATTCGAACGAACGCATTTTGAGCCTGGAGTGGCGTCTGGTCTTCCCCGATCTGACTTGCCTGTGTGTTTCAGTCCCCTTCCGCCATCCTCATTATCTGCACCAAGAAAAAGGCCTACACAAGACCGCGCTGCTCCAGGCGCGTTACGCATTTGAGGCTGCGATCCCCGGATCGCAGCTTGATATATCCCGGCTCGAAGAGCATCTCCCGACGATGCCGATCGTGTCGTGGCAGCTCTCCATCACCGAACGCCTGGCGATGCCGCCATTGTTGCGCAATTTATTCGGTGGGTTTAGTTCCGGATTTGCCGATGATGCCGACGACCATCCCCTGGCCATGCTGGTGAATCTCGAAAACAAACTCCCAGCCCCGCTGGAGTGTTACGACTTCAGCAGGGACTGGGTCCCGGAGGACTCGTTCGAGCTGGTCAGCGCCCGAGAACGGTCATTGGGGTCGGGGCATGCTCCGCCTTCCGCGTTGACGCGACTGGATCGTGCGGACAGTCACGGAGCCTATCGCTCATTGCGTGGCCTTGGGTGCGCGCGCCCGCTTTTTCTGTATCGAAAGCCGCAACTCTTTGACGCCGGAGGGAAGTCGGCAGCGTGGGTCTTTTGTGAGCGCACGATGGATAAGTGGTGGCGACAGACCGAGGCCGATACGTCCTCGCCGCATCAGCGTGATTACTATTGGCTGACTGATGCGGATAATCGCGGGCTCTGGGTCTTTAAGAATAATTTAGGTCAAGCGTATGTCCACGGCATCTTTTCCTAGGAATAATTTTGGAAACGATTTTGGAAGGAATTCTGATCACTCATTATGGGAGGATTGGACCGAATGGCTCTGTCACACCAACTTCAGCTTCCTTATCGGTGCCTCTCACCCCGCCGATTACATCGAGCGCGCATTAAGGCTTGGGTACAGCGGTCTCGGAATCGTCGACTACGACGGCGTCTATGGGCTCGCCCGGTCCTGGAGAGCCCTGCGCAGCGTAAAAAGCGGCGCTCTGGGCGGTCTGGATGATGTTAAGTCCACCAGGGCGGAAGATGTTGCGCCGAAAGTGCTGGAGCGCTTTCGGCTACGTTTCGGTGCAGAGATCCATCTGCGTCCTGATCATGCCCAGCCAGTCGTCTTGCAGGATACGGTCGCACTGATTGCGCAGAATCTTACGGGCTATGGCAATCTGTGCCGGCTTTTGAGCTATAGTCACCGCGGCGGTAAGAAGGATGCGAATATCCCGCTGGCAGATCTTCTGGATTTTGACGTGACCGGGCTTGCGGTGATTCAGCCCATGCGCGGGTTGATCAGAGTTGGTGGATCCGAGGAACTGCGCGACCGTTCGTCTCTGTTGCGGGAGAAATTTGAAGACCGCCTCTATTTTGCCGTGAGCCGGCACTTCAATCCTGCTGAAGATGTCTGGATTCCTGAGATGATTGAGATTGGTCGTCGGGTGCAGGCGAAATTTTTGCTGTCCCAGGACGCGTATTTTCATCGTCCGTCACAAAAAGACCTCAGTGATGTCCTGCACGCGGTGCGCACCAACCTCACCATGGATGAGGCCGTGGAGCATATGTTCGTCAACAGCGAGCGGGCTCTGCATCCCGTGTCGTCTTTGGCCGAGCGCTTTGCACCGATTCCTGTCTGGCGGGAGGCACTGCGGAATTCCCGGGAACTGGCGGATTCATGCTCGTTTGATCTGAGTGAACTGCGCTATCACTATCCCAAGGAGATGATTCCCGAAGGATTTACGGCACAGACTTATCTGGAAAAAGTGGTTTGGGATGGCGCGCGAAGTATTTACGGGAACGGGCTCACCCCAAAACTTTCCGATCTTTTGCAGCACGAAATCAGGCTGATTCGTGAGCTGAAGTTTGCCGACTATTTTCTGACGGTTTGGGACATCGTGCGGTGGGCGCGCGAGAGGCGGATTCTGTGCCAGGGGCGTGGGTCTGCGGCCAATTCCGCCGTGTGTTTTGTGCTGGGTGTGACGTCGGTTGACCCGTCGCTTTTTGATGTGCTTTTTGAGCGATTTATCAGTGTCGAGCGTGGTGACCCGCCGGACATCGATGTGGATTTTGAACATGAACGCCGCGAGGAGGTCATTCAGTACATCTATGAGCGCTATGGCCGCCAGAAAGCGGCGATGGTGGCCAATGTCATCACCTTCAGGAGAAAAGGCGCCATCCGCTCGGTTGGCAAGGCTCTCGGAGTTCCGGAGGAGATGCTGAGTAAAGCATCGCGCACTCTGGTGAGTCGCTACTTTCGCTCTGCTGCAACCAGCGAGACTATTGAAGTATTGCGCGACGAGCAGGTCGCCATGCTGGATGAGACTCCCGATATTCCCAGAGAGATCGACGCGGCAGGCGACGGGGACAGCGCGGGCGATACTGATGGCGCGGGCGATACTGATGGCGCGGGCGATACTGATGGCGCGGGTGATACTGATGGCGCGGGTGACGGTTCAGTCACCTTGTCGCAGGTCCCCTGGAAAATATGGGGCGACATGGCCGAGCGCCTAAAAGGATTTCCCCGTCATCTGGGAATACATTCCGGTGGATTCATGCTTGCTGACCGGCCGCTCGATACGATCGTGGCGCAGGAGCCCGCGACGATGGAGGGGCGGTCCGTTGTGCAGTGGTGCAAGGACGACATTGAAGCTCTCGGGTTTTTCAAGATCGATATCCTCGCGCTCGGCATGCTGACCGCGACGCGTAAGTGTTTTGACATGATTAAGGAGCATTACGGCCGTGATTTGACACTCACTTCGGTGCCGCCCGATGATGGGGCGACGTATACGATGATCCAGCGCGCGGACACGGTGGGCACTTTTCAGATAGAATCCCGGGCGCAGATGTCGATGCTCCCGCGGCTGCGACCGCGCAATTTCTATGATCTTGTGATCGAGGTGGCGATCATTCGTCCGGGGCCCATTCAGGGCGGTATGATTCACCCCTATCTTAAACGTCGCAACGGACAGGAGCCTGTCGTCTTCCCTGACGAGCGCCTGCGACCCATTTTGTCGCGGACCTTGGGGATTCCGATCTTTCAGGAGCAGGTGATGCGCATTGCCATCGCCGTCGGTGGCTTTAGTCCCGGGGAAGCCAATGAGCTGCGTCGGCACATGGGAGCCTGGTCGATGAAGGGCGATCTCACGCCCTGGCTGCGACGTCTGGCTGAAGGAATGCGTGCCAACGGCCTTAAGGAAGAATTCATCCAGGTTATTTTGAATCAGATGCGGGGCTTTGCGGACTACGGATTCCCCGAGTCCCACGCCGTGTCTTTTGCGATTATCGCCTATGTATCGTGCTATTTGAAATGCCACTACCCGGCGGCGTTCTTTTGTGCGCTGCTTAATTCGCAGCCCATGGGGTTTTACACGCCGCATGCCTTGCTGCAGGCGGCTTTGCGAAGCCAGGTCAAGGTGTTGCCGATCTGTGTTTTCCGATCCGACTGGGACAGCAAGCTGGAAAATATCGCGGGTCCGGGCCAGCCGCCCCTGCTTGCGATTCGCCTCGGCATGCGTCTGATCCGGGGGCTGCGTGAGACGTCAGCGCGGGCGTTGCTGGCGGCGCGCGATGGCCGGGCGGCCTGGCGTACTCTGCGGGAATTTTTGCAGAGTGTACGGCTCTTTCGCAATGACCTCACGGCGCTGGCTTTCTCCAACGCGCTTTCGGCCTTCGGCGTCGAGCGACGCTCGGCGCTCTGGATGGCGGAGGCAGCGCCTTTTTGTCCCGTGCTTGAGGATGAAGAATCTCCCTATAGTTTCGCGTCGGAAGGAAATATGGAGCGCGTGCAGCAGGATTTTGCTGCGACCTCGACCTCACTCGGTGGTCATCCTGCCGCGATCATCAGACGAGAGCACTGGTGCTACGATGTGCCGGAAAACCGGGTACTGTATGCAAAAGATCTGACCACCGGAAGCAACGGCACCAGCGTCACAGTGTTTGGCATGATTCTGGTGCGGCAGGCTCCGCCGTCAGCTAAGGGCATGGTGTTCTTCACGCTGGAGGATGAGACGGGGTTTATAAATCTTGCCTTCACGCCGCAGGTCTATGAGCGTGTCTTTCGCGCCGTCGATACGCAGGCTTTTCTATGTGTATCCGGAAAGCTGCAGAAACAAAATGAAGGTCATTCCATCATGGTGCGACAGGTTTATGCGCCGCGCTACGAGCGCGCGGAAGTTGTCGAAATAGGCAAGCCCGCAGACCCGCGGCGAAGCGTCAGACCGGTAAGTCACGAGGAGCTGCAGAAGGTTCGAAACTATATGTAGATCTCGCTCTGACGGACCAATTTCTCCTCGATTTCGGTCGGTTTGATGTAATCGACCTAGGATATCGTGGTAAATCGAGACAGGCCGCGGCTAGTCCACCTTGGGCGCCCCAAGTATGCCCGCCTACTAGCGCACCTTGAAAACAGGTAGTTTTTTTCTCTTTGGGCCCAGGGGTGCCGGCAAAACAACCCTGGGGTTACCACCGACGTCGGTGGTATAAAAGTGGGCAGACGGGTCCGCACCATAAAAAAACCACCCGACTTAGCGAGTAAGTCGGGTGGTATTAAAAACAATTATGAAGGCATGATCGAGAAAACTGATCGCTGGCGCCGCCGCGCCGACTCTAGCTACCGGTATCGCATTTTTTCCATTCGATATGATAGGCGACCGGGCTTTGGAAACGGACACGGGAGAAAGTCTCTCCAAACGGAACCCACAGGGCATTGCGGAAATTCAGCTGGCGCACTTCGCTGCAAGGAACGAAGGGACTGTCAGGGAAGGTCAACTGTGCGCCGTCGCTTTTGGCTACGGGACCTTCAATCGAAAGTTGATCGCTGTCACTTCCTGTACCGATACCCTGGATCCATGTTTCGATTTTGATGTTACCGACAGCGCCTTCCGGAACGCGCGCGCCGTAGAGAAATCCGGCTTCCGAGATCCGGTAAGTCCAGCCGACGGGAGCGTTGATCTGTATCGCGACGCTGCATACGCGACGTGAGTCGGTAATAGGTTGATTGGCGCCAGAGACCGCGCCCATCAGGCCGAAGTCGACCAGCAGTGCCCCAGCATCATCTGAGAGGGTTACTTGTCCCGGCTGCAGACCTCCGGGACAGCCGTTACCATTGGCAAACACGTTGACGAGCCCGACATCAAGTGGATCCGGCGCTTCGCGGGATATAACATCTTCAGCGAAGGCACTGCCGCCCGAAGCCAGACTGATACCGATGAGTCCCAACACCAGCACGCTACCGGAGAAATTGCTTTTTATTGTTCTCGTGATCATGACTCGTCCCCTTCGTTGTTGAGCGACGACTTGTCGCTGATTCAAGAAATACCACAGTTTTAAAGTGGTGGGAGCCTCTGAGGAAACATAGTGTTCTGTGAGTTTGGGAATAGGCCAGAACAACGCGCCATCATGGCGCGCTTTCGGCCAAACTGGCTCTAATCACCTATGGAATCCAGTGCTTCCTGCAGTACACGACGCACTTCTGCAGGATCATGACCTGTTTTAACTGTTACATCGAGGGATGCCGCATTTCCATCGAGACGAAATTGTGTGGGCTCGGATCCGCCGGATGTGGTGCAGGAATCCAGCGTTCCATCTGCGCTCACAACGATGTTGACGTATTCACCGCTGTATCCCGTATTGATCGCGAAGCGAGCCGTGAAAGAATCACTCACTGGTTCCAGTCGCGCCGTTACCAGATTGTTATCGACGAATTCGTCGAGGTGAAAAGAAAGCGCTTCGCTGGATTTGTCGACCACATAACGAACATAGTTGGGTGTGGTGCTCGAAGCCAAATGGGCCGTGAGTGTAACGGGGAACTCGGTGCGGGATCCATCGTCGCGATAAAGTGAGCTGCCACTGCGCGCATATTGTCCATTCGGGTGATAAAACGTCGATCCGGATTTCAGATACTGGCCGTTCTGGTAATACCAGGTGCTCCCTGATCTCAGATATTGCCCGTTTTGATGATAGAGCGTGCTACCCGAGCGAAAGTACTGTCCGTTGGCGTAGTAAAAAGTCGATCCAGACTTCAGATACTGTCCGTTTGAGTGGTACAGCGTGCTACCCGACTTCAGGTATTGACCATTGTCATAATAGAAGGTCGAACCGGACTTCAGGTATTGCCCGTTGCGGTAATAGATCGTACTTCCGCAGGTTGCGGCCGAAGCGGAAGTGCCCAACAAAAAAGCAGTGATGGTCGCAGCGCATGCCGAAAATTTTATATGGAGGTATGACTTCATGTCTGATGTCCCTTCAGAAGAGTTTGTGTTGACTCAATAAAAATTGGTGAATTGCCGGATTACCAAAATATGATAGTGAGTGCCCTTGCTACAACCCGCAATAATGGCCGGTCGGGCCAGCTGAATCTCAGCGCAAAATAATGCATAATAATAATGACTTATCTAAATTGAACATGCGGCTGGGGTCAGCCCCCAACAGGGGCCTACGGCACAGGGGACAGCAGAATGGATATTACAAGCATCCTTGGGCCCATCGTGGCATTAGGAATGATCGTCGGTGGAATTGCGGCGAAGGGTGCACTCGATCTTTTGCCGGCGATGCTCAGCTTACCTTCAGTGCTTATCGTTATTGGCGGGACATTTGGAGCGTTGATGGTCGCCTATCCAATGGCCGACTTTATCAATTGCTTCAAAGCGCTGACGATTTTCCTGAAAAATTCTCCGGCTAACCCCGATCAGATTATGGCGGACATTATTGACCTTGCGCAGACCGCGCGGAAGGAATCGATTCTCGCACTGGAGAAAAAACGCGATTCGATCTCCTATGAGCCGCTGCGAACAGCTGTAAGACTCGCGGTCGACGGTACTGATCCCAATGTGATTCGTGATGCACTGGAAATGGAAGCGCACATTGTCATGGAAGAATCGGAAGTGGCGGTGAAATTCTGGGAAGACTTCGGCGCGATTGCTCCGACGATCGGTATTCTCGGAGCTGTTATCGGTCTGATGAAAGTTATGGCTTCGTTGCAACAGCCGGAAAAAATCGGACCCGGAATCATGGTTGCATTCGTGGCGACTCTCTATGGAGTAGGTTTGGCCAACATTTTTGGAATTCCTATGGGTAAGAAACTCAAGCGAAAGGCCATCATCGAGCATCACATGCACACGATGGTGCTGATCGGAATCGATGGCATTCTCAGTGGCCTCAACCCGAAGTTGATTGAGGAAAAGTTAAAAGTATTCACCCATGGCGGCGGCCATGAAGAAGCGCCTAAGTAGGCGATTTTTGGGGTTAGCACTTGGCGGTTAAAGCAAAATGCCCGGAATTCGAAAACCACGAGCGGTGGCTTGTCTCTTTTGCGGACATGATGACCCTGCTTTTTGCGCTTTTTGTGGTGTTGTTCGCCCTTAAAGAGGGTGGCCAGACTTCAAAAATCGAGCAGGCGGCTGGTGCCATCAACGAAAGTTTTAACCAGGTCCTGGTAGAGGTTCCGATCGAACGCCGCGTTGGACCTAGTGAGCAGGGCATAGGGATTTTCGAGCATTTTCGCGGCAATCAGGCCCGTCCGCCGCTGATAAAAAAATATCCGGGCGCTGAAGAGAAAATAAAGGTCATCGATCAGGAACTGAAAATCCTCAACACGCAGCTGGAAGATCGGCTATATGGTCCTGCAAAGAAGAAGGATCCGGAAAACCCGGGGGCCGAGCGCATTGTTTCCCTGCACCGGACCAGCGACGGAATCCGCCTGCGCATGCTGGCCACTCACTTTTACGAGCCGGGTGCCTTCAAGATAAGACGCAGTGCCGAGCAGGAACTCGACAGCGTCGCCAAAATTCTGAAGGAATTAGGGCGCACAGTGACTATCGAAGGGCATACTGACAATTCCCCTTCCCAGGGTGAGACAACCAATTGGGAGCTTTCCGCCTTGCGTTCGTCCTATATCGTCCGGTATCTGATCAATAAACACGACTTCCCTCCGTCAAAGGTTGTCGCCGCCGGTTATGGAGATACGCGGCCGATAGGCGACAATAGGACGACGTCGGGAAGAGCGCTTAATCGCCGCATAGAAGTCCGGATTCACTATGATGATTAGATCTTCGACATTAGTATTGGTTGGGCTGGTTGCTGGCCTGGTTGTTGGCCTGTCTGGATGCGACTGGAACCATACCAAGAAATGCGAATGGTACCTGATGCCTGATCCGGATCGGATCGGAAAGTCGGATGAAGGATACATTCCTGTTTGTGCGAGAAATCTCGTGATCAATAAAGAGAACTGCTACCTGCAAGCCACCTTGTCTTTGACTCGCGAATACTACGGGAAGAAATTCCGGATGGTTGACGTGGAAATCGACCGTTCGGGGCAGTTCCCACGAACGGTCACATCGATCAAGACCTGTGAATAAGAATCTACTCGTCCTCTTCTCTTAATTTCGCCAGTACCGACAAATCTTCCAGCGTAGAGGTGTCGCCCGTGGACTCCCGTCCAGCGGCGATGTCTCGCAGCAATCGCCGCATGATCTTTCCTGAACGAGTTTTGGGCAAGGCATCGGTGAAGCGAACCTCTTCAGGCCGTGCGAGGGCACCGATTTGCCCGACAACGTGTTGCATTAACTCCGCGCGTAGTCCCTCGTTTGGTTTGTAGCTGGATTCCAAAGAAACAAAACAGGTAATCGCTTCGCCCTTGAGATCGTGGGGGCGGCCTACTACCGCAGCCTCAGCTACTTTAGGATGCGAGACCAAAGCACTCTCGATCTCCATAGTGCTGAGTCGATGCCCGGAAACATTGATCACGTCGTCGATACGGCCCATGATCCAAAAGTAGCCACGAGAATCCCTGCGCGCGCCGTCGCCGGTAAAATATTTCCCGGGAATCTGGCTCCAATACTGCTGCTTATACCGTTCGTCGTCCCCATAAATGGTCCGCAGCATGGATGGCCACGGCTGGCTGATGACCAGATATCCTCCGGCGTTGTCGCCTACCGGTCGACCTTCCTTATCCACGACCTCCGGCACCACACCAAAGAATGGTCGCGTCGCCGATCCTGGGGTTGTTGGGGTCACGCCGGGTAGCGGAGAAATCATGATCGATCCGGTCTCCGTCTGCCACCAGGTGTCGACGATCGGGCAGCGCCCGCCGCCAATGACTTTCTGATACCACATCCAGGCTTCGGGATTTATTGGTTCGCCGACGGAACCGAGTAGTCGCAGTGAGGTCAGATCATGTTTCATGGGCCATTGCTCACCCGCCTTGATAAATGCGCGGATGGCCGTGGGAGCTGTATAAAAAATGCTGACCTTATATTTTTCGATGATGTTCCACATGCGCGCAGCATCTGGCCAGGTTGGAGCTCCTTCGTACATGACGACCGAAGCGCCGTTTAGCAGGGGGCCGTAGGTCAGATAGGAATGCCCTGTCACCCAACCCACGTCGGCCGTGCACCAAAAAGTATCTTCATCCTTGAGGTCGAAAAAATATTTGGTACTAAGAGCGTTACCCAACAGGTAGCCGCCTGTAGTGTGAAGTATCCCTTTTGGCTTGCCGGTCGACCCGGAGGTGTAAAGCACAAACAGAGGGTGCTCGCTGTCGAGCTCGACGGGATCGCATTTTTTATCAACAACTGTGGCGAGTTCATGCCACCAGTGATCGCGACCCGAGGCCATTTTTACCTCCTGTCCGGTGCGCTTCAAAACAAGCACATTTTCGACAGATGGGGATTTCTCCAGAGCGGTGTCGACGTTCTGCTTCAGCGGGATCATGGCACCGCGACGCCAGCCACCGTCGGCGGTGATAACCAACTTTGATTTGGCGTCGTTATTGCGCTCGGCCAGTGCTTCCGCGCTGAATCCAGCGAATACTACACAGTGGGGTGCGCCGATACGGGAGCACGCCAGCATCGCAATGACAGCTTCGGGGACCAGCGGCATATAAATAGTGACCCGATCGCCGGTTTTCACTCCGAGACGTTTAAGCATGTTCGCACAGACATTAACTTCACGGTGCAGGTCAGCATAGGTCAGCACGCGAGAATCGCCGGGTTCACCTTCCCAAATAAGCGCCGCCTTGTTGCGTCGCCAGGTTGCAAGGTGCCGGTCAACGCAGTTGTAGCTGGCGTTTAGCTTACCTCCGACGAACCACTTGGCGAATGGCTCCTTCCATTCCAGAACTTTGTCCCAAGGCTTCGACCACGACAGATATTCACCGGCTTTCGTTCCCCAAAATTCTTCCGGATGTTCTTTGGCGAAAGTCCACAATTTTTCGTATTCGGCATCCTGGCTGATATGCGCTGACTTTTTGAATTCCGCCGAAGGTGGAAAGAGGCGCGCCTCCTTCAGAACGCTTGTAATATTTTGCGACTGATTTTTCTGGGTCACGACATGCCCCTTTCCAAATGACGTTTTTTATTTTTTAAAGCCCGGAATCAACCCAGGCCCGGTAGCCACCGTCCATAGAACTGACGTTGGTGTAGCCCATTTCTTTAATACTCAACGCAGCAAGAGCTGATCGATAACCCCCACCACAATAGAGGACGATATCCGTATCCTTGGCCGGGATTTTTTCCTCAATGTCCCGCTCAATCACTCCCTTGCCGATGTGAATCGCGCCAGGAAGGTGTCCTTTCGCCCATTCTGTATCTTCTCTGACATCCACCAGGATAAAAGTTTCACCCGCTTTTATTCTGGCGTTGACCTCAGCAACATTTGTTTCCCTGATTTTTGGCCGGGCAGCGTTCACAATCTTTTCGAAGCCCGGCGAGTGAGTCTTTGCCAAGGTCCATATCCTTATTCATTCCAGGTCAAATTCAGCCATTATGAAAGAGTCATACTAGCCTTCGCTTCCGGGGATGAAAACGCTATTTTTGTCGCCGGCTTCAAGCTAAGCGTCAGAAATTCAACCAAAAGCAGCCATATGTTGTTGAGACGTTAAGTTACCGTAATCCCATAAAAATCAAGCAAAATGGGCGATGTCCGGTCGTCGTGCAATTCTCGTCCCTAAACTTATCAGGGCCCAGTCCGAACAATAAGGTGACGGTAAAAGTCCGGCCCATGTCAGGAAGTTTTGCCGAAATTTCACCTAGAGGAAATCGTTTTATGACTCATCAGTCCGTTTTGCGGCCATTTAAGAAAAGGTCACCCATTGCTGTTCTGATGGTGGTTCTCGGTGGTTTCATGACTACCGGTGCCCGCGCAGAGGCGGAATCCACATCCGACCTCAAGCCCAGTGAGATTCGCGGGACTTCAAGCAAGAAGCCGGTCTCCGTACTCCAAAATCGCTTCTTTTTGAAACACCTTCGACCTGAATTGGGGTTGATCGGCGGAAGCCTGCTGAATGAAGCATATACCGACACCAAAAGCTTTGGTGTGCGCCTTGGATTGTTCTTCAGCGAATGGATGGGGGCGGAGGTTCAGTACAGCAGGACCTCTGTGGCCGATTCAGCGGACCGCCGCGCGCTTAACGGGATGAAGTTCTGGAAGATTCCCGCAGCCAACGACGCCACAGCAGGCAACGAAGTGGTGACGGTCGACCCTGAGGTTAACCCCGTCCATCAGATGATCGACGCTTCGTTCATCGCAGCTCCGTTTTACGGCAAGCTCAATCTCATGAATAAATTGATCGTTTACTCCGACCTCTATCTGAGCGCGGGAATTTCTCAGGTTGGAACGGATCAGGGCGACAAGACTGCTTTCAGCTACGGGGCGGGCCAACGGTTCTACCTCTATGACGCCTGGTCTGTGCGACTGGATTTCCGTACCCGCAGCTACACCGAACAAAGATCGGGCCAGGAGACCAGAAAAAATATGGTTAGTTTTGACTTGGGCGCAAGTTACTTTTTCCTGTGAGAGAGTCCATGAACCAAAAGCGCGGTAATTTAGCTAAATATCTGCTACTGACGGTAGCATTCATTGCATTTCCAGTAGCGAATAGCTATGCCGCCGGAAAGACGGCAAAGAAATCGCGGCCAGCTAAGACGACTAAGGCGGCAAAAGCAGCAAAGCCCATAAAGTTAGCAAAGCCGCCGAAACCAATTGCTCCTGCTAAAGCTGTCGTGTCCGTCGCAACGCCGGATCTTTCAGGGGGGCGCGTGCTTGCCGGGTTGAAAGAGAAACGCCGGCTTGGAAAGATCAGCGACGCGGTCATGTGGCGAGAGTTAGCGAACTTACATGATGACGCTAAAACCTTCAGCAAAGCCGATCGGGTAAGCCTCCTGCAGACCCAGGCGGGAATGCTGGAAACGGCGGGCTTTCCAATTCTCGCGGCAGTATATTCCACTCAAGCGATTAAAACCTCCGACACCCCATTGGCAAAACACCTTGAGCCATCCTGGTCTATCCTGGAGTCTTCGTCGGCGAAAAAACCGATTCAAAATTTGATCGAGGTCCTGGGTCAGGAGATCGACCTCGCCGGGAGACCAGCGCCGGTCATTGGCTCCGATTGGCACTACTACGCCGGCAATGCGGCCTTCAAAAGTGGACGCCCTGAAAAGGCGCTGGAAGAATTTGGGAAAGTTCGGATATCTGACCGCTACTTCTTTCCGGCAAAATATCAGCAAGCCATGATTCACGTAGAGGCTAATCACACAGACGAGGCTGAGATTGCTTTAAAGGCAATACTTTATCCCGCGACCCAGCAACGTTCTGTCCTCCCGGAGAGACAGCGTGACGAGATGGCGAACTATGCGAGGATGGCGCTGGCCCGCATTTATTACGAAAAGAAGGAGTTTACGAAGGCTGTCCAGCTTTACCGGAGCGTTTCCCGCGACAGTGGTGAGTTTTATGACGCTTTGTTTGAGCAGGCATGGGCGTTTTTCATGGCGGGCTATCCGAACCACGCACTTGGGGCAATTCACGGTGTAGAGAGTCCGTTTTTCTCGAATGTCTTTAACCCCGAAGCCACGATGCTAAAATCGATAGTCTATTATTGGATGTGTCGCTACGGAGATAGCCGTGAAGCTCTAGCGTCATTCATGGAACACAATTCTGAGGAAGTTGAGTCTCTTGGAAGATTTGTCGATCGCAAGCACCTTACCGAAGATTCAGCCTACCTGCTGTTTGAAAACGTCGTGTCAGGTGTGTCCAGTGAGTCACTGGGGGTGCCCCGGCGCGTCCTGCTGACCGCGGCTGAGAAAGATTCCATGCTTTTGGTGCGGGATCAGTATGCTTCTGTTTTAGAGGAGCGATACCGGCTTGAACGTAGTGGAGTCTTCGGACGAAAAGACGGGACTGCCCGGGCACACGAGTACCTTACAAAATGGGCCTCAGCTTTAAAGACGGACCTTGGACGGCGTTACCTGGCGGAGCTGCGCTCGCTCAAGGCTGACTATGAACGCCTCTATGCCCAAGCTGAATTCCTCCATGTGGAATTGCTCATGAGTGAAAAAGACCAGATCCTTGGCAAGGACCTCCATGCCTCCACCAAAATGACTAATGTCAGCATGAAGCAGGATATTGCCGGGTGGGGACGCAAAAATCAATCATGGGCCCCACAAACAGACAAAAATGAATATTGGTGGGACGAGGTCGGCTTCTATATTTACCGGGTGCAGCCAGAGTGTACCGGTCGCTAAAAACGGCTATGTGTCGAAGGGGAGGGGGAAATCCGATGGATTTCATAGAGAAAAAGAAATCAGGTCAAGCACCAGGATATAGAGCACTAGTGGTGCTGCTTCCGACCATGTTGTTTGCAGGAATGAGCTTCGCAGCAGAGTTCCGTCGGCAGAACTCTGACCTGGTCAAAGGAAAGCTGGTCGCTCCGACCTCAGAAGACCACGCCGACTATTATGCGGAATCCCGTAAGGATCTGTCGGCTGCCGATTTGAAACGGGCAGACGATCTGCGGTTGAAGTCGATCACTTCGATCAAAGCTTTGCTTAAATCAAAGAAAGAAAAGAGCGGGCGGCACTTCGAACTTTTATTGCGCCTGGGAGAACTCTATGTCGAGCGTCACGACTATCTGCGCGATCTTGAACACGAAACGTTCGGCAAGACGTGGGATTCATGGAGTACCACGCCGAAAGAAAAGCGCGGGCCTGAGCCAAAGCTGCTCACGAAGGGGTCAAATGCCGAGCTGCAAAAAGCCATCACCTCATTCAGGACACTGGTAGCTGATTACTCTCGCCATCCACGTACCGATGCCGCTTTGTATTCCCTTGGAAAGAGCCTTGCACGAGCCGGCAACGACAATGCGCTGGAGTATTATAAGCAGCTCATTTCAAAGCACCCGAATTCTCCTCTGACGCCCGACGCACATCTGGCCATTGGCGAATTTTACTTTGATAAGCACAAGATTCCTCTGGCTATCGAGAGCTACAAGTCGGTGATGAAGTATAAGGACCATAAAGCCTACCCCTATGCGGTGTATAAACTTGGCTGGTCCTATTATAACAATACCGCAAAAAACGAGCAGGAGGGCGCTGAGAATTTCAAAAAGTCAGTTGCAGCTTTCAAGTTAGTTGTGAAGCTGGCTGATGACGCGAAGAAACAGCCCTCCGATCCGACGAAGCACAAGCGACCGTCGAATCTGGATCTACGTGATGAAGCTATTAAAGACCTGATCATGGTTTGGGCAGAGACAGAGGAAACCGAGGCGGCCTGGAAATATTTCCGCAGCATTGGTGATGAGAAGTCCTTTTACACAATGTTGGATCGGCTTGGCTGGATTTACGCTGAACATGGGCAGAATGCTAAAGCAATTGCTGTTTATAAGCGTTTGCTTGCAGAAGCGCCGGACCGGAAGGGAAACCCGAAGATACACCAAAAGTTAGTTGAACTGTTGGACCAGTCGGAGCAAAGCCAGGCGGTTGTCTCCACACTGGCTGAAATGCGCAAACGATATATTGGAAATACCAGCTGGGTTGCTGCTAATCGCGATGAGTCTGAAACAGTGACCGACGCGGAAAAAATTGTGGAACGGACAACCCATCGCTATGGCGCTCTCTTTCACAGCAGGGGACAAAAGACTAAAAACGCCGGCTATCTTAAGGCCGCTGAATCTTTATACACGGCATATCTGTCAGCGTTTTCCGAAAGCCCGCATTCCTACGAAATTCGATTTTATCTGGCGGAAATCCAGTTTGACTTCGGCAAGCTTGAGCAGTCGGCCGATAACTATCTCCTGGTATTGAAAGCCAAGCCGAAGGACGGAAAGTACCGCTCCGAGGCCGCGTTGGCAGCGGTATCCGCCATGTCAAAGCTGGTTGCCGATGCGAAATTTGAGAAAATTCCGGCACCTGGTCAGGTGGCTAAGCCGCTCGAAATTCCGCGCCTAAAAAAGAAGATGACGGCAGTCATGGAAGACTATCTCGCAGCGTTTCCGGACGCAAAAGAAGCTGATGCCATGCGATATACAATAGCGCAAACATGGTTTGACTACGGGCACTACGATACTGCCCTAAAGGACTTCGATACCATTGCAACCAAATATCCGCGAACAAAGCAAGGACTGGCTTCAGCCAAAATCGTGCTGGCGTTCTATGCTGGAAAAGAAAAATGGGATGATGTGGTGTCCTGGAGCCGCAAATACGAGGGGTCCAAGGTGCTTATGGCTGACGGAGAGTTTGCGAAGTATGTTAACGAGACTCTTCGGCACGCGTCCTTCAAACGCGCATTGGCGTTGGAAAAAGCCAAGCAACATGACCAGGCTGCTGTAGCCTTCATGTCTTTTCAGAAAGACTTCCCCAGCGACCAGCATGCTGATCGCTCCCTCTACAACGCATCCGTGAACTTCGGCAAAGTAGCACGCATTGAAGACTCGCTTGCGGCTAGCAAGACTCTTTTGGAAAAGTATCCAAAGTCCGAGCTGAGACCAGCGGTATTTATTTCAGTCGCGGAGACTTATGAGGCGCTTGCGCAGTTTGAGAGTGCTGCCCGGTATTACAAAACATTCTCAGACAATTATCCGGGCGACAAGCGAGCGGTCGGCTCGCTCTTCAACGCCGCGGTATTGTATAAAGGGGTCGGCAACCTCGATCTGAGCTCCCAGCTGCTGGCGGAATTTCTCCGTCGTTATCCTAAGCACGAAATTTCAAGTGAAGCGAAGCTCGAGCTGGCCCAGCAGCAGGAGCGGTTGGGGCGATACAAAGACGCGATGGCAACCTATCAGGACATTGCGAAAGAAAGTTCAGGAAACAAGGATCGTAGTCTGATGGCCTCGGCCAAGGCTGCGGAAATTATGACCAGCCGTTTGAATGAAAAGGCCGGACGGTCCGAGATAGAGCGGTTACGTAAGGAGCTTTTGGTCAAGAACGGGCCAGTTGCTTACGAAGCCCGCCAGATAGTTGCGGCACTCCTGTTTAAAAATATGGATCCCATGTTCAATGAATTTAAGACCACTCCTATCGGCTCTACGGCGATAGAAAAGCAAATCCAGCGCAAGCAGCAGCTGCTGGAAGTGGCGGCAGGTAAATATGAACAGATTATTGGCATCGGCAGTGCCGAATATACCGTAGCATCACTCTATCGCCTCGGCGAAATGCATGAGAACTTTGCTAATTCGCTTTTCAAATCGCCGGGTCCGGCAGGAGCAACAGCTTCGGATATCGATAAAGTTAAGACGCAACTGGAGAAGCTGGCTTTCCCCCTGCGGGACGAGGCTTATAAGTTCTTCGAGACAGCGCACCGTCGTTCGGCGGAAGTAGAGACGTTTACGGTGTGGACAAAACGCACCTATCAAAAGATGGCCGAACTTCAGCCGCAAAAGTATCCCGATGTTGTGGAGCAATCGGCTGACCCGTCGTATATGACCCAGAAAGTGAGCCTAAACGATTCAACCAGGAGCCTTGCGGACTAGCGCAGGTCTCAAATGGCTTTTTTCAGGAATTTTAGCGGGAGCAACGTTATGTATAGAGAAAAGTTTGTATCGAGTGTGAATGCAGCGATCTTAGCACTTTTGGTGGTATCCGGGTGTAAGACTACCGGGCCATCAACAAATGTCGATCCATCACGCAACGAGATCCAGCTTCATTCCAGCGGCGATACCCGGTCAGCGCTGCCGGTTGGGGATGACGTCTCGGGATTTCAGCGGGCGACTAATTCTTTAGCTAAACATGTAAAAAAGAACCCAACTGATCTCAGGGCCCAAATGGATCTGGCATACGCGCACATCGCGGCGAATGACCTCGACGAGGCGGAGGTGTTGGCAAAAGGAGTATTGCGGCAGGACCTAAAGAATCAAGAGGTCCGAAAAATATTGGCGCAGATTGCCATAAGACGTGGGCAATTTGACATGGCAGAAATTTTCCTGGGTGCTGTTGGGGGAACGGACTCAAAGGACACGTCGGTGCTTAACATGCTCGCGATGATCGAGATGCGCAGATCCCGTCCCGCTTACGCTATGGCGATTTTTAAGAAAGCGCTTGGCTTAAACCCGGGTGATGTCGCCGTGCGGATGAATCTTGGCGTTCTGCACCTTAAATATCGACAGATGAATCAGGCCGCAGTCCATTTCGAGCGAGTGCTCAAAGTGGTGCCGGGTCATCAGGACGCCAGGTTACACCTGGCGATTATCAAAGCTCTGCGTGGGGAGACAGAAGTTGCCCGCGAGACATTTAAGGACATCCTTTCGGCAAAAGAGAACAACTCACTTGCTTTGTTTAACCTGGCAGTCGTAGAGCGGCAAACGGGGGAGTATGATGACGCCCTGGACTACCTGAAAAAGTACCTTAAATCGGCGCAGGGGCGCGCGGCACAGGCCGATGATGTCTTTGCGTTGATTGACTCGATTCAGAAGCAAAGGGCATCGAAGGGCCAGGACATCACCGACGATGAGATGCAATCTCTCGCGGCCGGGGTCGATAAATCAGAACGTGTAGCAAATTCACGTAGTCCCGGCAAAGATTCCAAGTCTTCTGAAGGGTCTCCGCAGAAAGTCGAGCCTAAAGAAGAATCTGGAGACGACGAAATCGAAGCTCTTGAAAGGGATCTTCAGTGAAAATACTTAATGGCGACAAAAAGTGGCTCCTGGTTTTTTGTTTCGGCCTTAGCCTTCTTGCAGAGACCGGGCTGGCCAAAGACGGAGTAAAAAAGAACGACCGGGATGAAAACGGTGACAATTTCACAGTGGCCTCCTCCACTAACATTGATTTTAACGAAGCGATGATCGACGGAAAGTTTTTGGCCCCCTCCGGGTTCTTTCTACAGGGACGGCAGGCGCAGGCATTGTCCCAGATGGTGAAATTGCGACCTAATTTCCGGCAGGAGCTCAGAAATTCCCGAGCGGCCGTCAGATCATTGGTGAAATAGGCAGTCCGCTTTTTCATTCGACCCTGCTAGACTTCAGGTCCATGGACAAAACAATTTTTTTGCAGGTATTGGCGTCCGGGGTCATTCACTCTCTCTGGAATTTTGCGGCAAAAAAATCCTCCGGAAACCT
>Ga0154020_10003280_pt1 | contig 19539 bp, 8 predicted proteins | sample Klosneuvirus_201_FD_109709 | JGI IMG/M metagenome (GOLD analysis project Ga0154020, IMG submission 109709) | Active sludge microbial communities from wastewater, Klosterneuburg, Austria - Klosneuvirus_20160825_MG | ecosystem: Engineered > WWTP > Aerobic digester > Activated sludge | place... | reverse complement strand
GGATAGGGTGATCCTGCTTTCGGGGCGGGCAGTTCGATCACCGCAATGGAACGTTGCTGAAATGTGAACGGAACGTGCAAGCGAACCGTCGAAATGGGTCTTCCGCCGATCTCGTGTTCGCCCAAGAGTGTGCCTTCATCCAGTAGTTTGCCTTTCAATTCCGCGTAGCGTTCCATCGTTTCCACGCGGTAGCATAAGTGGTCCAGCTCGAAGGAGGAAACATCGATCCCATCAGTGCTAAGGGCTTTGAAAAGTCGCTCTAGAAAGGAGCTTGGATCCGGCAAGGCGTACATGGTCCAAAGAACGGGAATGCCAAGGCTGATGAGAACGGATCCTTCATGACAGCAGCGTGCTCGTGCTCGCTCGCGCCGGACGGCGGTCTCCTGATCTCTGAAGGAAGGAGCCGCAGATGAACGCAGATGGACGCAGATGCGAAGTGCCACAACCGTTACGGGGGAAATGCGATCCCGCTCCTTGGCTTTTATCTGCGTTCATCTGTGTCCATCTGCGGTTGAATTCCCACCAGTGCCCCCGCCGTCGGCGGGTATGTGCGGCAGGATAACCAAAGGTCCACGATCTTCCATCCAAGAACGCCACCTTTGCAGGATCACGGGAAAAGTACCTTCCCCCGCCATGCGCCAGACCCGCTCCGTCCTATCCTCACTGCTTGCTGTTCTCCTGTTCGTTACATGCAGTTCAACACGCAAGCAAGTGAGCGAACCCAATGACACCATGAAAGATCCCCGTTGGGTACAAGTGGATTCGCTCAACGAACAAGGGCTTTACGCAAGTGCATTGGAGCGTACGAACGTGATCCTTGCGGATGCACAAAAGACCAACGACTGGCGTACGGAGTTCCGCGCATGGATGTACCGGATCCGCGCCAACGGCATGCTCGGCACCGATGTGGACAGCACCTACATGCAGTTGGATGAACGTGCCGGTACCAGCACGGCGCCACTGAAGCAACTGCTGCATTCGGTCTCTGCCGAGGCTTGGTGGAACCGCTACCAAATGGATCGCTGGCAGATCCTGGACCGTACGAACATGCAGGTCGAAGGAGCCGATCCCGCGACTTGGACACAGGCCACCTTCATCCAGAAGGTGATCGACGAATTCAACGCATCGTTGGAGCCTGCCGAGGTGTTGCAAGCCATTCCGGTAGGCGACCTTGCTGATCTGCTGATCAACACGGAGGGTGATGGAACATTGCGTCCAACCCTGTACGATGTGCTCGCGCACCGTGCCCTCGATGTGTTCAAGAACAGCGAAACGCGGATCACAGAACCGGCTTGGCATTTCACACTGAATGAACCCGCCTACTTCGCCTTGTTCGAGCCCTTCGCGCTGCGCACCCTGCAGCATCGCGACAGCACGGCGTGGGAATTCAAAGCCTTGGAAGTGTACCAAAAGTTGGAGCGCATGCACCTCGCCGACAACTCACCTTCAGCCTTGGTGGATGTTACGTTGGACAGGCTGCGTTATGTGCGGGACAACAGCACCTTGTCGGAGAAGGACACCCTCTACCTGCACGCATTGGGAACGCTTCAAAGTCGTTTGCTGAAGGACACGGCGTGGGCCGAAGTGACCGTGGCCATGGCCGAGGAGCATGCCGAGAACGGCGAGAATTTCCAAAGGTTGGCCGATGGTCCGAACAAATGGGAGAAGCGAACCGCACAAGCACTTTGCGATTCCGCGATCGCGAAATTCCCGGGATCGTTCGGAGCCAAGAACGCGTTGGCTTTGAAGACGAATTTGGAACGGACCGCACTGGACCTTCAAATGGAACAGGCCATTTCACCCAACAGCATGTCCACGATCGCACTGGGCTACACGAACACGAACAAGGTTTGGTTCCGCGTGGTACTGGACCCTGTGGATGTCAACGTTTCGCTTGAACCGCGCCAGGACCAAGCGACGTATTTGTTGGCCCAACCCGCCCTTTTGGAATGGAGCGTTGACCTGAAAGATGACGGTGATCTGCAACGGCACGTGATCGAGTTACCAGTTGCGGGCTTGCGGTTCGGCCACTACGCGATCATCGCGAGTGCTGGCTCCAAGTTCGTCGCAGAACAGGATGCGATCGTTCATGGCTCCTTCTGGGTTACGGAGCTGGCCCTATCAGAACGGAAGCATGGGAACGAACAAGAGTTGTTGGTGTTGGATCGGGAGACAGGAGCGCCACGCGCCGGTGTGAACGTAGAAGGTTGGTTCCAAGAGAACAACTACCAACAAGGCCGGAAGTTCAAGAAAGTTGCTGAGCTGACCACCAACGCAGAAGGCAACGCGACATTCCCCGTATTGACCGATCGCGGCATGCTAACGTGGGTAGTGAGCGATGGCGAAGACCGGTTCCAGACCGGATCAAAGTGGTACTATGCCTACACGGAACAACCGGAACGCGAACAGTTGCGCACCTACCTCTTCACCGACCGCGCGATCTACCGACCGGGGCAGGAGATCTTCTTCAAAGGCATCGTTATTTCACAGAACGGCAAGGACAACAAAGTGGTCGCAGGCCACAAGGAAAAAGTAGTGCTCTACGATGTGAACGGCCAACAAGTGGACACGCTGAACGTGATCACCGATGCGTTCGGAGCGTACCATGGAAAATTCAAAGCACCGATCGGGGTGCTCACGGGCAGCATGCGGATCGATGCCGGATCCGGCAGCCGTTCCGTGCAGGTGGAAGAGTACAAGCGGCCCACCTTCGAAGTGATCTTCGACCCGATCACGAGTGCGGCGAAGTTGGACCAAGAGGCAATCGTGACCGGTGTTGCAAAGAGCTATGCAGGCGTTCCGTTGGATGGTGCCACGGTGCAATGGACGGTGGAACGAAACGCGCGCATGCCGTGGTGGTGCGGTTGGTTTTGGCGTGGATTGCCATGGGGTCAAAGCACCGAAATTGCAAGTGGCGAAGCGCAATGCGATGCCGATGGAAAGTTCAGCATCGCCTTCAAGGCCATTGCGGATGACGCTTTTCCCGCAGGCGCCGATCCATTGTTCGCGTTCACGGTAGAGGCCTCGGCAACGGACATCAATGGTGAAACACAGACCAGCACCACAACATTGAATTTGGGCTATCGAAGCATCGAGATCGACATCGACCTCGACGGCGCAATTGATCGCAACATCACCGACAGCTTGGATGTGCGCATCCGCAACTTGAACGGCGAGGAGCAGGATATACCGATGGATATTCGGATCGTGGAGTTGGTGCCACCTGCAGATGCGCCGCAACGGGAGCGCTTGTGGGAGCGACCCGATCGTGCGTACGAGGGCGAACTGTCCACCACGCACCTGCCCGATGACCCTATGAGCTGGCCTGAACAGCGCGAACAGTTGGTGTTGAAAGGTCACCGCGCAAAGGGCAAAGAATTGTTCTTGAAAGGGGTCGAAGACTGGACGGTGGGCATGTACCGCATCGAAGTTTCGGCGAGGGATGCGGATGGAAAAGAAGTGAAGGTGAGCAAGCTGTTCACGGTGTACGACACCGAGATCCAGAACACGGGTTTCGTGAACGAAGCCTTCCATGTGCAACCGGTGAAGACCACGTGTGAACCAGGGGAGAAGGCTGTCTTCCTGATCAGTAGCGCATTGCCGGAAGGGCGGATACTGATGGAAGTGGAACGTGAAGGCGAAGTGGTGGTGAGCCGTTGGTTCGTGTTGCACAAGGGTGAGCAGCGCGTGGATCTACCGGTCTTGGCCGGCGACCGTGGAGGCTTCGCCGTGCATTTCCTGTGCGTGGAAAGAGGGCGCGTCCACACCACCACAGAACAGGTGGAGGTTCCGTGGACCATCAAACAATTGAAGGTCGAGTGGCTCAGTTTCCGGGACAAACTATTACCCGGTTCCAAGGAAGAATGGCGGTTGAAGATCACCGGTCCGGCCAAAGAGAAAGTGGCGGCACAGGTCTTGGCGGTGATGTACGATGCCTCGTTGGACCACTTTGTTCAGCAACGTTGGGACATGTTCCAATGGCCAATGAACGGTAGTCGATTGCAGCGTTACCAGAACGAACCGTTCGGTGCGGAAAGCGCGGAAGAAGTGTATCGGACCACACCGATGCCGGAGGCGGTGTTCCACCTTTATCCGGAGTTGGAAGTGTACGATGCCTTCCAGCAGCGCTATTATCGGGGGCGCTTTTCCGGTGTCCGGGGTGGCCGGGCAGAAGGGAGCTTTGCCTGGTCGGCGAAGCCAAGTCCCACGATGGCCAAGGATGCAGATGCCTCTGCGGACTTTGCGCTGGAGGAAAAAGCGCCACCACCACCCCCTGAACAGCCCGCAGCCACAACCGAAGCGGGATCCGCGCCACCACCATTACGCACCGACTTTCGTGAAACCGCATTCTTCTTCCCTGACCTGCTCACCGACAAGGACGGAAGCGTTGTTCTGCGGTTCACCACACCCGATGCCTTGACACGTTGGAACGTGTTGGGCCTTGCGCACACCAAAGCGCTACGTATGGTGCAGTTCGAGAAACAAGCCACCACGAGCAAACCGTTGATGGTGGTGCCCAACCTGCCGCGCTTCTTCCGCGAGGGCGATCGGATGGACCTTACCGCGAAGATCAACGTGTTGGAAAGTGACAACCTGCAAGGCACCGCAACGATCGCGTTCTTCGACCCGACAACGAACGAGGATCTGACAAGCAAGTTCGGAGTGGTCGGTGCAGCGCAGCGCTTCATAGCAGGAAAAGGGAAGAGCGCCAACGTAGCTTGGTCGATCATCGTACCTGCCGGAGTGGGTATAGCGAGCGTTCGCATCACTGCAACGGCAGCAGGCATAGGTGATGGTGAAGAGCGTCCGATCCCTGTGCTCACGGACAAGGCGCTGATCACCGAAAGTCTGCCGATCGCGATCTCCAAAGCGGGCACGCACACCTTCACCTTGGACAAACTCGTGAACAGCGCGAAGCCCGGTAAGAATGGACAGCGGCCTACGCTACAGAACAAAACCTTGAAACTCGAATACACGCCCAACCCCGCATGGTACGCGGTACAAGCGTTGCCGTACTTGATGGAGTTCCCGCATGCGTGTGCGGAGCAGGTCTTCAGCAGGTACTACGCGAATCGCTTGGCGGGCCACATTGTGGAAGAACGACCCGCGATCAAGAAGGTGTTCGAAGCGTGGAAGAACGCTGCCGAAAAGGACAAGAGCGAAGGCGCATTCTTGAGCGCGTTGGAGAAGAACGCCGAACTGAAGAACGTGCTGTTGGAAGAGACGCCATGGGTGGTGAATGCGCAGGATGAAGGGGAGCGGAAGCGGCGCATCGCCTTGTTCTTCGATCTGCAACGCATGGCCACGGAGGAGGCGGTGGCACTGCGGAAATTGGGTGAGATGCAATTGCCCAACGGGGCGTTCCCGTGGTGGACCGGCATGCAACCATCGCGGTACATCACCCAGCACATCGTTGCGGGTTTCGGTCATTTGGAAGCGTTGAAGGCAGCCGACCTGCGAACGGAAGGGCCCGTACAACAACTGCTGAAGAGCGCGGTGGAATGGTTGGATACTGAAGTTGAAAAGGAGTATGCGGAATTGGTGAAACGCAGTTCCAAAGAGTCCCTCGCGAACTACACGCCGAGCGGCACCGACATCCACTACCTCTATGCACGCAGCTTCTTCCCACGTTGGCCGATCAACGGCGCGACCAACACCGCTGTGGAGTTCTACACCGATCGAGCAAAGGCCACGTGGCTGGTCCATTCCATGCAAGAGCAGGCCATGTTGGCATTGGCATTCGCGCGCATGAAGGAGGATGCAGCGGCACAGGCCATTATGCGGTCATTGAGCGAACGTGCTACGCGCAGCGAAGAACTCGGCATGTATTGGAAGGGCGAAGTGAACGGTGTGGATTGGTGGAACTTTCCAACGGAAACACACGCGCTCATGATCGAAGCCTTCCACCAAGTGGCCAAGGACGCTCCAAGTGTGAACGCATTGCGACAGTACCTCTTGAAGTTGAAACAGACCACCGATTGGAAGACCACCAAGGCCACCGCCGAAGCCTGCTACGCATTGCTACTCACCGGCGATGACCTGCTCGGAACACAGAACGAACCGGTGATCACCGTGGGCAACAAACGGATCAACGCGGATGAGCAAGAAGCGGGTACGGGATATTTTACCAAGACCTGGAGCGATACCGAAATAGCACCGGCCATGGGCGAAGTCACCGTGACCACCAAAGCGGATGGCGTGCAATGGGGTGCATTGCATTGGCAGTACCTCGAACAAATGGACAAGGTCACTCCGCATGAAAGTCCCTTCAGCCTGGAAAAGAAAGTGATGCTGCATGAGCAAAGTGATGCAGGCGCACAACTGATCGAGCTGAAGGATGCACGCACCTTGAAAGCGGGCGACAAGCTCACGATCCGCATTGTCCTGCGCACCGATCGCTACGTGGACTACGTGCATTTGAAGGACCTTCGCGCTGCTGGTCTGGAGCCGGTGGAAGCGATCAGCGGGTACCGATGGCAGGGCGGGCTGGGCTACTACCAGAGCATCAAGGACGTGGCCATGCACTTCTTCTTCGATCGCATTGCGCCGGGCACCTACACCTTCGAGTACGACCTGCGCGTAACCCACGCGGGCGACTTCAGCAACGGGGTTACCACGGCGATGTGCATGTACGCCCCGGAATTCTCATCGCACAGCGAAGGGTTGCGGGTGAAGGTGGGGGAGTGAAGGCGAGCGTTTTCTTGGAAGAGCTGCGAGACAATGAATGCTCAAAGGCGCATGCGCACATAGGTTATGGACAACTCTCTGTTATTCCTAGGGAATAATTTGGGAATTGTCGCCCATAGATTGTATGCGCATTCACAAACATTCACAATTCGTTCACGATCAAACTTCCATCAAAATGAAAAGCACTTGCACTTCAGGTCGGTTGAAACTTCGGACGGCTTATCAACACTTGTTGATAAGGGGGGGGGGTAATTGCCTTGGTTAGTTCCTTAGGCATAATGGGTTCCAGTCATTTAGCGGCGCAATCCTTCGACTGTGGCGGAATTCAGGATCTGGGCGATGAGAGGGACTTGGACTGCTCTCCTTCGCTTGATGCATGGGAGAATGAGTATAAATTTCAAGGATCATACGTACCTGGTTCGGATCTGAACGCGAACGTTACCAAGACGATCAAGGTTGCCATCCATGTATGGCAGGATGCAAGTGGGAATGGCAATTTCCCCGAGAACACCGCGACGATTGAAGGCCTCAACGCGGCGATCCAAAGCCTCAACATCAATATGTGGACTAACAATGACCCACCTTCCGATATACTTGCAGGAGTACCCTATATACAAGATGTACAGTTGCGTGCCAGCTTAGAGGGTATCTATTTCTACCAGAACGCAACAGCATTTACTAACTGTTCCAGCATTTCCTCGCTTAATACTGCTGCCCTCGCCGCCCATCCTGAGGTGGAGAAGTGCGTGCAGCTCCACATAGTGCGACCCACTTGCTATTCGAATGACAACTCCTATGCGAATCAGGTAGCCATATCGAGCTTTACAGCAAATGCCGGGATATTGACAAAAGCAAGACTCCCGGACCCTCCAGATGTTGGATTACTTGCAGGGATATGGGCACACGAAATGGGCCATATTCTCGGCCTTTGGCACACTTATGAATTCTTGGATCAAGAAGATCATTGCGAAAGAAGTAATATCGATTTCTTGGAAGATGTTTTTGGGGATGGACCAGAGGATCAACCATTGTGCGTTACCCCAGAACCGGGATGCGATGTCTGCTACCATGATATTTCTTGGAATTGCAATGTGAGCGACCCGAACAATAGTTGCACGAACAATATGATGGGAGGCACAAGTTCGTCGGGATATTTCTCACCTTTACAAATGGGACGCATGCATCGAACCCTTGCGCTACGTGGGGCCAGAAAGTATGCGTGGGGATTTTCCAATGCCCCTTACACTGTCCAACAGGATGAAACGTGGGACTTCAACATTAAATTTTACCAAGACATTATCGTTCCGGCCGGAATTACGCTAACCGTCAAATGCATCGTTGAGATGGTCCCGCAAGCGAAAGTTATCGTTCAGCAAGGTGGGCGATTGATAATTGACGGTGGAAAGTTTACCGCCGCACAGTACAGCGATGCATTTTGGGGCGGCATAGAAGTCTGGGGCAACGCCGTACAACACCAATTCCCAACCAACCAGCCGACTTACCAAGGTCTCGTGATCCTCAAGAATCGAGCTGTAATTGAGCATGCTCGCGAGGCCATCAGGTTGTGGAAACCAGGCGACTGGAACAGTATGGGAGGTGTTGTCAAAATAGAAGGTAATCATGATCAGGTTGGTGCAACGTTCCTTAACTGCAGAAGGTCCATCGAATTCATGGCCTATCAGAATTTCCACCCGAGCAATCCAAGCCTGTTGCGCACGAACCAGAGTTCGATCGCATACGCGGAGTTCTTTGTAGACCCTGACTACCGGGGAATTGATGACTTTGAAGGACACGTTAGCCTTTGGGGGGTGGATGGTGTTCAATTCCGAGCCTGCAAGTTTAAGAGTACACAAATGGCCATTTCTTCGAGTCCTGAACTTGGCGAAGGCATCATCAGCATTGATGCGAATTACACGGTCTCCGGTAACTGTACCGTCCTACTCCCCTATGGCGTGCCCTGCCCGGTAGACAATCTGGACCGTGGATCATTCACGGGCTTGGGCCATGGGATCGATGCCAAGGATGGCGGTTCGGGCCGTGGTTTCCTCGCGAGCAATCTGACCTTCGAGAACAACGTGATCGGAATCTACACCAGCGGGCTTTCCAATTTCACAATTATCAAGAACCATTTTGTGCTCGGAAATCGGGAAGTGTCATTGGATGGGCCAGTTGACGGGACATTCTTTGAACCCAATCACCGTGCGATATCCACCCAAGGAAGCTACGGCTTCCGGATCGAGGAGAACTCCATTGAACCCGCTGCAACCGTCACGGCTAATGGCGTGGATGGGATCACAATCGCCAATTCGCATAGTAACAATACGCGGGTGTATAAGAATTACGCAAGCCACATGAACAACGCGTATGTGGGCGAGGCGAACTGCATCGACCCTGTGCAGGCATCCTTTATCGGCCATCAGTTCCTGTGCAATACGAACGATGCGAATAGTATCAATGTTACTGCGCGCCCCGATGCCTCCGATCCCTGGGATCATTCCATCCGTACCCAACAAGGAAGTAATTCCAGCCCCGCAGGGAACACCTTCGACCAAGAGGTGGCTGTTCTGGATGAAAGCGATATTAAGAACAATACAACCTGGGTAATGAACTATTGGCACGGGCCGGGGGTGATCCGGCCGCAGCCATTGGATGTATCAACGGGCTGGGTGGGCGTTGCACCAGCAGATGGGGGCAATAGTTGTCCAAGCCACCTTAATGGAGTACAGGTCCGCAGGAACACCAGTGGAATTACCCAACTCACCACCAATTTTTCCGCTGCAAAGACCGCCTACATCAATACGGCGTATGTGTTCAACTCCCTGTTGGATGGCGGAAACACGGATGTAGTTGTGGAAGAAGTACAGACCACTTGGCCGAACGATGCTTGGGAATTGCGTAATTACTTGATGAGCAAGAGTCCGTACCTGAGCACGAAAGTGCTGAAGGAAATGATCGACAAACATGTAATGCCCCAAGCCATGGAGTTGGAAATTTGTTTGGCTAACCCGGAGGCTACTAAGAAAGAAGGCTTCATCAAATGGGTAGAATACGAAGCAGCATATCCATTTCCCACTTACATGATCGACTTGATCGCTGGTTCTTGGGAAGCCAAGACCTTCCGGATGCAACTTGAAGCCGAAATGGGAGCCCAACATGCGGACATGACCTTTGCAGCGGATGAAATACAGGCGCACTTCCAAGCTGATACCACCGGGGTACCCGTGGACAGCATGCTCTATCGTTGGCAGCAATTACCGAACTACGGTGCCCGGTATAGCGAAGTGCAGCTTATGTTGAGAAAAGGGAACTATGATGGTGCACGCGGTGTATTGAACAACGTAGAGGCCATTTACCCCATGAAAGGCGACCGCATGCAGGAACGGGACGGGGCTTTGTGGTTCGTGGAGCGCATGGAAGGATTGAAAAATTCGGGGAGAACGGTCATGGAAATGAGCGTAACCGAGGTAGCCGAATTTGAAGCCTTCGCAGAGGGTCGTCACGACAATCCGGGGACTTGGGCCAAGAACATCCTTTGTTTTGGCTACCAGATCTGTTTGCCCGATCCCGCAGGCCATGAGGCAATACCCAAAGCACTGCATCCAACCAAGCTAAAGAGCACTCCAGTTGAACAAGCAACGCTACAGATCCTGCCCAATCCCGCCACTGTTGTTGCTACCCTAAAGTATGATTTGAAAGTGCCGCTGGACCACGCCTTCGCGCGCATCGTAGATGCTGCCGGCCGTGAAGTGGTCCGTTTGCCAATCACTAACAGTCCCGGCCAAACTTTGTGGGACACCCGTGGGGTGGAATCAGGAGTGTATTCCATTGAACTCTTTAACGCCAACGCCCGCTTGGCCACAGAACGCCTGCTGGTACAAACTCCCTAGATCATGCGCACCCTACTCTTGTTGGCGGCTACCTGCTTGGTGGCCGCCAACAGCGGGGCGCAGACTCCGCTCACCATAGACCCTTCTTTCAACTTCCAAGTTAGACCCGCATACGTTGCGCAATGGGAAAGCGCGGTTGTTTATCACGCTTTTGAACGCGACGATGGGAACATCCTGGTGGGTGGTCCAATGCTGAACATTCCGGACCAAGATTCTCCTGAGGGGGGAACGTTTCTGATAGATCAGGATGGAGATTTCGTGCCTTCCAACTTTATTTGGGTGGCACCTAGCGGAGTCACCGAACTGGCCAATGGCCAATACTTAGCCAACCACAGGCGCTGGAACCACGATGGGTCGCAGGACCAAAGTTGGCCGTATATCCCCGATACCCTGAGCCGGTTCGTTCGAGGTGCATGGCACGTGTTTGCTGATCTATCTATGGTGATTGGTGGTAGTTTCAATTATGAGTGGGATGAAATACCGACCATGTGTCTGATCAAACTACGGGCCGATGGACAAGTGGACACCACTTGGACCATAAGGCATTGTGATCCTTACAGGGAGCTTTTTAACATGCACCCATTGCGCAACGGGCAGTACCTGATAGCTGGCAACTGGAACAATTACGAAGGACAACCAACAGGGCCTTTCGTGCGGATCAATGCGGACGGTACGCCGGACCTGAGCTTCCATTTCAACGCGTACAAAGGAAGGATCGCGGTGATCCATGAGTTGGAAGATGGCAAGGTACTGATGGGTGGCCAGTTCTTTATGGACAATTACCTAGATACCTTGAAGTTGGTGCGGTTGAACTTGGATGGTTCGTTGGATATAACATTCGAGAATTACGGGGACTACCGTACGGGAACCGGTTATTATAGCGGGATCGTTGCCGGGGTCAATGTGATCACCAAATTGGATAATGATCGCTTTGTTGTAGGCGGCGCGTTTAATACCGTGAACGGAGAGCCGCGCAACTGCATTTGTTGTGTGGATACCCTTGGAAACTTGTTGGACTGTTGGGCTGGTGGTGGACTTATGCCTGTTTCCTATTCGCCTGGTGGCTATCCGTATATGAGGCTCACCGGTTTCAAGCAATTCAGCAACGGCGATTGGTACATGTACGGCCAGTACAACGGTTTTGTGGATGAGAATGGTTTGCACCCCGATCAGGTTTTGATGTCGCGTTTGTATGGACCTACTGTTGGGGTTGAGGAGTGGAAAGCACCCACCACACTGCGCATTTGGCCGAATCCCGGTACGGATCTCGTGCAACTCCATTGGCCCGGCCATGAGCAGTTCACAGTTACATTTCACGATGCATGTGGGCGCGTTGTAGCGACGGAGCTAATTTCGAACGGATCCTATGCAGCGGAAGTCGCGCAACTTGCGTCTGGTATGTATTCGGTGCAGGTAGTTGCTGCTACCGGTGAGCGAATTTCTACCAAATGGACAAAGCCATGAAACAGGTTTATACCGTGATCCTTATCGCAGCATCGCTGAATTCCGATGCACAGGTGTGGTGTCCGGATGGCGCGACATGGGAGGACAACTATTCCGCAGGAGCATCAATAGGGTGCGAAACAAGAAACTATGTTGGTGACACATTGATAGGTGCTTTCACAGCCCAGCACATTCGCATTGTAACGATACAGTACGACTACATCTCGGAAGAAATCGATACGCTCTACGGAAGTGCATTCACAAGGACGCAGGACAGCGTAGTCTATGTCTGGACCAATGATGGTTCACCGACAATGCTTTGGGATACACTCTACTGGTTCAGCGCACAAGTCGGCGATCATTGGTTTCCTCCAAGGGTCCTTGATGAATGTGGGGAAACAGGGAACCTGATAGAGGTATTGGACATACAGGAGCAACTCTTTGGCACCGTTTTGCTGCGGGTATTCTCGCTCGGGCAGTATCGGGAAGATGGTACACTTGGAAACCCTTTTGAAATGACCGAACGGATCGGTACGCCAGTGATGTTGCTGCCTACCCAATGTCCGATCGGGGAGCTTATTTATTCGACCCGTGCCTATTCTGACAACGCAGGTGCGACCTTCGATGCCGGTGTACCGTCGGTCTGCGACTCCTTTACCGGAATTGCCGAACCATCAAAAGCACTTCAATTATCGGTATTCCCCAACCCCGGCAGCGATCAGTTGCAGATCACCATTTTGAATGAAGTGTCTACCGGCACCTTGCTCGTACACGACATCCACGGCAGCCTTGTCGCACAACAAGCGATCCAACGATTTCCTGTTGCGCTCAACACATCTTCATGGAATTCCGGCCAATACATTCTTTCGGTGGTCGGTGGTAAGGGTCTGTACTTTTCAACGAAGTGGAGCAAGCAGTAAAGTTGGCAGGTGTTGAACAAGGTCGATCTCTGATCAACCTACGGTCCTTTGAAAAGTTCAAGGAGTTTTCCTCCGGTAAGGCTCCCTACCTCTTTTCATTTGAAGGTGGGCGATAGCGCATTTAGTGATGGTCATCGATCATTAGATGGCATTTGTGATCGCGAATGGCGCGCTGAGCGATCCATTCGCCTATTGGGGCACGTAGTTCTATTGCTGTAGCCTTCTCATACCAACCCAGATTACGTCAGAGAAGTGTTCCGAAAAGCCCTTATCCTTGTTGACGTCCGTTTGCTCCAAAACCACTTTTCCGTCGGTATCTCCCTGCTGGCATAACCTCGCGCCTATGCTCCTTCGTGCCGTATTGCTCCTTCTTCTTGCTTCTGTGTTCCCTGTTTTGGGCCATGGCCAAACCCGCGCCATCTGGTCGGAATTGGCTCCGGACGACCTTTCGCAAAGCACTGGAACGCGGCAGGTCGTCCCGGACCGGGCGCGCTACGTAGCGCTCGATGTACAAGCCTTGCAAACGCGTTTGGCACAAGCACAGTTGGGTACCGTGGCTGATCTGCGTACGGCGAACACCTTGGTGCAATTGCCCACGCCCGATGGCGGTACGGCCACCTTCCGTGTGTTGGAGACCCCGGTGTTCCATCCTGATCTGCAAGTGCGTTTTCCGATGATCCGCACGTACTCGGGTGTTGGTGTTGAAGACCCAAGTGCCACTGTGAAATTGGACTTGACCCAACGTGGTTTCCACGCCATGGTATTGCCGGGAGATCGCGATGCCTGGTTCATTGATCCCTTGGTGGTGGGCAATACAACGGCACATCAGGTGTATCGCAAACGCGACCTGCGCAGGTCCGCCCAACAAGCCACGCTAGGGTGTGCCTACGATCAGGTGAACGACATTCCCGCTGCCGAAACACAGACCCGTGCGTGGATGGCGCAGTTGGGGACCGACCGTGTGGGCGATTGCCAATTGCGGAAGTACCGGTTGGCCTTGGCGTGTACCGGTGAGTATGCCACCTTCCACGGAGGCACGGTGCCGCTGGTATTGGCGGCCATGGCAACCACCATGAACCGGGTGAACGGCATGTTCGAGCGCGATGCGACCTTGACCATGGAGATCGTGGCGAACAACGACCAAGTGGTGTATTTGAATAGCGCCACCGACCCATACACCAATGACAACGGTTCCGCGATGCTGGGGCAGAACCAGACCACTTGTAATTCACGTATTGGTGCGGCGAACTATGATATTGGGCACGTGTTCAGCACGGGCGGCGGCGGTGTTGCTTACTTGAACAGTCCGTGCGACGGCGGAATAAAGGCTGGTGGTGTAACCGGTAGGGGTGCACCTGTCGGCGATGCGTTCGACATTGATTATGTGGCGCATGAGATGGGTCACCAATTCGGGGGCAACCATACCCAGAACAACAGTTGCCAACGGGCCGGGGCGGCAGCCGTGGAAGTAGGTAGCGGGATCACGATCATGGGCTACGCGGGCATTTGTACACCGGATGTTGGTGCCAACAGCATTGCGATGTTCGGAGGGTATAGCATGGCGGAGATCGCGGCCAACATTGTAAGCGGTACCAGCAGTAGTTGTCCATTGGAAATTCCGTTGGTCGGCGAAACGGGACCCACGGCGAACGCGGGTCCGGATCGCACGATCCCAAAGTCCACGCCGTTCATCCTTACGGGTACCGGCACGGATCCCAACACCGGCGATTTGCTCACCTACAGTTGGGAACAGATGGATGCATCCGTGGCCACCATGCCGCCTGTTGCCACAAGTACGGGTGGCCCAGCATGGGAGCCGTTGTTGCCCAAGACCACACCGGTGCGTTACATGCCGAATTTACCAGCGGTGATCGCCAACACCACACCTACATGGGAAGTGCTTTCCAGCGTTGGTCGATCGTACAATTTCCGACTAACGGTGCGTGATAATATTCCGGGCGGTGCGTGCAACGGACAGGACAACATGGTAGTGACCGTGAACGGGGCCAGCGGTCCCTTCCTCGTTACCCAACCGAACACGGCCGTATCCTGGACAGGCCTATCCGCACAAACCATATCGTGGGATGTGGCTGGTACCAATGCTTCGCCCGTGAGTTGCGCGAACGTCGATATCCTGTTGTCCACGGACGGTGGACTCACCTATCCCTTCACGCTTCTTGCCAACACCCCGAACGACGGTTCGCAATCGGTCACCATACCGAACCAACAGAGCACTACCGCTCGGATCATGGTGCGTGCCAACGGCAACATCTTCTACGACATCTCCAACACGAACTTCACCATCACCGTACCTACAGTTCCGGATTACACCTTGGCCGTCACGAGCAACACGGCTTCCGTTTGTCAACCGTTGAACGCCAGCTATGCGGTCCAGATCGGTTCGATCCTGGGTTATTCTTCCGCAGTAACACTGAGCGTTTCCGGTCTTCCGGCCGAGCTTGGATCATCCTTCAGCACAAACCCGGTAACACCTGCCGGAACGAGCACGTTGTCGATCACGAACACAGGTGCGGTGGCCCCGGGAGCTTACACCTTCAACTTGAATGCGAACAGTGCAAGTGGTCCGAAGAGCTTGGTCTTGACATTGAACATTTTGGCCACACCCGCACAAGTGACTTTGGTCTCTCCGGTGAATGGTGAGCCGGCCTCAAATGGACCGTTGGTTTGGAACGCGGATCCGAATGCAGTGACCTATACCGTGAACATTGCATCGGATGCGGGCATGAACAACATCCTTGAAACAGGTACAGGAGTTGTTGGCACATCCTTTCAACCAACTATTGCCAACCTGCCCAACACCACGTACTACTGGAATGTGCGTTCCGTGAATAGTTGCGGCACAGGTCCGGCAAGTACCACGTGGTCGTACACAAATGCGGATTGCACACCGGTCACCGTGAAGATCGTGCTGGACCGTTACGGTGCAGAGACCACCTGGTCGATCACCGATGCCTCCCAGATAGTTCTTGCCAGTGGCGGCCCATACACCAATGCCGGTACGAATGGTGCATACCCACAACCGGACATTCAGTTGTGTTTGCCGGCAGGTTGTTATAGCCTTGAGGTGAACGACACGGCGAACGACGGGCTCTGTTGCAACTATGGCAGCGGGTACATCGCGGTCGTGGAGGGAAGCATACCGCTTGCCTCTGCCAGTAGTTTCTCCACCACGACCACTGTGAGTTTCTGCATCGGGTCGTGCATCAGCACCATGCCGTACAGCGAGAATTTCGAGGCCGGTTTCGGTCAATGGGCACAGAGCATTACGGACAATATGGATTGGACGCGCCTTTCCGGCACAACCTCCAGCGCGGGTACCGGCCCGGCGGGCGACCACACCACCGGTACCGGATACTATCTCTACACCGAAGCAAGTACCCCGAACTTTCCGAGCAAGGTGGCAGAATTGATCAGCCCATGCATTGATCTGAGCGGAATGGGCACCGCCAGCATGAGCTTCTGGTACAATATGTTGGGTGCGAACATGGGCACCCTGAACGTGGATGTCTGGAATGGCAATGCCTGGACCTTGGCTGCGTTTTCGATCGCTGGAGATCAAGGTGCGAATTGGGTGCAGACCACGGTGGACCTGAGCGCATACGTGGGTGGTACCATACGTGTCCGGTTCAGGGGGATCACCGGGACAAATTTCGCCAGCGACATGGCGATCGACGATATCGTGATCGATGGCGCGGCTTCCGCAGGTATTTCACTCAAAGCGAAAGCGTTCCTGGAAGGACCTTACAAAGCGGCGAACGGCCTTATGGCGGACAGTCTCAGGGTCAACGGCTTCATTCCGCTTTCTGAACCATATAGCGCGTTGGGTTTTGATAGGGCTGGAGGAGGAGGAGAAACCACGACTTCCGGAGTCTTCATCACAACGGGCGACGATGCGATCGTGGATTGGGTGTTGGTCGAATTGCGTTCGACCGCCGATCCAACTGCGATCGTGGCTACAAGAGCCGGCTTGTTGCAACGGGATGGCGATATCGTGGATGTAGATGGGAGCTCTTCTCTCGGGTTCGCCATATCCGCAGGTAACTATCTCGTGGCCGTGAGACACCGGAACCACTTCGGGTGCATAACCGCAGACGCAGTTGCTTTGGGTAACTCACCTACAGTGGTGGATCTACGGAATGCTTCCACCGGCACGTACGGTACCGAAGCGCGCAAGAGCATCGGCGCTACAGCCGCCTTGTGGGCAGGCAATGTGATCGCGGATGGATCCTTGAAATACACGGGGACCCTTAACGACCGGGATCCCATACTAACGCGCATTGGAGGCAACGTGGCAACCAACGTTGTAAGCGGCTACTATCCGGAGGATGCCAATTTGGATGGAGATGTAAAGTACACGAATAGCGGGAATGACCGCGACATCATCCTTGTGAACATTGGTGGAACTGTTGCCACCAATATACGGTACGAGCAACTGCCTTGATCGAAGATGGCACGTACTTTTGCCCACATGAAATACATTCTGGCGCTCACTGCTGTTTCCTTTTTGACCGCCTGCGGTGATGGTAAGAAGGAAGCAGCGGAACAACTGGCTGAAGCGACGCCTGCAACGACCGAAGCTTGGATAGTGGACCTATCCTCCGAGGACTTGCCGCTCAACGTGGACCTAGGTGACCGCGGAACCTTGGGCGCGGACTCAGCAGAAGTGGCGTTCAATGAGGAATTCGGCCATGTTCAAGTTAAGGCCGGAGATCGTTTTTCCATTACCGTTACCGAAGCACCTGGAGACTTCGACCGGTTGAAGGCCGATCTGGAGCGCGATATGTTGCAGAAGCACACCGTGATCGAGGAAACCCCGGAAATGATCATTTACCGATCACAGTTCCCGGATGATGAGTTGGTCTTCATCCACTTCCGAAAAGTGATCACTGCTGGCGGTCGTACGTTCATCGTTGAGGATGCCGCTGAAGGTCGGTTCAATGAGGCCGACATCAAACGCATGGCGAACGCAGTTGTGGCGAAGGAAGGAGTATGAAGTGTGCATTGATCGGTTTCATTTCCGTTCTGTGGGCGGTGTCTGTAAATGCGCAACCTGAGGGTGGGAAATGGCGTTCGGAATTGGATATGTATTGGGCCAAGATCGATTCGGCGTACAGCGACACGGTGCATTCCCCACTGCCCAAGGAGGAACGGGAGCATTTCAAAGGGCTGGAGCGCTTCCCTGTGGATCCAAAGTATCGTGTGAAAGCACAATTCCGGCCCGCCGAAGGACCCGTTTTCGGAATGAAGACCTCCACGGAACGCGAGCCGAAATACCGCAGCGTGGGCACCCTTCATTTCACCTTGGAGGGAAAAGAACAGGTGCTAACCGTGTATAAGAACATAGACCTCAGTCGGTTACCTGACTACGTGAACTATTTGTTCGTGCCCTTTACCGACCTGACCAGTGGTGAGGAGAGCTATGGCGGCGGTCGCTATTTGGACCTCGATGGTCCACTTGGGGAGGAAGTGGAACTGGACTTGAACCGGGCCTACAACCCTTATTGCGCATACGGTGGGCTCTATTCTTGCCCCATTCCACCTGCTGAGAACCAATTGGAAGTAGCGGTAAGGGCCGGGGTACTGAAATACCATTGACCACGCCTGTGCTGGCCCGGTCTTTCAGGGGCCTGTAACCCCATTCGTTGCTCATCCGTAAACACGCGTCTAAAATCCCTCGGAAATGCGATCTGGATCCCGTATCCTTGCAGTTCTGAAGGCCCACATCATGCGTATATTTCCACTCTTCCTCGCCGCCGCACTGAGCATGCCAGCAACCGCTGGTGTGATCGTACTTGAAGGTAACTATCAAGGCAAGAACCTCTTCATCCAGAACCCGTTCTCCGAGGCCGGGGTCGGTTTCTGCATCTTCGAGGTCACCGTGAATGACCAGATCGCCACGGACGAGATCAACAGCAGCGCGTTCGAAGTGGACATGGGCAATTTCGGCCTGAAGGTCTCGGATAAAGTGATGGTGAAGATCAAGCACAAGGACGGTTGCACCCCTGTGATATTGAATCCCGAAGTGCTGAAACCAAAGAGCACGTTCGACATCGTGAAGCAGTCCATCAGTACGGATGGCACCTTTAGCTGGGTAGCAACGAACGAGACCGGCGAGTTGCCCTATATCGTGGAGCAGAAGCGTTGGAACAAGTGGATCAAGGTGGGTGAAGTAATGGGATCCGGCGCTCCCGGTGAACACACCTATACCTTTAAGGTAACACCCCACAGTGGACAGAACACCTTCCGCGTTAAGCAGGTGGACCTGACCAAGCGTGCTCGCTACAGTGAATCCGTGGAGTACTCCGATGCCAGCGTAATGCCGGTAACCTGGGGCCCAGTAAAAGTAAAGGATGAGATCGTGTTCAGTCGCCCTACGTTGTTCGAGGTGTATGATCAATATGGCAACATCGTGAAGCGCGGGTACGCCGACAAATTGGAAGTGGCTTCCTTGAAAAAGGACCTGTACTATTTGAACTACGACAACAAGACCGGCGAGACTTTCATTAAGAAGTGATCATCCGCACAAGCATCTGCAAAGCCTCTCGTTCCGGGGGGCTTTGTTAGTTTTGGTGGTGAAGCAT
>Ga0154020_10003279_pt1 | contig 19540 bp, 11 predicted proteins | sample Klosneuvirus_201_FD_109709 | JGI IMG/M metagenome (GOLD analysis project Ga0154020, IMG submission 109709) | Active sludge microbial communities from wastewater, Klosterneuburg, Austria - Klosneuvirus_20160825_MG | ecosystem: Engineered > WWTP > Aerobic digester > Activated sludge | place... | reverse complement strand
GCAGGGTTTCCAAAGAATGTTCCGGAGGTTACCACTGCGGAGGTAGAATCGACGCCATTAATATTCTGGTTACCTAACTGTCTCATTAATGCCCATAATGATTTAGGGAAAACGGTATAAGCCCGGTCTGTTCTTTGTTCGTATTCAAGACCGATAACAATGTTGTGATTTTTTATGTCGGCAGATCCGGAAGCGCTGATTCTAAATTGGGTCTGATCTACATTACTATATCCATTGACCACACGACCGGGTGTTGCGAAAAGGCTGTATGTATTGAGGTTGATACGGTTATCATCGTTCAATAATCCACCACCTGCTTGAATTGCCGAGAGGCTATTAGTGTAGCCGTCGATTCCCAAAGGTCTTGTCAGTTCATAATATTGCTCAGTATAATTTGTAGTTGTTGGATTTTGCGTTCCCGGGGTAAAAATAACAGCTGTATCAACCTGACCAATTTGGACAAGATTAAATGTATTAGTTGAGTCGACGGTAATATCATAAAATGTAGCGCGCTGTATATCGAATTTTCCTACATAACCGTAATCGAATAGATTGTCCTTATGCGTGGCATTCTGTGTTGTTGAAAGTCCTTTACTATAATCTACCTGAACTGAGTAGAAAGCATTTTTAATGGCTGAAGAATTTTTTTCAGCTGAAGGAGCATCTGATGTAAATCGTTGTGTAATTTTTGCAAAAGCTCTCCAATTGGTTGCGATGGTTTGAGAATTGTTCGCAAAGTTCATTAAGGAGTAGATGTCAGTATAATTTCTGTCATCACTATGATCCAATGAACCACCAAGAGAGAAGGTAACATTCTTCGCAGGACGAAAATCCAGCTTACCATTTACACGAATATTTTTTGAAGCAACATTTTGTCTTGCTTTTACTTCATCCAAACTGTCATAAGTAAAGAAGTCGGAACGTTTCACAAATCCATTGCCTGTCGGAGAAGGCGCCAAAGGGTTTTCTTCGAGTGACTTAAGAATGTCATCTTTTACTACATAGACAGGAATGGCGGAAGGTGTTGGATCTTTGTCATACTGATATTCCCCTGCAAGAAAAAATCCGGCGATTGGTTGTCCGGATTTTCTTCCCGTTGAATCCTTCTTGGTATAAATCGGCCCTGAAATGTCCGCTGCAACTAAATTATATCCGAAGCCATCGAGCAGTTCAGAAGTAGCCAGTTCGATTCCTCCGGAAAAATCCTTTGAAGGCCCGCGTGTCGTTACACTGATCACACCGCCAGTTGCATCTCCGTATTGAGCCGGAACTCCACCGGTGATTACCGTGATCTGCTCTGTTCCTCCCTTTGGAAGGTTAGCACCTCCACGAACTTTAATTCCATCTACATAATAAGAGGTTGCATCAGCACGTGATCCACGAATGTTGATCTCTTTACCTTCATCCTGCTGATAAACTCCGGCAGACTGCGAAGCAATTGAATTTACATCACGTGTAGGAGCGGCCTGAATCTCTTCAAAAGTTACCGTCTTTTGTGTTGCCGGACTTCCTTTGTCAATCAATGGAATCTCATATTCCACAATCTCAACTTCTTTCAGTTGAACACCTTTGCTCAACTCAAAATTTGAAAATGAAATATTATCGGAAGAAACCTGAACTCCTGATATCTGAAGTGCCTGATATCCGACACTCGTTGCTTTCACATCGTACTTTCCGGGATTCAATGGTTTGATGGAATAGTTTCCGTCAAAGTCAGTTACAGTTGCCTGCACCTGAGTACCATTCAACAAAGCCGCGACGCTGGCAAAAGGGATTCCTTCGCTGGAACCCTTCTCGGTCACCTTTCCTCGGATCTCTCCGGTTTGTGCGAAGCTGCTTGCTCCAAAAAATACTAATGCAATGAATGCTAGGTAAAACTTCCGTCCCATAGGATTGAGTTTGTATGTTAAGTTAAGTTAATGCGGGTGGTAAAAGTATGAATTGAATAATAAAAAGCAAAACAAATTTTCTTTCACGATTCCGTAGATTATTTTTATTAATTATTGTCTAATCAAGTGATTGAATATTCTTCATCTGATGCTCGACAATCCGCCCCGAAGATCGTTATGTTAAAAATTCTTTCTGTCAGTTTTGAGTCAATTCAAATTGCAAGATGAAGTTTTTATTCTAAATACGCGCATATCAGAATGAGTTATTAACATATTTGAGTAATATAGTGAAATAATCTATTTTTGCGGGAATTCAACATTAAAGCAAGTTATGCGTCTATCAAGTCTTGAAATCAAAGGGTTTAAGAGCTTTGGCGATAAAGTCGTCATCCATTTTGACAAGGGTGTCACCGCCATTGTTGGCCCTAACGGGAGCGGTAAATCAAATGTCGTGGACGCAATGCGTTGGGTTCTGGGGGAGCAAAAAACCAGAATGCTGCGTTCCGAAAAGATGGAGAACATCATTTTTAACGGAACTAAAACCCGTAAACAAGCCAATCTGGCTGAGGTTTCCCTGACATTTGAAAACACGAAAAACATCCTTCCCACTGAATATTCTACAGTCACCATTACCCGACGTTTATACCGCAGCGGAGAATCAGAATATTTACTCAATAATGTTTCCTGCAGACTAAAAGATATCACCGATCTGTTTCTTGATACAGGAATCGGTTCAGATTCTTATGCCATCATCGAATTGAAAATGGTCGATGAGATTTTGAACGACAAACACAATGCGATCAAGACCTTGCTTGAAGAAGCAGCAGGAATTTCGAAATACAAGATCCGGAAAAAACAGACTTTTCAAAAACTTGCCGATACGGAAGCTGACCTGAGCAGGGTAAATGATTTATTGTTCGAGATCGAGCGGAACATGAAAACGCTGGAATCTCAGGCTAAAAAAACTGACCGCTACTACAAGCTTAAAGAACAATATAAAGAACTAAGCAGCGAATTGGCTCTTTTTACTTTGAGCGGAAGCCGTACAACTTTTGTTGAATTACAGGAACAAGAAGAAAAACAGATTGGAGAGAAAACATCTTACGATGCTCAACTGAGCGAAACAGAAGCTGAACTGCAACAGGTAAAACTTCATTCTCTTGACAAAGAAAAAGAATTGTCTGAATCCCAGAAACAGCTTAACGACAAGATTGCAACAATCCGCCAGCATGAGAATGACAAGAAAATCAGTAATGAAAAACTGAAATTTTTACAGGACAAAGAATCCGGACTCACGCAACAAATCACGAAAGACAAAACAACTCTTCTTTCTACTGAGGAACATATCCGTTTGAATGAAGAAGAAAAAGTGAACGAGGAAATTATCCTCGGGCAATTGCAGACTCAACTCCAGGAGCTCAAAATTGAACTGGATAAAACACGTACAGCTCACGATACTTTAAAGAGTGATATCTCCCGGATTACAAGCAGTGCTCAGGCCATCCAGGCCAGTATGCATGAGTCAGAGAAGAGCATGGCTGTCACACAAGCCCGTAGAGATTCATTGGAGCGTGAAATAGAAAGACTAAAGACTGACAACGCCGGAAAAGAGATAGAACATAACCAGTTCCACGAACAGGCAGAAAAAAGCAGAACGGTTAAAGACGAAAAAGAAAAGGCACTCAATGCGCTCTTAACTTCGGAAGAACATATCGCTTCGGAAATCATTCGCCTCGATGAGGAATTGAAGAAGATGACTGAAGAAGTAATTGCTGATGGGCGAAAACTTGACGCAAGACAAAATGAATACAACCTTACCAAGAGTCTCGTTGAAAATCTTGAAGGGTATCCGGAATCATTGAGATACTTGAGAAAAAGCTCTTCCTCGAGCAGCGCTCCGCTGTTTTCCGAGATCCTCAGTTGTCCGGCTGAATACAAAACAGCCATTGAGAACTACCTGGATCCATACATGAATTATTTTGTGATTGAAAACATCGAAGATGCAAGTAAGTCCATCAATTTATTAAGTGAGGCTTCAAAAGGTCGTGCGAATTTTTTCATTCTTAAAAATTTCGAAACGACGCAGGCTCCCGTTGCAGAACAAATTAGCGGATCAATTCCGGCTCTTTCAATTATCGATGTTGAAGACCGTTTCCGTCCGCTTTGTCAGCATCTGTTGAAGAACGTTTATGTCGTAACCGATAATCAAGATCAAACTCCTTATCTGCAAGAAGTGAATCAATCACTGGTATTTATTTCCAAGAACGGAAAATATTGCCGGACGAAACATTCATTGAGCGGAGGTTCGGTTGGCTTGTTTGACGGAAAGAGAATTGGCCGCGCGAAGCATCTTGAAAGTCTTGGCAAAGAAATTGAAAACCTGAGCAAATCACTTCAGGAGACTAAGTCTCATCGTGACGAAGTTCAGCGACAACTATTGAGCAATAAGCAACAAAAGGAAAGATTTACAGCAGATAAGAACCGCTTCCAGCAGGAAGTCAACAAAGCCGTTCACGAATTCAGTTCATTGAAGAACAAAGCAGAACATCTGGTTTCCACCATGGAAAATAACCAGAAGATTCTTCAGGATCTTGCTCAGCAGCGTAAGGCTATAGACGAGAACACCCAGGAAAACGACCTAAGCTTCAACGAACACCTTGATTTGCTAAGAACGGAATATGAGACCATCACTTCGCAGCTGACTACTCAGCAGGAAGAATTCTCCTCCCTCTCTGAATTGATGACTGCTCAAAGTCATGAATACAATAACCATAATATTCAGTGCATTCAGCAACAAAATAAAATTGCAACGATCGTTCGCGACCATGCATATAAAGTAAATCTTCTGGATTCATTAAATCAGAATATTACTACGAATACAGCGGAACTTGAGCAAAGTCAGATACAAATACGCGAGCTTCTTGAGACATCAACAGGATTTGATGATCAGCTGCTTAATTTATATGCTGAAAAGGAAGTAATGGATCAATCCGTTGCTTTGGTTGAAACAGAATATTTCAAGTCGCGTGGTTTAACCGATGAACTCGAAGGGAAGATCAGAACTATCCGTCATCAAAGAGAGCAGGCAGAGCAATTCGCTCAGGTAATTAAGGACCGCACGAACGAACTTAAGCTCCAGCTAAATTCATTGAAAGAAAGGTTGTCTGTTGAATTCAATATCGATATCAACGATTTAATCGACAAAGAACCTTCACCGGACTGGAACGAAGAGGAACTAAGAGAAAAGGTAAACAAGCAAAAATCACAGCTTGATAATTACGGCCCTATCAATCCGTTGGCTGTTGAGGCGTTTAATGAAATTAATGAACGCTACGTATTTATCAATACACAGAAAAACGATCTTGCTCTTGCGAAAGAATCTTTGTTAAAAACGATTGAGGAAATTGAAGTTACTGCCCGTGAGAATTTCATGCAGGCGTTTACCGATATTCGTCAGAACTTTATCAAGGTATTCCGTTCTCTCTTTACTGAAGATGACGATTGTGACCTTGTCCTGATCAATCCGGAAAACCCAACTGAAAGTGATGTTCAAATTATCGCCAAGCCAAAAGGAAAGCGCCCACTGTCAATTTCTCAGCTTTCAGGTGGAGAAAAGACATTAACGGCTACCGCCCTTCTCTTCGGTATTTACCTCTTGAAGCCGGCACCGTTCTGTATCTTTGACGAGGTTGATGCTCCTCTTGATGACATGAACATCGACAAGTTCAACAACATCATTAAGAAGTTCAGCGCAGAATCACAATTCATCATCATCACTCACAATAAGAGAACGATGACTGCTACTGATATCATCTACGGTATCACAATGGTTGAGCAGGGAGTCACTCAGGTTGTTCCTGTTGATTTGGCTGAGATTGTTGAACAGTAAAAGAATAATTTCTATATAAAACAATAAAGGCCGGACATTATCCGGCCTTTATTGTTTTCGGGAATTTAGTCCTGAAAGTTCTAAAAATACATAAGCCTGTATCTTACAGGATACAGGCTTATGCTGGAAGTTTTACGGAACTTCTTAATTGCGGAACCTATTGATTTGTGTTCGTGTTTTCGTTAGGTCCGTTGTTGAGAAACAGTTCAATGCTTGAATTTTAATATGCTTGTCCAACCAAATCCTTCAAAGAACTATTATGTCATCAAAGGAATGACAAATACACCTGAGAGAGAATCTACAATGTATAAGTGGCAGGAATAACCGATAGTCGGTTGATTCCGAAAATAAGTGGCTGAAAAAATTTCATGCTTCTTTAAAAATGTACAAGTGAATTTCCATTTCATATAAAACAAGGCATGGAAATTCAGACTAAGACTATATTGAACAAAAGAAAAACAAGGAGTCGGATTAAAATCCAATATTTGCTCCGACGTTGATGGTCGTTTTCTTCCCTTTGAAATAAGGCATAGAATAAACGTCATCATTAATTCCATGATGATCTGTAGAAGAAACTCCGGCGAAAAGCCATGCATCATTTAGCAGCTGATATCTTGCCTTGAAAGAGATATCTGATGCCTGCCAGTAAACTCTGTCAATAAAGGGGTGGCCAAGGCCATTTCCCTGAGGGTCCCTTGAAACGCCGGTGTACAGATACTCCCAGCCTTTCTGAGCAAGTGTATATGAAGCTTCAACCAGGAGCTTTGCTACAGGCTTATATCCCAATGCAAGATAAACCTCCTGAGCATTGTCACCCAGATAATGACCCATATTAAAACTGCTTGAAGCGAAAGTGGCAGTTTCGATATAGTGTCTGTAAACTACAGGATTTGTACGAGTATATTCAGCCGTCAGAAATACATTTTTGATACCAAGATTGCTGAGCCTTCCGCCAATTTTCATTGAATAATAATTGGAATGTTTTTCCTTGTCGGTGGCTCTGCCCAAGGCAATCTCATCGACAAACACACTCATGTATAAATGTGTATTGCGGACATTTCTCGAACTGATATTAAAGAAGAACTGCGAATTTTGTCCAAGGAAATTACTGCCGGTTGAGGTCAGGCTGTGGTCAATCGATTTGAAAAAGAAAAAAGGAATGAGGTATGCAGGATGCACATTCTGGTCGGAATACACTATTGAATTCCCAAGGGAAACCTGCAGTCTTTGTATTGGAGTGAGCGTATACATGTTAGCAGCAACATACTTTTGCCTGAAATTTATCCGGTTTGAATTCCCATTGACATATGTTTTGCTACTATCAATCACATCACTGACAAGCCATCCGTGAAAATAATTGAAGTCAAACCAGCGGACCGGCTTGAGGTGCAATTTCAGATAAGCAAAGCTTGGCTGGTGCCCGGAAAAAATATTTGAACCATGGTAATTGTCTCCCCAGACTATATGATCTTTTACCAGTCCGACACTTCCCCAATCCCAGGTATAGGTTATACCTCCCCTCATTTCATCGAAATCTCCCCCACCCTTAGTATTAACTTTATAATTGGAGGCATCGTATTGATTAAGATATGCGGGATCACTCAGTCTTTTACTTTCATGATTATCGCGAAGGCTGGCATAAAATCCAAGGTGTTTACCAACGTATGAATAAATTTCTGCACCATTCCATCGATGATAAAAACTCCCGCTGTCATTGCTGTAATAACTCATTCCAAGGATGGGGTTTAGATTAAAAGTAAAAAGCGAATCTTTATAATAGAAAAAATCCAGTCTTTTGTCAAAATTTTTATCGGGCCTCAACTCTTTAGAAAAGTCTTTCAAGTAAAAATCCAGTTCCTTTTGTTGACGTTTATTTAACTCAGCTCTCTTATTATTTGCTTCGAACAATTTTTCCGCAATCAGCTTTCTGGAATAAGGCTTGATAGCTGAGTTTAATGTAATAATCTGTGCATTGCTTAGTTCATCAAGGTAGTCGTAGATATCAGTGCTGCTAACATGTTGGTAAACTTCCTGTGCCATGGCAGATGACAGAAAAAATATACTTAGGCTAAGGCACAAGAAACTCTTTCGGATGGATGCTGTCATTGTCCGTTTAATTTATTACAAAAATAGATTTGGAATCGAATAATAAAACCCAATCAGGAATTATTTACTACGAGCTCTTTTAACAAGAATATTATAGCTGGCCTTAAAGAAATAACGAATATCTGTCATCCAGCCCGACTTCTCATAGGCGGTAAGATAATTCATTTCGGATGCCATAATTTCTTCTAAGGTCTTCGGAAGATCTGCATAGAAAGGAGGAAGCAATCCCGGCTTATGTTGTAAACGTTTAGCTCGCAGTTCAGGAGTATATAAGCTGAGGTAGTGGGCACTTAGCGGTCTGACACCTACAATCTTCAAATCTCCGCGGAGCAAATTGATGATCATCGGAATTTCATCCACCCAATATTTTCTAAAGAACTTTCCCAGCGTTGAAACACGGAAATCGTCTTTTAATTTACCGCCATCTGCCAAAGAGTTCTGTTCGTAGACATACTGCTGGATAAATTCAGAATAAGCATGCATCGTGCGCATCTTATACACGTGAATGATCCTTCCGTTTTTCCCATGGCGACGCATTCTGAAGATGGCTCCATAAACCGGCTCATAATCAAACAAGGGATCCTTCTGCTTAGTGGCAACGAAGTATAAATTATGTCCGATGAATTTCTTATCGATAATTTTAAACCCGGCTGCATACAAACGTCCGAAGGTTTCTGTTCGTGATAGGACTTTGTTCCTATCCCCGGTTAATTTCAAATAAATAGTATTGGTAACAGGAAGCTTCGGGAATACACGCTTGAGAATAAAATCAAGCACATAATAGAGGTGACTGATTATAGGCGGAAATTTTTTCATGATTCGTTGCTTGCGGAGATATTTAGTCTCAACGCAACCAATGAACATCCCGTTTTCACCTAACTGTTGATTCACGGAAGAAAAGAATCGGTTAATTTCTTTTACATCATTTACTCTTTTAAGATTTATTATTGCCTTTGTATTGAGAGGCAGTTGGTGTATGCTTTCAGATATGGAAGTACGAAGTATTGAAATTCCCTGTTCATTCAGATTACAATGATTGGAAATAAAAGCCCTGACGCGCTTATCCATCCCCCCGATCTTCTCGAGATGCGGCTTTGGATGATACTTCGGACGACGAATTTTAGTGGTACGGGGAAGAGCAACAGCTAATGATCCTTCACCTGCCAACACAGCAGTCGCGCGAAAGCGATAGGCCCATTTGGTTGAAGCAGTTTTAAGATTATTAATTTTTTTCATTTTCACACCGGGATCCCACTTTGGAGAGGGATTTTTTACAATTTACTCCTCACCTCGCAGGAAAGGAAGTTAATTCGGTGAAAACGGACTATAATCTGGCGAACAATCCCAAATGCTTGGTGAAACCAAGGCCTGTGAGGATGTATTAAATGGATTTACCAGATTATTGTTTTGCATTTCGCAGTATGGAATTAACCAAAATGCAAAACAATGAATGTGATCAGACTACCTTGATGTAAGTAGTTGTGTTTCTGATAATAGTGTTTCGTTTTCCTGAATTGTTAGGTAAATGTATGAAAGGAATTGGATTACGCAAGTTTTACGAAGCATATCTAAGAATTTGTTAATAAAATAATAACAGCATCCGAAAAAACCTTAAAAAAGCCTGTATTGAGCCATGAGAGCTGGTTCTTGTGGATAAATGAAGCGAACAATTTATTGGAAACCTTCGCGGCTTTCAATTCTTTTTAAGCAAAGAATTTCCTTTGGAGGACATGTCAGCAGGCTGAGAAGGTTCTTAGAAAAATCCGATTTCTGCTCCAGCATTTTGTTTCGTCTGAAAGTCCATTCCTTCTTGATATCATGTATCGCCAGGTATTCATCCAGCACAACAAAAAGTTTTTCCGGATCCTTTGTACGGACACCTGTAGTTAAGCGGTAGTTTTTTTCAAGATCCTCGAGGTAGGAAAGCTCGCCAACAAAATCGTTGAAACGAATGGCCGGTGTTCCCAACACTGCCGCTTCTGCGGTCATCGTTTGGCTGTCGCCGATAAACATCTCCGCATAGTATAAGGCATGATGGATATCGCTTGCACGAATGTTAATACGATAAGGCTCAAACTCCGGAGATAATTTTCGTTCTGAGGTGATGTGCACTACTCCATGTTCCGAAAGTATGTTGATCAAACGTCGCGCTAAATCATCAGTAATTCCGGTTTTCCCAACGTCATGGTAGGCGCCTAATTCAGAAAAGCGGACTATGAAATTCTTTTTCGACAGATCAAATATTTTCTCAACGCGTTTTTTGTCAGGAGTAAAATGATTGGGATGCAAATAGGCTAGTTCATGATAAGAAGGGTAGCCGATCTTTTTATGATTCCATTTCCAGGCGCTGCAACAATCAGGACATATAAGATAAGTCGCTGTGGGGCCTGCTATCCGCGCAAAGGATGCTACCTTTTCAAAATCATCTTCAAATAAAATGAACGATGGGATATTCAACACTTTTCCCAATACACCAAGCTCAGCAGCACTGCCAACTAATCTTTGTGGTTTGTTTTTGAGAATAATCCCCATCAGCTTCAGCATCCTTCTTGCAAAATTCAAAAGGATACTCGCCTTGTTTTTTTTTGAACCGGAGCTTTTGGAATCAATATTGAGAAAGGCAATACCGGATTCTTGCAAAAGTTGCTCCAGAACATCCTTGGATTTGATACAAACTACAATTTCATCAGAAGGAAAAGACAGGATGGCATTTTTGTACAAATGAAAATGAGCAGGATGTCCGAGATAAAAAAGCGCCTTAGTCATAATAATTTCCTCTCTGCTTTCAACTAATCCATTCGTGCGAAGCGAACTCCGTAACGGGAAAAGAACGCAAGTAATTCTTCTCCTGCAGCATTACTTCCTATCCTCATTCCTTTGTTAACCGACACGGCCATTCCGTACCCGCTTTGAATAGCTTCTTGCAGAATCTGAGGGGTAGCAGTATCAAATACTATTACCGAGCCTGAATCTCCTTTTAAATACATCAAGGGTGAAACGACATAATGAATGGCGCCGCTTCTTTTCCCCTGGACTGTAGCAATGAAACCATTTTCCTCCTGCTTTACATCACAACTGAAGTCTTCGTATCGAAGGTATTCAAAGAAATCGTCAAAAATAGTTTGCAGTATTTCGTCATGCTTATTTTTGTCGGGCACGCGGGTTGCATTTTCCCTGATAATTTTAGCCGGCGATCCTGCAGCGACACAATTAGGTGGAAGATTAGTGTTGATCATTGAATTTGCTCCCACAACCACATTATCGCCGATGCTGACTCCTGGCATAATAAAAACACGCCATGGAAGCCATACTTTCTTTCCCAGATGAATCGGAGCAAACTTTACAGGGAAACCTTCGAGCTGTGAATTCCAACTGCCATGAGTGAATAAAAGACAATGTCCGCCAATGCCGGAATCATCATCAATAAAAATAGGCAACGTCGGATTGAGGTAACTGAGCTGCATGATGATACATCGCTTCCCCATATGAAAGGAAGATTGCGGAGTTTTCATTCCTCCTATGTACACCTGTTCATTGATTCGGGAATCTTCGCCTATAAAAATTTTCTCCGTATCAATAACTGACAAAGATCCGATCTTCACAAACCTGCCAAGGGTTATTTCCCTGCCGCGAATGATGGTAAAAAACCCTACTTTACTATGATCGCCAATCTCAACTTTTCTCCCAAGTATTACACTGCCAAATGAAAGACTTACATCCTTTCCAATTCTATAGCCTTTCGCGCGGTAAACCATCTTCTTTAAAAATGATGGCAGAATACCCACGCAAAGCATGTGCAGTACAGGAATACGTTTTTTCTTAATCAGCATTCGTTAATTATTCATTCTGGAAACAAATCCCTTGATAATATTTTTTGCATTCTGAAACAACAATTCTTTTGTCCATGGCAACAGGTTGTTTGTCCATCTTTGAGGATGTATATTTTGCATCACTTGCGCCGGCAACAAATCGGAATTTATTTTTTGAATCAAATCACTTGTAGAACGTATAGTTATTTGAAATGGAGAATTCACCTTATCCCTTACGCTGTAATCTGCCCCATCCCATGTTCGCCCGGTATCGGTCAAATAAAACACCTTACTGAAATCGGTATCGAAATATGGTTCTGCAAGTATACCTGATTTTTTATAATCATACTTATCCCACAGCAATCGGTTATCCCAACGGGAAAGCGGACTGCCATGCATACAAATTGTCTTTACAGGGACGTAGGTCCTGAACAGCTCAAGATTTTTCTGAAACTGTTCATAGGCTTTGTCAAAATCGCCATGACAAAGGGAGAGATCCTCATAATGATATCCGATTTCATGACCCAGTTCGGCAATCTGGAGGATTATTTCAGGATTAAAACTTTGAGTTACAATTCTGAAATAATAAGTTCCCTTCATGCCTGCTTTTGCTTCCATACGTGCAGTGGCAAGGGAGTTTATAGGGAGATTGTCAACATCGTGCCTAAGGACGTAAGTGCGGCCTTTCTGGCCTTCTACAACAAATTGTTCATAGGAGATGCAGGAATAGCCAGCCTTCTTAATGGACGCCAACAGCAAATCATATATCTCCAGGCTAAAGTCACGCATGAGCTTGTGCCTTTAAACTTTTTCTATTCTGCAAAACTTCGGTCAATGCCAGTAACATCCATGCATTACTCCATCGCATGTAAGACAATTTATTGGTGTAATATCTCAACTTTCTGTAATAAAAATATCCCTCTCCGGGATTCTGCATTTCATTAATTGTCCATCCGCTAATTACTCCTGCGAAGTCAAGTGCTCCCGGAAAATCACGGGCCGCTCTGCTGCAGGTAATTATACCCTGACTTTGGTTGTGAATTTCGACCGGATATTCCTTTGGCAAACGCCATAAACTTCTACCATTTGGGAAGAACTGCTCATTCATATAAAATTTCAACCCCTCCTTTCTGGCATTGAGCCAGTTTTGCGGTGCATGCCCGGTGAACTTACTGATGTATAGAATAGAATCCAAGATATAACCCTGATGAAAATCCACCTGATGTCGTTCTGTCCCAGTCACTGGATCCAATTTATATTCCCAGTGTCCATCTGCATGTTGCTTTGATATTACGAAATCAACTGCCTTACACGCATTTTCCATGAGTGTTTTTTCTTGAGTGATTGAATAAATCCTGGCTAGTGATTCTGCAGCAAGCAGGCTGGCATTATAGCAACAATCTTCCATGAATGGACTGTAGCTATAACATATTCCTTCCTTAAACTGTGTGACAGGTATATCCTTTAGAATAAAAGGAGCGATAGCACACAGCAGATCTTTTGCTTTTTCATTGCCGCTGAAAAGATAGTAGGCGTGCAATCCCTGTGCAATAAAAGCAGTTGCAACAACCGTTGGAGCATGCGGAGGCAGGTATTTTTCCGGACTGGCCCATCCGAAATTGTATCCCCAGCAAGGACCATTGAAATCTTTGGAAGCATTCTCCAGGAGCCAGTTGAAAAGAAATCCGATTTGATTTGAATAATCAGTTTCAGGAAATAATTCCTGAATCCGTACATAGGCCTGGAGGAGCAAGCCAATTCCTTTTGGATTATACTCTTTCTTAATGCCAAGCAAGGGCCGGATATTTACCGGGTTTCGCTTTTGAATCTGTGTGGCCACAGCAGCAGGAAATTTACCCAATGCCTTAAAGGGTAAAACAGAAGTCAGCGTATCGTATGGATCATATCCTTTGAAGCCTTCCGCCTCGATATAAACACGAAGCTTATGCAGTGAGGCGATAATATCTGAATCTGAAATGCCATGCATACTCTTCATAGTTTTATAAGGGAATTGTCGCGATATGTTTTGGTATTTAACAAATAGATTTCCTCTCCTGAAAGGAAGGCTGCTTATAAAATTATTTATAATTTAATCAACTCCCCTTTCGAAGCAATTGATTCCAGCGCTTTGAAGGTCGCCAGTGTAGAATTGTAAATTTCATGAAAAGCAATCGGAGCCGCAGAATTATTCCGAATTGATTCAAGGAAGAGTTTTACCTCCTGCTTATGTCCTTTATCCTGATTGCCGCTCTTCTTAACGATTTCCTTTCCGTAAACGGTTAAGCTTTTGAAATCATCAAGTTGCGCTACGAGTCCTGATCCAAAGACTTCCAGTTTTTCTTTTGGCAGGTTCTTATTTCCGTTGGAAAAATAGGCAATCTGTGCAATGCTTCCATTTGCTAGTTGCAAACTGATTGCAACAGTATCCTGCAAATTCGATGCGTCTGCCATCACATTTGCATTGACGGATACGACAGTGGAACCAGATAGATATGCACACAAATCGATAAAGTGGCATACCTCGCCAATTATTCTTCCTCCGCCTACTTGTACATCTTGTATCCAATGTCCTTTAGGGATAGAGCCCGCATTGATTCGGTAGTTTATAGCCACCGGCGCATCTGCCGAAATATATTTCTTCAACTCTTGTAAAAGAGGAGCGAAACGGCGATTAAAACCAACCATCAATCTCTTCCCGGATTTTTCGTACACGTTTTTTATTTCCTCTAACTCATCACTATCGAGGCATAAAGGTTTTTCGACAAAAACATTTTTCCCGGAGCGAAGACTGTCCAAGACATACTGAGCATGCGAATCATGTCTTGTAGCTATGAAGACCGTATTGATTCTGTCATCTTTTAATATGTCATTGGCATCACCCGAGCAGGTATTGAAACCAAATTTATCTGCAATATTTCTTGCGTTCTGAGGTCTTCCGGTGACAACTGTTACAAAATTTCCATTTCCCTTCATGGCAGGTAACAGAAAATTTTGCCCGAACCCTCCTGCACCGATGAGGCCTATTGAAGGTTCTTCTGCGCTATACGTTTTATCTGAAACATGAACAACTTTTTCAATTTTTCTCTCGGTATCATATTTCAATAAAATCCCTGAAAATAATTCTGTCCTGTCTAGAATCATCTGATATGCTTCCTGAGCCTTTCGGAAAGGAAACACATGACTGCATAAATTATCCAGATTGATTTTACCTGAACGAAGCAATTCCAGAAAAGCCTGCATGTTTCTGTTCTCAGTCCAGCGCACATAGGCATATGGATAATCAATTCCTTGCTCTTCATACTCCGGATCGTACCGACCGGGGCCATAAGAAGAGGACATTCGTAAATCAAGTTCTTTTTTAAAATAATTCTCTCTTTTAAAACCTGTCGGTACAGCACCCACTACAACGACTTTTCCTTTTTTTCTGGCAAGCCTACCGGAGAGATCAATGGGATCAGTGGAATCTGTTCCCGCAGTGATAATCACCGCATCCGCACCATAGCCATTGGTGTATTCAAAAACTATTTGCTCAAGATCTTCCCGGTTACGTAACAGGGAAAATTCTGCTCCATTCTTCTTGGCAAGATCAACCATTCGTTGATCCATGTCTATTCCTATCGCTTTCACACCTGCTGCCTGAAGCATTTGCATGGTTAGTTGTCCTATCAGGCCAAGTCCGATCACCACACAATTTTCTCCCAGTCTCACATCCGCCTGCCTTATTCCTTGCAATGCAATAGCACCAAGAGTCGTGAATGCAGCATGTTCCAGCGAAACTGAATCAGCAACCTTTACACACAAATTTAAAGGCACAGAAACAACTTCAGCATGATTAGCTGTACCTCCGCCACAGGCAACCAAATCACCAATCTGAAAATCTTTTACATCATCAGCAACCGCTATGACTTCACCTGCACAACTGTAACCGAGTGGCGAAGGTGAATTTAATTTATTCATCACCAGACGATAAGTATTCAGCAATCCAAAGGTTTTTGCGGCATCGATAACTTTCCTGACTTCTTCTTTTCTTGCCCTTGCTTTTCCGATGAGACCAAGTCTTGCATCCTTGACAGTCTTCCCCTCTGTGCCTGCACTTATCAATGAAAAATGGTTACGCACCATCACACAACCTGATGACAAAGCAGGATAAGGCACTTCAAGCACCTGCATAAATCCGTCTTTCAAATTCTGTGTAAGCTGTTCCATAATTTATTTACTCGCTGCTATTACTGTCTCAAAAGTTTCCGACAGCCTTTGCACCATTCGATCTTCGGTAAAATTATCTTCATAGAGCTTCCGGCTCTCTTTTCCCATTGCTTCCCTTAATTCTGTATCGATCAACAACCTTTCCATTTTACCGGCAATTGCTTCAGGATCTTCGGCATTAACGATGAAACCATTCAGTCCATCATGTATTGATTCTACTATCGCTCCTCTGTCGGTTGAAATCACAGGCAGACCCGCTGCCATGGCTTCTACTATAACCCAGGGATGACCCTCCGGCAATCTTGGTGTAAACACGAAGACATCTGCCCTTGACAGAAAATCCATCTTAACTTTTCCGGATGCAGGTGGATGAAAGTTAATTGGCAATTTATTTTCTTCAACGATTTTCATACAACTCATTCTAGTCTCCTCAGATCTCCAATTTCCTACAACATCAACACGGAATAAGCCTCTATGCTTTTTCGTCAGAATATCGATAGCAAGAATCACATCCTCAATCCCTTTGGAAGCCTGAAGATTTCCGAGATAAAGTACCTGTGTTATATCATTCCTTTTTACTGAAAATGAGAGGTCATAGTTACCGCCATTTGGTACTACGAATATGTTTTTATCCTCAAAAATACCCTGAAAAAGCGGTTTTAGATTATTTCCAAGCACGATCACACCTTGTGTTCGGCGCAGACTCCAACGCACAAAGCTCCTCATTAATGAAGAGCATGAGCTCAACCAATTCCTGAAATTACTCCCTCTTAACTGGACCAAAACTTTTCTGCCGCAGATCCTGGCAAGTGCAATGAAAAAAAAATCCTTCAGGTAACCTGTTGTACTCTGACTTATGGGAATAAGAACAAGTGACGGTGCTTTCGATACAAGTATTCCGATCATCCGAAAATAGATTCTGATATTGCGAAACACTTTTGCGATGCTCCACTTTCCCAGTGTATTTAATGATTCGTTTGCTTTTGTATCAAGATGCAACAATTCATATTTATCTTTCAGGGAAGAATTCAAAATAATCTCTGTGGCAATTGCCGGGCCCATATAGGGTGGCGGAAGCTTTCCCAGTATTAATACTTTGGTTTTTTTCATGCAGCGTCATGAATCTGTGCAGTATTCAATGCCGGAGCAGGTCTGCTGATCACACCGTAAGCAGACTTCTTGGACAACATGGCAAATGCGAATATGGGAAATGTATAATTCATCAGTGCCAGGTACAAGCTAGGCAATGTACTCATAGAATAAAGTATAGTTGCTGCACATGCACTGAGAATAATATATCGTTCCGGAGGCCTGAATCTGTTTTGTTGGAAGAAAACTGAAATGACAAAAATTACATAGAGTGCCACACCGAATATTCCGGAAAGAAAAGTGATCCGGATGTAGTCGTTGTGCATCCCTCCTCCTATCATGGTTGGCACTTCTTTAAAACCGGAGAAGGAGACTCCAAAGAAGCGGGCGAAGCCGGGCATCTTATTCCAGATATCAAAATATCTTTCCCATCGCTGCACCCTGCCATTAAAAGCAAATTCCACATCCTTTTCACCGGTCATTACGGCAAATTCCTTTTCAATTAAGGGACGTATTTGCGACTCATAAATCTGTCGTGCAAAAAATGGTAAAATGATTAAAGCAACGAAAATTACCACCATCACACCTTTCACGTTTTTTGAATTAAAGTAGGTGAAAAGTATCAGAATGCTCAGATAAACAGACCATGTTGATACATGTCGGATATTTACTATTCCGAAGGTGCACAAAAGGAATAGTAATAATAATTTTGTTGTCGGAACTTTTACTTTTTTTGCCTTATCAAATACTTTATCGAGGTAGAAGTAAGAATAAATCAAGAAGGAACCGACAAAATATACAGCGTAGCTCATACTATCACCGTACTCACCGCGTAGCCTGGTACCACCTCCTCTTCCTTCGGAAACGTGGTGCGGATCCAATGGATGTACAAACACTTCGAAAGCGAGCATACCGAACGGATACAAGCAAGAGATGAGAAAAGTCATCAGGATAAAATGCAGATCCTGTTTACTCTGAATAAAATGCCGGGCATAAAAAAACAAAAGTACCGGGGTGATGTATTTTATAGAGTCTCCGAAATTGTCTATTGAAAATCGCGAAATCAACATCACGACACAATTGATGACGATTACAATTCCCCAAACACGCATAAATTCATCCGATGAATTTGGAATTCTCTTTCTGAGTTTTCCTGATTGCATACTGGCAATAATCAGCACCGGTGTTAATACTCCAACAATGTAGAGTGGAGATAAAAAGGAAGCAATGTCCTTGATGAAATAAAAATTGTCGACTAAGGGGCGTATCAAAATGAAGAATGGGAACCATTTCCTGGTCCAGTCAAGATTCTTCCAATACTTTTTCCAATCAGAAAACGACATCTTACAATTTACGAATCATTCAGCGAATCAGGAAAGTCCTTGAAGAATTGCTTTCACAAATCCTCTTGCACTAACCTGAATGGAAGCCTCTCTTTCGATAAAAGCTTTGGCCTTTAAACCCATTATCTTTGCCTCTTCAGGATTATCCAAAATCCATTCAATTTTTTTCTTCGCCAATTCCTTATCCCTGAAATCAACCACGAAACCGGTTTCCCCATCTTTTACAAGGTCGGCACTTGCACCCGCATTAACCGAACTAATACAAGGCAATGCCGCTGCCATGGCTTCATTCAGAACTAATCCCCAAATATCGAAATCAGTTTGAAACAGAAAACAATTACTTCGTGCTAAAAAAGCAGGAAGTTCCGACTTCTGTTTAAAGCCATGGAAATGGACGAAATCCGCCATACTATTCATTTGTACGAACTTTTCAAGATTTGGTTTATCTTCCCCTTCACCTATCAAATCAAGCACAAAATCCTTGCGTTTATGGCTTAATTCATGGAGAATATCCAGCAAGAGGCTAACATTCTTTCTGGGAGACAAGTAGCCGATATATGTAAGCCTTTTGACATGATCAGGGCCAAGCTCCTTTCTTATTGTATTTGTTTCTAAGGAGAAGAATGAGGTATCGACCGTATTAATTGCCACATGTATCTTTTTTGGAGGAGCACCAAGTCCTTCAAGATATGACTTAGCCAAACTTCCGTAGGCAATAAATGATCCAGCCCTTGACGCGATAAATCTTCTTTGCAGACGCCGAACAATTGAATCATTGCGTCCCTTTCTTTGTATCGCACCTGACCAAATAATAAAATTAATTTTTCTGAAAAATGACTGAAAAAACAAACGCGTGGTTCCGATTGAAAAGCCACTCATGACGATGCAATGTGGATTTTCCTTGGAAAGTGCGCGCATTAATCCTTTGTAAGTGAAGTATGTTTTTTCCTCATCACCGAAATTATATTTGGATGAATCAAGAAAGTCATAGGTAAAAGAACATTCAGCAAGGTTAAGGCGGTACTTTCGACGAGCATAATTCTCCGAGCCAAAAAGCACTTTTAATTCAATGCCTTCCTTAAGCAACTGGGCATGCACTTCGTTGAACAAAGGTATCCGGTATGGATTCGGAACATTCGTAACTATGATGACTTTCCTGGCGCTCATGATTTTAGTTCATCCATTTTTTAAACCATGTCATGAGAAAGT
>Ga0154020_10003277_pt1 | contig 19541 bp, 17 predicted proteins | sample Klosneuvirus_201_FD_109709 | JGI IMG/M metagenome (GOLD analysis project Ga0154020, IMG submission 109709) | Active sludge microbial communities from wastewater, Klosterneuburg, Austria - Klosneuvirus_20160825_MG | ecosystem: Engineered > WWTP > Aerobic digester > Activated sludge | place... | reverse complement strand
TGCAGCGCCCCGAAGTGCCGCACGCGATGGGCGAGATGATCCTGAACAAGATGCTCGCGAAGGATCCCGACCGTCGCTATCAGTCGATGATGGACGTCGAGGCCGCGCTCGACGCATTCGTCACGAGCGATGGTGTGAAGGGGATGCGCCGCAGTCGGCCGATGCCGATTCCCGCGCCGCCCGAAGAGACCGACGTCGCTCGTCGCAGCGATCTGATTCCGCGTCCGGTGAAGATGCTCGCGACGCCGTGGCCGCCACGCAACGCGAACGACACGACGAACGACGCCCTGCATACCGTCGCGCTGCCGACGCCGGCGCAGCCCCGCAAGCCGTACGCGCTGTACGGCATCGCCGCGATGGGCCTCGTGCTCGGCGCCGGCGGCCTCCTGTTCGGTCTGCGCAACAGCGACAAACATCAGGTCGCGACGGCACCCACGCCGGCACCAGCTCCTGCACTGCCCGCAGCGGCGACGCAACCCGCGCCGAAGGAGGTCGCGCCCGCGAAGATCGCCGTCGCGCTCCACGCGAATGTTCCGAACGCGCGCGTGACGTTTCGCCGTCGCGTGTCCGCGGCGCCATCGCAGATGCAGATCACGCCGAGCGATATCGTCGAGCTCGTCGAGGTCAGCGCGCCCGGCTACAAGACCGTGCGCTACTGGCTGACGTTCGATCGTCCGACGACGCTCGACGCGAAGCTGGTCAAGGGCAGCGGCATGGAAGAAGCGACCGAGGAAGCGACGCTCGTCGCACTCGGCGAGCTCGCGGCCACGCCGGTACAACCAGCGGTGGCGGTCGCGAAGCCCGTCGAGGTCGTGAAGGCGACGAAGCCCGAGCCGACGAAGCGTGCGATTGTCGACGAAACGCCTGCGGCGAAACCCGACGTCGTCCGCGCGAAGACCGTCGAGAAGACCGTCGCGCGCGAGGTCGCTGCGAAGCCGACGCCGCGCAAGATCGGCCGCGGGACCGACGAGCCGACCGAGGTCGCTGCGGTCGAGCCGGCACCGATCGTCGAGGAGCCGAAGGCTGCGGAGCCGGAACCGACGCCCGTGCCCACGCCGGACCCGGTAGCGCCCGTAGCACCGAAGGTGGCCGACCCCGCGCCGAAGGTCGAAGCGATCGCGAAGCCGACGCTCGACAAGGGCGTCGTGACGTCGGTGATCGGCCAGCACCGCCCGGAGATCCTCAAGTGCCTCGCCGACGGCAAGAAGAAGAACGCGACGATGAAGGGCACCGTGAACCTCCAGCTGCAGGTCGACGCAGCGGGCAAGGTCCGCGCGCAGGTGCAGTCGACGCTGAACGCGCCGATGGTGGCGGCGTGCGTCATCAAAGCGGCGTCGAGCTGGAAGTTCCCGGCGCGCGCGGGTGGTGACGTCGCGACTGTCGTCTATCCGTTCACCATCAACTAGCGCCGATATACAGTGCGCGCGATGAGGATCCTCGTCGCAGCGCTCCTGCTCGCCGCTTGTGGAGACAACATCGGCGAGCCGCCGGTGTTGCCCGAGGAAACCGACGCGGTCTCCCGCGTCGATCCGCGCATCGGTACCGGAGGCCTCGGCTTCGGTCACGGTAGCTGCTTCGTCGGCGCGACGATGCCACACGGCCTCGTGAAGCTCGGGCCCGACACGAACGGCGGCACGTTCGGCACGGTGAACTTCCTGCACTACTCGGGCTACTTCGCCGAGGACGATCGCATCCAGGGCTTCTCGCATCTGCACCTGCACGGCACCGGCGCGACCGACTACGGCGTGCTCAGCGTGATGCCGATGCTCGCGTTCGATCCGAGCAAGCTGACGGTGCAGAAGAACGAGCTCAAGTTCTCCAAAGCCGACGAGCACGCGACCGCGGGGCGCTACGAGGTCACGTTCCAGAACGGCATCGGCGTCGCGCTGACTGCCACCGAGCGCGTCGGTGTGCATCGCTACACCGGCGCAGGTGCGATCCTCCTCGATCTCGCGAAGGTGCTCTCGAGCGGCGAGATCGATGCGGCCTCGCTCGAGGTCGATGCGACCGCGAACGAGATCACCGGTCAGCTGCATCACATCGGCGGCATGTCGGGCAGCTTCGGCGGCTACACCGTGTACTTCGTCGCGAAGACGAGCGCGCCGTGGACCGCGCATCGCGTGTGGTCCGCGGGCAACGCACCGTCGACCGCGACGACCGCCTCGGGCACCGGCGTGGGCGCGGCGATCGATGTCGGCGGTGACATCACGCTCGCCGTCGCGATCTCGCTCGTGTCACTCGAAGGTGCGCGTGCGAACCTCGCCGCGGAGATCACGTCGATCGATGTCGACGCGGTCACCACGAAAGCTCGCGCGGCCTGGTCGGCGCTGCTCGATCGCGTGCTGATCACCGGCGGCACCGAGATCGATCGCCGCATCTTCTACACGTCGCTCTATCACGCGTACTTGATGCCCACGCTGATCGGCGATGCCGACGGCTCGTACCGACTCGCGGGCATGGCCGCGCCCGTCATCGCGCAGGGCTATCGCCAGATGTCCGATCTATCGCTGTGGGACACCTACCGCACCGTCGGTCCGCTCTACGCGTGGCTCGCGCCCGATAGCGCACGCGATCAGTCGCGCTCCCTCGTCGGCTTCGGCGATGGCATCGGGGTGTATCCGCGCTGGCCCGTCGCGACCGGCGAGAGCGGCACGATGCTCGGCTCGAGCGCGGAGATCATCATCGCCGACGCGGTGAAGCGCGGCGTCGCCAGCGCGGGTGGCGAGCTCGCGTGGGATTGGCTGCGCGCCGCGGCGATGGATACGTCTGCCCCTCGCGGAACGCGCGAAGCGGTGCAGGAGTACCTGACGCTGCACTACGTGCCGAACACGCGCGGGCGATCCGCGTCGACGACCACCGAGTACTCGCACGATGACTACGCGCTCGCGCAGCTCGCGGACGCGCTCGGTCACACGACAGAGCGCGACGCGCTGATGGAGCGCCGCAAGGGATGGCGAAAGCTGTACGACCCGAGCGTTGGCTTTCTTCGCGGCAAGAAGCCGGACGGCACGTTCCCGCCGGGCCCCTTCGATCCGCTCGCGATGACCGACGAGTTTGCCGAGGCCAACGCGTGGCACTCGCTGTGGATGGCGGGCGCTCACGATCCCGAGGGCCTCGCCGAGATCCTCGGCGGCAACGACGCCGCGATCGCGAAGCTGGAGATGTTCTTCGATCTCGCGAAGGAAGATCTGGAAACCGCCGACGAGAGCGCGGTGAACTTTCCGCGCCCGTACTACTGGCACGGCAACGAGCCGGACATCAACGCGCCGTTCTTGTTCACCCAGCTCGGTCGGCGCGACCTCTCGGACAAATGGCAGCGCTGGGTCGCGGACACGCAGTACTCGGATCAACCGAGCGGGGTCGCGGGCAACGATGACGGCGGCACGCTCGGCGCGTGGTACGTGCTGCAAGCGCTCGGCGTGTACCCGATCCCCGGCGGCGATCGGTGGATCCTCGCGTCGCCCCGATTCCCGCAAGCGCGTGTACGCGTCGGCGGCAAGGAGCTCGTGATCACGGCCGAGGGCGTGAGCGATCGCGCGATGATCGTGACGTCCGTCGAGCTCGATGGCGCGCCGATCGATGGAACGGAGATCACGCACGCACAGCTCGCGAACGCGTCGACATTGCACTTCGTGATGAGCAGCGACTAGCGCGGCGCTCGCTCGACGAGCTCGTTCCCACACTCGTGCAGCGCGGCGCCCGCTCGATCACCAAATCCTCGTCGGAGAATGCGACGTAGCGTGCCGGTGACGCGTGATCGATCGCGGGGACCGCGGCGTCGACGAGACCGCGCTAGCGGCAGTTGCCGCCGTTGCAGCTCTGCGAGCACACCGCACCCTCGCCACACGAGAGCGCGCAGCTTCCGCCGTCGCACGCGACGTTGCACACCGCACCGTCGGAGCAGCTCGTGTTGCAGTTACCGCCGTTGCACGCTTCGTTGCACACCGCGCCGTCGTTGCACGCGACCGCGCAGTTGCCACCGTCGCAGCTGATGTTGCACACCGCACCGTCCTGGCACGTGAACGAGCAGTTGCCCTCGGGGCATGCCAAGTTGCACGTCTGGCCATCGGAGCAGATCTGGCCGTCCGCCGCCGGTGGTGCTGACGGTGGTGCGATCGCTCCCGGCGGAGGGCCGCTCGCGTACTGCGGCGGCGGAGGTTGCGAAGCGACGCACGCGACGAGCGCGAGCAAGGACGAGACAAAACATAGCTTTGACATGGGGCCCTCGGGGTCTTCAGCCAACACGCGTACTAGAGCCATGAAGGTGACGTCTGGTTTACGCTCGATCGCCGGCGGCTCCGACATCACCCCGACATCAGGAACGCGGGCTCGTCGGCGACGCCGATCTCGGGAGCGGTCGAGCAGACGACCGTCGTGCGGATGGCGTCGTCGAACACCTGATAGCCTCGGCGCGGGAGGTATCTGATGTCGAAGCTTGGCTTCGCGGCGTTCGCGATGGTGGTCGTCGCGTGCATCGCAAAATCGAACAATCCACCGCAATACGGAAGTCCGTCCGACCTCCCTCCGAAGCCGGAGACTGCGCCGACGGGCGAGGGTGACTCCGCGATCGATCCGAACACGGGGCTCGCACCGAACGGCGTCGTGTCCGACGGTGGTCGCGGCGTGTGCAGCACCGGCACGTGCAACATGAGCTGTCCCGGCGGTGGCTGCGCGTTCGTCTGCAAAGAAGGAACGACGTGCAACCTCAGCTGCGCCGGTGGTCGGTGCATGGCGACGTGCACCGGCACCGCGCAGTGCAACTCGAGTTGCGCGGGCGGGGACTGCACGATCCACTGCCAGGACAACACGGTGTGTAACTCCACGTGCGACGGCGGGACCTGCTCCAAGGACTACACGGATCAGGCCAAGGGGGCGTGGAGCTGCAACGGCGGCGGATGCATGTAACGAAGGAGGTGCGCGGAGTTGCCGCTGCGACGCGACGCCACATAGCCGTCGCGCAATTACTGCGCATCTACTAGTGCATGCCGATCTTCTCGCCAGCACAGAGTGACTTCACGGTCACCCGCGAGCCGCCGGTCGAGGTCGTCATCGAGCTCCCGGAGGGTGCCAAGGTCGTCCAGCTTCCGCGCGCCGAGCTGCGGACCAACGAAGCGAGCGCGTCCTCGGTGAAGTGGGTCTACATCCTGACCGCGCTCGTTCTGTTCGCGCTCGTCGTGATCACCGTCGTCGGGCCGCACATTCCGGCCGGCGAGTAGTCGTCACGCACTGGCGCCGAGGAAGCGATCCGACTCCGCGAGAATGCGCGGCAGGCTCGCGATCAGCTCGTGGCCATCCTCGACTTCGATCAGCTCGACGTTCGCGCGTCCCTCTGCGAACCGGCGCGAGTGCGCGATGGGGACCGTCTCGTCGTTCGTGCCGTGGATGATCAGCGTGGGGACGCGGACGTCCGGATCTCCACCGGCGTCGACGATCGCCGCGTCCTCCATGAACCCGAAGTCGACGCGCGCCATCTGCTTCGTCGTGTAGTCCATGAACTCGCGGTAGCCAGTCTCGCGCCACACGTCGAGCTCGGGACCGAGCATCTCGCGCCATCGCGCGATCAACTGGAACGCGGGCGCGAGCAGCACGAGTCGCGTGACGCGCGGATCGCGAGCGGCGAGTCGCGATGCGGTCAGCGCACCGAGCGAGCTGCCGAACACGATCGCCGTATCGTTCGCGTCACCGAGCGCGGCTTGCGCGGTCGCGATCATCTGCGACACGCGCAGGTGCTCGAACGACGGCACGCGCAGATTCAGCCGCTCGATCGCGATGCCCTTCGCAGCGTAATGGTTGCCGACCGCGACGCCTTTGTAGGAGTTGGGTCCCGAGCCGAAGCCATGAAGATAGAGGTAGCGCTGCATGATGTTAGTGTTAAGTTGACACTATGGACCCGATCGAGCGAGCGCGGGTAGCGCTAGAAGGATTATCTGTCGCGGATGCGTTTGGCGAGCAGCTGTTGCACGCAGGTCCGCACACGCGCGCGCTGATGCTCAACGACCGCGTCGCGCCTGTCGGACGGACATGGATGTGGACCGACGACACGATCATGTCGGTCTCGATCGTCGAGAACCTCGCCGCGCATGGAGGCATCGATCGCGCATCGCTCGCGAAGGCATTCGGTGATCGATACAACGTCGACGCGGGTCGCGGGTACGGTCGCGGCGCGCATCAGGTGCTCGACGCGATCTGGCACGGACTGCCGTACGACGTCGCCGCGCGCCTGCTGTTCGATGGCCAGGGCTCGATGGGCAATGGCGGCGGCATGCGCTCCGCTCCGATCGGCGCGTACTTCTGTGACGACCTCGACGCGGTCGTCGAGCACGCGCGCCGCTCCGCCGCGCCGACGCACGCGCATCCCGAAGGCGTGGCCGGTGCGATCGCGGTCGCCATCGCCGCGGCGCGCGTGTTCGCCGGCGAGCGCGATCCGCGAGCGTTGCTCGAAGCGGTCGTCGAGCGCACGCCCGCCGGCGAGACTCGGTCGCGACTCGCGCGCGCGATCCCGATGCTCCACGCGGAGCCGCTGACGGTGGCGACCGAGCTCGGCAACGGCGCACAGGTCATCTCGGCCGACACGATTCCGTTCGCGGTGTGGTGCGCGGCCACGCACCTCGAGGACTACGCGGGCGCGTTGTGGGCGTGCGGGGATGTGGGCGGCGACATCGATACGACCTGCGCGATCGCGGGCGGCATCGTCGTCGGTGCCGTCGGGGTCGCCGGGATTCCCCTCGAGTGGCGGAATTCGCGCGAAGCATTACCCGCCTGATAAGCTGAGCGCGTGACCGTGCGACGCGTATTGCTGATCGGCCTCCTCGCCGCGTGCCGGCCGAAGGAGCCGTCGTGCGGCGATGTCTCGATGCACGTCGGCAAGATGTTCGAGCCGTCGGATCTGTACTCGCAGGAGGTCGAGGGCGTGTTCCTCGCGCGCTGTCTCGATGATCGCTGGAGCGCGGACGTGCGTCGCTGCATCGCGAGCACGGCCTCGATCAGCGATCCCAAGAACTGCAAGACGAAGCTCACCCCCGCGCAGGTCACCGCTCTCGACAAAGACCTCGCGCTCGCCGAACAGCACGAAGCAGCGCGCGTGATCCCCAAGGCGTGCCTCGATCTCGAGGTGCACATCGCCGTCGCGATGTCGTGCGAAGCGATTCCGAAAGCCGAGCGCGATCGGATCCAGAAGCAGTTCACGCTGACCAAAGCCACGTGGGACAAGGTCGAGAACAAACAGCTGCTCGCTCCGACGTGCGGCGCCGCGATTGCGGCGCTCAAGCAAGCAACGTCGGAGTGCAAGCCCGGCGCATCGTCGCCGCCATCGAGCACGCCGAAGTAACCCGCGCTACGATGCGGCATGCGCGCATCGTGGGTGTTCGTTCTCGTCGCAGCGTGTGGCGGAGGCGTGAAGGACATCAAGGACACGCCGCCTCCGGCAGCGCAGGCCACGTGTCACACCGCGGGCGCGAAGCTGATCGAGCTCGTCGTCGCGGGTCACACGCCGCCACCACCGGACGACGCGGTGAACAAGCTGATCGATACGGTCGAGAAGCGCTGCGAGGCCGACCTCTGGAAGCAGGAAGCGCGCGCGTGCTTCTCCACCGTGAAGACGGTGGAAGACGCGGACGCCTGCACGAAGAACCTCACCGACACGCAGCTCCGGAACCTGTCGAGCGACATGGAGCCGCCCGGTGGCGGCGGTCCTCCCGATGGTGCGACCGGCGAGGGCGGTGCGACACGGGACTCGGCCGATGACGGCGCGACTCGCGGGATGCCCGAGCGAGAGAAGGCCAAAGATAAGGGGCCCAGCGGCGGCAACGGCAAGACCGGCGACCCGTGCGACGGCGGCGAATGAAGGCCCGTCCGCGAATCATGGGGCCCGTGCGGTTTTTCGCGAATCGCCGCGAACTCGCGAGAATCATGATGGTCTCGCGAGAATGATCTTCGGCCGATGGCCGATCGCGTGCTACCCGTAGGGCCCGATGGTGGCCGTCGCCAAACCGCTGTTCTCGTACCGTCCCTATTGGGCGCGGCGATTCGGCATCGCGCCCGTGCTCCCGACGACGCGCGCGGAGATGGACGAGCTCGGCTGGGACTCGTGCGATGTCGTGCTCGTCACCGGTGATGCGTACGTCGATCACCCGAGCTTCGGTATGGCGCTGATCGGACGCCTGCTCGAGTCACACGGGTTTCGCGTCGGCATCCTCGATCAACCCGATTGGCGCAGCGCGGATGCATTCCGCGCGCTCGGCAAACCGAATCTGTTCTGGGGCGTGACCGCGGGAAACATGGACTCGATGGTCAATCGCTACACGAGCGACCGGAAGATCCGCCGCGACGACGCGTATTCGCCCGATGGCGCCGCCGGGCTGCGCCCCGATCGCAGCGTGATCGTGTACGCGCAGCGGTGTCGCGAAGCGTTCGCCGATGACGACGTGCCCCTCGTGATCGGCGGCATCGAAGCCAGCCTGCGCCGCATCGCGCACTACGACTACTGGAGCGACAAGGTGCGGCGCTCGGTGCTCGTCGATTCGCACGCGGACCTGCTCGTCTACGGCAACGGGGAGCGCGCGATCGTCGAGATCGCGCATCGGCTCGCGGCGGGCACGCCGATCACCGAGATCCACGATCTGCGCGGCACCGTGTTCATGGAAGGCAAGCACGACTTCGTCGAGATCGATTCGACGACGCTCGACGCGCCGGGCAAGGTCGATCCGAAACCGGATCCCTACGCGATGGAAGAAGAGCGCAAGGACGCCGCGTGCGAGACCGGCGCTGCGCCGAAGATTCCCGACGACGCGAAGCTCGTGCAACTCCGCCCGCGGAAGGTGGATCGCGCGAAGCAAGTCATCCGCATGCCGAGCTACGAGGCGGTCAACGCGGATCCGATCCTGTACGCGCACGCGTCGCGCATTCTCCACCTCGAGAGCAACCCGGGAAACGCGCGCGCACTCGTGCAGCGCCATGGCATCGGCGCGAAAGCGCAAGACGTGTGGATCAATCCACCGCCGCTGCCGCTGACCACTGCCGAGATGGACGCGCTGTACGAGCTGCCGTACTCGCGCTTGCCGCACCCGAAGCATCAGCCGACGAAGCTTCCCGCGTACGAGATGATCAAGTTCAGCGTGACGATCCTGCGCGGCTGTTTCGGCGGCTGCTCGTTCTGCTCGATCACCGAGCACGAAGGCCGGATCATCCAGAGCCGCTCGGAGAAGTCGATCCTCGGCGAGATCGAGCGCATTCGCGATCAGACGCCTGGCTTCACCGGCAACATCTCCGACCTCGGCGGCCCGACGGCCAACATGTATCGCCTCGCGTGCAAGAGCCGCGACATCGAGAGCGCGTGCCGCAAGCCGTCGTGCGTGTTCCCGGACATCTGCGACAACCTCGGCACGGATCACGGCCCGCTCGTCGCTCTGTACAAGAAGGCGCGCGCCATCCCCGGCATCAAGCGCATCTTCATCGCGAGCGGCGTTCGCTACGACCTCGCCGTCAAATCGCCCGAGTGGATCAAGGAGCTCGCGCAGCACCACACCGGCGGCTACTTGAAGATCGCGCCCGAGCACACGGAAGACGCACCGCTCAAGCACATGATGAAGCCGGGCATCGGCGCGTACGATCGCTTCAAAGAGCTGTTCGATCGCTACACGAAGGAAGCGGGCAAAGAGCAGTACTTGATCCCGTACTTCATCGCCGCGCATCCCGGCACCACCGACGAGGACATGCTGAACCTCGCGCTGTGGCTCAAGGCGAACAAGTTCCGTCCGGACCAAGTGCAGGCGTTCTTGCCGTCACCGATGGCGAGCGCGACCGCGATGTACCACACGGGCTACAACCCGCTGCGCTCGCTCAAAGCGGGCGAGCGCGTGCACGTCGTGAAGGATCTCGAGCGGCGGCGCCTCCACAAAGCGTTCCTTCGCTATCACGATCCCAACAACTGGCCCGTGTTGCGCGAAGCACTGCGCCGCATGGGCCGCGCGGATCTGATCGGCAGCGGTAAGACCGCGCTGGTTCCGTCGTGGCAACCCGCGCACACCGGCGGCGAAGGCGAAGGCCGGCGCGGTCGCATGCAGCCCGGTGTCGTGCTGACACAGCACACGGGACTCCCGCCGCAGCCGCACAAGAACAAGCTCCGCAAGAATCGCTGAGTCGTCGGTTCGCGAGGCAACGCAGCGATTTACGGCACGCGACAACTACACTGACCCCTTTTGTGGTCGCGACGCGCCGCGCTACTCTTGTGGTTGGCACATGGCGGCGACTCCTTCGCCTTCTCCCGAGACCGACGACATCTCGGTCGGCACGGTGCTCGACGGCCGATATCGCATCGATGCGATCCTCGGTTCGGGCGGGATGGGGCGCGTCTATCGTGGCGAGCACACCGGCATCGGCAAGAGCGTCGCCATCAAGGTGCTGCACGCGGATCTGTCGCGCAATCGCGAGGCCGCGCAGCGCTTCCAGCGCGAAGCGATCGCCTCGGGGCGCCTCGATCATCCGAACATCGTCGGCGTCAGCGACTTCGGCATTGTCTCGGATGGCCCGTGTTACCTCGTGATGGAGGTGCTCGAGGGCGAGCCACTCGGCGTGCGGCTCGAGCGCGAGAAACGACTGCCGTGGCGAGACGCCGTCACGATCTTGCGCGGCGTGCTCGCGGGGCTGTCACACGCGCACGAGCGTGGCGTCGTGCATCGCGACATCAAGCCCGACAACGTGTTCCTCGCGCGGAAGGACGGCGATGTCGTCGTCAAGATCCTCGATTTCGGCATCGCGAAGCTCTACGCGGGATCGCCCGATGATCCCGCGTCGACGCGCGCGGGGCTCACCGTCGGTACACCGGCGTATCTGTCGCCCGAGCAAGCCGTAGGCGGCGAGATCAAGCCGCAATCGGATCTCTACTCCGCGACGATCCTGTTGTTCGAGATGATCACGGGCCGTGCGCCGTTCGAGGACAAGGACCCGCTCGCGATGCTCGGCGCGCATGTCAGCCGCACGCCGCCGACGATCGCGGAGGTCGCGCCGGATCTGAGTGTTCCGCAAGCGCTCGAGACCGTGATCCAGAAGGGCCTCGTCAAAGCACAAGACGATCGGATCGGGTCGGCGAACGAGTACATCGGTCTGCTCGACTCCGTGACGTCGTCGCTCGCACCGGCAGCCGCGAGCGAGGGCATCGCCGCGATCGGCTACGCGCAGACGCACAACACGCTGACGCCCGCGCCGCTCGCGACGCCACCGCCGGGCACGATTCCACCAGCGGGCTACACACCGGTGCCCGGTGCGCCGTTCACGCCGCAGCCGTTCGGTGCTGCACCGACGATGGCGTTGCCGGCGAGCTCGGTCTCGCTCGGCCATACACCGCCCGCAGCGACGAACTGGCTCAAGATCGGTGCGGTGTTCCTCGGCGCGATCGTGGTGCTCTCGATCTTGTTCGCGGTCGCGGGTCGCAAGCAAGAAGCGCCCACGCCGACACCCGCGCCGAAAGCGGAGCCCGCGCCGAAGGTCGATGCGAAGCCGAAATCGGACGCGAAGCCAGCGGGCACCGCGAAGACCGTGCCTCCCAAGAAGGAGAAGGCCGAGCCTGCACCGGCAATGCCGGCAATGCCGGCGATGCCGCCGCCGCCCGTCGACACCGAGACAAAGCTCAAGGCAGCGCTGCACGATCTCGAATCGGCGAAGACCTGCGCGGAGCGCAAAGCAGCGATCCCGAAGCTCGTCGAGCTCGGCGACAAGAGCGCGATTCCCGCGCTCAAGAAGGCGCGCTATCGCGGTCGTGGCGGGTTGCTCGGCATCGGCGAGCGCAACGCGAACGCGTGTCTGCGTGCGACGGCGGAAGCTGCGATCAAGTCGCTCGGCGGCACGCTCAAGTAGCGCGCTACGACGACGGCTTCGACTTCCAGTCCTTCTGCGTGAACGTCTCGAAGTCGAGCACGAGGCACACCGCTTTGTCGTCGGCATCGACGCCCCAGTAGGCCGCGAACGAGCCATCGCCGCTCGGAAGCGCGAGCGCGCGACGACCATCGGTCAGTGGGATCTCGACGGGCGCGATGCTCGGCGGTAGCGGCGCAGGGCCCGGTGTTCCCGGCGGCGGCGGAGGCGCAGCGACGGGCGCGCTGACGGCGATCGCGCCGGGTGAACCGGTGCCCGCGTCGAGCAGCACGACGTAATCGCCGGTGACATCGGCGCGCGGCAGCTCGTCGGTGGACTTCGGCTTCTTCTGCTTCGCGAAGTGCGCGACGGTCCACTTCGCGATCGGCGGCCGGCCGACGTGGATGACGATCGCAGCGAGCCGCTCTTTGTTAGCGCTTGCCGAACGCGCTGCACCGTCGGACGTCTTCGCGATCGAGAGCATCACTCGAAACTGCCCGGCGCCGACGGGCCGGTCGTACGCGCGAAATGATTTCGGGACGAGCGGATCCATCACGGCGAGCGCACCGGAGGCCGCGGGCAGCTGCAGCGAGAGCATGCGCACGTCGATGCGATGCGGCCCGAACTGTTCGCCGTAGCGGAGCAAGCGACCGATGTCGCGCGGCGCGATCATCTCGTCGCGATGCGCGGGCGGTGGCGGCGGAGGTGGAGGCAGTGGAATCGACGGCGCCGTGGCTTTCTTCGGCTTCACCGCGACTGCAGGGAGCTTCGGCTTCGGCGGCTCGGCCTTCTTCGCCTTGGTTGCCGCCTGGGTCGCCTTCGTGGCCTTCGCAGCTGGTTTCGGAGCCGCCTTTGGGGGCCTCACTGCCTTCTTCGCTGCACCCTTGCTCTTCGCCACGTCGGGCACGGTAACATTTGCTCATGCGCCGCGTGTGCAACCAGTGCAAGGCCATCAATCGGATCCCGGTGAAGAACCTCGCGGACACGGGGAAGTGCGGCAAGTGTGGCGCCGTGCTGCCGGCGCATGCGTCACCGATCGAGGTGACATCGTCCTCGCAGTTCGACGACATCGTCGCGGGCGCGCGCGTGCCGGTGCTCGTCGACTTCTGGGCTGCCTGGTGCGGACCGTGTCGCCAGGTCGCGCCCGAGGTGAAGAAGGCGGCGACGAACCTCGCGGGAAAAGCGATCGTGCTCAAGGTCGACACCGATGCGCTGCAGGATCTGTCCGATCGCTACTCGATCCAGAGCATCCCGAACTTCGCGGTGTTCACGGGCGGACGGATCGTTCGCCAGCGAGCCGGCGCCGTCGATCACCGCACTCTGGAACGGTGGGCTGTCGCACCGCAGTAGGTGAAGGAGAAAAAAGGTGCGATGCGGGGCTTAAAAACCACGGGAGCGCGGTCGACCTAGTCTTCGAGCGACGAGGGCCCCGGGGTAGATTTCTACCCCGGTGAGTATGTTGCGACCCAGGCGTGAGCGGTTTAACCTCTGGAAATTGTTCGAGGTTCACGGCGCCGGGAGTGCGAAAATCGTGGCGTAGCGGTTGCGATGAGGTTGGTCCGTGCAGGCCAACAACTTCCGCAATCAGCTTATCGCCGACCATTCGGACATCGCGCGTCGTATCGCCCTGAAGGTCGCGCGTCGTTGCCCCGACTGGGTTCAACGCGAGGATCTGATCGCGGCCGGTATGCTGGGCCTCACGGAAGCCGCGCTTCGCTACGACGAGTCGCGCACCGAGCCATTCCTCTCGTTCGCCGAGCAGCGCATCCGTGGCGCGGTCCTCGACGAGCTCCGCCGCGGTGACCTCCTCCCGCGCCGCGTCCGTCAGCTCGCTCGCAAGGTCAACACCGCCATCCGCGCGGTCGAAGCGACCGGCGAGTCCGCCACCGACCAGACCGTCGCCGACAAGATGGGCGTCACGGTCGAGCAGTATCGCACCGGCCTCGCGCACCTCGTTCACGTGGAGGTCGAGTCGCTCGACGACAAGTTCGCCGCGCAGCAAGCGTCGCGCGATGTCGCGCCTGACGAAGCCGCCGGTCATCGCCAGCTCCTCCGCCGCGTTCGTGAAGCACTCGACAAGCTCGAGCAGCGCGACGTGACGATCCTCGGCCTTCACTACATCGAGGACATGACGTACCAGGAGATCGCGAAGTCTCTCGGCATCACGCCCTCGCGTGTATGCCAGCTCCTGTGGCGCGCGGTCGAGCGGTTGCGCGGCCACCTCGGCGTGTCGGAGCTCGAGGTGAAGGCGGCTGCGTGATGAAGATCCTCCTCGCCGACGACGACGCCGCGATCCGGCGCGCCCTCAGCATGTCTCTGACCCGTGCGGGGTATGAAGTGACGGCCGTCGACGACGGGGACGTCGCGATCCAGCTCGCCGCCGAACACACGTACGACATCGTGATCGCCGACTACAACATGCAGCGCGTCGGTGGAATCGCCGTGGTTCGTCACTTCAAGCAGCTGCGTGGAGCGAGCTGCTGCTGCGTCATCCTGAGCGGTGACGACGACGACATCATGAACGCCGCCTGTTACATGGCCGGTGCCGACGACGTACTGATGAAGCCGCTGACGCCCTCGGAGCTTCGCGAGAGGGTTTCCTCTGCTGCCCGCGCGTTGCACAAGGCGGCGTAGCATGCGAACTTGATCCTCGTCTGATGAGCGAGGAACCGGCTCGCGTGAAGGTGATGGTCGTCGAGGACGATCCGGAGGTATCGAAAGCGATCCACCGGAAGCTCGGAGGCGATGGTCACGACGTGGAGCTGACCGAGGATCCCAGGCCGGTCCTCGAACGACTCGCGCACGGCGAGGACGAGATGTGGGACGTGGTGCTGCTCGATGTCGGACTGCCCGGCATGTCGGGCATCGACGTGCTGCACAAGTTTCGCGAGGCGGGCTCGCTGTCGTCGATCATCATGCTGACCGGCGACAACACCGCGACGACGGCCACCACGTGCATGCGTGCGGGCGCGTTCTATTACCTGACCAAACCGTTCCGCCCCTTCGAGCTCAGCTCGATGGTCGAATCGGCCGCGCGCTACACGCGCATGCGCCGCGAGCTCACGCGCACGAAGCGCGAGGCCGAGAGCGGGCCACGCTCGCTGCTCGTCGGGCACTCGGCCGCGATGCGCAAGCTACGCGCGTCCCTCGATCGGCTCGCCGGTCAGGACGTGTCGATCCTGATCCAGGGCGAGAGCGGCACCGGCAAGGAGCTCATCGCGCGATCGCTTCACGAGCACGGCATGCGCCGCAGCAAGCGGTTCGTGCCGCTCAACTGCGGTGCGATTCCCGAGACGCTGATCGATAGCGAGCTGTTCGGTCACATCAAGGGCGCGTTCACGGGGGCCACCACGGATCGCTCCGGTGTGTTCGTCGAAGCCGATGGCGGCACGCTGTTCCTCGACGAGATCGGCGACATGCCGATCGCGGTGCAAGCGCGCCTCTTGCGCGTGTTGCAAGAAGGCGAAGTTCGTCCGCTCGGCGGATCCAACGAGCGCAAGGTCGACGTTCGGGTGATCGCCGCCTCGCACGTGGACCTCGCGCTCGCCGTCGAGCAGTCGCGCTTCCGTCAGGACTTGTTCTACCGGCTCAACGTCGTCGTGCTGTCGGCGCCGCCGCTCCGCGATCGTCTCGACGATCTGCCACTGCTCGCCGCGCACTTCCTGAAGAAGCACGGTGGCAATCATCCGCCGACGCTGTCCGCCGAAGCGCTCGAGGTGATGGCCGCGTACGCCTGGCCCGGCAACGTGCGCGAGCTCGAGAACTCGATCATGCACGCGCTCGCGTTGCATCACGGCGGCGACATGATCATTCCCGAGTCGTTGCCGATGGTGATCGCGAAGGGCACCGCGAACGCCACGGCGCAGGCTGCCGCGTCGGCGAACGGCGCGATCGAGCTCGCGAACGGCGAGCTGCCTCCGCTCACGGATGCGAAGCGCAAGGCGAGCTCGGACTTCGAGAAGCGCTACTTGGTGCTAGCGATGGAGAAGGCGAAGGGCTCGGTGTCCGAAGCCGCGCGCCTCGCGGGCCTCGATCGCACGAACTTCAGGCGCCTGCTGCAGCGGCACGGTATCGACGCCGCCGAGTACAAATCGTAGCGCCGAGAACGACCAGCATCGGGATCAGCGAGCCGCGCGCGCTCGTGTTGCAGCAGCCGTCGTCGGCCGGCGTGACGGTCGCGTAGATGTGGCTCGTGATCACGATGCGGCGATTCGCTTCGACGACGTGCAAGCGATAGCGATGCTCGCCCGCAGTCGTATCCGTGTACGAGCCCGTCCAGTCCGCGCCCGCGATGTCGAGCTGCACGAGCTTCTCTCCGTCGCGCCAGATCTCGGCGAACATGCCGTCCCCGCCTTGGACGCGGATCGAGAAGTCCGCCGCTGCCACGGCCACCTCGTCGCCGATCTCGGCATCTCCGAGGCGAAACTCGACGACCGGATCATCGGGACCGCGCAGGTTCACCATCGTGCGCCCGTGGCGGATCGCGTCCTTGATCGATGCCTCCGACAGATCGTCCGCGAGGACCAGTGTCGTCGGTGCGCCGATCGGTGTGTCCTGTAGTCCGGTGCCCATGCCCGCGCGATGATCGTCGCTGCCGCCGATCGCGGCGATGCGATGCCCGGCGTCCAGCTGCTCGTCCCACATCTCGAGCGCGAGCGGCGTGAAGATCACCTCGGTCACGTCCCACTTGCCGGTGATCACCTCGATGCCGCTGACCTTCGACCAATCGGTGTCGGTGTGCTTCCACGCGCATCCGATGCAGTTCGTGCCGAGCTCGAGCGCCGGATGATTGACGATGAACACCGCATCCTGCGCCGCGACATCGTCGAGGACATCGACGATCGTGCGCCCGCCGAGGCCGATGCGATGATCGATGTAGCTCGTCGTACCGACGGAGTTGCCGTGACCCGCGTACGTCGTGATCTCCGCGCCGCGCAGAAATAACAAGTCACGTTCGCTCTGCTGGAACGCGGCGATCAGCGGCAACTGCGAGCTCGTGTTGTGATCGCTCAGGTTCACGAAGTCCAAGCGCTGCGTCTTCGCGAGCGTCGCGATCTGCGCGAACGTCGCGCTCGCATCACCGCTCTGTTCGGAGTGCACGTGAAAGTCACCGCGGTACCAGCGACGTCCGGTCTTCAGCGGCGCGGGATCGAACGTGCCCATCGGCTGCGGCACGAGCGTCGCGTCATCGCGGCACGTGACGTCGATCGAGTAGTGCCCCATGTCGTCGAGCTTTGCTTTGCCGATCACCACGCGCCACGTGCCCGGGGTGATCGGCCCCGCGAGGTAGCTGCGCGATGACTGCGCGACGCCGATGATCGCGTTATCGACGAGCCCACCGCCCCAGCCGCGAAATCCTTCGGGCGACCACACGCCCCAGTCGAGGATGTCGTAGTCCGATCCATCCGCGTGCGCGACCTCGATCTCGACGGTGCCGGCCGGCACCTCGAACGCGACCTCCGCGTAGTCGCCGCCCGCGACCGGAACATCTGCCTCGTAGTGCATCTGCGACAGCACCGCGAGCACTGGTAGCAACATGGATGCATCGTATCACCGACGCGGATATTCACTTCACGGCGCGAGAATCACGCGTAGACCCGCGCTTCGCGGAGTGCGTTCGAGGGCTCATGCACATCGCCTCGCTTCTCGCCGCACTCACTCTCGTTGCTTGTGGCTCGTCGAGCTCGAGCTCGTCCGGCTCGGGCTCGAGCACGCCGGCGCCGGCGGCCCCGACGTCCGACGCAGCAACGCCCGACGACGCCGCGCCCGTCGCTGCGACGCCCGACGCCGCCGCAGCACCGAGCGCACCCACGCCGGATCCGATCACGAAGCCGCTGACCGAAGCCGAGGCACGACGCGAAGCAGCGCGTCATGCAAAAGCGGCGTTCGAGAAGCACACCGATCTCGTGCATCCGGACGGAACGCGCGTGCTGCCGACGTTCGATCCAAAGGACTTCCAAGGTGGACTCGTCCGCGGTCGCTGGACGTTCGAGATCAGCCGCCCCGCTGGCGCGAGCACACGGGTGTCGTTCGGCGCGTTCGGCGAGAACGTGAAGGCCGAAGCGATGTACGCCGACGAGTAGAAACAACCGGGGTCCGACCCCGGTTTCGTCCGCTAGTCGCTACCATCGACCGCATGTACGGTCTCATCGGTCAGATGCTCGCGCACCCCGGCAAACGCGACGAGCTCGTCGCCATCCTCTCCGAAAGCTCGGGCGAGATGCCGGGGTGTCACTCCTACGTGATCGCGCAGGACGCTACGAATCCCGACGCGCTGTGGATCACCGAGGTGTGGCACAGCAAGGACATGCACGCTGACTCGCTGAAGTTGCCGGACGTGCAAGCGGCGATCGCGAAGGCGCGGCCGCTGATCGCGGGCTTCGGTCATCGCTTCGAGACCACGCCGGTCGCGGGCATCCGCTGATCGAAGTCGCGACGTGTCCGCCCGCTGGACACAAACAACTGGGGTCCGACCCCGGTTTCGTCACGCCGGGAAGCGCGAGAGGATCGCTCGTGTCGCGCGATCGATGATCACCAGCTCGTTGTCGACGACGAGCGCGAGTCGAGCGCCTGCGGGATCGAACGCCGCCGCGGTGGCCATCGGCACGATCACGATCGCTTCGTTGCCGATGTGATCGCAGAGCACGCCGTAGTGATCGAACGTGAACCAGCGACCGTCCGCGAACGCGATCGCGGACGCGCCGCCGCCGCCTTGATCGTCCCACTCGTGCTCGACGATCGCGCCCGTGGTGAGATCGAGCGACTCGGTGATCTCGTCGGGATATGTCGTCGCGGGGCGCACGACGGTGAGGCCGGTCGCGAGCGCGATGATCTGCGTCGACTCGCCGGAGATCTGCGCGAAGCGCAGGTCGTTCGTGTACGCGGATGCGACCGGGCGATCGCCGCCCACCTCGTCGAGCCGGCGGCCGCCGAGCAGGAGGTCCTCGGGCTCGTCGTTCTCGACGAACGTGCGCGGCATGGTGGCGGGCGCGCGCTCGAGGTACGTGCCGGTGTCGACATCGAGCACGCTGATCGGGCTGAAGATGTGGTCCATGCCGCGCTCGGTGAGCTCGGCGGGCCACAGGCCTTCCTCTTCGGGAAACAGCGGGTGGTGATCGCGGCGCAGGTCGTGGAACACCGCGAGGCGGTTGTCGAGGACGCCGCGGAGCTCGCACCCATTCGGTGGCGCGGTGCGGATCTCGCGCCCCGTCACGTCGACGATGCGAACGCCGGTACCGCGCTGGATCACGATGTGCTCGGGCCCGGCGAACGCGATCGCGACGATGTCGTCGGTCAAGCCGCGCAGCATCGGCGGCAACAAATATCCTTCCGCGCGACGCGTGCGGGTGTAGACCTCGTCGAGCGCGCGTTGCAGGTTGCCGGCTGCGTTGGCGAGGACGATCGGCGGCGTGTCGAGCTCTTGGAGCCGAGTGTCCATAGATGCGAGGCGGATCACCTCGAGCCACGCTTCGTTGACCGGGCCGATCCACGCATCGATCGCTTCGGGCTCGGTGCTCTTGCGTGATGGCCGCGCGGCGAGGGGAGGTACCGGGATCTTCGTGATCGTCAGGAGCGGAAGCAGCGGGTGATCGGGTTGGCGGCGCCGTACGGCTTCGGCGATGCCGCGCGGTCCGACGAGGTCATCGTCCTCGCTCGCGAACACGTCTTCGACGACGGTGTCACCGCGAAGCAGG
>Ga0154020_10003276_pt1 | contig 19545 bp, 13 predicted proteins | sample Klosneuvirus_201_FD_109709 | JGI IMG/M metagenome (GOLD analysis project Ga0154020, IMG submission 109709) | Active sludge microbial communities from wastewater, Klosterneuburg, Austria - Klosneuvirus_20160825_MG | ecosystem: Engineered > WWTP > Aerobic digester > Activated sludge | place... | reverse complement strand
TCCAAGCGTAAATCTCTTTTGAACATTATCAAAGCATGGAGAAATTCTATATATGGTATCATCATTCTTAAGAATTGAATATTTTAGATAATTTGTAAATGTATCTTTTGTTGAATAATTATCTTTCATTGTATGATAAATCTTTAATTTAGGAGCAAAATGACCAGAAGTTATTTGTGATGTAGAAACGAATGTGAAAATAGATTTATCATTTCCTGGTATTTTCAAAGATACAACATCTTCTGAATATGTATGAACATCTTGGAATTCTATAAAACTGAATGAAGAACCAGATCTAGCAAGCGACCATGTTGTTCCACTATCAAAGCTCTCATAGAAAACACGACACACAAATCTATGAGACTGGCTGGTATTAAGATAATCGCAATTCATCGCCAGAACGTGTTTATCTGGAAACACAAGTATATCTGCCTTGGGCGTGGCAAAGTTAAAAGTCAGAGTCCGTGACGCACCGTCAGGCTGATACATTTGATTAACAATTGTAAGCGGAACAGTAGCATTGACTGCAACTCTAGATCCAAGTGTTTTTGTTAAGAAATTAAATACTCTAGTGTGGACTTTAAAATTTGTCCCATCAGATATAGTTTCAAGAACATAATAACTTGTTGAGTCTCTATCAAATACTTTGTACTCATCACGGATCGGTGTTTCTCCAGCAGTTGCAGTGATAAGCATATGTTCAATGACTGAAAATTTAGCTTCTCTTCCATACCAATATGTAGAATCATTGAATAAATATTGCGGTAAATCATTCTGTCCAATGGATGCCTTACTATTAAAGAATGCGCTTGCGCCACCGAATGTATTCAGTAGGTTTGTTGAATCAGTTCCAAACGCATATCTTTCCTGTAATGTTCCATGCTTGCAGATTTGTAGAGCATATGTTTTATCTAATCTTACTGTTGAATTATTTAAAGAAAGACTTGGGTAAATATTTCCATAATTTGTGGATTCTTTATAAACATCACCTATATATAAATCAGTATTTAGATCTTCTGTTTTGGCTCTATTGAATAAATTATCAAACATAAACTGAGTTGTTCTTCCGCTCAGCATGTCTGTTTTTTCAAATGAAGCAATGCCGAAAGTATTAGTAATTTTATTCACAGTACCAACAATATCTTGAACAGTAAGCATAACACTTGTATCTGAGGCCTGACCTCTTGGTTTCGAAAATCCTTCAACAGTATCGCCAGTTATTTTATGTATTCTTAAGTCTGTAGGATTTAAATCTCTATTAAAAGTTACAGCAGGTAATGAATCAAATCTATTAATCTGGACCATTGGCTCAAATATAGTATCAACTGTTGCTACTCTTATGTGTATGTCAGGACTCATATTTTGTCCATTAGAATTAAAAATGAATTTATTTAATGAGCCACCACCAAGGGCATGCGGGAATGAATTGATAAAAATATCTACTTTATTTTTGAATAATTTACAAAATGTATTCGTATAATCTACATCCCTAGAGTCTACTCCATAATTCCATTCGCAGATCAATCTATTGCCTGCCCTAGCAAATCTAATCTGACGTATAGGAGTACCACAAATAAGTTCCTTAAATAAAGTCGTATCTCCAAATTCACCGATCGTTGATTCTGTTTTTGAATACAACTCTATTAATGGATTATTTGCTTTATTATAGAAAATTCTAAATCTTCTCTTAGAATCTAAAGGAGAATCTAATTGTGCATAAAAACTTCCCAACACTGTACTATCTGGTCTACTGTTTAATCCAAAATTAATTGATGCAGAAGAATCAGTATACAAATTAAGAATATCCATCTTTCCAAATCTAAACTGGAAATTAAAATCGCTCGTGCTGTCTCCACCATAACTACCGAATCTAAGATATCCATTCACAGGATACGCGGTGATTGTGGCTTTCAGTATTCCGAATCTATTAGAAAATGTTAAATCCCTATCTATATTTGCGTCACTTACTGTCGGATCCAACCATGATGTTGGTTGTGTCGCAAAGTTAGTTGTTAGAGAAGATATATTAAATACTGTCGAATCTGTTGATAAAATTTTGACGAATCGCTCTTTGTTTGAACTTAATAGAATCGGATTCAATCTGTCATAGTTTAGGATGGGCATTATTTTTTACCTTTTTCAAAGTTCTCACGTAGAATCCGAGCCAACTCGCCTTGATCATTACTAAATTGTTCAACAATAGTATCTTGGACTTTTTGTGCAGCATCCTCAGAAGAGAAGTTACAATTATTGAAATTCACAATAACTTCAACTTTTTGCGAACCACCACTACCTAATCCTCCGCTGCTGCTACCACCGCTTACATCATATCCTGTAAGTCCTGATGTATTGATGGCAGAAACAAAAGCACTCTCTAGTGCGACTGTATTGTTGGCACCAGCACCAGTAGATGGACCAGAACGCTCATCATAAAAATTATCAAGATAAAATTCTCTAGTGTTTTGGTTCAATGAATTTAAATCTGAACCTGACCCTGGCGAAGGAGAAGGAGGAGTAACTCTACCTCTTTCTACTCCATTATAGACATCAAGGAAATCATTAACCATACTGTCCTTGCTTAGTCTAGAATTATTCTTAATATTATCAACATTTCTTGGATTGTTCATAAAATCTAGAACACTGATACCAAGTTTATCAGCAGCTTCTTTGCTGATAATATATTCACCTGCTGTTACATTCGCCGTGACTGCATCTCTTCCAGATGGCCCCTTAACCAAACCACCCTTAGCGAAACCAGGAATATTAAGATTACCTATAGTCTCTCTAGCTCCAGGAATCAAATCTATAATTCCATTAATAAAATCTGCAAGTTTTTGAATCATTGTATCTTTTGCAGTTGAAAATCTTTCAACCAATGTTTCAAAACCTGTTACAAACCGGTCAATAGATTCTCTAAACAAATCAAATCCTGCACTAATGGTTTCTTGATTATCCTGGAAGAATTTGATCGCCTGAGAAACTGCGTACATGATAATAATAAAATTTCCAAATGAAGTAGTTAGACCAAGAAGAATAAGAACCAATGGCTCTATTTTAACTCTTATTTCTTCAAAATAAGGAGCCAAGAATGCAACAACAGCAGCTAATTTTTCTGCAACAAAATTCACAGCTTCAATTGCGAACTTAACAGTGTACAGAATTAATATCAAAGTTCCTAGAGTCGCTATCAACGGAATCAGACCAACGATTACCAAGGCAGTAAGCAAAGGCACCAGGACCGGCATTAACTCCTTCACAAGCGGAGTCAGAGGCTCTAGAACCTGAAGCAATACTGTACTAAGTGAAAACAATAATTCACCTAGCTCTGCCAAAGTTCCATCAGCAATTAGATCTGCTACAACTTCTTCAAATATTTGTGCGAATGCTGCATAAAGTTCATTGATTAAAGAAATAGCTGTAGAAAGAACTGGAGTTAACAAATCGATGAATATCTTACCAAACTGAGAAAATAAGCTGAATACGGTTTTAATTGCTTTCTGTAATCCGCCATCCTTAAAAACTGAGAACAATGATCTAAATATATCTCCGAAAGTATCAAAAATACTAGAGAAGCTTTTCCCTAATTCTTGGAATAATCCAATAAACTCATCTCCAAATCCCTTAGCAAATAGAGAGCCAATAAATCCAGTAGCTTGTTCAACTATCTGTGGAAGTATTTCAAGGAAAGCTTCAAACAGTGTTCCTGCGACATCAGGAAGATTCGTTATAATTGTTTCAACAACAGCACCAATTAAATCATTAATTTCTGTTAAAAATCCAGCACCACCAAGTAAGGTTGAAAATACACCTTTTAGAAGTTCAGGAATTTTCTTAATGAATTTAGGTGCTTGTTCAATAATATCCCTAATAAATCCATCAATAATTTTCAAGAATGGATTATCTTCGCCTGTTGTAAGACTAGAAATAGATCCTATTGCTGAATCTATAATTCCTGGAATACTTGATGCAAGTGATGTAATCAATTGTGGAGCAGCCTGAACAAGCCCGGAAACAAATTGAGGACCGGCAGCAGCAAGAGTTCCACTCAATTTTTCTGAAACCAAAGCAAATGTATCTGCTAGCGCATTAAAATTACTTGGATCAAAAACACTCTTCATGCCAAGTATAAACACATCAATTAAATTCGGAAGATTATCTTTAAAGAAATCAAAAAATTCTGCACCTGCTGCTTGAACTAAATTAACGAATGCACTTATTAATCCACCGCCTGATAAAAACACAGAAAGCATTAAAGCAGGCAGTGCATCAAAAACAGAAGAAATAAGAGGAACGACAGCGCGCAATGCTTCGGGAATTATTTGAACAAATCCTGTTGCTATTTGAGGAAATACAGCAGAAATAGCTGCGCCGAAACTTTCTCCTACTTTTTTAAGAACATCTCCACCAACCAGTACCTCAACAATTCTTCCAATTCTTCCTGACATATTACCTATTTGTTTATCAAGTTCTTCAGGAATCTTACTCAACGAATCAAGGAATGATTCAAATTCTGTCTGTGGAGCAGTAAGAATTTTCGTAATAACTGGAAGCAAACCGGCAAATCCTTGAATAACAGCACTAAAGAATTGCGCTGCTGCTCCTAATGCAAATCCACCTATGGCTCCAGCAGCACCTGCGAGACCTCCTATGGTTTCACCAAGTCCAGCCCCTAAACCACCGATTGCTTTACTTAGATTATCAATAACAGGATTCAAGAAAGCAGGAATACCAGTTAGAACATCTGCTACAGTTTCTGCTAAATTAGCAATAACTTCTCCGGTAATTCCCGCCACTGCTGTTAAGTTTCTAGACAATTGTTCTTGAATTGCTAGATTCTTTTCTTTTTCTGCATCAATCTCATCATCTTTATTTTGCTTCTGTAAATCTTCTAACTTATCAAAGAAATCAAAGTAGCTTATTTCATTTCTCTTTAATTGTTCTATTAAGTCAGCTCTTTGATTATTATAGGTCTTCGCAATATTCCTGCGTGTTTCTGCATAATTTTCTAATATTTCTGCATTAGCACCAACAACATCTTCTAGGAAAAATGTTAATAAGCCAGGAATAGATTCTTTAAATAATTTTTCAAAAGACTTACCTATATTTTCTATCTTATTTAAGAATCTTTCAGCAGCCTGACCTGATGCTTGCAGGAAGAAATTCTTAGTTGATACTCCTGCTTCCTTCACGCTCTTAATATATTCAGATATTATTTTTTGACCGGTTTCTAATGTGGCAACAAAATTATTTCCACCAACACTACCTGGAGTCGCTGTTTTTGCTTTTGCTTCACCTCCTGCTATTATTCCTTCAGATTTTCCTGCTTCAGTATTCTTAAATGGAATTTTTGTTTTTTCAGCATCAGCTATTATTTTTTGGAAATTTTCTGTATTTGAAATAGTTGCTTTCGTATTCAATTCCAAAGAAAGATTATTTGCCTCAAGTGTTGCCGTTAATTGATTTATTGCTTCTTCTGTTTTAGGTATTTTTGCTAATGAAGATTCTTTCCTTGTCTTATCAAGTAAGGCAGGCGTGAATTGATCATCTACTGGACCACCACGTTGATACCCAACAATACCACCACTCTTAAATCCTTGAGACTTTCTTAAATCTTCAAAAAACTGAATACCGTATTTATCAACAATCTTTTTAGGAATAACAAATTCTCCAGGCTCAAGCATGGCTGGAACAATATCGCCACTACCTGATCCAGGTACAAATCCGCCAGTAGCAAATCCACCTTTAGAATAGTTCTCATCCACAGCACTTGCTATAACTTTTAAAAGATTTCTAGATTCAAAACTCATATCATATAATCTTCTTAATTCAATTTTTAAAGTATCAAGTATTGGTCTTTGAACTTGTTCTATTCCATTGTTTACAAGATTGTATAAGAATTCTAAATTTTTAACTGTATCGGCCCCTGTACCAGTAACTTCAGTAGAAATATTTTCAAGTAATTTATTTGATGCTGCTGTTGCTCCAATTAAAATAGATAACTGACCAACCATTACCTTGTCTTCTGTGCTTGTCGCAAATCCTGCTGTGAATCCACCAGCAGTAACAGACCCACCTTCAGCATATTTCCTTATAGCTCCACCGAGCGCGAAACGCTGCGCCGGTTGTCCTCCCTCGATCATCTTATTGAAATAATCAACCCCAAGTTTCTGAACGATTGCTTTTGGAATAACAAATTCTCCAGGCTCTAATAATGCAGGTACAATGTCTCCGGATCCTGAACCTGGAATAAAACCGCCAGACGCTCTACGCTCTACTTCTAGTGGTGCTCTTTGTTGATCAAATAAATTTTGAATTCTTTCATTTGTTGATCTAGAACCGGCAGCATTTAATCTATCAATTGCAGCAGCGGCTTGATTAATAACTGCTTCCAATGCTTTAAATTCATCAGCAGCTAAAGCAGTACCATCAATTAATCCCTGAAGAGGATTAGCTTTTTTCTGTGTATTGATTTCTTCAAGTCTCGCAGCCAATGCTTGAATTATTGCAAGATTACCTTTACTTCTTTCTGAATCAATACCTCCTGTTTGTTCATTAATAATTTGAAAACTTGAAACCAATTGATCTATGACGCTTGTGGCACGATCAAAACCTTCTTGACCACCCCTATCTAATGCTCTAGCAAATTCTTTTTCTAGAATTGCAAATTTTGTTTGATTCAAATCATTCTGTTGTTTTCTTAATTCTTTTATCTCTTCATTTGCGCCTTCAAATACACCAGCAAGATCTCTTATTGATTTAGGATACTCTTTCAATTCAACATTACCGCGACGCAATTCTTCTATAAATCTATCAACCTTAGCATTGACATCTCCAGCATAAAAAGCAATCTCTTCATAACCGCCACCAATAGATCTAACAAACGCCTGGGTTGTTGAGAAATCATTGCTTTGAAAGAAATTCTCTAACAACTTTCTTAATGGAGCTTCCGCCCTAGATGACAATTCGTTTGTCAAATCTTGTTGTGCTTTATTAATCTTTAATCTAATATCTAATACTTTTTCTGCATTTGATACTTCTTTTTTCTGTAATTCTGTAATTTCCTTATATGCGTTTTGAATATTAAGGAATTCTTTAACCTGACTTATTCTTTTATTCAAAATATCTTTTTCTGCATCTCCGCCAAGTTTTGTTGCATTCTCAATATCTCTCTGCAGAAATAGAATATTTTTGTAACTGTTCTTTACTTTAGATAATACTTTTTGTGTTTCTGAATGCTCTGAATTTACTTCAAGTAATTCGTTCTGTAACTCAAAAGCAGCACCCTGAATCTGTTGATAAGCGATTAGTTCATTTCTACTAATTTCATTTAATTCTTTTCTTATCTTAAGCTCTTCAGCTAAAAGAATATCTCTATTTATATCATCTGCTCTTCTTTGTTCTATAATATTTAATTCTTCAAGCAATAATAATCTTCTTTGATTTTCTTGATCAATAGTAGATGCACCAATTCTTTGCTGTACTCTTAATTCTAAAGTCGCCTTGGTTAAATTATTCTTTATATCAAATAAATCTTTCTTTAACTTTTCTGTTGAATCTCTTACCTTCTTACGAGCAACAATTTCTGTTTGAAGATTTTCAAATATTCTTTTCTGTAACTCTGGAGTCAAACCAAGGTCTTTAATTAATTGTTCAACACTTTTATTCTCTTCTTGAACAAGCCTTAATTGCTCTTTAGAAATTCTAACTTCAAATTTATCCTGCTTGATAATATCTCTTCTTATTGTTGAAGCTTCAGTTAGTGCAGCATTATACAGCTTCACTCTTTCTGTATTGATTAAATCTTGTTCACCTTGTAGAACTGCTGCTTTTAACTGAACATCTCTTTGGCGCGAAGGTATGGCTTCTAATGCAGCGATAACAGTAAGAGCCTTGGTGCGTCCTGCTTCAGTTAATGCAATTGCTTTTGCATATTGTTCTTCAATAACAATTTTAGATTTTCCAGCTTTAATATTTTCTTGTTTTACCTTTTCTATACCTTTGATTTGATTATTGGCAACTTGTTCAACATATGCAGAAATTGCATCTATCTGTTGTTTGTTTGAATCAGAATCAATTGCCTCATTCAATGCAGATTTAAGACCATCTAGCTTAAATGATCTAAGCCCTGCTTCATTAAATCTTTCTGCAAATTCCTGAGCAAGTCCTTTAAAATTTAGTTCATTAATAAATTTCTGACCAATTTGTTGTTTCTTTACAATTTCAGGAAGATCTTTAATTTTCTGAGTTAATTCTTCTATTTCTTCAATAGGAACAAATGTTTCATTCTTAAATAACAAAGCATTCCTGAAGCCTTCAAGACCTCTGGTTGCGTTTGTTAAGTTATTCTTTAATTGATCAATATCAAATGATAATTTTTTAACATTAAATCCTGAAATTTTATCTTCTAGATCTTCAACTATATCTTTTATTTTATTTGCTTCTGTGCCTAATCCTGTAAACTCAGAAGGATCAATTAATCTCTTAAGTCTAGTAGCAATACCTCTCGCTTGTTCTGATGCGATCTTATCTGTAGTCGTTACAGAATAAGCAACTATATCATTGATTAATTTAACAACTTCATCAAAAGACTTTTTTCTTTGTTCTGTGACTGCATTTAATTCTTCTTTAAGAGAATCTGCAGAAACATTTGAGATATCTGGAAATTTTATCTGTAATTCAAGTTTTTGTTGTATATTATTAATTTCAGAATTTAATTTTCTATAAGTTCCTATTAATTCTTCTGCTTCTAGTGCTTGAGCTTTAAATTTTTCTGTTTGTTGACCTATAAGCTGCTTTCTTTGTATTTCATTTAATCTTTCTTGAGCATCAGACAATTCTTTAATTTTTTCTGCTGCAACGGAAGCATTTTCTCCAAACCTAAAAATAATTTCTGCAACTTCAGGACCTAATTGAGAAAAAGCATTTAACTTATTCTTGTATTCTTCTAAAGTAATATTTCCATTTTCATACTCTTTGCTTAATTTTACAATATCAACAGATAAGGTCTTATATGATTCGCTTAACTTTTGTGATTGACGAATAACTTCACTTTGCTTTTCTATTTGCTTTTCAATTTCTCTTATCGTTATCTTATTATTTCCTGCAAAAAGACCAAAAGCCAAAGAAGCAGCAGTGATGGCTGCTCCAACTAAACCTATAATCGGTAGTGCCTTTCCGAGTACTCCTGAAACAGCGGTAAAGGCTGTAGACGCAAGTTGAGCACCCTTGGCTAGGCTACCAGTGCCAGTAGCAACAGAAAGGATTGAAGCGCCAATCTGGCGACCACCAATAAATTCTAATGCTCCACCTAAAGATTTAATAGCTAATGTCGCAGTTAGTGCTCTTGCTCCAAAAATTGCTAAATCATTATTCGCAAGAAGTGAAATTTTCTCTGCAACACTATTAATGGTCTTAATTAAAGAAATAAATACTTCTATAAGTGGTTTTAAAATTTCTCTCGATAATCTTGAAACATTCTCAGTGAAAATTGCGAATTGTCTTTCTGGAGAATCAAGTTTAAGAGATGCTGCCAACCCTGCTGACCCGGCAGCATTCTGATTTAAGTCTTCAATTTTCTTATTTAATTTATCTGTGTTCTGAGCTAACAAAAGGAACACGTCGGCACCACGTAATCCGAATCTCTCGAATACGGTGCCTAATTGTTCAACAGTTAATTCCTGGCCTTTAATCTGTTCACCATATTGCTGAATAATAGTCAACAAATCAAGAGGCTTACTTAGATCAATTTCAATATCAAGTGCCTTCGCAATAAGCGGAGCATCCTTTGATAATTGCTGCAATACCGCTCTCACTGCGCGACCCGCGTTACCACCGCGCAAACCTTGATCTGCCAATTGACCTAAAATCGCAGTTAACTCTTCAAGAGACAAACCAGCTTCCTTAGAAGCAGGAAGAGAGAACTTTAATGCTTGTACCAATTGATCTAATTCGAGAGAAGACTCAAGAGTCGCTCTAGAAAATACATCGTTGATGCGAGTAAAGTTTGCAATTTGATTTCCTGTACCTGTAACAGAATCTCCAAGAATATTATAGGTTGATGCAACAAGTCGTGTTGTTTCAACCACGCTTGAATTAGTTCCTATAATGTTATTCATTGTTGAATCTAATGCAGCAATAGACTGCTCAGTCGAAAGACCGGCAGATCCTAATTCTTTCAGTACTGTTCCAATTTCTGCAACAGCAGAGCCGGTTCTTCTTGCAGCATCATCCATTGTATCAGCAAGTAATTCTGCTGTTTGTGCTGTAGATAAGAAATTAGAACGAGAAACAGTAAGAATGGTTTGTACTTGATTCAATGTTTGAAATGCAACCTGAAAACCAGAACGTATTGTTGTTCCAACAGCAGCTAAAATTCCAGCGCCGGTTAAGAATTCAACTTGTCTTTTAAGGACACCACCAAGTGTTTGAAATTGTTCATTATATGCATCTCTCAATTTACGTTCTTGATTCTGTAAAGCTACAGATGCTTTCTCTGCTTTACCTAAAGTATCAGAATACTTCTGAGTCTGAGCCCCTGCTGCATTTAAAGCTGGAAGCAAAGACTTAGCTAGATTCTGTGAAGCAGCATCTTGTTGTGAATTTAAGAGCTTATATTCTTCTTGTAATCTACCAAATACTCCGCCGAGATTATCATAGGCGCTCTTAAAATCTTTAATGTCTTTTGATGTTTGCTTGCTTGTACCTGCATCAACATTCTTATTTTTTAAATTGTTAAACTTCTCAATAGAAACACTTGTTCTATCAAGAGTAGAAGTGAGTTTATTGTATTGCTGAACCAGTGCTCCAATTTCACTTTCTTTGGATTTAAAGACAGGTGTTTTCACTCCAGCAGTTGCTGAAGCTACATTGGAAGATAGGCTCTGCAGTAATTGAAATACTTGATTAAGTCCTTTAATACTTGAAATAGATTGTTGAACTTTTGTAGACAATCTACCTATTGCGTTTTCAAAATCTCGCATAGGAGCAATATTCTTAACTGTAGTATCTGCTAATTTTTCAAATACTTTTGCTAGTTGATCAGCATCTACTTTTATTTGTCCAATGCTAAATTTAGAAAGAACTGTTGATAATTTATTAATCGTATCCTGTAATTGAATTGCTTTAGATGAATCAATACTGTTGATGGCCTTAAGAGAATTAGAAAATTTAGCAATATTGTTCGAAACAGCAGGCAGGGATTTATTCAGAGAAACAATAGCGTTCTTCAATTCAACGACATCCTTAATGCCGTCTACCCTGACTGTAAACTTAATATTCATATACTTATCTAGGCTTTCTACAACTTTTCTAAAATTTTCTAAATCTTTTGTGATTTGAGGAATTTCATACTTTGAATTATTTTTAATGAAAGAAAATATAAGTTTAAGTTCTTTTTCGATAGCCATGATACTCCTTTATTTTCCTACTCTTGGCTTTCTCTGATTTGTTTTATTTTGATTATTTTTTCTATTTTGTTCTTTATGTTTTTCTGCTTCTATTTTGTTTTTCTCAGAAAGAATAATCTTTCTACCCATAAAGAAAACATTTGATTGCTCTAAAAGTCCACCATCGACAGGAAGCTGGCCTGTATCTTCTGACCAATTCACCATATCGAGAAGAAAATTAGCAAACCTATCTTCTTTTGTGGATATTTCCTCATTTATAAACGGAACAGGGCACTCAGTAAATTCAAAATCTCCGTGCCGAATAACAAACTTCGGTTTAGGAGCTTCTTGAATAGACTGACTGCTACTCGCAGCATCATTTTTTTGAGGAACGTTGAATGCGTATTTATTTCTAGCTGAGGCAGGATTATACTGCGGGGTTTCTTCTTTGGTTAACGTATCTTGGAACGTGTAACCAATGGGGCAGTTCCTGCTGACGTAAAGTTGCTTCTGAACGCAAACCTGACAATCCCACTTTTCTCTCTCAGGTTCCTCTACGTCAGACAGGAACTGCCTAAACCTTACAACACCCCGCAGTTTAATTATTCCCCCTCAGTCACCTCAGACTCACCACGGACATGACTGGCAATTTCACTTCTTGCCTCTGGAGGAATCATGTCAATCATGTCGTCAATCTTGCCTAAATCAAAATTAACGGGGCTGCCGTTGTCATCCAGGAAGTTAGACCATCCAACCAACCCGTACTTGAGGGTCTGAAGGTCTGCGGTTCCCGTCTGAATGCGCTCCTTGCGCGCCTTGCCTAGGCCACTCACGTTATAAAGCGTATCGCGAATCTCGGCCTGCTGAGAGGCTGTGAGAAAACGCACCTTAAATGAGGTCTGCTTCTCTGGTGGAAGCTTCTTCTCGGCCTTGGTCACAAATTCATGCGGGGTCTTAGAATTAATGGCTTTCATGATATTATCCTTTGTTTGTTTTTCTTCTGGATGGATCATCCAATCCAGGAAGCTTTTTGGGAGGTTCTCTGTAACTTCTTTAATGCATATCTTATCTATCTTCAAGATAAACAATATAAATCTATGCGGAACTAAATTCCCTGTTTTATCAAAACTAAAATTTCTATAATAGAATGCCTGAATACTAAAGCTAACAATCAATAATATTAAACACAAAATAATCATTGGTGCTTGTATGATATACCAAATACACATCATTGAATTGAGGTAAATTTTCTGCAATAAGTCCATTAATTCACATTATACACGAAAGCCCCACCTCTGACAATTCATCAGGGGTGGGGCTCCGTTTTTACATGATTAGATTAAATCAAACTCCGTATGGATCACGCTCAACAGAGTTCACAATAATCATAATCAATTCAGGCTCATCATCATCAACATCGTAGATGGCCTGGAAAGGCATATCAAGAGTAATAACTTCAGGGCCACCAACAACAGGAGTAGTCCCTGTGTACTTCACTCTTGGGAAAATCATATGCTTCTGACGGTATACGCCAGTTGAACCAATCTGGCCTAGCACACCGTCATCAACAGTACGAATTTCCAATTCAACGCCTTCAGAGTTCACAAACTTACGATAAAGAACCAGATCATCAAATTCAACACTCATCGTGCCAGTTACTTCACGTCTTTGCTCTGGCAACTGAGCTCTGAACTTATCACCAAGCTGGAACTTATCAGTGAACAAGTTGTTGTTCAAAGTATAAGAAGCAGAAAGAACCTCAATGAATACGTTATTGAGATACATACCTGCCTGGAATGAAGTCAGAGATTCAGTAGTAGGAGGAGTGAGAGTGCTTTCTGCGGCAGTGCTTTGTGGCGCAACAGGAACGTTTGCAGCGTGAGCTCTAGTGATAGAACCTGTGCTTGAAGTAGGAATACCAAACAACACAGCACTTCCGTTAGCATTAATAGTGATACCAGTATAAGTAATATCATTTTCACCTTCAATTTGCAGATAGTATGTAAGGCTTCCAAGCATTGCGCCCGCTGAAGTTCTTTGACGGAAACCAACAATACCTGTACCATCTTGAAGAATGAAAGTTGAAGTTCTAAGAGTCACTGTAGAGTCACCGGCGGCAATTGCTGCTTGAGAATCTGCGCCGGAAGCTTCTGCACGACCAATCACACTGAATGTACCACCAAGAATTTCGCCTGCATTAAAATTCTCAGTCAGCTGATTGATTTTGCATCCAGTGTACGTAAAGAACACAACGTCACGACCAACTTCAAAAGTCAAACCAGTTGGGAGTGTACGACCAGCTTCAAAGTAGTGAGTATAAACACTGGTATAGGTTGTGGAGTCAGTAAGGAATACTCTATCTCCCTCAATAGCAGCAGTACCAAAACTGGTCACACCAGTCAATGCGGTACCATCTGTCTTACCAGTCCAGCGGAATACATCAGAAACAAGGTTATTACCGGAATCACGGGTAACCAATGTTCCATAACCAGCGGCTGGCCATGAAGGGCTGACGTTATTAGCTCTTAACGTCAGTGATGTAGAGTTAGCAGTTGCATCTACGGCAATTTGTGCTCTAACGCCACCGTCAGTTGCTTGAAGAGTAATAACATTGCCTAGTGCGTGCTTATAAAGAGTTCCGAAACCAGTGGAGTTTTGTTCAAAGTTGATGTCGCCACCAACGTCTGAAGTTCCACGAACCAAACCCTTGACTGCACGGTTTGGTTCAAGAACCTGAGACTGTAGTGCTCCAATGGAGTTCGCAATAGATTCGCTAACGAAATCAATTCTCTTAGTAGGAGGAACAGCAACACCGTAACATCTTTCTTCACCGAAAGAAACTTGTGCGCGCGAACCAGTGGCAATTCGCGTTGTGCATGTAGTCGTCATTTTTAAAACCCCTAGGGTTATAAATTTTCATTTGTTTTTTATGAAGTAGTGCTTTGATTATGGTCTGGCGCCAGGACCAGCACTACGATCTCTATACATAATAGGAGCTATGACCGGAATTACAGCAGCACGAATAATTTTAGTGCCAAAGACAACATCCGGATAAGTAACAGCCCCTAATCTTAAACCCATCCTGCAATATCCATTTAAATCAGCATTCCTTGAGATGACAGAACTAATCCGGCTTCCACCCAACCTAACAATACGGGTTGCATTCTTATCATTCACATCAGCACCATAGAATTTAATATCCAATTCTACAGTCCTGAGAAATGTTGCTCTTTCTTTTCCTATTGTTCTTTGTTGGGTTTGTGCTGATGTTATTTCAATACATATTGCAGGAAAACTTGGAATGGCTTCTGTATCTGTATCATAAATTTCTGCAACCTTTTCTAATTTAAAATCTTCATCGTATCTTAATTCTCTTCTAAGTAATTCTTTGAGATTAAGTACGACATCAACATCTATATCTCCTGTTAATTTAATTAAATTCTTTAATCTTTCTGTAGAAGCTAATTCTGGATCAGTCATAAATTAACTCCTCAAGTAAGCGTCTAAGACAAATTCAAGTATTTCATCCTGTTGTGACTGTGTAAGCAGAAGAATATCCTGCCCTGTTTCGTTTAAAATTAAATCCCTCATACGTGATCCATAATTTTTGTATAAATCACCTATAGAAACAGTATATTCAATAGATTTACCATTTGCTTTTCTAATTGGCCTTTTATTTCTTAATTGAACTTCTCTTAGACGATTACGTAAAGTTCCAGTTCTTAGTGCAGGACGAATATATTGAACAGGTGCTTTGTCTCCACTGTTCGTAACTTGAACCTCAAGACCGCGCTCCCTAGCTCTTCTCTTCCATTCATAATATTCAGGTTTATTTCTTATTCTTACATTATTATAATTCGAAACCAACAATGATGATATTTTTTTTCTTATGAAAGCCCAAAATTTCTCATCTAGTGAGTTAATCTTTAGTTTCTTTGCCTTACCTGTCGTTTCATCTATATTATATTTAGATATCTCTTCTAGCATGGTTGCGATGACATCTAATAATATTTTTACAGATGGATCTCTAGCCATATTTCATTCACATACTAAAGAGATATCAGAGACAACAGAATTAAGATAATCTCTTGAGTTCAAATAATTATATGATTTATTCTCAAGCTGATTATCTCCGAAAATAGAGCTCTCATTAATCGGTATATATAGATTAAAAGCAGATCCTTTAAATACGAAACTATTGCTATCATTCACATCAAGAACTTCATTGGTTCCCATCATACCAATAACAGGAGCGCTTGTTGATAATGCATTATTCCATTTATCAACATAAGAAGAAATATATTCTAGTCCTTCTTTCAACCATGAATACATATTTCTACTCTTTGGATCATCCTTATCCTGCATTGTTTCCAAATAAATAGACTTATGAATCATATATGCAGAAATTCTAGAACAGGCCAAAGCAATTGATTTAGGAATAGATGATGTCGAATCTAGAGGAAATCTTAATTCAGATTCAGAAACAGAATTGAATCTTATGTTCTTTTCTAGAATCGTATCAACAAAAAATTCTGCATCCTGTATATATCTAGAGGCATCCCATAAAGACATATGTGAATCTGTCATAAGCTCTATCGTGTCACCACCAACTGCCACACCTGACCACGCGCTAGACTGGATAGCAAAGAAACCATTGTTTGATGTAAAGTCATTCTGCTTAATTCCAGTACCGAGCGGTAGATTCGTTTGTTTTTCATCATCAAATTTATACATTGTAAAAGTCGTTTCATCTGCTGCAAATTGAATGTGATACATAACAATATCTGCATATGCACTATGGATACCTACAGAATCAAGTGCTATGGTTCCAGTATTATCTGTATGTCTTTTAAGTGTATTGTATGATTCAGAAAATCTTATTCTACCTCCAGGAGATGTTGATCTTAAAACTCTTCTGACATCATCTAGAGTTGTATAAGTGTTGATTAATGGCATTACCCATCATCTCCCTCAGAATATTCTAGCTCTTCTTCTGAACCATCATCATTTGTCAAAACCAACATATTTTTCTTTGCCATTTCTTCAATTTTTCCACCATGTAATATATGAGATATTCGATCCATTTTGCTTTTAAGTATTCCGTTATAATCATTCATTGATTTTCCCTCTATCTTTGGGGCCGTCGCCATGGCTAGTTTGATCTCCTTTGCTTATATCTTCAAGTTGTTTTATATCTGACTTTATGCGAAGCCTCATGAGGATTTTATTCAGTTGCTCAGCAATTTCATTACCTTGCTTTAAATTCTTTATATATTCGTTGGTTCTAGAAAGATAAAGTTTAAAGAAAAACGCATTAGAGCCAATCAATAATATAATAATAGCGATTAAAGGATTCTTTTCAAATTTTTCAAAAAGAGAATCTTCGATCATCATCGCTCCTATGTATCGGCAATGATGAGGGTCATTGCCGTATTATAATTTTTCGATTCCGCCTTGAAGTGCGGCAGTTAATTGATAAAAACAAGAAGAATCACTGGTCTTTAAATAAACTCTATCAGTTAAAATATTTAATCCAAATGCCTCACCAAGCGTTAATCTTGTATAGCTTGTATTATCAAAAGAAAACTGAAGTGTTGAAGCAGAATCACCATTCTTAATAGCTACAGAATTTGCTCTAACTCTTTGTTTCCCATCTACGGCAATTTTTGTAGTTGGAGAAAAAATAAATTCTGTTGCGGGATTTGCACCAAAGACATAACCGGCTCTATTATAAGTAGACATATTTACCTCAGCTCTTTGGCTTTTCTATTGTGTCTTGTGCCTTCATCTTGATATTAACAAACACTTTAATGAAAGGCTTTAACATTGTTTCCCATGAGCCTGAAGCAATTGTTGCTGCTCCAAAAATAGCACCCATAATATCTACAGGATTCATAGTAGGATTAAGAATCCAAGTTGCTACGCCTAAAATAATACTGATCGCAAATGTCACAAGAGGAATAAAAGGCTTATATCTTTCTTCTTGTGCTAATCTAGGAAGAATAATTTTCTTAAAAATAAGAACCACAAACATCAAAGCAATACCAGCAACCACCAACCAATTCTTATTTAATGCTGCCTGAGCTAACATCTTTGCAAATTCTGGAATCTGATGTTCGCCCGGTTCTGCAATAGAAATTGGAGCTTGAGAAATAATAATGAAAGTTAATAGTTGTGTAATCATTTGTTCTCCTTTGCTTTTTTGTTGAGAATGTATTTTTGATACCCCAACCAAATAGATGCACCTAATTGTTCATTAAATCCATCTAGATCTAAATCTATATTCTCTAAGTCGCCTTTATTAGTCATAAAGCCACCCTCAGTAATGATGGCATTATTCTTTGTCTTCTCTAATAGAAATATTTTTCTTCCTGTGAACTTATTTAAGTCTTCATCGTAGATCGTCGTTATAGAGCGTGTTTTTGCTTTAAGCCTAGTTGCTACCGACTCCGTTATTTGTTTTGCAATCAGGAACGATTCTGCGTATCTCGAATAGACCAGTGCCTCAAACCCACTTGCTACAAACGGAGCAGCGTTATTATGAAACTCTATAACATCAGCATCTAGGGAATTAACCAAATCAACTCTCTGTTGTAATGTAAATACTTCAGTATCTACTTCATGAATTTTTATAATTCCATCACCAAACATCTTAAAACCAATATTCTTAGGAACAACAAGCCTTACTTCTAATTCAGAATAGAGATCACTTAATCCCCAAGCCAAACAGAAACCGATTGCCTGCTGGAGATTAATCCACCTTTCTTCCTGCATTTTGGTCACAAAAGACGGAGAGCCATTACCATCGCTATCAAGCGTGGCAGTGGCTCCCACATCTTTACCAAGGTGACCCGGAATCGCTAATAAAAGCTGCTTCATCCGGTTCCTCTCCGTTAAAAAGGTGGGTCCGTAATGATGCTGCGAACATTAAGAATAGAAGAAACAAAGCTGTTTGCATTCACATTTAAATTAACTCTATTACTATTGTGATAGTGTAGAGCTAATCTAGAGCACTCAGATTTGTTTGGAAAAAGAAAATATATTAAATTGTTCTTTCTATCATAATTCTTTCCTGCTTTGACGGTAGTTTTAGTAGTGATATATTCCTCTAAACCGGTCCAATTCATTCCTCTAGCCAAGAAAAAAGCCGCTATATAAATGTCTTTTGTTTTATATAGCGACTCATATTCTTGTTTCTGCATTACTTCAATATTTGCTGTACGCCGGTTTAAGGTTTCTCTTACTTCTCCTACACTCATTACTCAGAGCGCTTAGAGCGCTTCTTCTTTCTTGAGGGTTTAGATTCTTCAGTCTCTTCTTCAGTTTCTTCTTCCTTCTCTTCTTCTGCTTCTTCTGCTGCCTCTTCTACAACTTCTTCTTCCTCGGCAACCTTTTTCTTCTTTTTCTTAACAGCAGTTTCCTCAGTCACTTCCTCTTCAGCCTGAGTCTCATCTGCGGTTTCAGAGGACTTACTTCTAGTTTTCTTGGATGACTCATAAACCTCAGCATCAATAGGAGGCTTACCAATGCCAAACTTAGGAATATAAGCGTCTTCGATTCCAATCCATGCGCCATGGGGAGTCATAAAAGATACAAGACGGCTTTTCTTCCCTTGCGGATTTAATGCTATTTCTTTAGCTTGGGCCTTCTTAATTAATGCTTCAGGAATAGAGTCAATCGTCCAAACAGCACCAACATCAAAAGTACCAACCTTCTTAATATGCAATCCTCTAATTTCACATCTAGCTAAGGTTACGATTTGAGACATATTGTTTTATCTCCAGCTTTTTAAGGTTTAACTTCTAAAATCACGGAGTGTAGACAGAAGCAATCACGTTGACGTCTCTGTGATACACAACAGGCAGACCCTTAATACCAACAATCAATTCCACACGGGGTGGATCACTGTCTTCATGAATAACTGGCTTCGCAAAGATACCAGCTTCAGGAGACAGAATACCGCCTGGACCATAAGGATGCAGAGTAGAAATAATTTCTGCCCAATTTGGACCACCTTCAATGGATGCAGGAAGCTGACCCTTGATAATAAAGGTACCATCTGGAATGAAATACTTCTTTGTGCGGATGGTAGAACCAGCAGGGAAACCAGCAGAACGCACCACACCAGGAGCATCAACAGTAATGACGTTGGTGGTGGTGT
>Ga0154020_10003274_pt1 | contig 19546 bp, 15 predicted proteins | sample Klosneuvirus_201_FD_109709 | JGI IMG/M metagenome (GOLD analysis project Ga0154020, IMG submission 109709) | Active sludge microbial communities from wastewater, Klosterneuburg, Austria - Klosneuvirus_20160825_MG | ecosystem: Engineered > WWTP > Aerobic digester > Activated sludge | place... | reverse complement strand
CACGTGGATTCGGCCCGAGAACGGATCCCGGCCCGCGCGCAGCGCCGAGACCAGCTCTCGAAAGCCGATGACCGCCCGCGCGTAGGTCTGGAGCGCGTAGCTCATGGTGCTGACGTTGACCGACGCGAAGTCGTCGACGCCGGCCAAGGTCTGGATCTCGAGGACCTCAATGCCGAGGTCCACCAAGCGCTGGAGGGCGGCCCGCAGCGCGGCCGCGTCGGTGTCGTCGCGGACCGGCCTGGTCGCCACCACCAGCCACTCGCGGACCTCAGCCTCGGCGAGCGGGCGAAGGAAGGCCACGCCGCCGATCCCCCGCTCGTGGAGGAAGCTCTTCAGGGTGTCGAAGTGCTGATGTGAGATCGTCCGCGGCTGGAAGCGGATGGCATTCACCAAGAGGATGTCATCGACGAGCTGGATGCGCACCTGCCCGCCCGAGCTGTCGATCAGGGTGTTGGCGACCTCGACCAGACGCTGGATCGCCGTGGTCGTGGCGTGGTTCCCGGGCCCGTGCAGCTGCGCGGTGCGGATCGCGCTCAAGAGCTGCAGCACGGTGCGGGCATAGGGCCGAGGGTCGAGGCGGGTCTCGGTGCTCATTGTTCATCCTCCGGGAGCAAGGTCAGCGCGCTCGAGGGCAAGCGCGGGGGCGCGACCAGCGCGGCTTCGACCGGCTGCGCGGGCGCGAGCAGATGGATCCCCCGCCGCAGGGTCTGCGCGACCGGGGGGATCGACGAAGGGCTCAGCGGGACCACCGCCTTGGGCAAGAGGTCTGCCGGCGGCGGCGCGCTGACCTGAGCGATGTCGGGGAGCGGCGTGCGGGACAGCTCCGGCCGCGGCGTCTTGGAGTAGCTCAGCTCCGGCCGGGGTGTCTTGGAGTAGCTCAGCTCCGGCCGCGGCGTCTTGCCCGGCTCGACGCCATGCGGGTGCTTCAGCGCTTCACCGCAGGCCGCGCGTACGCTGAGATTCAAGGAACGCGCGCCCTTCTCGACGATCGCCCGAGCCTCCTCACTGCCCTCGGCCAAGAGGCCCTGCGCGGCGGCGACCTGGAGGTCGTGGACCTTCCGCCGCATGAGCAGGCCACCGCTCTCGAGGAGGAGGCGCTTCAGCTCCGGGATGGACCGCGCTTCGGCCGCCGCAGCGTAGGTCGTGGTGGCCAAGGCGATCTCTCGCCGCTCCAGCTCGACCAGGTCTTCGCGCCGGAGGAACTCGCGCAGGGTCGCGATTCCCTCGACTGAGCGGCGACGGCCGATCACCCGCATGGCCGACATCCGCACCGCCGCATCGGCGTCACCCAGGGCCCGCGCCACGAGCGCGTCGGGCACGCCAGCGCCGACCCGATCGAGCTGACGTAGGGCCTCGGCGCGCACCTTTCCATGGGGGTGACCAAGCCCGACCTGAATCAGCCGCATGCAGAGCTCGGCGCTCTCGCCGCGGGCCAGGTTGAGGAGGAGATAAGCGACCTCCCAGCGCGCTGTCGACATCGAGCGGAGCAGCGCGGCGCGATCCGGCTCGGTGGCGCGCACCAGCAGGATGCACAGCGCCTCGCGGGCCTCGTGCACCTCGACCTCGCCGATACGGGCCAAGAGCGAGGGCGCCGCTGCCGGTCCCAGCGACTCGAGGTAGGCGATGACCTTGCCGCTGGCGAAGCCGCGACCGGCTTGGTTCACCGAGGCCAAGGCCCGCGCCACATAGGCGTCGCTGCCAAAGCGGGCCAAGAGACGCTGCGCGAAGTCCAGCTCCCGGCGGGTGGCGGCGTGCTTCACGATCTCGCTCACCTTGGAGACGATGCGCGTCGCGTCGTCGAAGCGCCCGGCCTCCACCACCTGGTCGAAGAGCTGGAGCAGAAACTCCAGCGCGGGGCTGGGGTCGCTGGGCCGCTCTTCGCTGAGCAGCGCGTCGATCAGCCGCTGGACCAGCTGGGCCGCCAGGGCGTCATGGTCATTCTTGTGGGCCAGCTCGCGGTGGAGGGCCTCCACATCGCGGCGCGCGACGACCGAGGCGAGCAGCACGCTGGCGGACTCGAACATCGTCGCGCCGAGGGCCGCGGCGTCGCGGATCTGCTCCGGGGTCTCCAGCGCGCCGTCCACCATGCGGATCACGTCGCTGCCATCGCGCTGGTCGATCGACAGCGCGCCCACCACCTCGGCCAGCGCGCGGCGCAAGCGGTCGGTCTCCTCGTCGTCGACCAGCTCGCTGACATAGCTGACGCGGCGGGTCGACATCACCGAGAACACGTCGAAGGTCTGGTAGCGTAGATGCGGCAGGTCGAGGCGCCACAAGGCGGTCGCCAGATCTTCGCCGGCCTGTTCGCGGCTGGTGTAGTCGACGGCCAAGGCCACCGCGAAGCGCTCCAGCTCCTCCAAGCTGAACCCTTCGAGGAAGGTCAGGCGGCAGATCGATGCGCTCCACAGCATGCTGGGAACGCCGTCATGCACGGAGCTGCTGTGCACGACCTCTTGGCCGTACAGCAAGTTGGTGTCGCGAACGGAGAGCGCGAGGTCTGGTTGCGTTCGGAGGATGGCCTCCAGCATCTGGTGCGCGACCTCGAGATGTCCGCGGCGCGTCGGGTTCTGGTCGGGGTACAGGCGAACGCTCTTGACCAAGCGCTGGAGCGCGGGGAACCAGGTCGCGATGCTGCGCGCCAGGGTGCTCAGGCCCTCGCCGCTGGCCGGGAGCCGGGCAGAGGGCGGCGGGACCGAGGCGGGCGGGGGCGGCAGGGATGGGTGGATCGCCGGGCGGGACTCCGGGGCCCGGTCCAGGGGGCGAGCCGGCGGCGGTTCGAGCGCGAGATCGTCCGCGAGCGGGGCCCATTCATCCGATCTGACCATGGCCTGGACATCAGCAAGCGATATGCCGCCGGGGTCCGGGCCACTCGCCCTTGGAAGAGGAGGTCGCTTGGGGTTCGCCTGAGGCCACTGGCACTCAAACACCGTCTGGATCGGATGACGATTGGGATCATTCGGGATAGACCGACGCCGATGCGCGTCCGAGCCGCTGTTTTGGCTTCTGTGATCTGCGGCACACTTCTCCTCGGCGGCCGATTCGCCGGCAGCCAGGTGGGCGCGCCCTACCGCGAGAACGCCACTTTCAGCGTCCGGCTCTCCGAGACCAGCTTCCACGGCCAAGCGAACGAGATCTTTCTGATGCTCGATCGCTATGGGGGACGAAACCGCCTCCAAAACGCCCGCCGCATGAACAACGTCGGCGGCGACTCCTTCAGCGTCACCGTGCCGCTGGAGGAGGGCGACTATATCTACGTCTTCGTGGCCAACCCCACGCAGTACGTGAACCTGTCAGACCCCGGCCTCAACCCCGACGACATCCCCGACTCCAACTTCTTCAACGACCCAAACCCGCGGTTTCGAGGCTTCGGAGGGCAATACGGCAAAGACAACGTCTACTACGTCCGCGATCCCGAGCGCCCCACCTTGGACGTCGCCGGCGCCACGCCGCACGCCGGGGCGCTGATCAGCGACGGCAACGGCACCCTCAGCGTCCGCGTGAACCTCGGCCAAGGGCGCACGGCCATCGACGGGAGCTCGCTCCACGTCCGCTTCGAGCGCAACGAGCCCTTTGGCCACTACAAGGGCCCGCTCGAGCCGCCCCCGGTCGACTTGGTCGAGCTGGCCGGCGCGCGCTTCACCCCGGACGCGAGCGGCGGCACGATCACCGCGCCGCTCGCGCTCGACGCCGAGGGCCTGCACCGCCTGCACATCTCGATCGCGGATACCGCCGCGCGCGTCTCCGATGAGCTGGTGCTGCCGGTGTTCGTGAACCGTCAGAACCAAAACCCCGTGGCAGACGGCGGGACCAACCGCTTCGGCACGGTCGGCCAGTGGATCGAGCTCGACGGCGGTCAGAGCCTCGATCCCGACGGGATCGGCTTCTCCTCCTTCGCCTGGAGGAAGATCTCCGGCCCGGGAAACATGGAGATCCGCTCGATCTCCCAGGAGCCCGACAACCGAAACGGCGGCCAGCGGCGCGGCGATGGCCTGCCAGTGGTGGACGGCGACGGGAACATCGTGGCCGACGGGCTGGCGGCCCCCGGCGCCCTGCCCCAGGTGCGCTTCGACCAGGTCGGCGAGTACGAGGTTGGCCTGATCGTGCGCGATCGCGAGGGTCTCAGCAGCAGCGAGGCCCGCACGCGGGTGGTGGTCAGCCAGCGCATCGAGCCGGCCTATCGGGTCCGCCTCCACGTAGGGCAGCGCGGCAACAACCTGGTGATCAGCGCCGAAGGCTCCGACGTACCGCCCAACGTGCCGATCCGCTTTTGGGCCGACGCGGACACGCCGCTGACCCTGCCCGCGGCGAACGGCCGCCAGGTGGAGCTGCCGATGCCCGCCCCGGGGCCCTACTTCGTCTGGGCCCTGGCCGGCGAGCTGTCCCAGAGCACGAGCTATCCGGCCGAGGCCGTGGCGGTGGTGAAGCCGGACGGCAGCGTGGACGGCCGCGACATGGCGCGCGCCTCCGAGTTTTGGAAGAACGACGCGATGCTCTACCTCCTCTTTGTCCGGGAGTTCTTCGACAAAACCGGGGACGGAGAAGGCGATCTGGCCGGGGCGATCGAGAAGCTCCCCTGGATCAAGCGCCTGGGCATCAACGCGATCTGGGTGATGCCGGTCGAGCCCAGCGGCACCACCCACGGCTACGCCATGGACGCCTTCTTCGCGGTGAACAAGGACTACGGCACCGCCCAGGATCTGAAGAACTTTATCGAGGCCGCGCACCGCCTCGGCATCCGCGTCATCCTCGACATGGTCCTCAACCACACTTCGCTGCAGCACCTGTGGTACCCGGCGGGCACGACCCCCGAAGGAGTCACCCGCGATCGCTACATCTACCGCGGCGACGGGAGCTACCAGTACGCCTTCGACTTCGTGGCGCTGCCCGACCTCAACTACAACAACCCGATCGTGCGAGGCGCGGCGCTGGACCGGGCCAAGTTCTGGCTCGACCTCGGCTTCGATGGCTTCCGCTGCGACATCGCCGGCTTCACCCCGATGAGCATGTGGCGGAACATCCGGCGCGAGCTGAAGGGCCGAAACCCGGACGGGTTCATGCTGGCCGAGATCATCCCCCCGTCCGAGGACTACATCGAGAACGCCTTCGACGCGCTCTACGATCCCTACAGCTACTGGGAGATGCGGGACGCCTTCGCCGGCAATCGGCCCTTCTCCGCGCTGGACGGGGCCCTGCGAAACGCCGAACGCTTCGTGCAGAACGCGCCCCGCGCGAGCGTGCGCGATCGCATCGACCCCGCGGATCTGATCCGGATGCGCTACCTCGGCAACCAGGACGAAGATCGCTTCCTCCAACTGGCGGGCGGTTCACGCGATCGGCAGCGGGTGGCCTCGGGGGTGCTCTTCAGCCTGCCTGGCATGTCTTTGATGACCTACGGCGACGAGGCCGCCTTGGTCGAAGGGCGCGGCCGCATGGGCTTCGATCGCCACCCCGAGATGGTCGAGCACTACCGGCGCTACCTGCGCATCCGCGGCAACAACCCGGGCCTCCGGGGCCAGTCGCAGGACAATCCGGGCGGGCCGCTCAACCACTACCTGCGCATCTCGTCCGACGGCGATCAGAACGCCGGCCAGATCTTGAGCTTTCTGCGCCGGGGCAGCGGCCAGACCTTCGTCGTCCTGGCCAACCGAAACCCCGCGCCGGTCATCGGCACGCCGGTGACCTACTATCTGGCGGCCGACGCGCTGGCGCCCTTCCCCGATCAGCCGCTGGTGCTGACCAACCACGCGCAGCCCTCCGACACGCTCACCGTCACCAAGGCCGAGCTGATGCGCGGTCACAGCTCTCAGGTGGGGGGCTTCGAGGTGAAGATCTACCAGATCGGCACGGTCGCCATCCCCGACGCCGATCGCGACGGCATCCTCGACAGCTATGACGGCTGCGTCGGCGTGCCGAACGGGGCCGACGAGGATGACGACTTCGACGGCGTGCCGAACGCCTGCGATCACTGCGGAAGCAGCGCCGCCGGCGAGGACGTGGGCATGGACGGCTGTGCCCGCGCGGCCGGCGCCCCGAGGCCCAAGTACGTGCTCGACGGCAAGGTCGACGACGGGGCCTTCGAGGTGGCGAGCAACGGGGGCATCAAGCTCTACGCCTCCTTCAACGGGCGCGAGCTGTACCTGGCCATGAGCGGCGCGACGATCGGCAGCGACCACGTCCTCTACTTCCGCGATCACGCCGGGGCCGAGGCGGTGAGCAGCGCCCCCTTCGCGAAGCTCGGGCGCCGCGCGGCCGGCCACGCGCTCCTCGACGAAGGCCGCGGAGATCGCGCCGAGTGGCTCGGACCGACCTTCGCCTATCGCATCGCCTCCGGGAACCCGATCAGCGGCGGTGTCGCCGAGACCACCCTCAACCTGGTCGAGCGCTTCGGCGGCGCCTTCCCCGATCACGTGGGCATCGCCGCGGTCCGCTACGGCGCGGGCGGGGGACAGGGCATCACGGCGCAGGCGCCCGCCGCCACGGCCATGAATGACGACGTCGAGAACGCTGAACTGTTCGAGCTTGAGCTGGTGCCTCCGGTGATCACCCCGGGCAACGTCATGCCCCCCCGAGATGCGGGGGTGAGCACCATGGACGGCAGCGTCATCGTCATCGGTGACGCTGGCGTGGATCCCATGATCGACGACGCCGACGGGGATCGCGTGGCGGACGGCAGCGACAATTGTCCGAGCGCACCCAACGCCGATCAGGCCGACGCGGACGGCGATGGTCGCGGTGATGCGTGCGATGTCTGTCCCACCAGCCGGGCGGGCGCACCCATCGACGCGCGCGGCTGCGAGGTAATGGGCCCCGCCGCGCCCGAGACGGCCTTCGGACCGAGCGATCCCCCGCGGATCGCTCAGCGGTGCGGCTGCGATGACGCTGGGGGCGGTGCGCCGGGCTTCGGTGGCCTCGCGCTGCTGGGTCTGTGGTTCGCGCTGCGAGCGGTTGACCGAGGCCGTCGCTCTTCTTTAGGACGGCAGTCGTGAGCGCTCGCGCCGTCTTCGTGCTGGGTTTGGCTTGCCTCGGGCTCGGGTGCAGCGGCTTCGATGGTGAAGGCATGCGTCCGGACGGCATCCGGGTCGTCTCGGGCCGCATCATAGCGCCCGACCCTCGCGTGCTCTCCCGCGGGCAGGTCGCGCTCCAGCTGGCCGCGGTGTCCATCGACGCCCGCGAGGACGCGCCGGTGCGGGCTTTCGCGGCCGGGACCGCCTTCAACCCGGCGGAGGGCGGCAGCTTCCGGATCGCCCTGCCCTCGGACCACGCCTTCGTGCTCTTCTTTCAGGTGCCCAAGACCTCGGCCCCGGAGCCCGGCACCCTGGTCGCCCGCTTTCGGTTCCCGAAGAACGCCGGAGGAGACCTGGGAGATGTGCTGGGGGCCAAGGCCCAAAACGCTCCAGATCTCGCCGACCTCGACCTGGGCACGGTCGAGATCAGCCGGCCCCAGCTCAGCGGAGGGAATGGACCGGCCGACAACATCGTCCTCTTAGGGGAGAAACAGTCGAAGAACCCCCTCTCGGTCCAGGACAGCGACGGAGACGGCGTACCGGACAAGGACGACCCAGACGATGACGACGACCTTATCCCGGACGACGGAGACGACGACGCCAACGGTGACGGCGTGCCCGATCGACTCCAGAGCCTGGATAGCCTGGCGGACGAGGACGGAGACCGAGTGCCCGACGCGCTCGAGTAGGAAGCAGACATGATCGCGCTCGCGTTGGTCCTCATCGCCCAAACCCTCCCGCCGGAGCTGGCGGTGAAAAGCCGTCCTGGTTATGACCCCGCGCTCCCGCCGGAGCTGCGCACGGTGATGGAGAAGGCCGTCGCCGCGGAGCTCGACAAGACCCGCGGCCCCGGCAACGCCATAGAAGCCCTGCGCCTCGAGCGGAACAAGTACGAGCGTGCGCCCCTGCTCCAGCTGGCGATCGATCTCCGCATCGCGGCCACCGTCCTGCGCCAGCAATTCCTGGCCAACCCCAAGGTGTCGGAGGAGGAGCGCTACGCCCAGGCCCTCTCCACATACTCCCGCCTAGACCTGACCGACCCGGGCCTCGACACCTGGTTCGATCAGGCGGTGACGCACGGCTCGGCCGAGGCCAAGGCCGCCTTCGGCGATAAGCGAAAGCGGCAGCTCCCCCTGGCGGTCGAGGCGCGGGGCTCCGGCCTCGACAAGAAGGACCTCAGCGGGCGCTTCCGAGTGGCGCTGAAGTCGGCGGGCCTGACCATGGTCGCTCCCACCGATAAGCAGCCCGGCTACCTGGCGCGCCTCGCCGCCCTTGAGGTCCGCGACGAAGGCGGGCAAGCCACCGTGCGGGTGACGCTCGAGGTCGAGGCCACCAAGGGCAAGTTCAAGAAGACCTCGTTTCGGACCACCACCGCGCCGGACGCCAAGGCCGCGGTGAGCGCGGCGGCAGAATGGCTCGTCCGCATCGGCGGGCGCGACATGGTGTTCGATTGGTTCGATCAAAACGGCATCAAAGGCGCGGTCCTCACCGGGCCCGAGTCGGTGCACGACCACGACCATGAGCACGGCGGTGAGGGCGGTGCAGAGCTCACCTTCCCCGGAGGCGGGAAGAGATGAGCACGGCCCGCGCGGCGCTGGGCGAGGCCCTGGCGTATGCCCGGACCGGCCTGTACGCGACGGCGCGCGCCCGGGTAGAGAAGAACGTCACCGCGCGCGGCGAGCTGGGCGTGCTCCTCGTCCACGGTCTGGCCGCGAGCCCCTCCCAGTTTCGGCCGGTGGTGAAAGCGCTCGAGGCCCGGGTCGATCATATCGACGCCTTCACCTATCAGACCTCTATGCCGCTCTCGGAGATCCGGCTGGCCTTGGCTCGCCGCATCGCCGCGGCCCGGGGCAAGACCGAGCGCCTGGTCTTGATTGGCCATAGCCTGGGTGGCCTCTTGCTCTCCGCGGTCTTGCAGGCCGACAGCCCGGGCGAGCATGTCGCGGGCTTCGTCTCGATCTGCGCGCCGCTCCACGGCACCACCCGCTCGCGCTGGGCGCCCGTGGGCGAGCTCAAGAAGCTTCGGCCCGAAGGCGAGCTGATCACCGAGCTGGTCCGCACCCGCGATCGCTTGAGCCAATGGGCTCGCCCCATCCTCACGGTCTCGGCCGAGCGGGACCTCTTCATCGTGCCCCAGGATAGCGCCCGCCTCGACGGTCACCCGCACCTCTTCCTCGAGGGCTGTGGCCATGTCGCCAGCCTCTTCGATCCGCGCCTCCACGAGGCGCTCCGCGGATTCCTGGATGAGGTTGAGCTCAAGCGTCCCTGAGCGGGAGCAAGTAGGCCGAGGCTGGCGGCACCGACCCGCGCGTCTTCGCGCGCAGTGGCAGTCGCGCGAAGCGCGACTGGTGCCACCCAGACAGAATGCCCACGCCCAGAGCAAGTACAGAGAAACAGATGCCCTACCGGCCGAGGCGAGCGGCACCGGCGATCATGGCCTCAGCCCTGACGGCGAAGCGCGACCAAGAGCCGCTTGAGATCCTGATTGACGCGGACGTAGGTGGCCGCGCCCTCGTCGTCCTTGAGCTGCTTCTCGATGGCCGGGATGGCCTTCTTAGCGCCGAAGGACCAGTACGCAAAGATCGCCGCCGAACGGACGTAGTTGTCCTTGTCGCCGAGCGCTTTGATCAGCGCGTCCTCGGTGGACTTGTCCTTGAGCCACATCAGCTCCCACGCCGCCTTCTCACGGACGAAGGCGTTGGCGTCGCTGAGCTTCTTCACCCAGCAAGCCGCGTCGGCGTTGCACTCGACCGCGGCGTCGAGGCGAACTGCGCGCTCCTCCATGTACTTCTTGATCTCGGGCTCCTTCTCGTCGGCGATGACCTTCTTGAAGGCCTCCGCGTTCTGAGCACCGCCCAAGTTCGAAGCGTGGTCTACGGCCGCCTTCTGGGCGCCGAAGCGAGCCGACTTGTCCTCCGAACAGGCCTCCTTGTCGACGCCGAGCTTCATGCAGCCCTCGACGAAGCTAGGGACCGTCATGCCCTTGATCATATCGGGGACCACCGAGCGATCGCCGAGCATCACCAGCGCCCGCATGATCGGGTCGCGCTGCGAGGCGTCGACGTTCAGCATCTGATCCTTCAGAACCGGCACCGCGCGCTTGTCGCCGAGCACACCGAGCGGGGCCGAGGCGTAGACCGCCAAGACCGGGTCACCTTTGGCGGCGTTCTTGAACGCGTCGATCAGGGGATCGACCGCGCGCTGGTCGCGGAGATCGCCGAGCACGAAGCCTGCCTTGGCCTTGATCGCGGTCTCCTTCAGGCCTCCGGTCTTCTCGAAGTACTTGTTCACCTGCTCGTTCTTCATCGACATCAGGTTCAGCAGGCCTTCCGCCGCGGAGGGACCGACCTGAAACAGCGCGAAGGAGGCCTCGGGGTAGAAGGACACGCCCTGCATCTCGACGAACATCATGAAGATCAGGGGTTCGACCGCGCTGACATCACCGATGTCGCCCAGCGCGACGATCGCGTTCTTCCGCACGAACTTGTGGTCGTGCTTGGTCGCGACCTCGGCCAGCGGCGTCACGGCCTCCTTGCACTCGAGCATGCCGAGCGCGCGGATCGCCTTGAGCACCGTGAAGTCGTGGCGGCTCTTCTTCATCGCCTCGAGGAGCTTCGTGCAAGCCTTCTTTTCACCGAGGTTGCCGAGGACCTCAGCGAAGGCCTCGTTGGAGTTGTTGGCGTTTTTGTCGCGCGGATCGCCGCTGGTGCCTGCGCTCGGGTCTAAGGCCTCGATCAGGGGATCGACCGCCGACTTGTCGCCGATGGCGCCGAGGGCCTTGGCCGCCTCCACGCGGTGCTTGTCATCGGGCGCCGCGCCGTCAGGCGCCTTCACCATCGCGATCAGCCCCGGAAGCGCGGCCTTGGCCTGCGACTTCTGGATGACCTTGACCGCGTTCTCGCAGTTCTTCCGTTTCTCCTCACCCTGCTTGAGCTGGTAGGCGATCGCGCATTTGTCCGCGTTCTCGTTGAGCATCGTGGAACAACGGGCGGAGTCATCCCCACAGTCGGAAATCCCCCCGCATCCGGTCAGCGCCAACGACCCGAGCACCGAAGCAGCGCCGAGCAGGCTTGAGAGAAAAAGACGCATGAGTTCCATCCCCTTTCGCGAAGCGGAAAGCTGAGCAAGCTCCGCGGGTTTGGCGCGTCTCATCACGGGCCCAGCATCGAGTCAAGCGTGACAAACATATGGCAAAGTACGCAACTTGCCCACATTAGGTCCGATAACCCTTCCTGTCATTCCTGGGGCCAGACCCACAGGAAGAAGGAGCGATTTCTGATGGTTGCCTTGAAGTTTCCCCGGTCGAGCACAAACGGCGTTTCCAGCTCGGTTCTCCGCGAAGTCCACCGGGAGTCCCCCGCGGCTCGCCGCTTTGTCGAGGTGGATCTCCCCCGCGCCAACCGCCTCGAGCAGCCCAAGGCCAAAAAGTCTGGGGGGAACTTCTTCGCCCGCTTGGTCAACGCAGCTCGCGAGCACAACAAGGCTGTCAGCGCCGTAATGCTCGGCGCCAGCGTGCTGCCCATGCTGCCCGCGTCGACGGCCATGGCCGCCGACAACTTCCGCGCGACCAACGACGAGGGGCGCTTCCAGGAGCTCGTCACGAAGTCGAACGAGCTGACGGCCAAGAAGGGCACCATGCCCTACTCCGAGCTGACCAAGCTCCGCGCCGATCTCTGGAAAGAGTACTCGAGCTACCGCAACGCGACCGGCACGAAGGTCGATGACGACAAAGACGGCGTCGTCTTGGCCAAGGAGGTGCTGTTTGGCTCCTCCGACAAGAAGATCGACACCGACGGCGATGGGCTCGGCGACAAGTACGAGATCGACAACGGCCTCGACCCTGCCGACGCGCAGGCCAAGGGCGGCACGGCGATCAAGACGTGGACCCACGGCTACATCCCGATGTCCAACAACCCGATGATCGAGAGCGGTACCCTGATGCAGTACGACATGCTCATCAAGGACCGCACGGGCTCAGACCCGGCGACCCGCCACGAGGAAGGCAAGTCCGCGCTGGAAGGCGGCCACTACTTCCTGTCGGGCACGCTCGACGAGAACAACGCCGAGATGACCTCCGGCAAGGACTTCAACGGCGACGGCGTGCTGACCCCTGGCGTGAAGCATGACTTCTTGAGCAAGGGCTCGGGCGAGGCGGAGTTTGGCCCGGACGGCAAGACCGACGCCACCCTGGGCGTCAGCTGGTGGGGTCACTGCAACAACGTCGCGACCGCCGGTATCAACTTCCGTGAGCCGACCCGGGACGTGAAGTTCACGCTGGCGCACCCCTACAAGTACTACGACGTCTCGACCGCCCACGGGTCCTTCAAGGCCGAGTCCGTCAAGAAGGGCGCGACGCACACCGACATCAAACTGGTGTCTGGACAGACCGTCCGCCTGGCCAACGCCGATGTGATCAAGTCCGAGGAGAACGTCGTCAAGGAGATCACGTTCACGCCGACGCAGCTCAAGGAACTGGCGGCTGAGCTCACCGCGCGCGGCTCGAAGTTCGGGACCGAGTTCATCGGCCACCGCTACAACGGGCGCCCCGCTGAGATCACCTTGAAGGACGGGAGCGTCGTCCGCGGACAGCTGATGTCGAGCCTGGAAGAGTCGGCCTCTGACGTCACTGGCGAAGCGGTGGTGCGGGCCACCAAGTTCACCAAGGACATCACGGCCTCGGTGTACGACTTCTCGACCGGCACGGTGGAGACCAAGACGTACAAGGCCGACGAGATCAAGTCGGTCAGCGCCGAGAACAAGCGCGACGTCAACCCGATCGACTTCCACAAGACGGTCGTGAAGTGGCTCGGCAGCGAGGGCAAGGCGGGCGTGATGGACAAGGATTCCGGCCCGCACGTGTGGAACTACGCCTTCGACAAGTACGACTACACCTTCAAGCAGAACGCGTCGGATCCGAAGACGACCGACTACGAGATGCAGGTGTATTTCGTGGGCAACAACTACGCGACGACCTACAGCTACTCGATCGCCTACGACGACGCCGGCACGCCGGTCTCGGCGAAGTGGAAGGACAACAGCCCGAACCCGGACTTCTTCTGGCGCGAGGCGGGCGGCGTGGAAGGCTACAACCACGCGGCCTCGGGCACCGAAGTGGAGTTCAAGTCGGTGATGGAGCTCTTGAACAAGAGCTACGCGATCGAGGACGCCGAGGCCGCCGCGGCAGGCGGGGCGGGCGCGTCGACGACGACGCCTTCGAACTAGGTGCTGTTCACTCAGGCCTGTAGGGCATCTGTTTCGCTGTACTCGTTGGCAGCGTGGGCATTCTGTCCGAGTGGCACCAGGCGCGCTCTGCGCGCCACAGGGCTCTATGCTGTTCACTCAGGCCTGTAGGGCATCTGCTGCTCTGTACTCGTTGGCAGCGTGGGCATTCTGTCCGAGTGGCACCAGGCGCGCTTTGCGCGCCAGCCACTTCGCGCGAGGACGCGCGGGGCAGCTTCGACTGGAGGTAGCTAGCGGGTGGAGGCCAGGCCTCAGCGGGCGCGGAATCGGCCCTGGAGTTCTTCGCTCTGTCCGAGGAGCTGGAAGGTCGACAGCTGCGGTACTTCCTTCCCCGCGTAGACATGCAGCGAATAGGCCTGACCCGGCCGCAGGGCCTCGATCGGGGGGACCAGGTCACCGTAGTTGATCTCGGTCGCCGGCGCGCGGACGCGGAACCGCGGGGCGCGTCGGGCATCGAAGCCACCCCATAGGATCTGGCCGGTGATCGAGCGGACCTCCACCACGTAGAACTCGGCCCCCGGGAAGGCGGTCCAGGCGAAGTGGGTCCCGGTGCTGGTGGTGACGTTGAGGCCGGTGACGGCCGGCGCCATCGCCAGGGGCACCGAGGCCGAGGCTGTCCCGCTCAGGTTGAGCTCAGGCAGCATCCCGGTGCGAATCACGTCGGGATCGAGCGCGACGCCATCGTCCTCTAGGCCGGCGCGCACCACGAAGCGCCCGTTCGGAACGCCAGCGACCGAGTACGAACCCGAAAACGGAGCGCGGGCGACCAGGCCTGGGATGGGTTGCCCGGTCGCGGCCAAGGCGATCGCCACCGAGGTGGAGCCCACTCCGGCCCCGAGCACACCCGAGACGGTCGAGCCCGCGTCCGCGCTGAGCACCAGATCGACGTCCTTGGTCTCCATCCCCACCACCGCCGAGACGTTCGGCCGCGTCGTCGACTTGGTGCCCCCGAAGTAGGCGGTGACGGTGTAGAGGCTCGGCGCCAAGCCGAACAAGACGTAGCGACCATCTCCGTCGCTCAGGGTGGAGAGATCGGTGGTCGACGCCGCGTGGATCAGAGCGCCAGCTACGGGCTGGCCGTCCTTGGTGACCTTGCCGCTGATCGTACCCCCGGGGATGGCGTTGGGCCGAGGATCGAGGACGACGCGGACGTCGATGGTCTGCTCGGCCACCGCGACCGCGACGGGCGCCGCCGCGAAGGCCTCGGGGATCGCTACATAGCCGGCAGCGTCGGCGCGATAGGCGTGGGGACCGGCGCTGACCTCGAGCTCGATCTTGCCGGCATCATCGGCGGTGAGGCGGCTGAACTCGGGCCCCAGCACCACGACCGCCTTCGGGATCGCCGCGGCGGTGGCGGCGTCGGTAACGCTGAACCGGAGCTTGGTCGGCGGCGGAGGCGGCGGGGGCGGGTCGCTGGAGCAGGCGTAGCCCGGGAGCAAACCGAGGGAAAGCAGAAGGCCGAGGAGGCCGCGCGCGAGACGCATGGGGCAAACAGAGCATCCCCGCCCGCGCGGCACAAGGCGAGTTATCGGCGTCACTGACGTGACGTGACCCCGGTTTTTGGCTAGCCTCCGCCGCGATGAAGATCGCAATCATGAGCGCCCTCCTCGCCCTGACCGCCCTCGCGGCCTGCTCCTCGTCCATGAAGTCGCAGCGCTGGGAGGCCTACCCAGGCTGCAACGAAGCCCAATGCAAGAGCTGGGCGTCGGAGTGCTCGGCCGAGTGCATCAACAACCACGACACCTCGGTCACCGAGTGTGAGAACAAGTGCAACGCCCGCGGCCAGCAGTGCCTGGGCAGCTGCGGCGGATGAAGACCCCCGACGTCCGCATGAAGGGCTTTGGGGCCCGGGCCAGCGTGGCCGAGGTCCTCGCCCTCATCGCTCAGCGGATCCAGCCGCTGCCCAGCGAGCGGGTCCCCTTCGCGCGGGCGCTCGGTCGCTCCCTCGCCGAGACCATCATCCCCAGCGTCGACGTGCCCGCCTTCGACAAGTCGGCGATGGACGGCTACGCGGTGCGCGCCGCGGACTTGCCGGGCCGCCTCACGGTGGTGGGCGAGCTGATGGCCAAGGACCAGGCCCCAGCGACCCTGGCCCCCCAGACCGCCGTGCGGGTGATGACCGGCGCGGCGATCGTGCCCGGGGCGGACACGGTCGTGATGGTGGAGGACACGCGGCTCGAAGGGTCGCTCGTGATCATCGACCAGCGCGTCCCGGCGGGCACGCATGTGCTGCGGCGCGGGGAAGATCTGGGCGCCGGTCGGCCTATCCTCGCGCCACCGAGGCGCCTGCGGCCACAAGACCTGGCGATGCTGGCGACCGTCTCGGCCCTGGAGCCGGCCGTCCGCCGCCGGCCGCGGGTCCGCATCGTCCCCACCGGCAACGAGCTGGTCCCGGTCGGGACGACGGCGCGAGGTTCGGAGATCGTCGAGTCCAACTCCTTCATGATCCGCGCCCTGGCCGAGCGCGACGGGGCAGAATGTGAGATCCACCCGATCGTCACCGACGACGCCGTACGATTGCGGCGGGTGCTCGAGGTGCCCGGGGCCGACTTGGTGGTGATCACCGGCGGCTCCAGCGTCGGCAAGCAGGACCTCGGCCCCGTCGTCGTGCGGGAGGCGGGCCAGCTCTTGGTCCACGGTATCCACGTCAAACCCGCCTCACCGACCGGCTTCGGCTTCGTGGGGGAGACCGCAGTGTTGCTGGCGCCAGGCTTTCCAGTCGCCTCCTTCGTGGCCTGGGACCTGTTCGGCCGCGAGATCCTGGACCGCATGCTGGGCCTGCCGCCGCGACTGCCCTACGCCACGCAGCTCGCGAAGCTCGGCCAAGCGCTCGAAAAGCCGGAAGCTCGGACCGACCTGGTCCGCGTCCGGCTCAGCCCAAACGCCGAGGGTGAGGCCGTCCTACGCCCGATCCCCGGCGGCGCGGCGCTGCTCTCCACGACGACGACCGCGGACGGTTTCATCCTGCTACCGGCCGGACGCGCCCGCTTCGAGGGCGGCGAGGCCCTGCTCGTTCACCTGTACTGAGGATCCCATGCTCAAAGACGGCGCGCTCAAAGGTCAGGTCATCATCGTCACCGGCGGAGGGACGGGCCTCGGAAAGGCCATGTCGCTCTGCTTCGCCAGGCTGGGCGCGGACGTCGTCATCGCCGCGCGAAACGTGGCCCGCCTCGAGGAGGCTGCCGCCGAGATCGCCGAGAAAACAGGGAGAAAGCCGCTCACGCTCGAGCTCGACGTGCGCAGCCCCGAGGCCTGCGAGGCGGTGGCCATGAAGACGGTGGAGGCCCACGGCCACATCGACGGCTTGGTGAACAACGCGGCGGGCAACTTCTTGTGCGCGGCCGAAGACTTGAGCCCCGGAGGCTTCGACGCGGTGGTGGGCATCGTGATGAAGGGCAGCTTCTTGATGACCCAGGCGGTGGGCAAGCAGATGATCGCGCTCCGCCGCCCTGGCGCGATCCTCTCGATCCTCACCACCTATGCCTGGACGGGATCGGCCTTCGTCTTGCCCTCTGCCATGGCCAAGGCCGGGGTGCTGGCCATGACCCGCTCTTTGGCCGTGGAGTGGGGGACGGCCTACGGCATCCGCCTCAACGCGATCGCCCCCGGCCCCTTCCCGACCGAGGGGGCCTGGAAGGCGCTCATGCCGGATCCGGCGATGGAGGCCCAAGCCAAGCAGCAAAACCCGCTGCACCGCTTCGGAGATCCGCCGGAATTGGCCGACTTGGCGGCGTACCTGATCTCGCCCTACGCGGGCTACGTCAACGGCGAGGTCGTGACCATCGACGGCGGCCAATGGCTCAAGGGCGCGGGCGAGTTCAACGCCTTCACCGACCTCGACCGCGACAACGTGCGGCAGATGCTGCGCGCGATGCGGCAGCGATGAAGGAGCAGGCGCTCGGGCTGGCGGCGGCGGCCTGGCGCAAGCTCCCGCGGCCGCTGCGGGTCGCCTTCCTCGGCGCCGCCAACCATCGGGTGGCGATCGGGACGATCGGCCTCATCCACGACGGCGCTGGCCGGGTCCTCCTGCTCGAGCACCGCTTTCGGCCCAGCCACCCCTGGGGCCTCCCCGGCGGCTACCTGAAGAAGGGCGAGGCTCCCGAGGAGGGCCTCCGCCGCGAGCTGTTCGAGGAGACGGGCCTACAAATCCGCGTAGAAACGGGGATCATCGACACCGAGTACAACATCGGGGGCGGCTATGTGGCGGTGGCGCTGGTGGCCCAGGCCGAGCCGCGGCCGCTGTTGCTGTCCTCGGAGATCCTGAGCGGCCGCTTCTTTGACACCGGCGAGCTCCTGAGCGCCCCGTCTGGGCCCGTTATCGGCGGGTTGAACCCGCCTGCGGGCGCGATCGCTGCGCTCAACGCGTACCCCTGGCACCTCGAGCTGATCCGGAAATGGCGTATTGCCGAGCGCAGCCGGGCCGAATAGCTTCCGCGCGACCCGAGCAGCTCTGCCTGCCGCCGAGGAACGTATGCGAACCGTCACCCTTTCCTTCTGGGCCTTTGGCCTCCTCACTCTGCTCTCCCTGCCCGCCTACGCCCAAAAGCCGGGCGGAGAGCCGGGCGTTCAGGACATCCAGGTCGGCTCCTCCCGCGTCGGAGGCCCGGGCCTGACCCCCACCGAACGCGCCGCCAACGCCGCCGCCGATGAGGAGGAGGAGGTCCTCACCGAGGAGACCCTCCCGCCCAAGGGCAACAAGAAGCGCCTACCCGGGCTGCACAAGATCGCCTCGCGCTACGTGCGTGGGCAGATGTGGCGGGAGGCTTGCGACCGCTATGACCAGATCATCGACGAGGAGGGAGCAGCGGGCATGGACGCCGCGCCCGACGCCAAGGCCAACGCCGCCCGGGCCTTCCTCGAGTGTGCCGAGTCAGAGGCGGCGGGGCGCAAGTTCGAGAAGATGGAGCTGCTCCTCAAGAAGAGCGAGACCTACGGCGGCACGGATTATCGCCACGCCGCGCTGCGCCGCAAGGTCAAGCGCGACACCTTCAAGGAGGAGATGGCCAAGGGCAACACGGAGAAGGCCCTGGTCGCCTTTCGCGCATACCAGGCCGACAAGCCCGATGAAGACGAGCGGATCTGGATGGGCGCCGAGCTCACCAAGATCGCCTGGGCCGCCTACAACGCCAAGGACGAGCTGAACCTCAAGCGGGCCATCGCCGACGCCGACTCGGTCGCGCCGATGAACTCGGATCTGCGGCGCCTCAAAGAGAAGCTGGAGGACGAGGGCTCGATCCTGAAGCAGATCTTCACCGTCTCCATCGTGGCCATCATCATCGCCTTCATCGCTGCCCGCTTCTTCGCTTGGCGCGCGCGGGCCAAGGTCGAGGGCATGGTCGAGGGCGGGAGCTTCTCCGGGAAGAAGAACAAGTACCTCGACGATTGATGGAGCAGCCGATCTTCTTACAAGGCGTGGCCCGCCTCTTGGTCGTGCTGCACGCCGCGGGTGCGATCGTCCTCATCGGCTCGACCACCCATCACGCGATCATCACCTACGGCTATCTCCGCGGGCGGGCTATGACCAGGCTCGGGCGGATGTACGCCGCGACCTCGGCGGCGACCTACCTCCTGACCTTCGTGGTCGGGGCGCTCAGCTACCCCACCTACCGCTACTACACGCGGGCCCTCCACTTTGACCGCTACGCGCCCTGGGCCACGACCCTCTTCGACGTCAAAGAGCACTTCGCCTCGCTGGGCCTTCCGCTGGTGCTCGGCGCGCTGTGGCTGAGCCGCGGCCTCGAACCGAGGCGCGATCGAGCGGTGCTCCCGGTCTACGCGGTGCTGGTGTTCGGCACGGTGGCGATCGTGTGGTTCAACGTGTTCTCTGGCTTGGTGGTGGTGCTGGAGAAGGGCGTATGAGGGATCCAGCGCGCGACCGGAGCGCGGTGGTCGCCGTCGCGGTCATCGCCTTTGTGCTGTGTTATGCGGCGGTGCAGATCTTCCACCCGCCCCTGTGGTGGTACCTACCGCTCGAGCGGCGCTTCAGCTTCGGCGAGCGGCCCGCGGAGATCTCGATGGACTGGTATGGCCGCACCCTGCTGGCCAGCGTGGTCGCTGTCGTCGGCGGAGGCGCCACCGCCCTGATCCGCCGCTTCGTGCCCCGCACCCCGGCCGCGCCGCCATGGCTGTACGCGCTGGCGATCGCGGCCAGCTTGGCCCTCGCCTTCTTTGTCTACGGCGTCCGTCCCGGGGACTAGAGCGCCGATCCGCTAATCGGACCGGCTGCGGCCGAAGATGCCGTCATTCCTGGGCCAAACCTGCCGCTCCGCTCCTCGGAGTACATCGAGTACGCCTCCGGTGCT
>Ga0154020_10003272_pt1 | contig 19553 bp, 14 predicted proteins | sample Klosneuvirus_201_FD_109709 | JGI IMG/M metagenome (GOLD analysis project Ga0154020, IMG submission 109709) | Active sludge microbial communities from wastewater, Klosterneuburg, Austria - Klosneuvirus_20160825_MG | ecosystem: Engineered > WWTP > Aerobic digester > Activated sludge | place... | reverse complement strand
CGCTCGTCCGGATCGTGTACGACTTTCTGTCTCGACGAGGTCGCAAGTCCCCGGCCTGGATCAGCCGCAGAATGAGGGCACGTGTGGATTTGGCGGACAAGGACGCCGTCTACTCCGCGATGGAATCGGCGTCTCACACCGAGTCGCGCAGCCTCTCGACGAAGCCGGGCGCGAAGACGCCGTCGACGCGGATCGAGTAGCGAAAGAACGGGTCGGCGAGGACGCCGTGGTAGTCCATGTCGTTGAACCAGTAGGCGCGCGCCTCGACGACGAGCGGCTCGTCCTCCGGGTGGTTCTGCAGGTAGAAGCGTTTGTCGCGGCGCGGGCAGAGCGAGATCGACTGTGCCACGGCGAGCGCAGAGCCGGGCTCGGTGTCGCGGTGGAGCGGCGCGTGGTCGTTCGGCTCGAGCCCGAAGACCACCGCGCGCCCGATCTCGGTGAAGGGGAGGGACTCGAGCAAGCGGACGGTCTCGGGAAAGACGTCGCGGGCCTCGTCTCCGAAGCGCTTCCCCGCGCCCGAGTGCTTGTCGTCCCAGCTGTCGTTCTCGAGGAGGTGGTAGCAGACCTTCCACGGAAAGTAGACGCCGTGCCGGTACGAGAGCCAGCGCTCCTGCGCGCGGTTGAAGGGGTTCTCCGTCTCGTCGCCGAACCGGGTGCTCGCACGCTCCTCGACGCGGAACGACCCGGGGTCGTCGGCGAGGGAGAAGAGCACCTCGAGCTGGTCGTCGGGGAGCCCCTCGATCACGCTCATCGCGTCGAGGTAGAGGTCGTCCATGGCCCACGGGGCCACGACTCCCATCCACTTCAAGGTCCCGCCGGTGTAGGCCGTCTCCACGTGCGCGATCCCGCGCGAGATCTCGTCGTCGATCGCGTCGAGAGCGGACAGGTCGAGCACCGGCTCGAGGTCGAGGAACGGCTCGCCGAAGATGCCCCACACACGGCTGCGTTCGTTCATGCCGGAACCTCCTCGGGAAGCGCCGCGAGGCAGCGCGAGGCCACGAGCCGCTCGAACGCGTGGAGACCGTCCTCGCTCGCCGCGTAGCCGGAGAGGCGGGCGCGCCTCGATTCGAGGCCGCGCTGCTGCCGCTCGCAGATCGCCCGGTCCTCCGCGTTGGTCCGGTCCCAGAACGTCGCGAGGTCGTCGAGATCGACTCCCCTCGCGAGGGCGCCCGGGTGGACGTGGATCTCGGCGACGACGAGCGTCCGGTCGACGGCCAGCGGCGCGAGCCGGTAGGTGAGCAGGTAGTCGGGCTGGAGGCTCGTGAGCCACAGCGGGAAGACGAGGGCGTCGTGCACGCGGCCGCGATCCTCCGGGGCCGCCACGTACGGCCGGCCCAGCCTCTTGCCGCTCTCGGAGACGGTCTCGAAGCCCTCGGCGAGCTCCATGATCCCGCCGAGCCAGGCGTCGCTCTCGACGACGCTCGACGACCTCGAGAAGGGCGTCCGCCCCTCGAGGCCCGGGTGGACCGAGAGGAAGTGATGGCTCTCCTGGAAGTTGCCGGCGACGATCTTCCAGTTCGCGCCCACCTCGTGATCGGTCCGCCGCGCGCGCGCCAGCGGAAAGAGCTTCGCCCGCGAGAGCCACGGCGGGCCGGAGAGCCCTCGCGCGTCGAGCGGCGCGGCCAGCGGGTCGAGGTTCACGAAGACGACGCCCGCGCGGACGTCCACCGCCGCGCGCTGGAGCCCGGGAGGCTCCTCGCGCGCTCCCGGCGATTCGAGCAGCGCGCCGTCGGTCGCGTAGGTGAAGCCGTGGTACGGACAGCGGAGGCAGAGGTCCTCGACATGCCCGCTCTCGCCGTCGCACAGCAGCGTTCCCCGGTGCGTGCAGACGGCGTGGAGAGCCGCGAGCCCGAGATCGGCGCCGCGCACGACGACCAGGTGCTCACCCCGGATCGGCGCGCGGACCCAGTCTCCCGGTCGCGGGAGGTCGGCCTCGTGCGCGACGGGGATCCAGGCGGTCGCGAGGATCGCGCGCTCCTCGAGGTCCAGCACCTCGGGCGCGACGAAGGCCGTGCGGGGCAGGGGCGTCGCTTCGGCGAAGGGCCGGAGCACGCCGAGCAGGTCGTCGCGGGAGAAAGGGGCCGGCATCGGCATCGAGGCCATTCACCGGGAGCCTAACCGACGCTCGCCCGATCCTCACGTCCGCTTTCCAGCCGCCGAACCAGCTCGGCATGGCGCCGGTGGACGGACCTGGTAAGGTATTCCCCGATGGCCACGATTCCAGGGGACCTGCCATGAGTTTCCTCGGCCTCGATGACGCCTTCGCCTCCGAGGTCCTGAAGAAGGCCGAGAAGCGCGCGGCGAAGCCCATCGATCATGCTCAGGAGGCGATCCAGTCGGCGAGCGGCGTCTTTCACGAGGTGGAAGGCCGGCTCGTGAACCTTGCCGAAAAACCGGCGGCGAAGCAGGCGGACGCCCCTCCGAAGGCGCCGGCTCCCGTGGAGCCGAGCGCCGAGGAGATGCAGGGGTACGAGCTGATCAAGGAGGCGGAAGGATCGCTCATCATGAGCACCCTCGACGCCCCGGAAGAGCGCGCGCGATGCTTCGCCGCCCTGGCGGCCCTGAAGCGCGGCGTCGGCCTCGACCCGAACTCCTGCGTCTACGAGGCGGAGGCGACGCTCGAGCGCCTGCCGGCCGACCGCGAGGTCGTCCGCGCCCGCGCCCTCCTGGAGCTGGCGCGGCCCGGCGCCCGCGCGCCGCAGCTCGACCGACTTGCGTTGATGGAGGCGAAGGGCCTGATCGCCGAGCTGGCCGACTGCGACGGCGCGAAGCTCCGCGCCGAGATGGCGTTACTGGAGTTCGCCGCCGGCGCCGATCCCTCCGCCACGCTCGCCGCGGCGAAGAAGATCCTCTCGTACACCTCCGTGTCCGCCTTCGCCAGCACGCTCGCGGAGGTGGCGTCCGCCGAGGCGCGGTGCCAGATCGACCCCGAAGAGACCTACGGGCGGGCGCGCGCGATCCTCGAGAGGAGCGAGATCGGGATAGCCGACGCGCTCGCCACCCGCGCTCAGTTCGTCCGCCACCGCGCGGACGCGGGGCAGATCGACAAGGCCTACGAGGAGCTCGACGCCCTCGCGGCGTCGGCCGATCCGATCGCCGCGAAGATGGTCATTCGCGCCCGCGGCTTCCTGGCAACGGCTTTCGCCCGCGCCGGGAGCGTGCCGTCGACGCAGACGGAGATCCTCTACATCTCGCGCGAGCCGAACCCCGCGACGGCCCCGGAGGCGATCGAGGCGCTGTGCGCCGTCACGCGCGCGCTGGCCGACAGCGGCTACTCCCGCGCCGCGATCAGCATGCGGGATAGCGCGCTCGTCCTCCTGAAGCAGCTGCAGGCCCAGGGAGTGAAGAAGCTCCCGGGCAGCTGCATCGAAGCCGTGGCCGTGGCCATCGCCTCCTGCGGCGGCATCGACGACGCGCGCCAGTTCGCCTCCTATGCAGGCCCCCGACGCGTCCATGCCGAGGCGGAGGTGGCGCTCGCCATCGCCCGGGCGGGCGTCGGCCTGGTGAGAGACGCCCAGAAACGCCGCCAGAAGGCGTGACGCCGCGCCGGAACGGGCCGAGCGCGCTATCCTCTCTGCAAGGGAGGGCTGAACGTTGCTACCCGGACGCGCGCGCCTGCGCGAGATCGCGGCGAGCTCTGTGGGATCCCTCGTCGAGGTCCCGTACCCGGTGCTCCTCGCGGCGCTCGCGCTCGCGAATCGCGATGTACTCGCCGTGCTCAAGCGCCGCCAGACGGAGAAGCAGATCGTCTTCTCGGGCGGAGCCCCGGTCAAGTGCACCTCGAACCTCCTGCACGAGACGTTCGGCCGGTTCCTCGTCGGGCAGGGGAAGCTCTCGGAGCCCGACTTCGACCTCGCGCTCGCCCAGTCCACCACGAGGCACCTCCGCCTCGGCGAGGTCCTCGTCGAGCGCGGGTTGTTCTCCCAGGAGGAGATCGACCGGCTCCTTCATCAGAATCTGGCCCGCAACCTGCTCGACGGCTTCACCTGGCACGAGGGGACCTACGAGCTGTTCCCGGCCGAGCCCTCGGGCGAGACCGCGGGCGAGGCGACGGGCCGGCTCCACGTCGGGCAGCTCATCCTGACCGGGGTCGCCAAGTTCGCGAAACAGGAGTCGATCGATTCTGCCGTCGGAGCGCTCGTCGGAAAGCGCCTCGCCCTGAACCCCGATCCCCCGTTTCCGCTCGCGGAGATGAAGCTGACCGAGAACCAGTCGCGCGTGGCCGCCGCGCTCGAGAAGCGCCCCCGGATCGACGAGCTGGCGGTCGAGGCCAACCTGCCCTACGAAGACATCACCCGCATCCTGTACGGTCTCTTCCTCCTCGGGGCCGGCGTCACCACGGACCAGGCCCTGCCGCGGGCGCGGTCGGGCGCCACAGCCCAGACCCCGGCCACCCGGCCCTCCGGGACGACGCCGATCGCGATCACGCCCGCGCGGACTCCGGTCGTGAGCTCCTTCGAGCGGTCCCCGGCCCCCGCGGCACAGACCACGGCGTCACCCCAGGTCCCGTCGCCCCCACCCGTCCACGCCCCGCCCCAGGTCCCCGCGTCTCATGCCGCTGGCTCGCTCGCCCCCGCCCCGGGCTGGGCCCTCTCGGAGCTCCGGCGGGACTTCGAGGCCGCCCGGGATCAGGACTCCTTCGATCTCCTCGGGCTGAAGGAGTCCGCCGAGGAGCCGCAGGCGCGAACCCGCTTCCTGGTGAAGGCGCGAGCGTGGGCTCCGTGGCAGTTCGAGGGAGAGGATTCGGAGAAGGCCGCGGCGCTCTTCCTGGCCGCGGCCCGCGCCTACGCCCGGATCGCCGACCCCGAGGGCCGCGACGCCCTGCGCCGCGCCCGCAGGCCTGCGCCCGCTCCCGAGCCGCCGAAGGAGAGCGCCGGGGCCTTCGTGCCCCGCCAGCCGACCCGCATCCGAACCGACGTGCTCGATCCCGAAAGCCAGTACCGGAAAGGAGCGGCGCTCCTCGCTTCGGAGCCTGCGCGCGCGCTCCAGTTCCTGGAGTTCGCCGCCGACTGCGATCCGCAGAAGGGGACGTATGCCGCCGACGTCGCCTGGTGCCGCTACCTGATCTCGGGGCGGATGAACCCCACCCCCGCGCTCGCCGCCCTCGAGCAGGCCTTCCGCATCGACCCGACGTGCGGCCTCGCCTGCTTCTACGCCGGAGAGATCCTCCGCGCGCGCGGGGACGTCGAGAGGGCCGAGAACTACTACCGGAAGGCGGCCAAGCTCATGGCGCCCGACCGCCGGCCGCTCGACGCGCTGACCGAGATGGCGAAGAAGAAGGAACCGGCGCGCTGAGAGGCCGCCAGGCCGCTACTTCCTCGTGAGCGCTCGGCCGAGGACGACGCCCAGCCGGCGGATTCCCTCCTCGATCGCCTCGGGGCTCGGGTAGGAGAAGTTGAGGCGCATCGTGTCCTGGCCGCCGCCCCGCGGGTAGAAGGGCGCCCCCGGGACGAACGCGACGTTCTCCGCGAGCGACTCGTCCAGGAGCTTCGACGTATCGAGCCCTCTCGGGACCGTCACCCAGAGGAAGAGCCCTCCCTTCGGACGCGTCCAGCGGACGCCCGGAGGGAAGTGCTTCTCCATCGCCGAGAGCATCGAATTCCGCCGGGCGCCGTAGACGTCGCGGATCCGGTGGATGTGGCGGTCGAGGAAGCCCTCGTGCGCCACCGCGTGGGCGAGGCGCTGACAGAACGTGCTGGTGTGCAGGTCAGCCGCCTGCTTGATCTGCACCAGCCGGTGGATGACGGTCTCGGGCGCGACGATCCACGCCACGCGCAGCCCGGGGGCCAGCGTCTTCGAGAGCGTGCTGACGTAGAGGACGTTTCCGGTGAACGGCCGCTCCCCGTTCGCGCAGCCGTGCAGCTCGCCGTCGAGCGTGACGAGCGGCGGCAGGTGATCGCCCTCGTAGCGGAGCTGTCCGTACGGATCGTCCTCGAGGATCGGGATCCCGTAGCGGGCAGCGAGCTCCACGAGGCGGCGGCGCCGCGGGAGGCTGAGCGTGACGCCGGCGGGGTTCTGGAAGTTCGGGAGGACGTACAGGAACTTCGGGCCCGCGCGGAGCTGCTTCTCCAGCTGGTCGACGCACATCCCGTCGTCGTCGATCGGCACCGGCACGAACTCCGCCTGCCCTGCCGAGAAGGCCTGCACCGCCCCGAGGTACGTCGGCTCCTCGGTCAGGATGCGATCGCCCGGGTTGATGAAGAGGCGCGAGATCAGGTCGAGCGCCTGCTGCGAGCCCGACGTGACGAGGACGTTCTCCACCCCCACCCGGATCCCGTAGCGCGACATATGGCGGACGAAGAGCTCGCGGAGCGGCCCGTACCCTTCGGTCGCGCCGTACTGCAGCGCGGCGGAGCCCGCCTCCCGGAGGATCCGGTTGGAGGCGGCCTCGATCTCGACGCCCGGGAAGACGTCCGGCGACGGAAGACCTCCGGCGAACGAGATGATCTCGGGCTTCTCGGTCACCTTCAAGAGCTCGCGGATGATCGAGCTGGTGATCCCCTTCGTCCGTTGCGCGAACCGGTCGCTCCAGAGGGTGTCATCGACCGGTTCGGGCCGCAGCGCGATCTCGGGGCTCCCGAGTAGGGGCTCGAGGAGCATGGGAGTCGTGGACATCTCTGCCTCCAGGGCGAAGAAACCGCCACCCGATTTATCGCGCCCCGGAGGCTCCCGTTCAATGATGCAGGTGAGGGAGCCCCGACCGAAGGGGCTCCCCGGACCGGCCAGGTCTCGCTCTACTTCGAGACCTTCGCGTCCTCGACGATGACCTGGTACGAGTAGCCCATGCCGAAGTCCTTGTCGAGGTGCACGGTCCCCTTGACGAGAACGACGTCGCCGACGGCCGCTTCGTCCTTCGTCGTCACGACGATGTCGTCGTCGTGCTTGTCCGGCGAGCCGCTGCCGTCGCGCACGTGGAGCCAGTTCCGCCCCATGATGTTGGCGTTGAATTTCACGACCTTGCCCCGCACGGAGACGCTGGCGTCCTTCAGTGACGCCTTCTCGGCGAAGATCTGCGCGACCGTCTTGCCGTCCTTCCCCTCGGCCTTCTTCACGTTGATCGGACCGACGTCCGCCGCACCCGTCGAAGCCGCAGCGTGCGGGTCCTTCGGGGCCGGCTGGGCGGGCGCGCCTTGCGAGGCGGGCGCGCCATGCGAGGCGGCCGCCGCCAGGTCGCCGGCACCCGCCGGAGCCGCGCCGTCTTTCGAGCCGAGCGACCCGAACAGGATCTTCTCGAACTTCCGATTGAGGGTCTTGCTCTCGAACCCGTCCATGGGCATGGCGCCGACGATCGTCACCTCGGAGCCCTTCGCGACGACCGCCTGGTTCACGGCGGCCCAGATCTCGCCGGTGCTCGTCTCCAGGCGCAGGTACGTGTAGCCGGCCGCGTCCATCGTCTCGAGGACCTTTCCGGTCACGGGCGCGGACGCCTGCGGCGCCGGGGCCTTCTGTGAGGCGGTACCGGCCGGCGCGGCTGCCTTCGCGGGCGCCGCTGTCGTCGGAGCCGCCTGTTCCTTGCGGGCACAGCCCGGCGCCAGGGCCGACAGAAGGAGGGCCGTGATCGAAGCGATGGTCTGTCTCGTGAATCTCACCAGTGTGTTCTCCTCTTGTTTCCGTGATCCCGCCAGGATCGGTCCGGCGGCCGCTTCCACGGGCGTGACATTGTACGTAGACGTCGACGGGCATCCCGAAAAAGAAACCGGCTGCCTTCGCGAGCAGCCGGACGTGACATGAGGAAGAGGGAAGGGCCGGCGGGCTTCCCCGCCGGCCCTTCCGGTCATCTGGATCTCAAGGCTCGGCGACCAGGTTCAGGTCGTTGAGGGTCGGTCCGACCTTGAACGGCCCGAAGGGCTTCGCGAACGTGACACCGGGCTTGGTCACCGTGAGAGTGTAGGTCCCCGGCTTCAGCTTGGGCGTGACGTAGGTGCCGTCCGCCTTGGTCGTCACCCTCTGGACGACGGTGCCGCCCATCAGGATCGAGATCTGCGCGGAGCCGACCGGCTGGCCGTTCCGGATCACCTTTCCGGTGATCTTCGGCATGGCCTCGAGGAAGAGCCCCCTCGCCAGGACTCCGATCGTCGCCTGGCCCTGCTTGCCGGCCTTGTCGACGACCTTCGCCTTGATCGCATAGTTGCCGGACTCGGTGTAGGCGTGCGTGAAGGCGAGCGGCCCGACTGCCGGGTCGGTCTTGATGTCGGCTCGCGACCCGTCGCCGTAGGTGACGGTAACGCTCTGGTAACCACCTGCGGGCACGGTCACCGTGCAGGCCACCGTCCAGGTCGGGTAGTCGGGCGTGCAGCTGCCGATCACGGTTGGTCCGCCCGGAATCGCCTTGGCCGCGAAAACCTGCGTGGCGGTTCCGACGCCGGTCTTCCGCTCCTTCACGGTCAGGGTGATCGTGAAGTTGCCGGGAGCCGCGTAGGTGTGGGTGGCCGAGACGCCGGATCCGTGCGCCGAGCTGTCGCCCCAGTTCCAGTCGAAGACGTCGCAGTTCGAGATGTTGCCGCTGCACTTGGAGGCCGAGGCGTTGACGGCGACCGTCAGCTCGTCGGTGCCTGTCTGCGCGGTGAACCTGGCGTTCGGCGCGTCGTTGTGTATCCCCTTCGCCAGGACTTCGAGGGTCGCCTTGTCCATGTAGGTGGTCCCGGTCGTCGTCGCGTTCTGCGTGACGGCGGCATTCGTGACCGCCTTGGTCGCGTTTCCGGCGAGGGTGACCACGTTGCCCGTGATCGCCTTCACGTAGGTGTCGAAGTCGACGTATTTGCTGCTGTGGCCGATTTCGTCGTAGTAGTACGCGCCGGCCCCGGCGATCCGGATCTTCTCGCCGACGGCGAGCCCCGCGGAGCTGGCCACCGTGAGGGCGGGCGAGGCGGCGGAGATGGTGCCGGTCGTCTTCACGTTCGAGGCACCGCCGCCGTGGCACTGGCCGCAGGCGGAGTCGAGGTCGACCCACACGGCCTTCGTGAAGCTGCCGTCCGCGGCGGTGCTCGCCGAGGTGTTGGCGGCCATCGCCTGGGGCATCGGGAAGGTCGAGTAGGCCTTGTCGGTGTTGATCCGGAAGAGGTGCTCGCCGCCGGGCATGTGGCAGCTGACGCAGGCGTGCATCGGCTCGGTCGCGCTCTTCTCGAACGGCGTGCCGGGTCCCTTGGGATGCAGGATCTTCTCCTGGGTGTGGTTGCCGTGACACTCGGTGCACTCGGCGCGGAAGGGCTTCTCACCCGCCACGACGCTCGTGTGGACCTCGTGACAGCCGGTGCAGCCGTTCCCCGTGTTGCCGGCCTCGGCCATCGTCATCCAGCCGCTGAGGTACTTGCCATCGCTGAACTTGCCCGTCGCGATCTCGTTGAACTTCCCGACGAACTTGCCGTGCGGGCTGTTGAGGAACTGGTTGCCGTGCGGGTGGCTCGGGAAGGTGACCGTGCCGTGATACGGACCGACGGTCAGCGGCAGGCCGTTGCCGGTCTCGGTCCAGGTGGCGCCCCCGGCGACGCACGCGCCCTGGGTGGTCAAGGCGGCGTTGCTGCAGGTTCCGTTCGTGTTCGGGAGACCGCTGGTCTCCTGCCGGTGGCACTGCATGCAGACCGAGGTGATGATCTGGCCCCGGTTCTTGTTGTTGCCGAGGTACTTTCCGCCGGCGTCCTCGCAGCCGATGATGTCGGTGGCGTAGGAGAACGTCCCGCCGACGGCGTCACAGGTCGACTTCGAGTTGATCGAAGACCAGACGGCGCCCGCCGCCTTGCACTCTTCCTGGTTCGTGTACGCGGGCTTGCTGCAGGTGCCCTTGTTGCAGTAGCCCTCGATGCTGCAGCTCGGGAACGTCCAGCTCGCCCCTGCGATCTGACAGGAGGCCTGGCTGCCGTTCAGGCGCCACGTCTTCGCGGCGTCGCCGGTCCCGCCGGTGCAGGCTGCCTGGGCGTCCGCCGTCTTGCACCAGCCCGCGGTCCACGTGTATCCGTTGGCGGCGCATCTCGTCGAGTCGGTATAGAAGGCGTTGCTGCACCAGCCCGAGTTCGGGACCCACGTCGCTCCGGTCACCGCGACGCACTTCGCCTGCGTGTTGGCGGCCACGGTGCAGGCTCCAGGGGTCGGGTTGACGCTGCAGGCCGTCAGGAAGGTACCGCCGTTGGACGCGCACTGGGCCTCGAACGTCGAGCCCGAGGGAGCGCCCGTCCACCGGACGTCGGTGCAGACGCCGTTGTTGTTCGTGGGGCTCGTCAGGTTGTTGTGGTGGGTGCTCATCCCCGGAGGGGCGCTGAAGCTCGGGGCCGAGGTGGTGGGGTTCACGGCGGAGGAGTGGCAGCGCGAGCAGGTGATGCCCCACTGGTCCCACGAGGACATGATGTTGGCGTCGCCCGCGACGCCGCCGCCGGTCTTGACCTGGCCGGTCGTCCCGGTGCCGGTCCACGTGATCCCCGGGAAATCGACCTCAGGGTGCTTGGTGCTCTTGGGCGTCGTCCCGGAGTCGCTCGTCCAGCCCGTGGTGTGGCAGCGTCCGCAGGAGTAGCTCATGTTGTTGAGCGTGGTCCCCGTGTAGATGGCTCGAGGCAAGGCGGCCAGCCAGTCGCCGTAGATCCACTTCAGATCGTAGGTGTTGGTGCCGACGGTGATCTTGTTGTCCTTCCAGGTGAAGACGTTGCCGGTGTCATCCGAGGGGTAGATCGTCGGATCCCACGTCCCGCCGCTGTGGACGCAATCCTCCTCGGTGGTCTCATTGGGGTGGCCCGTGCACGAGAACGGAGGCCCGCCCCACGGCTTGAAGGTCGAGCTGACAGGCCGGGACATGTTCTTGTGGCCCATGAACAGCGTGTCCTCGGTGTCGCGGACGCGCGGGCTGTTGTACTGGGTCGCGGTGTTGTGGCAGCGGAGGCACGCGTCCCCGGTCCCCGCAGAGCCGGTGGCCGAGTCGTTGATCAAGAGGCCGCCCGCGCCGTAGGCCGGATCGCTCCGGGAGGGCATCACCCAGTTGGCCGTGCAGGTTCCCGTCGTCACCCACGAGCCGCCGTGCTTGGCGCAGGTGATCGCGTTCCGGTCGTCCTCGGCCATGACGATGGCGCAGGACCCGCTGGCGTTCCAGAAGCGGTCCGCGACCTTCTCGCAGGCCGCCTTCGTGGTGTTGACGAGGTCGGTGCAGGCCCCGGTGCTCCACGAGTATTGACCCGCCGGTCCGAGGGCCGTGCAGGCCGCCGTGTTCGCGGCGGTGAACCTGCGAGCGACGCATTCGGGACGTGTCTTCGCGGTCAGGTCAGCCGGGCAGGATCCCTGCTTCGGGAGGTCCCAACCCCCCCGGGAGTTCTGCACGGCACCGTCGCCGAAGTACTTCACGTTGTCCTGGGCGGTCGCCACGCCCATCAGGAGCGTCGCCCCGAGGGCCAGCACCGCGGACCCGACTCCCCAGATCTTTCTTGCCTCTACTCTCATGAAACGACCCTCCCTTTCGAGGAAACGGAATTCTTTGACGTCACTCAACACGCAAGGCTCGTGCCCTGCGGTCGCCAGGCATGCCCCGCGCGCGACAGGATGGGAAGACAGCGCCGGGAAACCCCCGTTTTCTGGTTCCGCCTCGGGGGATGCGGAACGGTCGACTGGGTGAAATGACCCGGTCTCTCCGGGACTGCGGGGGATATGACCCGGTCAACGGCGCTGGTCACGACGGTCCGCCGGGTCCGTCGTGGGCCGAGCGAGCGGCAACGAGGAGCCGGCCCAGCGCGGCCTCGAGGTCGGCCCTTCCGACCGGCTTTCGGAGGAACTCCGGCTGCCCCGCCGCCTCGTCGAACCCTGCCTCCGCCGTGCTTCCGAAGAGGCACGACAGGTAGAGGACCGGCACCGGCGGGCAGCGCGTGGAGCAGAGCCGCTGGAACTCGGACCACGGGAGGTCCGCCGGCGGGACGCTGACGACCGCGGCGTCGGGAGGAGCCTCCAGGACGAGGCGCCGCGCCTCCTCGAACGACCGCGCGATCGCGAGCTCCGTCCCGGGCGGACAGAGCCGCACCACGGTCCACTCGAGCAGCGGGTTGTCGTCGAGGACGAGCAGGCGCACGCGACCTCCCCTGGGTCGCACCGCGCAATCCCCGTTCCACCGCTTTACTCGTTCCCGTCGCCCGCCTTCAAACCGAGCCTCTTGAGCCGGTAGCGGAGCTGATCCCTCGTCAGCCCGAGCAGCTCCGCCGAGCGCGTGACGTTCTCGCCCGTCGCGCGCATGGCCCGGCCGACCATCTCCCTCTCCATCTCCTCGAGCGGGACGACCCCCGACGGGAGGCCAGCGCAGGCCTGGGGCTGCGCCGTGTCGCGCGCCCACGTCGGCCCGTCGAGCATGAGCGAGCGGACAGAGACTTCCGAGCCGCGCTCCAGGACGAGGGCCCGCTCGAGGACGTTCCCGAGCTCACGGACGTTCCCCGGCCACGGATAGGAGAGGAGAAGGCGCTCGGCCTCGCTCTCGAAGCCCGCGACACGGCGCCCCATTCGCGCCTGGAGCGTGCCGAGGAAGTGCCGCGCCAGAGGAAGGATGTCCTCGGGGCGTTCCCGGAGCGGCGGGACCGTCACGGGAAAGACGTTCAGGCGGTAGAACAGGTCTCCCCGGAAGGTCCCGTCCTGGACCATCCCTTGCAGGTTGCGGTTCGTCAGCCCGATCACCCGGATGTCGACGTGGATCTCGCGGTTGCTCCCGATGCGCCGGAAACGGCGCTCCCCGAGGAAGTGGAGGAGCTTCGCCTGGACGTCGAGGGGGAGCTCGCCGATCTCGTCGAGGACGACCGTCCCCCCTTCCGCGAGCTCGAAGACGCCGCGCTTGAGCGCCTTGCCGTCGGTGAAGGCCCCCTTCTCGTGTCCGAAGAGCTCGCTCTCCATGAGGGTCTCGGGAATCGTCGCGCAGGAGACCTCGAGGATGGGCCGTTCGCGCCGCGGCGAGAGGGCGTGGACGCTCCGCGCCAGGACGTTCTTCCCGGCGCCGCTCTCCCCCTGGATCAGGATGCTCCCGACGTTCGAGGCGGAAACCTGCTCGACGAGGTCGAGGACGCGGCGGAACGCGGGCGACTCCCCGATGATCTGCCGGGAGAGCGTCTGCGCCCGCCCTTGCCGCGCCGCCTGGGCCTCGAGGCGGTCACCGCGGACCGAGAGCGACCTGTCGACGAGCGCCACGAGCTCGCCCTTGTCGACGGGCTTGGTCAGGAAATCGAGGGCGCCGAGCTTCATCGCCCTCACCGCCTCCTCGACGTCGCCGAGAGCGGTCATCACGATGACGACGCTCTCCGACAGGCGCGCGCGGTTGGCCTCGTAGAAGTCGAGGCCGTGGCCGTCCGGGAGGCCCAAGTCGAGCAGGACGACATCCGGCTGATGGGAGGTGAGGTGCGAGGCGGCCGTGGCGAGGTCCGGGGCGGCCTGCACCTGGTGGCCCGCCTTCTCCAGCTGCTTCTGGAGGGCCCAGCGGAGGAGCTGCTCGTCTTCGACGAGGAGGACGAGTGCCATGGTCAGCCGACCTCCTGGCGGGATTGTCGCTCCGGGGTGGGGGGCACGCTGGCGGGGAGGAAGATGAAGAACGTGGTGCCGCGGCCCGGCTCCGAGTCGACCTCGATCCGGCCGCCGTGCTGCTCGACGAGCCCCTTCGAGATCGTCAGGCCGAGGCCCGTCCCGGTGAACTTCGTCGTGAAGAAGGGCTCGAAGAGGCGCGCGAGGACCTCGCGCGACATGCCGGGGCCGTCGTCCTCGACCGCGATGACGATCCCGGAGCTCCCGGGCAGGACGTCGGCCCGGACGGTCACGTGGCCACCGTCCTTCTCCACCGCGTCGCCGGCGTTCTGGACCAGGTTCAGGAGGACCTGCCGGAGCCGGGCGGCGTCGATCTCCGCCTCGGGGAGGTCGCGCGCGGCCTCGACCCGGAGCTCCACCCCGCGGCGGCGGAGGGCCGGCCGCATCAGCTCCGCGACGCCCTCGAGGAGGCGGCCGAGGTCGGTCCGCGCCAGGCGCAGCGGCGCCTTCCGGCCCGACTCGAGGAGACGCTGGAGGATGCCGTCCACCCTTTTCAGCTCGCGGAGCACGTCGTCGTAGACGGCGGTGGTCGACGGGTCGGGCTGGTCGTCCCGCAGCACCTCGATCGCCCCCTGGATGCCGGCGAGCGGGTTCTTGATCTCGTGCGCGAGCCCCGCCGAGAGCTGACCGAGCGTCGCCAGCTGGTCGACGTGGGCGAGGCGGGAGACGACCTCGGCCTCCCGCTCGCGCTGCCGGCGCAGGAATTCGCGAAGGCGCTGGTAGAGCTTCGCCGCCGCCGGGTCGAGCGTCACGTCCGGCGTCCCCTCCGTCTCTCCCTTCCCCGCGGCCGCGGCGAAAAGATCCTCCTCCAGCCGCGTGAGCGACCGGCGCACCGTCACCTGCACGAGGATCGCGACCGCGCCGACGAGGACCCCCCAGGCCGCGAGGAGCCATCCGACCCTCCACCTGAGGAGGCGCCGCGTCCCCTCGAGCTCCCCGGTGAAGTCGATCTTCATGGTGGCGGCGCCCAGGGTCATCCCCGGGAGGTGGCACGCCGCGCACGAACGGCCGGCCACGAGGCGGACGACGCCCCGCGCCCACTGGCGACCCCCGTCGGACTCGATCCAGACGTCGTCCGAGGCGCCCGGGTCTGCCAGGAGGCCGCGAACCCGCTCGATCTCGACCGCATCGGGAGGGCCGGCGAGGGCCGAGCCCAGGAGCTCCCCGCCGGGCCGGTAGAGACGGAGGCCGATCGTCCGGTGGGCGACGAAGAGGTGGCCGAAGGCATGCGGGCTCGCCCTCGAGCCTCCCGCCGGCAACATCAGGGGCATCTCGCCCACGGCCTCCTCGAGCTGCTGCCTCGCGGCGGCGGCCCGGGCGGTGGAGTAGCCGTGGCTGAGGAGGCTGGAGGCGCCGAAGTAGAGCGTGGCGAACGCGACGAAGTGGATCGGGAGGACGACACCCCAGAAGCGGAGCCGCGCCGGGTCGAGCCGCAGCGGCAGTCGATTGGCCCGAGCGGTGGGAGATCCGAGGTCGCCGCTGCGCAACGCCCCGCACTCCGCGGCTTCACCGCTGCGCACCCGCACCTCCGTCTCAGCGCCCCGCGGCCGCGAGCTCGTGGTCGACGAGCTCCTTGAACCTCTCGAAGGGCTGGGATCCCGACAGGGGACGGCCGTTGACGAAGAAGGCTGGCGTGGCGTTGATCCCGAGCCCCTCGCCCAGCTTCTTGCTCGCCTCGACGGCCGGCGTCATCCGCCCCGAGTCGAGGCAGGCCTCGAACCGCGGCACGTCGAAGCGGAGCGTCCGCGCCCGCGCCTTCAGGTCGTCGACCCCGAGCGCCGCCTGATCCGCGAGGAGGCTGTCGTGCATCTCCCAGTAGCGCCCCTGCTCGCCCGCGCAGAGGGCCGCCTCGGCCGCCTTCGGAGCGCGCGGGTGGATCGAGAGGGGAAAGGCCTGGTGGACGAGGCGGACCTTTCCGCCGTACTCGGCCAGCACCCTGCGGACGGCCCCCTCGGCCCGGCTGCAGAAGTCGCACTCGTAGTCCGAGAACTCGACGATCGTCACGGGAGCGGTGCCATCGCCGCCGCGGGACGGGCCGTCGGACTTGAACGCGACCTTCGGCAGGAGCAGCGGCGGAAGGAGGCTCTCGACCTTCGACTCGGCGCGGAGCCGTGTCACGAACTCCTGGCGTGCCGCCTGGGTCGCCTGCCCCTTCACGAAGGAGGCGATCTCCGCCCTCACGTGCGAGAAAGGCGGGAGGGCCTGTCCGGTGGACTTCGTCTTGTCGTACACGGCCTGCAGCGTCGCCTCGGGCGGCTCGGTGACCCTGCGCGTGACCTCGCGGTCCAGGAGCGCCTCCGTCGTGATCCCCTCCTTCTTCGCCCGGGCGTCGAGGAGCCGCTTCTCGACGAGCCGGTCGAGCGCCTGAAGCTTCTGGCCGTGAACCTCCTCGGCGAACTTCGTCTCGACGGCCGTGAGCGACGCCTTCGCCTCGGCCATCAGCTCGCCCTCCGTGATCGGCGCGCCGTCGACCCGCGCCACGGTCGCCTTCGGGTCCTTCGCCGCGAAGAGGCCCGGGTCTTTCTGGGCGACCGAGGATTTCGAGCAGCCGGAGGAAAACGTCCCGGCGAGGAGGAGCAGCGCTGCGAGGTGTCTCATGCCGCCATCTTGTCGAGAAACGGCCGCTCCCCGCAACGAAGCGGGTGCATCAGTCGAACGGACGGCGAATTCGAAGCCGGAAGCCGCTTCCCTTCTAGCGTCTTCTTAGGATCCGATAGGGAAATCTTAGGGTGCGAGGAGGCGTTCCGGGCACCACCTTGACACTGCCGGCCACGATGTCGAGACCCCGGCAAGAGGTGACAGGATGACGACCCGACCCGAACCGAAAGACCTCCTCCGGCAGATGATGCTGATCCGCGCCTTCGAGGAGCGAAGCGCCGCCGGCCACGCCGCCGGCAAGTCCCCCGGCACCTGCACGGCGGTCGGGCAGGAGGCGTCCGCGGTGGGCGTCGTCCGGGCGCTCTCTCCGACGGACCTGATCCTGACGAACCACCGGAGCGCCGGCCACCTCCTCGCGCGGGGTGCGGACCCGGGCAAGCTGATGGCCGAGATCATGGGACGCGTGGACGGCTACTGCGGCGGAAAGAGCGGCAGCCTCCACGTCTCCGCCCGGGAGCTCGGCGTGATCCTCACCTCGACCATCGTCGGCGGCGAGCTCTCCCTCGCGCCCGGGGTCGCGCTCTCGGTGACGATGAAGGGCGAGGACTCGATCGTCGCCTGCTTCTTCGGCGACGGCGCCGCCTGCGAGGGGATCTTCCACGAGGCCGTGAACCTCGCAGCCGTCTGGAAGCTCCCCGTTCTCTTCGTCTGCGAGAACAACGAGTGGCAGGCCTTCGTCCACCGGAAGGAGACGATGCTCGTCGACTCGATCGCGAGCCGCGCGGCGGGCTACGGAATCGAGGGGCTCGCCGTCGACGGGAACGACGTCGACGCCGTGTTCGACGCCGCCGGGAAGGCCATCGCGAGGATAAAGGAGACCGGGCTCCCCTTCCTCCTCGAGACGCGCACCTATCGCCTTCGCGGCCACTACGAGCCGGACGACCAGGGCTACGTCGACAAGGACGAGCTCGCCACCTGGAAGGGGCGCGACCCGATCGACACCTACCGGGAACGCCTTCTCGCCTCGGGAGCGCTCACGACGGACGACGTCCAGGCGCTCGAGAACGCCGTCACCGCCCGGCTCGACGCCGCCTTCGCCTTCGCCGAGGCCTCGCCGTGGCCCTCCCTCGACGAGCTCACCACCCACGTCTACGCCTGAGAGGAGAAGTCATGCCGCAGATCACGACCTACGACGCCGTCGGACAGGCCCTCGCCGAGGAGATGCGCCAGGACCCGCGCGTCCTCGCGTTCGGCGAAGGGATCGCTACCAAGAGGAAGGAGCTCGTCGCGGAGTTCGGCGGTCTCCGTGTGAGGAACACGCCGCTCGCCGAGGGGATCATCGCCGGGACGGCGGTGGGCGCCGCCGCCACGGGCCTCCGCCCCGTCGTCGACCTCCTCTTCGCCCCGTTCCTCGCCTTCTCCATGGAGGAGCTGGTGAACAGCGCCGGGAAGCTCCGCTACATCTCCGGCGGGCAGTTCTCCTTCCCCCTCGTCGCGCTCGCGATGACGGGCGCCGGCTGGGGCGTCGGAGCGCAGCACAACCACAACCTCGAGGCGTGGTTCGTCCATACGCCCGGCCTGAAGGTCGTCATGCCGTCGAACGCGGCCGACGTCAAGGGCCTCCTCAAAGCCTCGATCCGCGACGAGAACCCGGTCGTCTTCTTCCTCGACATCGGCATCCTGCACGTCCCCTGCGACGTCCCCGAGGGCGACCACGTCGTGCCGCTCGGAAAGGCCGCGCTCCCGCGCCGGGGGTCGGACGTCACGCTGATCTCCTACGGGAAGACCGTCGGAACGTGCCTCGCCGCGGCGGCGACGCTCGCCGAGGGCGGCGTCTCCGCCGAGGTCGTCGACCTTCGCACCCTGAAGCCCTGGGACGAGGCTGCGGTCCTCGCGTCCGTCCGCAAGACCGGCCGCGCCGTCGTCGTCCACGAGGCGAGCCGGACGGCCGGCGTCGGCGCCGAGATCGCCGCGACGATCGGCGAGAAGGCCTTCGACGCGCTCCGCGCGCCCGTCGTGAGGCTCGCGGGGCCCGACGCGCCGGCCGCCGCGAGCTGGGTCCTCGAGCAGGCGTTCGTGCCGCAGGCCGGCGCCATCGTCGCCGCGGCGCGGGGGCTCGTCGCGAGGGAGGGCGTGGACGCCCGCGCGTTCGTCGAAGCGGCGGCCTGACGAGCGTGGAGCGACCGAAGCTCCCTCATGTACGGCTCGCACCTAGAATCAACGCGTTGGACGATCACCCTGCTGCGTTCATCGTCGCGTTCATGGCCGGAGCGGCGGTGCTCTCGTTCGGCTGGAACCTCGTCAGGCTTCGCCGGTTTCGACGCGAGGGATACCAGCTCGTCCTCGACGAGATCGCGGCCTCGGCGGGGTGGAGCGGGACCCGATGCGTGTGGCACCAGCTCGGGGTGACCGGTGACTGGATGGGCCGGACCGTCTCCCTGTCGGTCTCGCGCTCTTACAGCTCCTCGAGCGACTCGACCTGGGAGTACCTCCTCGTCCGGATCGACGGCGCGACCCGCGCGAAGCGGATGGACATCGGCTGCGGTCCGGGCGGAACGCGGCCCCCGTGGTGGCAGGACATCTCCTTTTCCCTTCGACACCTCGAGCTCCGGGACCCGGAGCTCGAGCGCGCCTTCGAGGTCACCTCGAGGGATCGGCCGGTCGCCGAGTGGCTCTTCGCGGATCCGGGCCTCGTCGGCGCGCTGAGGAAGAGCGTGGCCGCGTCAGACGGCTTGACACGAGTGAACGTCCGACCGCACCACGTCGCGATCCACACGGCGCTTCCCGGCAGTCTCTCCTTCGAGGTGACACCCGCGCTGCTGGGACGGCTCACCCGCGAGCATTGGGCGCTGGCAGTGCTCCTCGTACGGCGCCTCGCGCTGCGCCCGAGGTGAACCTGCCGGCACGTGTTGGCGCGTCGAGCGACCTGACGACAGGACGGGAGTCCGCGCGCCTATGATCCCGGAGCGCGCGGACGGCGCGCACGGAGGAGCCGGAATGGACCGTCACGTCGAGCAGATCGTCGACCTCGTCGACCCGGCCGCGAACGCGCTCCGGAACGCCACCGTCGAGGAGGCGCGCCGGCTCCTCCTGACGGGTCCGCCCGAGGCGGTGCGCGGCCTGCGCGGCTCCTTCGCGCTCGTCGCGCACGAGGGGTCGACCGTCCGGATGGCGCGCTCCCTCGACCGGCCCCTCCGCTACTTCCTCGCCAAGCGCGCCGAAGGTCCCGCGCTCATCGTCGCCGACCGCATCGATGCTCTCTACGACTGGCTCAAGAGCGAAGGCTTCGAGAACCAGTTCCATCCCAGCTACACGCGCATGGTTCCGGCCCATTACGTCATCGAGCTGCAACTCATCGGCTGCCCAGACCCCGATCCCGTTTACCTGCGCTTCTTCGACCCGCAGCGCAACAAACTCTCCACCGATCTCGACGAGAT
>Ga0154020_10003271_pt1 | contig 19555 bp, 30 predicted proteins | sample Klosneuvirus_201_FD_109709 | JGI IMG/M metagenome (GOLD analysis project Ga0154020, IMG submission 109709) | Active sludge microbial communities from wastewater, Klosterneuburg, Austria - Klosneuvirus_20160825_MG | ecosystem: Engineered > WWTP > Aerobic digester > Activated sludge | place... | reverse complement strand
TGAGCGTTCTCGCCTCGAGAATGTATTTCCCCCTTGTTTCTTATCCCATTTTTATTTCCCTCGCTGATGTTGTGCTAGGTGTGGGGGCCTGCTTCCTTGAGCTCGATCGATCGTCTCCGCGACGAGGTCAACACGATCCTCAAGGAGTTCATTGTCTCCTTGGACATTAACGAGTGCGACCGTGCCATTGCGTACGGCTTCCACTTTGTGGCGCGGAATGATATTTTATTCTTACTGCTTTTCATAGTGAGCTCAAATCGCCCTCATTCATGTCGCAAGTGGTGAAACAGGCCATCTACATGGCCATTGAGACTGGCAACGGCGATCCCAAGACCCGCAACCTCATCCTGGACCTCCTCGCCTCTTGGTACTCTCATCTCTCTCTGATCGTGGAAGAATGACCCTGGTTATTGATGGTCTTTCCAGGACCAAGTCCTCGCTGCTGAGTGAGTACCACCTCACTGGCGGCTTTGATCTTGCCACTCGCAACATCGACGAGATCAAGCTCGACATGCCGCACGCCGAGGAGCACCTCAAGTCGATGGTCGACGACGCCAAGAAGCGCGGCCTCCTTCCTGATGCCAAGTAGACCGTTGCAACGATTTCCCTACTACTGAGAGATGTGATCACTCTGAGAGGTGATACGAGGAGACTGATGCGGCCACTTACCATGTCTGGGTCTTACCGCGCTTAGAATGAAAATCACCGTCTCACGAACAACCCACATTTCATATTGGGTGTTAGCGCTGAAGAGTCGGGCGGCCGTACTTGATCGCATTCTGTATTCTTCTATTATTCATCATCGTTGCTGGATATATGGCCCTCTTGTGCCTTGCGCTGCTGTCCGGCCCAAGTTTTGTTGATTCTCTTGTCTCTCGCCTGTTGATGACCGGCCCGCCCCCTGTCCGCGCCTTCATCTACTCGCCTTCGCATCGATTTCTCTGTCTTCCTCGATCTCCATTGCTATTTCAACTGCTTCCCTACGATGATTCTATGTGACTATTTGGGTGGGATTGCGAAGAGGGTCAGTCGTCTTGGCGAGCTCGAGCTCGGCGCTTTCTTCCTTCTCCTGTCGGCGAGTATCATGCTCGAGCAGCTCTTTCTTTCTCCAAAGCATTGCTTGTCTCATTCTTAATTATTACACATAAATGCTTCGTTAACAAGCTTTCTTTGTTAGAATATGTTCGCTCTGCAGCTGCAATCACCCGGTCTCTTCCGCTTGGGACTTATCTTATTCACAACCACCGTGGTCGTCCTTTCGCTGACGCGGCCTGCCGTGCAGTCCCCCCCTCCTATCAATTGCGCATTTTATCGCGAAGCCTCATGTTCGTCGATGTTTCGTATGACCAAGTATCTGCCTGGTGTATGTCAGCTCGAGGCGGGGCGCTACGACAGCGTGAGCGACCTCGGTACTGCGCCTGCGACTTACCAAATGATCTATGGCTGCAATACCTCGTCCTGTTCGCAGTGTGCTGCCACCAAGGCTGTTCTCAAACCCAGTGGATGTGTGGGTGTGGGGGCATCGGCTTACGCTCAGTGCGCACCTGACATTCGATCTGCCACAGACCAGCTTGTTCCCTTCCAGAGGTTCTACAACGCGTCGCAGCTCGCGATGATCTGTCCGGTTTGCACTTTGGAATCGGGTATGGCATTCGACGGAGCGCCCCCGTTTCGCTATTGTTGCTCTAGTGGATCTGGTCATATTAACGGCGACTACGTCTGGTGCGATTCCTCCAACTCAATTGCCGCGGCCAATTGTGGACTCAACCCGAAATACGTGAATCTTCTTTGCTCGATGCCGGCCACGACTTGTTCGAAAATTGTGAACTCGACATGGTGCTGTTCGTCGGGAAGCCCTACAGCTGGGCGTGACGGTTACGAGTGCGGCTGTGGCAGTCTCAATCCCTGCTTTTCTTGCCCAGGTAAGTAACGTTGGAGATCCTGGATTGAACTGTGTAAGCCGCTCCCTCTTGCTGTATGTGAGCAGCAGAGGAGGAGAAGGCGCAAGGATGAAGTGTGGTGAAGCTCACCCCTCTGGTTCAATCTTTTCAAATACAATGAATTCCACTCTCTTTCCAAACTCCTCTTTCAATGCACACCTAGACCTCTGACAAGGCCGACGAAACGATCAATAATTTGTTGCCCCATGGGAAGCACCAATACGTCTGACGTTGGAGACGATTTGAGGCAGGAAGACGTCTCTGGATTGGGGAGTGTCCCATACAAAGAGGGGATCTGCGGCTGCCTACGACCGACAGTCCAGCTGTCTGACTCTTACTCTGACTGAAGGGTGGCAAACTGACTATTTGAGCAAGCCACTGCGGTCAGTCGATTGACCTATTCTTTTGTTGAACGGCTGAGATACGGACTGAATACTTGGTCTTTTCGGAAATTTTCAACAATCCGAATTAATTAAGCGAGTGGATTGTGACAAAAGGATGAGAGGGACCATCAAGGCAGCAGCCTCAACTCTTCGCGCCCGCCCTGACCGTCTCTTCTGCGCCCTTGGCCCTCGTTTCCAACCTTCTAATAATTATCACTTATCTCGCGGTAATACTCTGCGACATATATCGAGCGAAGGAGCGGCGAGAGGCGTCGAGATTCCCGGCGTGGTTCGTCTTCCCCCTTTTCGCCGACCTCGACGAAGTCCTCCCCTCTCCTCCCTCCACTCCTCTCCACTCTTCTCTTCTCCTCCTTCCTTCCTTTTTCTCCCTTTTTTAATTATCATTTTGGTATTGCAATTAACGTTTCAATGTGCAAATGTTTTGAGGGATTTGTTGTGCGCTGTTGAAATCTTCTTCGTCGAGCTCGAGCTCGTCGTCTCTTGTCATACCCTCATCCTGCCCTCCCCTCTCGAAAACTCATCTCATCTTTAGAAAAGAAAACCGAAATTGAGTCCCAAAGATGAGCGCATTGAGTTCCTCGAGAGGCAGAGCGCTTCGTACTGGCGAGACGATGCGAACGTCCGCGACTTCCTCGACCGCTTCGCCGTTGACAATGGTATCTCTCATCCCAGTTCACTCCCCTCTTGCAAATGCCTTTCGATTGCGATGTGTTTTTATTATATTTTTATATATAATTTTGTGGATTTGGATGTAGGCATAACTGATCCCGAAGATTGGTACAAGGTTGCCTCAGAGCCCATAAAGGCCTCCGGTGGCTCCTCTCTGCTTCGCTATAGGTCCCTCTTTCCCCAATTGACCTCTTATATATTATTGTTAGATAATAATTATTTCTGACTTTTTATTTGATTCAGGGGAAGTTTAGCAGAGGTCCTCCCAGCGATCTACAAGGACGCCGAGTGGCTCCCTTGGCGCTTCCATCCTCTTCCCAAGGGATTGTGGGACGATACGGCGACCCAGCTTCGGTACTCCATTCTCTTTCTCATGTATATTGATACCAGCACTATGGAGCCAAGCATTCTTGAAACCAATTTATTAACCTGATAAAAGGCTACACTGCTTCACATCCCAGATAAATCCTCCTGCATAGTGGGATTATCTATTACTTCTCGAAATTTAATGATGATATCTAACTGATATGCTGTGATGCTATTTGCGCGCTCAAGCTCTTCCCCTTTCCCTAGTTATTTGTCTTGGGTTGGAAAACAACTTGGATTTCAGAAACCAGAAGATTGGTATGGTGTCACTCAGAAGCACTTCCATGAGAACCACGGTCGACACTTGGTCGACACAATGTACAAGGGCTCACCGTATCGCCTGCTCAAGGTGGCGTTCCCTGACTTCCCTTGGCGGCCGTGGCTCTTCAAGACTGTCCCTGACGGTTATTTTGATGCCGTGGAGAATCGGACGGCTTATGTGGAGTGGCTTATGGAGATAGTGAGTGTGAAGCGGCCATCGGATCTGCGATATCAGCATTTTCGAGACCACCATGGAGCGAGCTTGCTGATGAAATATCACGGCTCACCTCAGCTCTTCCTGGATTCCCTCAACCCAAACACCTACTCGAATACGAATACACCCCAAACTCGTAAGAACTTTTGGGAATCTATTGACAATCAACGAAAGTTCATGGATGAGTTGGCCGCCGAGATTGGAGTCAAAGATTCAAGCGATCTGTCCAAGTTCTACGCCATCAACAATAAGGATGTCATTGCGCGAGGCGGCGTCACCTTGCTCAATCGATATGATAATTCGTTATATAAGCTCCTCGTTGCCATCTACCCCGAGTTCGATTGGCTCCCCTGGAAGTTTACCAAGACGCCCAAGGCACTTCCCTTCGCATTCTTCCTTCCCTGGTTTCTTGTATTCACCTCGTTCGATTTAGAATCTAATGGAAAATGGGGAAGTGATGGAAAAGGTGTACCAGCACGTGGAGAAGAGCTTAGGGCTCTCTGACAAGGAGGAGGATTGGCTACGACTGAGCCTCGCGCAACTAAGAGAGCTTGAAGTTGACGGTTTCTTTCGGCGCCATGGCGGCGTTGCGGAGACCCGCAAGTTATATCCTCGAAAAATGAAATTGGTTTAATCCATATCCATAAAATAGCTATGGCGGTCCCATGGGATTGTCGGTGATGAGGGTGAATCGAAAGTCAGTGCGAGAAGATTGAAGGTGGCGCTTCTCGATCTTGATGGGGGTGACACTAACAACACTACCACTGATTCGCTGAATCGAAGTTTAGACTTCTCGGCCGTCGTCTCTTTCTCCCCCTTCTAATTTCTTCACTCATGGACGTCAAAGAGATCAAACTCAGCTTCAGGGTGCTCAAGCAACCTGTGCCGCCTCCTCGCCCAGAATGGCTTTGATGCGCTGACCAGTCGAGAAACTTTATCCCTTCTTATATCTATAATTTCTTGAGAGAGAGAGAGAGAGAGATTGAGTCGCGTCAAGTGCCGTCAGAGCAACGAACTGTTCGCTTGGTTACATGACGAATAGCGATCGAGCTTATTCGTCTTGACACAGAAGCTCCAGCTTCTGAGTTTGGATAAGGAGGATACTCAAACAATTTTGATCCTGTCGACCCCTCACTCGGTCCTGCTTTTCCCGGAGCATTTTCCTTGGGTTCGTCGATGAGAGTCGTCTTCGACGCCTCTGGTATGAAGACATTGGCATTTATGCATGAGGTCCGTCTTTCTCACTAACTTGATGTTTTTCGCCTGTGAAGTTCAGTAATAACCTTGCCGGCCAGAATGGCCTCGTCTCACTTAGTTCAACAAGACGCACTTCATCGAAAAAGTTACATGAGTCGGAGAGCCTTTTCACATCAGACGATTGGAGGAAGGAGCTTGATCTGTGCGATGGCAGCAAGGGAAGGCGGTTTCTTGGGCGCCATGTTCTTGAGAATCGACTGACAAGCCTCGTCAATCGAGGGACTACGACTCCGAGGGAAGTAGGCATGGACGATGACGAGGCCCTCGTTTCCTTCATCCGCCACTATCCCTCGATTCGCCTCTACAATTATGAGTAAAAAATATATATATTGAGGGTGAATAAGACGAGATCTGAGAAGGAGCAACAATGCGTACGACGATCCATGAGGTTGGCGAGGGCCATGAAAGCGAGCTCGTAGATCTCTCTGTGGCGCGTCGATAAGAGATTCGTGAACGGCTTCATGGAGCACCACGCATAAAAACCCTAACACCCAACATGTAAGGAAAATCCTATGGATCAAATTGCAACAAAATAGTTCTCGCAAACCTTCACTTCCTCGTCAATAAGCTGCTTCACAGTGAAACGCCCAAGAAAGCCTGAGATGGCGACGAGGGTCCTCCTTCCCAAGTCGCTCTCCACATTGATCAATCGAGCTGAATCGAAATCAAATGGGTCGGTAATAGGTTGGCATATTAATGATGAATAACGTACCCTCAATCAAGTTGGCCAGAGTGAGAACATGGAAGTAGGACAGCATCACCTCGTCCACGTTCGACATGATGAGGTACCGCTCTACGTAGCTCAACATCTCTTGAACGCAATTCTCTACATGTTAATAAGAGAATTAAATATTGAAATCACATTCAATGCGAGGAACAAAATACCGTTACAACTAATAAGGTGGATGCAGCCGGCCAGAGAAACCGAGTTAACCGCATCGATCGAAAGAGCGAGTCGCCTCACGCGCTCGTCGATCTTGATGGCGCTCTGCTGAGGGAAGCGGGCGCTCACAAAGGCGTCCACAAAATCGAACATCATGGGCAATAATCCTTTCGTAATCACCAGTTCTTGTATCTCTCCTAAGAACGAGGGGAAATTCAAACGAGATGAGGAGAGGACACGCCCAGTCGTCGGGTACCAAACTCGAGGAGGCACCAAAGAAGGCCAATGGACTCCACGCTGATCTCCGGTGGACCTCCTCGAAAGGTCTCCATGATCGCATCAATCGCTCCTGACGCACCAATATATCGACGATGAACATCTAAACCATAGTATGAATAAATTGTGTGGAAGGTAATGCATAAGCTATAATGAGCTTAACACGCACCGAGCTCACCAAAGTTCCAGAGGAAGTCAATGGCGAGGCGACGGACCTGAGCTTGGAGGATATGCGCTCCCATGATCCGCGCAACATATGGCAGCGCTCCGATTTGGAATACTCGAGCTTTGTTGCAAACTGAGAGAAAAATGAAGAGGTGGAAGCACGGTGGAAGTGAGGAGAGCCAGGTCCTACCACGAGCGAAGAGGTCCACGACGTCCCAGCTCTCGGTAAAACAATTCCATAAAGTGAGAAGGGCCTTCCAACAGAGGCGTCCACAAGATAAAATCTTGAAGAAAAACAACCAATCAGTCCGAGAGCCAGGGAGAACTTAATGAATTAACCAGAGCACTGGAAGGATTTACAGGTAGAGATGAGACTAGTGATGAGAAGAAAAGAAATCAATAAATTATAATGCAAAGTAAATATTTCAATCAACAAGAGCGTGCCTGTAGGGGTTGGGCCATTGAGGGGTCCTTGACGAGCGGGTCAAGATCGTCCTCGACGACACGCTTGAGGTTCGCCGCCGCCGCCAAGATCGCCTCCGCATTCGGCGCTGCAAGGGCCAATTCATCTAGGATCAAATTAATAAATAAAAAAATCGATAAGAAAATTGGAAAAGAGGAGGCGACGGCGGCGCGGCGGACCAGAGGCGGAGGAGATGAAGGAGTTGCGTTGTTTGAGGTACTCGCCCTCGCTGAGCTGCCCAGCGTCCAGCTGCGCCTTTAGGCTCGTCAATTTCTCCATCTGCGAGGCTGGCTACACACACACACACACACACACACACACACACACACACACACACACACACAATGCGAGCTGAAGCTGAGAAGTCTCAGTGAAGTGAGCACGACTCGAAGAAAGCAGCAGGGCGAGTTGGATCAGGAATCAGAGAAGTCGACGAGAACGATCGGTTGGACAGTGTCTCCCACTGCTGGCTTGCCGCTAAGGGCGCTGCCACGCTCTCTGAAGACTCTGATTCATAATTTCATATTGATGATGTGCACATCAAAAAGAGAATAAAGAGAAAAGAGGCCATTGGCATCGTCCTGCTAAGCTCGATGACGTCACAATGAGAAGCCCTGCTGGAAGCCCCTTCATTCCGCGATTCACAACACTTAGCAATCCACGGGACAAAAAAAAAGTGTTTTACTTCTCGATTAAAGCGTGTCATCCTTGCGCAGGGGCCATGCTAATCTTCTCTGTATCGTTCCAATTTTAACAGATGTCCCGAAGGACGAAAGCTGAGGGGCGAGGCGAGGACATTAGGAAAGCAAAGGAGGAGGCAACGAGCGAACGGGCCCGATACCACCTAACGCAACGCTGCCATTCTGCGACGTCGCTGAGCTTCCAAAATTTAAAGGATTATCTACGCCAGATATTGTTAGAGAAATATAAAGAGTAAAATCTCGAACGAAGGAAGGGAGAGGCATCGAGCCAACAAAGACGGAGAGGCAAAGAGCAGGCCGTTTGAATTTCGCTCTCTCGCCGCCTTCGACGACTCGCCGCTGTTACTTTTCATCGGCCGGTCGAGCTCGCCCATGTCATAAAATATAACATTAAAGGGTTGCCATGCGATTTAACCCGGCGCGAGCTGTGTGGAACTGCTGACGTCTACGCGACACAGCCTTCCTCTGTTTGCTGTCAATGTGGAACAGCGAGATTGCGCACTTTCTTGCCAGCTGCTATTTCTTTTAGAGGTAATGTATCTTATACCATTTCGAGGGCCTTACTCGGAGTGCCTTACGATTCTTGGCCTTTGCTTTGCCACTGTGCAGTGCGCTGTTGCCCTTCCAATTTCTGGACAGACGAGTTTTCCATGGCAGTCCTTTTAATATTTCCCCTCTTGACATGGTACATTTTAGGATTCTTGGAAGGGTTTGGTGGGAGTTTGCGAGCCCCTCGCGACGCTCTTGATGCTCGACGTGGCCTTTAGGCTTTTGCTCGACTACCATGAAGGACTTCTCTTGTTTCTGTTATCCTCCATTTTGCTGAACATATTAATACATAAGCTTATAATTCATCTTCCCCCCCTCCACCGTCCTGGCTCCCTGTCCAATGGATGGATTGCCAGAGGCCTTGCTCTTCTTTCTGGAAAAAGATGTCGAAGAGAAAGAAGTCGAAGAAGCATCAAAGAGGAACTCTTCCTTCAGCAAAAACAAAAAGGTGACGGGGTGCGATGAACGCAACACCCACCTCTGCCATAAATTGACCGGTAGATCCTCCCTGACGGGAAGCCTTAAGCTGGACACGCTGAGTGCAAGAGCGCAATCAACAGCTTAACCGCCAACACCTCATGACCAGTTAGCGGCCCCAGTAGGTACGTGATAGCCTAGAGGTCGATCGGCCTCTTGTGCAACAAAGACCGCGGTCACTAGGTCGACGGGCCGAGATTTACTGCTAGCATGAATCGCGACCTTCCGTTGCTGACAAATCGCCTCAAATCTGTTAAAATTCTCGATCTACAATTATATTTTCATTAATTATATCAAATTGAGGTGTATTGTGGCTAGGAGGAAAGCGATGGATGAGGGGAAAGAGCCCTCCACCGGTACGGTGGGAGTTGAACCGACAGAGCTGTCGGAGCTGAGCAGTGGCTCAGCTGAGCCATTCCAGTGTGTCCGTCTTCAGGACGACTCGCCTCACTGCTCTCTCACAATATCGCACTTTGCGTATTTTCTAATTTGCGAATCTAAACTCCGGTGATGGTGCGGCGAGCTGCTCTCCCTCTAATACGCGATCTCCTCCTCCTCGCCCTCGCCCTGCTCTCCCTCTCGGCCGCCCAAGATACGCCGTCTCCTCTGAGCACTCCCTCAAGTTCATCACCAAGTTCATCACAAACTCCATCTCCCTCTTCTTCCTCTTCCCCTACCCCTCTCTCTGCTTTCAACGATACAAACACCTCGCGAGTCTGGACGGCGTACGGCTACCCCGTCGACCGTTCGTGGTCGCTCGCCAACATTGCCTTCTCTTCCGTGTTCGGAGCCGCCCTTCTCGTTTGGATCTACGTCATTATCAAATTCATTCTCATTATGCGGAGATATAAGATGCAAAAGTCAGAAGAGGACGCCATGGACATTTACTACATGATGTCCTCTGGCGCTTCCTCTTCCAAGAGCTCCCGAAAAGGGCATTAACTTGTTTAGCGACATTTGGGTTCTTTACATTAGATGTTAAATTGTACAAATTATTACAGCGATCGTGTGCCTCTGATATCAAGGATCTCCGCTGCGACCTTCGAGGTCGCAAGTCGAGCTCGCCCTCTGGAAACTTTTTCCTCTCTCAAAAGACGACCACAGTTTTCTCATCCTGAAGTCAAAGTATGGACAGTGGTGATACTTGTAATTCATTCTGCCTGAGATCATTCCTCGCTTGTCCTGTCGGCGTTCTCCTGCCAGTGACTCCTAACCGCTCAGGAAAGGGCCTTTCAATGCAGGCCTTGACGGCTTGACCGCCTTCGTCATTCTGCTTTTCGCATCGTATTTAGAGTAACATGGGTGTGAGGATCTCGATCGAGGACGTTGTGAAGGAACACGAGTACTCTTTTCACGAGCTGCAAAAGGCCAAGGTGATCGACGACTCGCTTGTGCCCGAGGGCGAGCGCAAGGAGACCAAGCTCTTCTTCACGCCGCGCCTGACCCTCCACAAGGACGTTAAGCTCATTGACGAAATTGTGCGACCCTTTGTTTGTGATTTCGCCTCGCAATCTAGTCCTTGATCCTCACTGATTCATGAACTGCATCGGAGCCAGCCTATTCTCCGTCGGCCTCGACGATCCTTGATAGCCCTCGTAATGTTAATAATTTGAATAATTTTGTAGCTGTTGCTATTTTCGGCGGAGATTGGCGGCAAGCGTGACGATACCGAGGTGATCCACTACTCGAAGATCAACGGCGACCCCGAGGGCAACAAGACGGTCAAGCTCGCCAAGTTCACTTTTAGCGGCACCGCGCTCTTGAAGCACTTCCATTCCCTCGAGAAGGTCCTCCTCAAATTCATTAAGGAGACGGGCGACCACGACTATAAACTCCTGTCCCTCGAGGAGAAACATGTTCTGACCGCCTACGATGCCAAGCTCGTCCCCCACGACCGCGTGCGCCTCGTGATCGACCTCACGACCATTACGCACTCTGAACCCGATAAATATGTACCAAATTTTTTTCTTCTATTTTGCAATCTCCCGATAATTTTGTCTCTCCATTGGCATTGTTGACACTGTAGTGGTGATCGATCCACTGTTCAGAAATGAGGATCCTGATTGTCGGCTTTCTGTTTATCATAGGATATCCACGTTATTGGTGAGATGGACAAGTACAAGTTCATAATCTCCAACGTCGATCTGCGGTCGAAGGCCAAGCTTGCTGAGTCTTCTGCCCCCCAGCCCATTGTATGTCATCACTCTCATCACTTAATTCTATCTCGTCGTTATATATTCATATTTCTTCTAGATCGTCGGACCCTTGACGTTCTCCCCGAGGCATCTTGCCGCCAAGGTAAGTTATATATATAAGATATATATTACTTCCACTTCCATCTTCTCTGACGGTTGCTCAATGCTAACAACAGGTCGACGCGATCAATAAGCATACCCTAAGGAAGCTCAGTCCACTTACCGTCGGCCATCTCGACGGAGAAGAGCCCAAGAAGAAGAGGAAAGCTCCTGACCATAAGATTGAGAAGAAGGATGAGCCTGCTGCCCAAGAGGAGAAGGAGGAGCACAGCGAATCAGAGGAGGACGAGGATGACGTGGACGAAAAGGAGGAAGCCAAGGAGGAGGGAGAGAAGAAGAAGGAAAAGAAGGAGAAGAAGTAGAGGGGTAAGAAGGGACAAATGTGAGTCAAGTGGTTTCAGTCATGTCAACGAGACTCAGCGCTCACAGGAAGTTCCAATGTATCGCTAACTAGATGTTTCACTAAATGCTTTCTACAATAGTCCAAGTATCTCTCTGATCTCTCGCTAATTGGATACAATCAACATAATATGATGGTCGGAGACAGAGGGGGAGGCTTAGTTGTCCTCCTTGTCCTTATGGACAGGCTGAAAAACGAGTGGGAGCTTCTTCTCCTTAGGCTTGATGCGCTCTGTGGTCGTCATCAACTGAAACAGAAAGCATGAAATGAAAGATCTTAGAGAAGGGCCAGAAAGGAGATGGATTTACCTTATTCTTAAAGTCGACGGGCTGCGGGACGAGGTGGCCAATGATGCCGAGCTCATTCATAGTGTCGTGTACGAACAGGTAGAACTCAGTTCGAGGAATATTTTGAGCCCAAATCTAAATCACGAGGGAGGACATAAGAGGAAGGTCAAGCGACAAACCGCTCCAAAAGGCGACATACCGCCCAAGTAATGCCCTTCAAGAAGCCATATACAGTAATGACGAGGTTAGAGCTGTGCTCCATGCCGTTGACAAAGCAAGCGACTGACTTCCACGTCTGCCAGAAGAAATAATGAAGGAGGGAATTCTCCAAAGAGAAGTAACTCCAACATGCCTGAGGGTATTTCTTGGGGAAATCAAGTAGCCGCTGACGGAGCTCGCGAATGACCTTAGTCTCCGTTTTCATGTCGACGTGAATCTGGAGCACGAAACCAAACTCTTTGCTTCTCGTGTAATTGGGGATAGTTCGACTCAACAAGTTGGCGTTAAATAACACTGCCTTTCGGCCATCTAAAAAGAAGGAGAGTCAGAAGGGATATAAGGAACCACCGGGAGAAAGGTCAAGAAGATAGTGACCAAGATAATAGACTTTGGTGGTGATGAGAGAGATGGAGTCGATAAAGGCGTAAGTGTCATCTGAAGCAAAGCAAGGTGAGGTTGTGGACGAGGCGACATTGCATATAAACAGGTGAACATACCGAGGGCAACCATGTCACCGACGTCATAAGGATTCACTACCAAGAGCGGGATGAGAAATAACAACATACCGGTCACAAAAAGGAACCACAAATACCGAAGAAGAGGAAGACAAAGGAGTTGAAGGTGTTCTTGAGCATGTCGCCAAAGATGAAGCTCAAGCCGAGGACGAGTGTCATGTACGGGACCAAAGCCGTCACCAAGTTGAGACCAATGACGAAAAAGAAGCAAATGATCGCAATCTGAAACCATCAAAGGAGTCTAAGCCTTCCTCCATACTCCACAAGGGGGAGAAGAGCCGCGTACAATAGAGACGACCACTCCAAGGAAGCGACTCAAGACGAGCTTGATCCTGAAAAAAGAGCTGAGGAATTGAAATGGATACAACGGATGTCGAAAACATGCGCACGATTTGCGGTTTCGCAAACTCCTCGCCAAGTTCCAGCGCTCCTCGTAGATGTCCTTGACAGCGTCGATCATTTCCTGCTGGGAGACAAATCCCTTTTGGTTCTAGAGAATGACAAAATGAGAACGATTAATTGAAGCGGAATCAAAGCCTATCTTACAGAGCTCCTGTTAAAGATCATGTAGGCGAGCTTCGCTTTACGAGGGGTCGAGAAGAACGGGATAAAATCCTCGATTTTGAGCAACCGATTCTTGCTCTGCACAGTGCATAGCTTGTTGAAGAGCTGCGCATGGCAAGGTTAGCGAGGGACCTAGGCAATCACTTTGGGGTGCATACCTTTGTGCCAACAATAGTGGCGGCCTCAACGCGAGCGTCTGCCGATGTGACGTACTCGGGGTCAAAGAATTTCGACTGCCACTTCTGCGTATCACCAGAGTTGATGTCAGCCCGAACGGTGATCCTCATGCGCTCAAACTCAATAGTGCGCTCTGAGATGATATCAAAGTGCTCCTACATTTGATGAAAAGTAAAGAAAAGAATATTAACGAAGATCTCGAAACGAGGTACTCCAGTGCGGAACTGGCAAAAGCCACAGCAGTTGCAACGGCGGTCGACATCCTCAAGGCCCGTATCGATTCCAATAGGGACATCAGCGGCATCAAGTTGCACTCCTTGCCCACCATTGATGAGTCCGCTCATGCGCCCACGGCTCCCAGAGCCCAGAGGCCGCCTCTTCCAAAGCTTCTCCAGGACTTTCTCTTTGTAGAAGGAGTCGTGGATGCGGGTAGTATAGATTGTGCGACCACGCTTGGCTAGGTGAGAAAAACGGACGGTAAGAAGGTAACACCCGATGGGACAGCAGGACACGGCATGAAAGGGGTACCAATGATCATCTTGGTGGCGAGCACTTGCACAAAGACTCCACAAGATATCAAGACCAGAGTTCCTGTAATGATACGCCACGCCTCGTTGCTTTGCGCACCGGGAGTGCCGAGGATGTAGATCCAAATCTGCGTCCATACAATAGCTGCAAAAAAGTTGAAATGGGAGCGACGTGATAAAGGAGAACAGAAATTACCCCAAATAATCGCTGCGGCATTGGCGGTCATCTCAGTGAGAACCAGGAAGGTCTTGGAGGCTTGGAAACAGCATGTTCGAACGACGAGCGAGCCCCAGTACATGACGAGGTAGAGGACGTAGAAGGAGTTGAGCAAGGCCAGGAAGAAGATCATGTAGCGCAGATAAGTGACACCGTCCAAGCGCAGCTCCGGGTAGGCAAAGTAGAAGACAACTACATCGCAAGGTGAGGAATAAGGTCGCGACCACGCCTTAGAACTCGTCGTGGTAGTCTCGTCAATCGAGAAATATTGAGATCGTAATGCTCGTACCCAAGGCGGTGCTGAATACGATGTTGTAGAAGATGAAGGGAACGAGCCTGATGGGCGCAAAGGGGATCTTCCAGCAGCAGCATTCCTTCATGGAGCACTTGTGCCTGCCGCAGCGGCAGCAGTCCTTGTCGCATAACGAAGGATCAAAGGCCTGGTTGTCGCCGAGAATCTATCCCAGTAATAGGTTAATATCAAAAATCAAAATCCTTCTTCAGACCAGACGGCCAGGGAGGAATTGACATGTCCTCTCGAAAATAATGGGGAAAGACCGACGAACCTCCCCGTCGTCCTTCGACGAGTCGACGAAGTCCATATATTGCTTGGCTCCATCAAACAGGATCTCAGCCCTAGATAAATATATACCCAGTTAAGCGTTGGGAGATGAAGTGAATTTCATCCGTAGCAATCGATGAAAGACAAGGGGGTCGGGGGATGCGCACTCCATCTCGTGGTCCTTGTCGTGGGCATGCTCGACGAGGGGCTGCAGCTTTTTCGGGAGAAGGTCAATAGGTGTCATGAGCGCTCTGCGAGGAGAGAACCTGTAGACATCGACGTTATTTGATCCATGATTTATCACACACAGAGAGGAGGCAACATGAAGTTTGGCGAGGGATCGGGAAGACGGAATTCAGCAGCTTCAATTCGTGAACTTACTCGAGGAACCTACGGGGAAATGCACAATAGAGCGAAAAGAACACGCACGGGGGAGAACCAATGGAGCTTTGTGAGCTGGCGACGTCATCGTCGTCCTTCCTGAGCTGCAGGGGCTGAGGAGAGGTGGGCGCGGTCGAAGGGTCCACTCGCTCCTCTTTCCCGCTCGACGCCGTGGTGTCCTTTTCACTGATGCTCTCCTCGTCTGACGAGACGACATCGAGGAGAGGAATGTCCCGTGGTGTCCCGCCCTTCTTGTCCATTTGCACGAGGAAATGGCCAGCGGCCAGCCCAATGAACCCATAGGAATGGAGATTGATAGAAAACGAGTTGGCCGAATCTCCTCCACGTGCCGGCCCTACTTGCCTGAACGACTGATTCCGTCGAACCACCACCGACTCTTCCGACAATTCCGTATGTCGGCCAGGTCGTCTAAGTCACGAGATCAAAGCCATTCCCGGTTTTCCGCCTGTGACATTGTCAACATTCTCTAAATCAATCCGAATTTTGATGGAGATTGCGCTATCAAAGACTCAAAGCCTCGGCGCAGTTTCTTCAGCGCTAACACTCGAATATACAATGGACGTCAATACTTCGTAATACTTACATATAGATCAATCAACAGAATCGTCGTCCGTCTCCTTCACGTCAAAGAGCTTCGGCGGCTGATAACTCTTTCGTTCTTTGCTGAGCTTCTTGGCTACCGTGTTGAATGCAACTTGCAGGTGCGTTTCAAGAATTGTTGGTTCGGGTTTCTTTTGTTTCGAATTTGAGGAAGGTAGCGAAGAAGGAGAAGAAAGAGAAGAAGAAGAAGGCGGTGGTGATGATGAAGATGAAGAAGAAGTTGATGATTGGGATGGGGAAGCAGATGAGCGGGACTTGCGGTTCCTCTTCTTCTCGTCAATTGTGTTCTTGACGGCACTCATCAAGGCCTAAAGAAAACAAAAGGAGAAAACCACAATAATTAAATAGGTAATACAATCGAAAATCATCTTTTCAAATGAGTGAGGCGGGGGAGGGACCTCCGTGGCGAAATTCTTCAGGTCCGCAGAGGAGAAGCCTTTGGTGAGCTCTGCAAACTTCTTGAATATGCCCTTCTCCGCCAACTCATCGACACCTGGCCTCGAATTGAGATGAAAGGTAATCATATCAAGACGAGAACGCTCGTCTGGGAGCGGCATCTCAATTGCTCGGTCAAATCGCCCGGAGCGCCGCAGAGCGGGGTCGATGGATTCGAGGTTGTTCGTCGCCGCAATTACAAAAATATTATGCCTAAGCAATACATTGGAAAAGGCACAAAAAAAAACAGCGGAAATCAGAAAAGCGTACGCGGTGTTGAGACCATCAAGACACGTCAAGAGCTGAGACACGGTCGCGTGGTTTGAGCTGTTAAGGCCGTGGAGATTATTGCGAGTGCCAATTGAGTCGAGCTCATCAATGAATATGACCACCCTATATACAATATTGAGAGAGCTTCTCCGAAGAATCAGCAGCAAGGCATCTCTGCGTAGAAAGGGGACTTTTTAGGCGCAAGCTTGACGCCCTTGAGCCGCGCGACGAACTGTTCGCTCCATGAGTATTGACACATTTGCTCCGCCGTCTCAAACAAATTTCGAACTCGTTGAGCACTAAGAAAACAAATATAAGACAAACAAACATGATCAAGAAATCAACACGATGAAGGCGAACCCTTTCCCAACGAAAACCTCGTCAAATTGTGAGGCGGCGGCGTAGAGGAAAGCCGAGTCGGTCATCTCTGCAATCACGCGCGCAAAGTGTGTTTTTCCAGTACCAGGAAGACCATACAAGAGAATTCTAGGTATGGAAAATAAGAAAATGACATCTATCGGTAATCAGAGGCCACGGATGAGGTGGGGGAACGACGGGCTAGACGTCGACCAGAGTCCTCGATGAAGAGTCGAAGAAAAGCAATGAGAGCGAGGACGCCTGGCTCAACGCAAATATATTTTTGCATGCAAAATAAAAAAATTACCCACGAGGCAGCTGCGTGCCAAAATGCTCGTAGACGTCGGGGTAGTTGAAAATATCGAGGATCTCCTGGGCTGGCTCCGGGAGGCTGCCCGCCCAGTGGTCCTTCAGTCGGAACCTCTTCTTCGTCTCCTTCTTACTCAACAAAAAGTTCATCCCATCCGCAGTGAGAGCTCTATTCAGGAAGCGCATGAGGCCGTAGAAGACGACGGCACTGGCAAGCGTGAGGCCGACGGTCTCGAGCATCTTGGCGATGAAAGACTTTGGCGGCGCGAGTGCTCGCACGCGGCTGACGAGCGCCTGCGCCTCAGACGCAGACGAAGAGGCCATTAGAAGTGATCTCAACGACACGACAAGACAAAGGAATGAGACACATGTTCACTTCGTGACACTTGACAAATCACATATTCTCCTCTTTCTCCTCCTCACTACCCACTCCTTCTTCAGAGACTGGGTTCATCTCTCCTTCCACCTCACGCCGCGCCACGCAGCCATTTCTCGCGTCAATCTCGTCAATCTCCTTCTTCAAAAGCCACATGCACTCCTCGCTGCCCTCAAATTGCACCTTGTAAAATGTTTTCTGGCCTTGGGACCGCTTTTTCCAGTGGACATGCTTGTACTGGTCGCAGGGTGACCATTTGATCTCTTTGCCGGGGCTCCAGTGAGGGAAGTACTTCCGTTTCTCCAACAGGAATGAATGAAATGTTGACATAAAGCCTCTCCAGCGAAGCCGAATCACGGAATATTTCGCACCATGAGGATGACGTCAATCTTCTTGAGGGTAGCGAAGGAGTGCTGAGTTACTTGACCAGCTTCTGCATCCGCCGACAGCACCTCCTCGTCAGAGTTCTTGTCTTCATTTCTCACACCTAAAATTGCGCCTTCTTGTGTGTCCATGCTATCCTAATTTGAGCTCATTATGCTGAATTCAGTTGCCAGATGACAATATTCATTCGTCAAGTTGCACCGAGATGAATTCCACCTCGACGTCAGGAGTCTTCTCCACCTCTATCTTCACAGCCATTTCACTGGGATTAATCTGAGAAATGAAATTAGATTATATTTGATAGTTGTGGACTCGGTCAAGAGACTCGTAGTCAAGAGAAGGCCGGGGCACAAGTTGGTGCGCTGACTCTTGAGCGAGCAGCTCTGTCTTGGTCGAAATCATCTGGAGGTTCGGCTTCTTCATGCGCGGCGCATCTTGTTTCTTCCATTTGGTAATTGGGTGCGTCGTGATGTTGGTGATATCGAGGAGCGGCTTTCGAGTCGCCATGCAGTTGTTCGAACTAAGAAAAGTTGGTCTGCGCCTCCTCGTACAATAGTAACAAAAGGCAAATAGATGGCTCGCTGAAACTGCGATTGTCCATGATGGGTGATCATGCACAGCGTGACAACGTCGTAGATTTGGCGTTCGCATCATACTCCCAGAAGTATTCGCATGGCTTGCAACCCTCAGTCCTCAAGCGCGGTGTTGATGCTAATACAGGGGGGGGCAAATATAAGGAAAGTGCTTTTTTGCGTCTTTCCAATGGCGGGGCGATTCCTTATTTTCTGAGGCTTTCCTGACCTTAGAATTGGGGTGTTTCCTTAATTTTTGGGGTAGATGTGGGGTGTTTCCTAATTTGACGGCCCCTTTCGGGGCAACAAGAGCTAAATTTGGCCCGCCGATTTGAAGGAAGCCAAAGCATCGACAAATTCAGTCCTCTCTCGCGTCAACGCTGAGAGAGTCGTCGTCTGAGTCTTTCACCGTTGTGCGACACTTCCTCTTGTCAGTCACATTTTGTACTCGAGACCGCAGAGACCGACGGTTGCCGCGACGCTCGACTCCATGTCAAGCTTGCGCAGTGTAATTCGACGAGTACTCTCGGGGTGCTCTCGCTTACACTCGCCCTCTTTCCTTAAAAAAAGGGGCCCTCCGGGCCGAATTTGGGGTCTTTCCTGAGCAAAACCTCATTTTCCCGGAATCGGGGCGTTTCCTTATAAATATTAAGTGCTGTGCTTTCCTTATATTTGCCCCCCCTGTAGGGTTCCTACTCATCATTCTTCGGATACCGAACAAGCCTGGAGCTCATGGCCATATGGTGAGAATGAGAGACACGCGTCTAGAATCATTACAGACAACAAGCTAAAAAAGAACACATCAAAGAGGCAAAAATGTGGACTGTGCAGGTTTCGATCCAGCTACCTGATCGATGCGAACGATCCGTGCTACCAAGTACACCAACAGCCCATAGATGAAAATCCCGGAAGAAAACCTTTTACAAAAGAGAAAAGTAACACCTGAGACCCCCTTCCTTCATTCCTTCACCTCTCGAAAGAAAATACATTTTTTTTGCAATAAGTATCTATAGTTTGGAGCTGAAAAAAATTATCGTCAGTTTTCTCTCATTTCATTACCGGTATCAGCTCTACAGCCGCTCATTCCACCATTCCTTCGCCGATGTCCGACCAAGGGCTGCGCGAAATCAAAAAAGCAATCTTTTATCCAGATGGCACAAAATCGAACATTTCAAAAGGTATGGCCGCTCGCCATTGCGCCCCCAAGTTCATCTTTGCTCCTCTGGTGCCGAGGCTGCTCTTCCCTTCCTCCTGATTCGATCCCCACCTCCTCCACTCTCCTTTTCCCAATTAATTTGTCTTGTATTGATCTTAATATTTCTTCGCGTTAGATGTGGTGCTCTTCACGCATCTAGTTGATCAGGTCTTCCGCATCAGCGAGGCTTTTCGAGATAAGAAGGTCCGGCCTCTCGCCTCCGTCTCCTCGATCTCCTCGATCTTGCCCTCCCTCCTCGATCTTGCGGTCCTCCCAAAATTCTCGTTGATATCATATCTGTACGGTC
>Ga0154020_10003270_pt1 | contig 19574 bp, 17 predicted proteins | sample Klosneuvirus_201_FD_109709 | JGI IMG/M metagenome (GOLD analysis project Ga0154020, IMG submission 109709) | Active sludge microbial communities from wastewater, Klosterneuburg, Austria - Klosneuvirus_20160825_MG | ecosystem: Engineered > WWTP > Aerobic digester > Activated sludge | place... | reverse complement strand
CATGCTTGAAGAAGTATCCGATCAAACTGGAAAATTATTTAGCCCCGATGTATTTACTATTGTATGGGCACGCCGCTTTGCGGAGTATAAGAGACCTAAGCTCATTACAGAGGATCTGGAAAGGTTTGTTGAAATTTTTGAGAATGGCAAGTATAGAGTTCAAATTATTTGGGCGGGAAAGCCTTATCCAAAAGATGAAATAGGTATAAAAATATTTAATGATTTAGTAGAATTTTGCAAGAAGTTTCCCAATGTAGCCATTTTAACCGGATACGAACTCAAGCTTTCGAAAATTATGAAGCAGGGGAGCGATCTCTGGCTTAATAATCCCCGCATACCGCTGGAAGCTTCGGGCACGAGTGGAATGACTGCAATGATGAATGCCTGCCCCAGTCTATCTACCTTTGATGGCTGGATTCCAGAATTCGTAAAGGATGACCACAATGGTTTTATCGTACCACCTGTTGATTACAATACACTCTCAGAAGTAGAGCAGGATACTATTGATCGTGACAATATGCTAGATAAAATCAAAGATGTGATCTTACCAATGTATTATGATCACCCAGCTCAGTGGGACAGATTATTGCAGGCAGGTATGGATGAAATAGTTCCATTCTTTGACTCTGACCGAATGGCAGCTGAGTATTATGATAAAATGTACAATTCCTAAATGTTACGTGGCGCCTGCTCAGCTGATTTCTAGCATTTGCATTTTCGCCATCATACCGTATATACTTTCCGGGTCGCTGAGGAGCGTATTGTGAGTTCCCTCTTCGATAATTTGGCCTTCTTTTAGAACTACTATTTTGTCGACATTTTTGATGGTGGCCAGTCTGTGTGCTATGATGATAGAGGTACGACCCATCATGAGATTGTCGAGTGCATCCTGAACAAGCCTTTCAGAGCCCGCATCCAAAGAAGAAGTTGCTTCATCTAGGATCAATATTTTAGGATCCTTTAAGATCGCCCTTGCAATGGCTATTCGCTGTTTCTGACCACCTGAGAGTCGCACCCCTCGGTCTCCCACTAGAGTTTCCATACCTTCCGGAAAAGAAGAGATGAATTCCATCGCATTAGCTTTTCGAGCTGCTTCTATAATCGCATCCTCCCCAGCCTCAGGATTACCATAAGCGATATTTTCGCGGATACTGCCCCCAAATAGTAAAATGTCCTGGGGCACAATGGCGAAGTTCTTTCTATAAGCAAGTAAATCAAGTGAAGAGATGTCTTCCCCTCCTATGACTATACGTCCCTGAACAGGTTCATGAAATCGCATGAGTAACTGTATGATGGTGCTTTTTCCTGCACCACTAGGACCTACAAGAGCAGTTTTTTTCCTTTCCTCAAAAACAAGATCTATACACTCAAGGACATTTTTCTCTGGGCGTGTAGGATAGGCAAATACCACCTCTTCAAATCTTATATCACCGACTAATTTGATAGATTTCCCCGTACCGGACTCTTCTCGGGTCGGGTGAATCTCCGGATCTTGCTGAAGTATCTCAAGAATACGATCTGAAGCACCCAGGGCCCCTGCGATGGTAGTGTAGAATGTGCCAAGACTAGCCATTGACCCGCCTATAATACCGGTATAGATGATAAACGAGAACAAATCACCTATAGCCATTTGGCCTTTTTGGACCATGAGTGCTCCCTCATATAGTATGAAAAACATGCCGCCAAAGAGGAAGGTCACTAGGAAAATAAAGAAAACACCCTTGATTTTGGCAAATTGAAGTGACACCCCAATTACTTTATTTATGATATTGCTATATCGGTTGCGCTCAAATATTTCATTAGTAAAAGCCTTCACGACCTGATAGGCATGAAGTGATTCTTCAGCCACTACATTGCTGGCCGCTATCTCAGCTTGTCTTTTTTTGGATAACTTTCGGATGTACCTACCGAATATAAGGGCAGATAGTACGATCAAAGGAAAAGTAAGCAGCATGATAAGACTGAGACGCGGTGTTATCCAAGCCAAAATAGCAACACCTATCAATAAAGTAATCAATTGACGGATAAATTCGGCTAGTGTAACAGAGATGACATCTTGTATCTGAGCAACATCTGCCGTGATACGACTGGTGAGCTCACCTACGCGGTTCTTTTCAAAGAAACTCACCGGCTGACCTATCATTGCTTCATATAGATCTTTTCGGAGTTGTCCCATGCCTTTTTCACTCACTACAGCCATCAGGTAAGAGCGAAAGTAACTGAAGACACCTTGTACAATCAATAAAACCGCAAAGAAATAGCCAAAATCCTTTAGCTGGAAATTATATTTTGATTTTCCTGCAGCTGTATTTGCCATTTCTCCGGCAGCAGCCGGAAAGATCATAAACATAACGCTACCTATAGCTAAGCTTACCATCCCAAAGAAAAATTGCCACTTATAGGGTAGCATGTATGAAAAAATCTTCTTAATAGACTGCCAGGATTCTTGATTCCATTTGACCTTTGCCTTTGATTCTGTAGGTTTGAATGCCATATTATTTGAAATAATATTCAAAGGTAGTATAAAAACAAGTGGTATGTATTGAGATCGTACCCCTACCCGACAGGTAGCGATACTTCCGATATATGAGACTGTATGTCTGTGTATTGAGGCATCTGAGTATGCGCTGAATCATTGGCTATGTACTCCTTCCTTTTTCCTATCTTCGTCCCTTTAAATAACTGATATGAACATCCGGTATTTAGGTCATTCTTGTTTCCTTTTGGATATAAACGGCCATCAGGTCTTGCTAGATCCGTTTATCAGTGATAATCCATTGGCAAAGGGAAAGATACAGTTGGAAGATATCAAGCCCGATTACATCCTGCTTACTCATGGGCATGGTGATCATGTGGGTGATGTAGAGGGATTGGCGCTGGCTAATGGCGCTCTAGTGATAGGGAATTTCGAAGTGACCAATTGGTTTGCTGATAAAGGCTGTCGTGTGATGGCGCTTAATATCGGTGGTAAGCACAAGTTTATTTTTGGTGAAGTGCGAATGCTTTCTGCAGTTCATTCAAGCACTATGCCTGATGGAAGCGACGGAGGTATGCCCAATGGATATCTGATAAAAACCACAACTTCTACTGTTTATATTGCCGGAGATACAGGCCTTTCCATGGAGATGACACTTATCCCAAAATACTATGGAAGACCAAATATGTCTATACTGCCCATTGGAGATACTTTCACCATGGGCTATGAGGATGCTATCATCGCAGCAGGACTGGTGGAGTGCAATAAGGTAGTGGGTTGCCATTTTGATACCTTTCCACCAATTGTTATAGATCATGATGTAGTAAAAAAAGCCTTTGAGGATAAAGGAATAGAGTTGATATTGCCTTCTATAAACCAAATTTTTTCTATATAAATGGGCAGAATTATTGCTATAGCCAATCAAAAAGGAGGGGTAGGTAAGACCACTCTTGCTATCAATCTGGCAGCATGCTTGGCTATGATGGATTATAAAATACTGGTGGTAGATGCTGATCCTCAAGCAAATGCCACTTCGGGAAGTGGCATTACCAAGGATCAGATAGAATACACTTCATATGATTGTTTTATCAATGAGATACCGGCGAGCAGGGCGGTTGTGTCCAGTCAGGTACCTAATCTATACATATTGCCATCTGAGATCAACCTCGTAGGTGCTGAACTCGAATTAGTTAGTCGGTTTCGCAGGGAATACATCATGAAGGAATTTCTGGAAGAAGTTCGGAAAGACTATGATTTTATTTTTATAGACTGTCAGCCATCACTGGGCATAATCACAGTCAATGCACTCACTGCAGCTGATTCGGTGTTGATTCCGGTTCAATCTGAGATATTTGCACTTGAAGGATTGGGTAAATTAAAAAATACAGTCTCTTTGGTCAAGAAACAACTCAACCCCGGACTGACAATAGAAGGTATTATTCTAACCATGTACGATAAGCGATTGCGACTAGCCAATTTGGTCATACGTGAAGTACGAGATAATGTAAAGGATAGGGTCTTTGAAACTATTTTGCACCGAAACTCGCGTATTTCCGAAGCACCCAGTATGCATCAGCCGGTAATCCTGTATGATGCCGGCAGTAAGGGTACCATTAATTTTATTAACCTGGCACAGGAATTTATTTCGTATCAGGAAGTCAGGCAGGGGTAGTTTTTTATTTATATTTATTGAGGTGTACTTGATATTCATATCTGCACTAAATTTTATTTGCTTATTTCCCATTAAATTGAACAATCTTATATTAGTGGGCTCTCTATTCCAAACTTTTTTAGACTGACTGCACTAAGCCATTTTTCTAATATAATACTTACCTTTGTCGTTCAGAATTTTTTAAAAAAATTGAAGTAATCATTTGAAAAAGAAAGAATTAGGTAAAGGTATCCGAGCGCTACTGCACGATATGGACGATGAAGGTGCAGTTCCTACACTAGATACGATGCGTGAACTATCTGACGTGGTTGCCAATATTTCCATTCAGGAGATAGAACCCAATCCGAGTCAACCCAGAAGTCGGTTCGATGATAATCAGTTGGCCGAGTTGGCTCAGAGTATCACGACATACGGGATCATACAACCACTTACCCTTAGGAAAATAGGACGTGACAGATACCAAATTATTGCAGGGGAGCGTCGATACAGAGCGGCGAAGTTGGCAGGGTTAGATGAAGTACCTGCCTTTATCAGATTGGCTAATGATCAGGAGCTCTTTGAAATGGCACTTGTCGAAAATATACAGCGTGAAGATCTCAATGCTATCGAAATAGCTGTAAGTTACAAGCGGCTCATGGAAGAATGCTCTCTCACTCAAGAAGAACTTTCCGGTAGGGTAGGCAAGGACAGAGCGACGATTTCTAATTATGTCAGGCTGCTGAAGTTGCTGCCAGATATTCAAAATGCAGTAAAGAACAAAATGCTGAGTATGGGTCATGCACGTGCGCTAGCCGGTATAGATGATATAGCTCTTCAGATCACCATGTTTCGTCAGACAATAGACCAGGGTTGGTCGGTGCGTCAGTTGGAGCAACACCTCAAAAGTCATTTTGAACCAAAATCATCCGGTAGTAGTAAATCGAAAGTGGTTGCTGATCCACAACTGGAAATGGTAAAGAATGATCTGCGCAAACACTTCGGGACTAAAGTCCAAATAGATCGAAACACAAAAGGCGAAGGCGCCATCAGGATTTATTTTAATTCGAATAATGAATTTAATCGGATCCTGGATATTCTACAGGAAGAAATCTAATCCTGTATTGTCCTTACTAAGATATATACTGTGCATTTTTCTGGCTAGTGTGTCGGTAAGTTCCTATGCTCAGGATCATGACTCAGTCTTGTTAGAGCCGGGTATAATTGTAATCTCAGACACCATCCGTTCCGATACTCAGAAAGTAATCACAAATTCAGGGGCCGACCTACGGGGGCCAAGACAAGCTCTTGTCAGATCGCTCATTTTGCCGGGATTGGGTCAGGCGTATAATAAGCGTTATTGGAAGATTCCTATAGTATATGGTGCATTAGCAGGCATGACTGCAGTGGCTATCTGGAATCGGAATAATTATCGTGAGTTTGCTGGATATTATCGCAATTCTATAGACGGCATTCCACACCCATATGATCGATACCCGGCTCAGTCACTAAAGAGTATTAGAGATGGATACCGGCAAAATATGGAATTAAGCTGGATAGGAGTCGGTGCTATATACCTACTACAAGCATTGGAAGCATATGTCAATGCCCATCTGAAGACTTTTAACGTTAGTGACGATATCAGTCTGAAAATAAAACCTACTTTATCTTCCCCTGGCGCACCCGGTATCGGACTTTGTTTACAATTCTCAGGCAGTTCGAGGTGACCATTACATCAATCCGAGTATCTTGATGTATTTCATGATTTCGCCCGGATTACTGACCTTCAGTTTACCCATCATAAGCGCAGTAACCGGATTAGTTTCTTTATTAACTAACTGAGAGAAAACCTGTGCAGTCGTCTTTATGGTCGACTTAGAATCGCCCTGCAAACCCTCTGCTACTGAAATTTGACCCTTATCTATGGTCAATGTGTATAAGCCACCATCGTCGCCACTGATGTCGAAGTGCAACACTGTACTCATATCTGCTATTGCTTCCGGTGCAACACTCTGAGGTAATTGATTTAAGTAATTCTTTACTGATGTCATTATTTTTATTTTGATATAAATTCAATTTGGATACAATCCGCCGAAGTTAACTTTTCGAAATGAGCATTCTTTATTCCGGGTAACCAGATAATTTTCCCTTCCATCTCTACAATGGGTTGAGTTATCTTCTCAATATAGTTTAATTTCTGATTGGTATACACATCCTGGATCTTCTGGCTCCCGCCATCTGAGCTGAGCTGAATAGAATCACCACTTCGCCAACTTCGAACTATTAACGTCTGATTCCATTTTTCAGATGGTAATAATAGGATATTTTTATTTTGAGCTTTAAGTGAGTTGGCCTTTGTGATCAGCAATTCACCTGAATCGGTTTCGTATGTCCTGGGTGTAAGAGTGATTTGGAGCGGCGGTATCTTTAGATCTTTCTGGAGAATTACAAATTTATTGCGGTCACTGACCGCCATTAACCCTCGTGGAGAAATAATTTTAAGCCCACTTTTATGAACTATTATCGCCCTGATCAGATCTGTGATGCTTTCATGTGAAAATTGATGCTCTTCTAAAACCTGACGAATGAAGAAAGGTACTAACTCAGATTCATCAATGAGGTTTAGATCATATATACTTCCGTGTGGCTTCCTGGTTTCTGCGTTCTGTCGGAGTGCATTTATCTTTGCACTGACATATGCATCATATTGCTTCAAGATGGACATGCTCTTGAGCACATTTTTATTAAAATATGGAAAGCGCTGATTGATAGTACCGATGACTTGGTGTCGAAGAAAATTACGATCGTATTTTATACTCGCATTACTGGAATCTTCGCATATCGGGATCTGATGCATTTTATTCCATATCACTAATTCATCTTTAGTCCAGCTTAGTAGAGGTCGCAAGATTTGGTTCTTATTTTCAGGAATGCCACTCAGACCTTTCGGGCCGCTTCCCCTGCCCAGATGTAGGAAAAAGGTTTCTATATTATCATCTGCATGATGAGCAGTGAGTAAAAAATCAAAGCCATGTTCACGTCTGAGCTCGTCGAAATACGAATACCTCAGATGTCGGGCTGCCTGCTGTATGGATAATTGATGATTCGCAGCATATTCCTCAGTATCGAAGCTATGGCTATACACCGGAACTTCCATTTTGTTAAAGTAGTCAGTAACTGAATGCTGTTCATTTAAGCTTTCAGGGCGCAGTCCGAAATTACAATGGGCGATACTATAGTTGAGCTTCGATGTATCCGCCAGAGTAGCTAGTGCCATAGAATCATTTCCCCCGCTCACTGCGATGAGATAGTGTGCAGAGCGAAATGATAGACCTGCCAGATCTTCCATTTCCCTTTCAAATTTGCGCTGAAAATATTTTATTTGAGGATTCATTCGTTTAAAATCATAGTCTTATTTCGAACTCTATTGTATTATAAAAATTTATCATATATCTTTGTGCGAATTGTCCTATTTGATTTCATTTTTTTTAAAAAATCTAAACACACTCTAAGCAAATGAAAAAATCTCATTTTCTACTCATTATGATGATATTATTTACAGGTCTTATTTCTTGTAAATCTGAAAATAAGGAAGCACCTCCTACTATTAACAGAGAAGTTACCGGTGGCGCAGCACTCGATACCTTTATCAAGCCCGGTGACAGTCTTATCCAAAATATAAATCCCAATGCAAATTCAAGACCCGATATAGGAGCGGATATGCGTGGCTTTAATGGCTCCAAGGATGAGAAAAACTTACGTTCATTATTAGGCTTTATCTTCGGTCATGAATGGGAGCCAAGAGCTAAAGTGACTGCAGGTGATGATCAGTTTGTTAAAATTACAGGCGAGTCATATATATTCAAGGATGATGGGACTTATGTCTTTACTGGAAGTAAAGGAAAAGTAAATGGAGTCTGGAAAGCTTTGATGGCCGGTGATCAGCCCGTTATGCTCTTAGTGCCTGGAGATGAGAAAATGAAGACAACGGAATGGGTCGTACATGAGCTAGGAAAGCAACAGATGGTATGGGCCGGTACTAATAGCTATGGTGACAATGCTGTCCAGATTATGCTGAAGCATAAGGGTGTGGAATAGACATGCACCATTTAGGAAATTAAATTTTTAATAAATTAAATTATAGTCATGGCAGTCGTCAGAATAATTGTTTTTTCTCTTTTTGGACTTTTTTCTTCCTTTACCATAATGGCGCAGTCCGGCGACCAATCCTTCAAAGTCCAATCTTCAGCTTTAGGGGATGAAATGATGTTTTATTCACCTGTTCAGGCTGGAAGTCAGTGGTTCTATACTAAAGTATCAAATGAAGCTGTGTTGCAAAAAACAGTTCCTGCATCTGTAGATATTCCCATTGCGGGCTTATTGTTGAAGAGTAATGTAATCACTGGTTACAGTAAGGCGGGTGCCACAGGACTTACAGCAATTTCATTTGGTCGTAAAGATGATATAGTTCGTAATCGTGTAAAGAAAAACAAGATTTGGTTTGCCTACCAGGACAAACTGGGTATGCTGGCTAAATATTTTGAATTTGCTGTAAATAGTGAAGATTATAGTTGTACTACTCCATATCTGACACCGGACGGTACTCAGATGTATTTCGCTTCAGACATGCCGGGAGGCTACGGAGGATTTGACATCTATGTATGTGACTATCGCGGAAAAGAATGGACTAAACCGCGAAATGTGGGTCCATTAATCAATACTTCTCAGGATGAGATCTTTCCATATAAGGATGGAGATATGATGTTGTTTTCCTCCAATGGACACAGTGATCAGGGTATGGATATTCTGATAGCTGATATGGATAATGGAAGAGGCAGGATAGTCTTCAATCCCGGTGTACCGGTCAATTCACCTGCTGATGACTATGCGATGACATTTGACAGCGAGCATTCGAAAGGATTTTTGGTCTCTGACCGATCAGGGTCTTCAGGTCAATTATATTCTGTTGAGAACATTAAGAAATTATTACTGCTCAATATTCGATCATTGGATGATAAGCGCTCTCTGGGAGGTGCACGTATCGATATGTCCCGTTGTCGCAGAGCTTCTTTCTATACTAATGCTAATGGATCAATGATACTGCCGGTAGAGATTGGTGAGAATTGTTTCATCAATATTGACAAGATAGGCTATACCTCTACCTCTCTTAAGTTGGATTACAATGGAATCAAAGGTTTGAAAAAATCCGTAGATATTTTATTGGCTAAAGAAGGGCTATTTTATGATGGCTTGATCACTGATGCAGATGGTCGCCCCGCACAGGAAATTCAAGTGACCATAGTCGATCAGGCCAGTGGTGATATTCAGATTTCTTATACCGATGATAAAGGTATATACAGAGCAGCTTTGGAGCCTTTGTCATATTACCTGATTCGTACTTCCAACCAATACTTTAATCAGAGTGAAACTAAAGTTGCCACGTTGGCAAATTTTCCGGCAGGTGTCTTAGGCACAATAAAACTGCAGGGTAATGGCCGTAAACGCCCTGGCATAGGAGCTGTTACACCTCGAACAGAGGAGGTTACCTCCGAACAAAATACCACGATTGCAAATGTGCTTGACGAGAAGGAACGACTGACGGTCGAACAGCCTAAAGAGACTAAACCAATCAATAGCCCTCAGCCCATGCCGACTCCGGTCAACGAAGGTGAAAAGGCCACAGTGCGCTTCGCCATCCAACTGGCAGCTATCGCCGGAGATTATGCTGATCTCACTGGCTATCAAGCCAAGCTCCAACCATATGGAAAGGTCTATTCAGTGCGAGAGAATAATATGACTAAAGTTAGACTAGGTTTCTTTAATTCTCAGGAGGATGCTAAAATGATGATAATTAAATTGCCAGCTGAATACAAAAAGAGTTTTATCGTTCAGGAAAATAATACAATAGAAACTACTGTTCCTACTACAAAAACAGTGGTGGCCTCCTCTGTACCACCGACCTCTGTCGCAGCACCTGAAAAAACGCCTATTGAATATAAAATTAGACTCTCCACACTTAAAGATCCAAAACTATTCAATGGTGCCAACTTGAAAGAGCTGGGACTTATAGAAGAAGTAAAGTCGGGAAATTTAGTCACTTTTTATCTGTCTGGATTTGAAAATCTGGATGAAGTCAGACGTGTTTTGCCTGCAGTTAAGAATCAGGGATTTACCACGGCTCACATTGTGAGCTTTGCAAATGGAGAGTACAGTAAAGTAGAATAAGCTTGGATTAAACCTACATTTAATACCTCATTCAGCATTTCTTTCGATAAAAGGTTGAATAGAGTAGCAGTACTGGGTTCTAATCTTTACCGGAATATTTTTTTCTCAGATTGTTGATCATTTCGGCAGTCATTTCTTCCAGACCATAGTGAGGGGTCCATCCCCAGTCATTTCTGGCGATTGAGTCATCGATTGAGGCAGGCCAGGATTCAGCAATTTTTTGTCTAAAATCCGGCTTGTAAGTGACTTCAAAATCAGGATAATATTTCCGCACAGATTCAGTAATCTCAGCGGGATCAAAACTACATCCTGCTATATTATAACCTGTTCGAAGCGAAAGGCGGCTACTATCTACCTCCATGATTTGAAGAGTTGCATTTAGTGCGTCCTCCATGTACATCATTGGTAAGGCTGCATCAGACTGCAGGTAGCATTCAAATGGCTCATGTAATACCGCTTTGTGATATATCTCCACTGCATAATCTGTAGTACCACCACCCGGTAGACTTTTATATCCTATGAGACCAGGATATCTGACAGAACGGACATCCAGGCCATATTTCTTGAAGTAATAATTAGCTAGATTTTCACCTGCCGCCTTGCTGATGCCGTAAATACTTTCCGGAATCAGTACTGCATGCTGAGGTGTAAGTTTCTTCGGTGCTTCCAGACCGAATACCGCAATACTGGATGGATAAAATATCCGAGTTAGATTTAATTTTCGAGCTGTTTCGAACACATTAAAAAGCGAACCCATATTTACCTGCCAAGCCCAAAGCGGATTCTCTTCGCCTTTTGCAGACAGAATTGCCGCCAGATGGTAGATTTGACTTATGCCATATTCGAGACAGACGGCCTCTAAATTCTCCTTATTAGTTACGTCAAGCTGAATTGTATTTTGTGAACCTTCTGATATCCTTAAGTCACTGGAGATTACTTGATCTACACCATATTTTTCGACCAGTTTAGTCACCAATTCGGTTCCTATTTGACCACCAGCACCCGTAACAAGAATTTTTTCTGACATGTTTTTATTTATTGAGCCAAATATAATCAAAGTGTTGGTTTTCGTAGGTTGGTCTTCATCACCAGGTTCTATTATATCGGGTAAATTTGCTCTAGCTACTTGCCCAAAGCTGATGTGATAATTATTGTAAATCTTGAGAAAGTATCACAACTAATTTAAGCAATATGCTATACGCTATCATATCTGTATTTTAAAATTGATCATTTATTATTTTCCATTTATAATTTATAACTTACCATATTCATTACTTTTGCCAATATAAATTAAAACCATATGTCCAAGATAATGATAATAGGGGCCGGCGGTGTAGGCAAAGTTGTGACCTATAAATGTGCAGCTCATCCGGAGGTCTTCTCTGAAATTTTACTAGCAAGTCGTACCAAATCAAAATGTGATGATATCGCCGCAGCCATTGGGTCAGATAGGATCACTACAGCTGCCATTGACGCAGATGATGTACCTGCATTGGTGGCACTGATTAATTCATTTAAGCCTGCTTTGGTTATCAATGTCGCTTTGCCATATCAGGATTTGCCCATTATGGACGCTTGTCTTGAGACGAGAACACCATACCTTGATACCGCAAATTATGAGCCAAAGGATGAGGCAAAGTTTGAGTATAGCTGGCAATGGGCTTATGATCAGCGATACAAAGAGGCTGGGCTAACAGCTATATTGGGTTGTGGTTTTGATCCAGGTGTGACAAGTATTTTTACCGCATATGCAGCCAAGCATTACTTCGATGAGATACATGAATTAGATATTATAGACGCGAATGCAGGTAATCATGGTAAAGCCTTTGCTACTAATTTCAATCCGGAGATCAACATCCGTGAAGTTACACAAAAAGGAAAATATTGGGAAGACGGAAAATGGATAGAGACCGAGCCACACGAAATACACCGTGATATCAACTATCCAGATATAGGACCCAAAAGGTCATATCTCATCAATCATGAAGAGCTTGAATCACTCGTAAAAAATTTTCCCACTCTGAGAAGAGCGAGGTTTTGGATGACTTTTGGGGAAGAATACCTCACTCACCTTCGCGTGATTCAGAATATTGGAATGGCAGGGATAGAGCCTATTGAATATCAGGGAATGGAAATAGTTCCACTTCAGTTCTTAAAAGCTGTACTGCCTAATCCGGGTGATCTTGGTGAAAATTATACTGGCCAAACCTCTATTGGCTGCCGTATCAAAGGAATCAAGGATGGAAATGAGCGCACCTATTATATCTGGAATAATTGCAGCCACGAGGTTGCTTACCAGGAGACAGGTACTCAGGGAGTAAGTTACACTACCGGCGTGCCGGCCATGGTCGGAGCGATGATGTTTTTAAAGGGTGAATGGGATCTGAAGGGAGTTCGCAATGTCGAAGAATTCAATCCGGATCCGTTTCTGGAACAGCTCACGCTCAATGGTCTTCCATGGCATGAAAAATTTGATGTAGATCTGGAAATGGATTAATTCAAGTTGTTATTTCTTGCTTGTTATCACACTAAAATTATACAGATACCTATTTCCATTTAACTTTCCGTTGAATTGGTAGTTGTAAAAATGGTCTGTTGGCTTTATTGGAGCAGATCTAATTTATTTTTTATCTCAACAAGTGTTGATTGTACAGTATCTGAAATTATAGTGTTGAATTATCTGACCAATAACCTCAATCAAAAAAGCATGCCGAATGCCTGATGACATTTATCAAAACCTTACCACGGCAGCCTTTGTGTTGGACGAGAGCAAGCTAATTCGTAATCTAGAATTGATTTCATCAGTGCGCGACCGTGCAGGTGTTGAAATCATCTTGGCGCTAAAAGGATTTTCGATGTGGCGCACCTTTCCACTTGTATTTGAGTATCTAAATGGGGCCACTGCTAGTTCACTACATGAGGCTATGCTGATCAATGAACATATGGGGACACAAGCTCATAGCTACTTTCCGGTGTATATTCAGGGAGAAATGGCAAAAGTCGCAGAGCTAAGTTCTCATATTGTATTCAATTCTCTTGGACAGTTTGAGCGCTACGCCCCCTTTTTGAAAGTTAATTTTCCGTCTATTTCTTTGGGACTTAGAGTAAATCCGGGATTTTCGAAAGTTGAAGTAGATATGTACAATCCCACTGCCCCGGGCTCTAGGCTGGGTATAGATCCGTCGCACCTACAATATGGACTGCCGGATGGGATTGAAGGCTTACATTTTCATGCATTATGTGAATCTACGAGCTATGATTTGGAAGAAACTTTAGTTGCATTTGAGGCGCGATTCGGTCATTTACTGCCTAAAGTCAAATGGGTAAATATGGGCGGTGGTCATCTGATGACACGGGTCGGATATGATACCGATCATTTAGTAAATCTTTTACAACGATTTAAAGAAAAGTATGAAGTCAATATTATCCTGGAGCCAGGTAGCGCCATCGCCTGGGATACCGGTGATCTGGTAGCTAATGTTATTGATATTGTGGAGAATCATGGCGTCCGAACTTTGATGACCGATGTGTCATTCACTGCTCATATGCCGGATACTTTGGAGATGCCTTATCGTCCAGTTATCATTGGCGCTACTACAGATGCCGCAGGACCAAATCAGTTTAGAATCGGAGGCACTAGTTGTCTTAGTGGAGACTTTATGTACGAATATTCCTTCGAAAAGGTACCCTTTATAGGCGATAAAATTATCTTTAAAGACATGATCCATTATACTTTGGTGAAAACCACTATGTTCAATGGGGTAAAACATCCGGATATAGGGGTAATTAAATCAAATGGAAGATATCAGACATTACGATCATTTAATTATGCAGATTATCATGACAGAATGGATTAAAAAAGGGGGGATAATTCTTTTTATAAGCATGTGTTTTTTGACCATCATTTCTAAACTTAGCGCGACAAATGACCCCTCAAAGATGAATGTCTATTTCATCAGTGGATTGGGTGCTGATGAACGTGTTTTCAGTAAGCTTGATATTGACCCACACTTCAATGTCATAAATATCCAATGGATTCGCCCTAAACTCAATGAGACTTTAAGGCATTATGTTCAGAGGCTATCCGCAGTAGTGGATACGACAAAGCCATTTCAATTAGTGGGAATGTCTTTCGGGGGAATTATCGCTCAGGAAATGTCCACTATGATTCATCCGGAACAGATCATTTTGATTTCCAGTCAGACTAAAGGCTTACCAATTAATCGATTCAACCGGGGTCTGATTAGTTTTCTACTTGCCAGCCCTTTTGCCGGATTATTACTCAAGCACCCTGTAAAGCGAGTCTATACTTTGTTTGGAGTTACTAAACCCGATGAAAAAACCTTACTGGCTGATATTTTTAAGAAATCAAATGTGCGCTTTATGAAATGGGCCATTCGACAACTGACTAAGTGGGATCGAAAGGAGCGTGTCCCTAATGTATATCAAATTCACGGAGATTCGGATAAAATGATTAAGCCGGAGTTGGTCACGCCGGAAGTATTTATCCCGAAAGGCGAGCACTTTATGGTTTATACACTTGCAGATCAGATAAGTCCCATCGTCAACAGACAATTGCTAAAGCATTTAAAATAGATCAATATCAGCTATTAATCTATTAAAGTTAATTCATTAAGGCACTTTTCCTAACTTTTATGAAGGTGGCCTCAATAAGTTAGAAATGTTGTTTTGATTTGCTCAATTATATGTTACTTTGTACTTTAAATCCATGGATGAAAAGTAGCACAATACAATTGACAGTAGGAGAGATAGCGGATTTATTGGGTGGTACTGTTCGTGGCGAACGGGAGACTCTGATAAAGGGTGCGTCCACTATTGAGAATGGAAAAGAAGGAACTATCTGCTTTTTATCTAATCTCAAGTATGAGAGTTACATATATGAATCAGACGCCACTGCCATTTTAGTCGACGAAACCTTTGAACCTGCTCAGCCAATAAAGGCATCCCTCATTTTTGTGCCTAATGTATATCAGTCACTCGCTGTTCTATTAGAAAAATTTAATAGTGTCACCGAGACTATTTCTCGTACCATTTCACCTCATGCTCTAATTGATAGCAGTGCTTCTATTGGTGCAAATACAGGATTGGGTCATCATACTGTCATCGAAGCTGGAGTTGTCATCGGTGCAGAGACAGATATAGGTCCTCAGGTATTCATTGGTAAAAATGTATCAATTGGTAGTCATTGCATATTGATGGCAGGTGTGAAGATCATGCATGAATGTAAGATAGGAGATCATTGTATTATCCACGCTAATACGGTAATAGGTAGTGATGGGTTTGGTTTTGCTCCCACGCCGACTGGTGAGTATATCAAGATCCAGCAAAATGGTAATGTAATAGTGGGGGATCGAGTAGAAATAGGCTCTAATTGCTCCATAGACCGAGCGACATTCGGCTCTACGATCATCCATGATGGTGTCAAGCTGGACAATTTGATACAGATAGCTCACAATGTAGAAATAGGTGCCAATACTGTTATTGCCGCCCAAACAGGCATAGCCGGAAGTGCTAAAGTAGGAGAATCCTGTATCATCGGCGGACAAGTGGGTATTGCGGGCCATCTAACCATTGCTGAGGGGGCCAAAATACAAGGCCAATCAGGAATTCAATCTAGTATTAAAAATAAGAATACCCGACTCTATGGTTCTCCTGCTATAGAATACACCAGTTACCTCCGTTCTTATGCAATCTTCAAAAGATTGCCTTCCCTCCTAGAAAAATTAGGGGTGTTGGAAAAATCAGTTTTGAGTAAGCAAACAGAAGTAGAATAGGGGATAAAATAATAAAATTGATTTTTATACCTTTGCGCTGTTTCCACAGTAAGTAAAAGTTATGTGCTTTTGTGACTTTCAGTCGGGAATGAAAGTAACAAATTATGTATCAAAGAACAATACAGGAACCAGCCAGCATCGAAGGTATTGGATTACATACAGGACGCATTGTCAAGTTAGTCTTTAATCCTGCACCTGAAGATCATGGCATAAAGTTTAAAAGGGTTGATTTAAATGATCAAACTTTGATCTCAGCCGATATCAGCCGTGTTGCCTCCACCAATCGTGGTACTACCCTCTCCCAGGGAGTTGCCAGTGTTCATACTATAGAGCACGTACTAGCAGCCTTGACCGGACTCGGAATTGATAATATGCTTATCGAGATCGATGGACCTGAAATTCCCATCCTCGATGGCAGTGCTATGCCTTTTGTTTCTCTGCTCCAGCATGCCGGTATAGTAGATCAAAATAAGGAGAAAGATTACTATATAGTCACCGAACCTATATCATATAAGGATGAGCTCACCGGAAGTGAGCTGATCGCACTACCCGCAGATGATTTTGAAGTCACTACATTGATTGATTTCAACTCACCTGTACTGGGGCAACAATACGCCACACTTGGAAGTATGGATGATTTTGTCAAAGAGATTGCTCCATGCAGGACATTTGTCTTTCTGCACGAACTGGATCAACTGCTGGCTCAGGGCCTGATCAAAGGCGGTGACCTGGACAATGCAATAGTCATTGCTGAGCGGAATATGGATCAGGATGAGCTAGATATTTTGGCTAAAAAACTAGGCAAACCTAGTGTGAAAATAAAAGAAGGTGTCCTCAATACGGTCAATTTATTGTATAAAAATGAACCCGCTCGACATAAGTTGTTGGATGTCATAGGAGATCTAACTCTATTAGGCAAGCCCATCAAAGGGAAGATTGTAGCTACAAAGCCGGGTCATGCGGTCAATATTGAATTTACAAAGTTGCTTAAGAAGCAATATTTAGAACAGCGCAAGCTAAAAGGATTACCCATATATGACCCTTCTAAGGAACCTATATTCGATACTGTAGAGATCATGAAGCGACTACCGCACCGATTTCCGTTTTTGTTGGTGGATAAGATCATCGAATTGGGTCAGGATTATGTAGTGGGAGTAAAAAATATTTCTTTTACAGAAGCCTGCTTTCAAGGCCATTTCCCTGAAAACCCTGTTTACCCGGGTGTGCTTCAGATAGAGGCGCTGGCTCAGACAGGCGGTATATTAGCTCTGTCACAGGTGCCAGATCCAGAAAACTGGGATACTTATTTCCTCAGAATAGATTCAGCGAAGTTTAAATCAAAAGTATTGCCAGGTGATACCCTTATACTTAAGATGGAACTATTGGAACCCATAAGACGCGGTATTGTGCATATGCAGGGCATTGCCTATGTTGGAAATAAAATTGTCTCTGAAGCTGATCTGACTGCTCAGATAGTCAATAGAACCACCCTTAAATCATGATCGGAAAATTCACTGATATTCATCCGGGAGCCCAGATAGGGCAAGGAACCACAATCTCAAATTTCACTACGATAGAAGAAGATGTGGTCATAGGAGATAACTGCTGGATAGGCCCAGGAGCTGTTATTATGAATGGAGCACGTATAGGAAATGAAGTAAAAATTTTCCCGGGAGCTGTTATTTCTGCTATTCCTCAGGATCTCAAATATAAAGGGGAAGTAACCACTACTATCATAGGTGATCACACCACTATAAGAGAATACTGCACTATCAATAAAGGCACCAAAGCTGCAGGTACGACACGGATAGGCTCAAACTGTTTGGTCATGGCTTACTGCCATGTCGCACATGACTGTGTAATAGGTAATTATTGCGTTTTAGCCAATAATTCGACTCTTGCAGGGCATATCGAACTGGGTGATTATGTAGTAATTGGTGGTCTAGCCGCCATTGCTCAGTTTATCAGAATAGGCGATCATGCCATGATAGGTGGTTATACTCAGGTGCGCTCAAATGTGCCCCCCTATGTAAAGGCTGCGCGTGAGCCACTAGCCTATGCGGGTATAAACTCGGTTGGCCTCAAAAGGCGCGGTTTTGATCAGGAAACCATTCATACTATCCAAGATATATACCGCATCATCTTTATGCAGGCAAAAAATATGATACAATCGATTGATCTCATCAAGGAACAATTTTCAGGGTCGAAGGAAGCTGCAAATATTCTTGATTTCTTGGCGAAGATTGAAGGTGGTATTATAAAAGGAAGGTGAGGATGCAAGCCCAACAGGTAATATGTGAAAACATCGCCAAGCGCTTTCAATACGAATGGGTGTTTAAGGAATTATCCTGTTTATTCACTTCAGAACATATTTACGGCATATTGGGGCCAAACGGTGCGGGTAAATCCACTTTTCTAAGGGTTATATCCGGCTTTACCACTCCGACAAGAGGAATTGTAAAATATGTGTTAAATGATAAAGACTGGACTCAGTCCAATGTCTATGCTAATGTAGGATATTGTGCACCTTACATTGACCTAATTGAAGAAATGACCGTTCTCGAAATGGTGAAATTTAACCATGTAATGAGACCATTTCCTTCTATAGACCTTGTAATTGAAGGCATAAAGCAATTTCCCTTTCGAGGAATTCTAACAAAGAGAATTATAGAATTGTCCAGCGGTATGAAGCAAAGGGTGAAATTAATTCTCGCCATTATGAGCGGCTCCGCTATATTACTATTAGATGAGCCGGGTTCAAATCTTGACACTCTGGCAAATGTCTGGTGGCAGGAGCTTCTGGTCCGTCATCGCGACAATAGATTGATATTGATAGCCTCTAATGATCCACAGGATTTAAAATTGTGCACAAGTCAACTTGATATTACTTCCTATAAAAATTTTGATAATAAACTTCTCAAGAATCGGCTTATAGATGTCATTGAATAGTTTTCAGGAAGCAGTTGATTATCTATATTCTTCTTTGCCTGTTTTTCATCGGCAAGGGCCTGCTGCATACAAAGCAGATATCGGTAATATCAGCAGATTGATGGAGTTTGCCGGTGATCCTCATAAAGACAATATACAATTTATACATGTCGCAGGAACCAACGGTAAGGGGTCCGTTTCTCATCTTCTGGCTGCTTATATCCGCGCAACAGGAAAAAGGTGTGGACTCTATACTTCACCGCATTATTTTGATATCCGAGAACGTATTAAGATAGACGGTGAATTAATAAGTGAAATTGATTTTACTGCTTTATTGAATTTTTATTTACCCGTTATTCAAGAAATTCAGCCTTCTTTTTTTGAAATTATATGTGCAATGGCTTTTTCTTATTTTCATCAGCAAAAAGTGGATTTCGCCATTATTGAGGTGGGTATGGGTGGTCGATTGGATAGCACAAATATCCTCAGGCCAGTGTGTTCT
>Ga0154020_10003269_pt1 | contig 19577 bp, 24 predicted proteins | sample Klosneuvirus_201_FD_109709 | JGI IMG/M metagenome (GOLD analysis project Ga0154020, IMG submission 109709) | Active sludge microbial communities from wastewater, Klosterneuburg, Austria - Klosneuvirus_20160825_MG | ecosystem: Engineered > WWTP > Aerobic digester > Activated sludge | place... | reverse complement strand
GCTGGAAGCGCCACCCGCCCCGAAGAAAGCCCCAAGGACCACGCCATCCTCATGGCGCACCCGTCCTTGCTGTTCAATTTTGTCCCCCCGCCGTTTGAGCGCGTGGTGCTGGAGGCCCGCCTGTTTGCCGGTCTTGCGGCGTTCACACCGTCCGTTCAGCGCTTCCAGAAGGGCTTTGCGGACCCCAACTGGTGGATGGGAACGTTTGGCGCCAACGTGGGCTTTGGGCTGGGCATCAAATACATGACCCTGCTCACCAACTTTGTCATTGGCAGTGACCTGGCTTTTTACCACATCATCTCTCCGGGCTACGCCACTGAAATCATCATCCCGCCCACCGGACGCATTGCGGCCACCAACTGCGTGCCCAGCTTTGCGGGCTTCTGCCCCGGCCCCGGCAAGCCCAATGTGTTGCTGCCGTTGACGGTGGCCACCAGCTTCTCCCCCATCATCATCAAGTACGTGTTCTGAACCGGCCCGCCGGTTACGCTCCCCGTCAGGCAGGAGTTCATCATGGGCTGGCGGGACACGCTGGAAAGTCTCTACAAAAACCGGGATTGGAAGACCGCCACCGCGCCGGAGCGGGAGGCCGCGGTGACGGACGTCATTCGCGTGTCTGCACTGGGGGCGGCGGCGGTGAGCGTCACGCCAGTCCCCCTGGCAGACGTGGTGATGGCCATGCCCATGCAGGCCGCCATGGTGGTGGCCGTGGGGCACATCAAGGGGCGTGAAGTCAGCCGGACAGAAAGTTTCACCATTGCCCGGGAGCTCTCCACGGTCATTGGGACGCACATGCTGGCGCGGCAGGCGTTTGTGGCGCTCAGCCGCATCCTGTTCCCGGGCATGGCGGGCTTCCTGCTGGCGCCCTGGACGTTTGCCATCACCTACGCCATGGGCCGCGTGTCCGAAGCGTATTTTGACGACCCCAACGCCCCCCAAGAGAAGCTCAAGGCGCGTTTCAAGGAAGGCCTGGATGACGCGCGCAAGGCGTTCTCCAAGGACGCGTTCATGGATTTCATGAAGCGCATGGGCAAGGACGCGCAGGACTTTGCCACCGGAGAGCAGGCTGCCCCGCCGTCAGACGGGGCCGCCGCCGGGGAAGCCACTGGAGAACGTGCCGGTGGGAAAGCGCCCGTTCGCCCCACACCGCCGCCCAATGACAAGGTTGTTGAAGCGGATTGGGAAGATGCGTCCGGCCCGGACGAGGAAGACCGCAAGGACGTGCCGTGAATCAAGCCAGGAAAAGCGTGCTGCCCTACCGCGTCATCTACGGGGACTGTGACCCCATGGGCATCATGTACCACGCCAACTACTTCCGCCTGGCCGAGGGCGGCCGCGCCCAATACTGCCGGGACCAGGGCCTGTCCTACCGGGACGTGGAGGCCGCGGGTTTTGCCTTCCCCGCCGTGGAAGCGCACATCAAGTACCTGCGGCCCGCACAGTTTGATGACCTCATTGAGACGCGCGTCTGGTTGTCCAGCCGCGGCCGGGTCCGGCTGGTGTTCAATTTTGAGATTGTCCGGGACGCGCAGGTGCTGGCCGCGGGTCACACCGTCCACGCGTGCCTGGGCAAGGACGGCCGGCCGGTGCGCCTGCCGGCGGGCTTTGAAGAACGTTTCCCGGTGCTGGCACAAACAGGCCCCACCAATGGCAGCGCATGAAGGGCAGCACATCCATGGATCGCAATCTGGCATTGGAAGTGGTTCGCGTGACCGAAGGCGCCGCGCTCAAAAGCGCCCGCGCCATGGGCCGCGGGGACCGGCAACTGGCAGACCAGCTGGCGGTGGACGCCATGCGGCGCGCGTTTGATGGGATCCACGTGCGGGGGACCGTGGTCATTGGCGCCGGGGAGCGCAACACCGCGCCCATGCTCTACGTGGGTGAGAAGGTGGGCCGCGGCGCGCCGGAGGATCCTGAGGTGGACGTGGCGGTGGATCCCCTGGAAGGCACCAACCTGTGCGCCCACGGGGAGCCCAACGCGGTGAGCGTGGTGGCCCTGGCGCACAAGGGGCAGTTCCTCCACGCCCCGGACATCTACATGAACAAGATTGCCGTGGGCCCGCAGTGCCGCGGCGTCATTGATGTCACCAAGAGCCCCACGGACAACCTGCGCGCCATTGCAGACGCCAAGGGGGTGTACGTGGAGGATCTCACCGCCATGATCCTGGACCGCCCGCGGCACAAGGCGCTTATTGAGGAGGTTCGCAAGGCGGGCGCGCGCATCAAGCTCATCCGGGACGGGGACATGGCCGCGGCGTTGGCCACCTGCAAGCCGGACAGCGGCGTGGATGTGAGCTTTGGAACCGGCGGGGCGCCGGAGGGCGTCATTGCTGCCGCTGCGTTGCGCTGCACCGGTGGAGACATGCAGGGCCAGCTGCTCCCAGCGGATGATGAGGAGCGCGAGCGCTGCCTGGCCATGGGCATCAAGGACGTGGACCGCATCTACAAGCTGGACGAGCTGGCCAGCGGGGATGTGATGTTTGCGGCCACCGGGGTGACCACCGGGGACTTCTTCAAGGGCGTCCGGTACTTCAGCGGGGGGGCGTTCACCCACAGCGTGGTGATGCGGTCCGCCAGCGGGACCATCCGCTGGGTGGAGAGCGAGCACCACTTTGACCGCAAGCCCAATTTTGTCTGACGGGATCCCGCAACAGGATCCCTCACACCAACGGGCGCAGGTGCCGCGGGGCAAACAGGCCGGCCACCACGCCTTCACCCTGGCCCGGCAGCCCCGCGCCTTCCAGGATGACCACCCCGCTCTTGCGCACGTCATAACGCCCGCCACCGGCCGTCCAGGCAGCGTAGCGGCTGAGGTGTGGCTCGTGGCCCACCAGAGCCACACAGTCCACCTTGAGGGATTTGAGCACCGGGCTCAGCGCCTGGGGCTGCGCTTCCGGCAGCAGTGCCTTGGTCTCTTCCACGGCCTTGCCCAGCTTCAGGACGTCCCGGAGCACCTGCGCGGTCTGCACGGCGCGCTGCAACGGGCTGCACAACACCCGCACAATGCCCAGATCCATGCCGGCAAGCGCGCGGCAGACCTCGGCGGCCTTTTTGCGGCCTTCAGCGGTCAACTCCCGGGCGGCGTCCCCGTCCGGGTGCTGGTCTTGTGCAATGGCGTGGCGAACCAGGACAATGCGCACCACAACCTCCGTTGGGCTTGCCTAGCCTCACGGCCCGCAGTCTGTCACCACCCGTCCACCGGAGGTCCGGTCCAGGTGGGAACCTCAACGGTCACTTCTTCTTGCTTTTGTCCTTGCCCTTTGGCGCCGGTTTGGCTGGCGCCTTGGAAGCGGCCGGCTTGGCTGCCGGTTTGGCTGCTGGCTTGGCGGCCTTGGGCGCCGGTGCGGGCTTGGCTGCCTTGGCCACAGGCTTGGCGGCTGCGGCCTTGGCCGGTGCAGGCTTGGGTGGCGTGCTCTTGGCGGCGGCGGCAGCCTTGGGCGGCGTGCTCTTGGCGGCGGCAGCCTTGGGTGGCGTGCTCTTGGCTGGTGCCACGGCGGCGGCTTTTTTGTCCGCGCCCTTGGCCGTCACCGCGGCGTCTGACTTCACGGCCACCGGCGTGCCGGCTGCCTTTGGTGGCGGGCGTGGCGGGGGCTTGTCTGCCGGGCCGGTCACCTTGGGCGTCTCGGTTTTCTTGTGCGGGGCGGCGTGCTCCACGCTGATGAACACGGGGTCCGGGCGGCCCTTGCCCTGCTTCTTTTCATCTTCGGCGCTGCGGTAAAGCACACAAATGGCTTTGCCTTGCAACACCTTGTCATTGTTCTGGTTCTGGACCCACACGTCACACACCACGGTGGGCTGGCCATCCTCATCCGCCTTGGGGACCACCACGCCCTTGGCGCTGAGCACGTCCCCCGGCCAGATGAACTTCTGGAACTTGCAGTGCATGCGCGCCACGCGGCCGTTCTCCAGCCAGCGCTGCAACATCTCACCCACGTACGCCATGGAAATCATGGAGTGCGCAAAGACGCTGCCGTACCCGGAGGCACGCGCCACTTCTTCATCCACATGAAGCGGGCCGTAGTCACGGCTGGCGGCGGCAAACTTGGCAATTTGCGTGCGGGTGATGGGCGGCTTTTGCAGGGTGGGAATGGGGTCGCCCACTTCCACGGTGTCCAGGTAGACCTTGGCCATGCTCTCTCCAGAAATGCGTTGGGGCGCGCAACCGTCTTTTCAGCGGCGCGGGAACCCGCCACGAATGGCGAACACCCGGCGCGCATGAAAGACCTTCTTGCCCTTTTGGTTGGTGCCCACGTCTTCCACAATCACAAACCCGGTGGCACTGGAACCGCTGGTTTTTTCATAGGAATCCACCAGCGTGGTGGTGACGGTGAGCGGCTCGCCGCTGACCACCGTTTCATACTCCACCAGCTCCTGTTCACTGTGGAGGATGGAGCGGGGATTGAGTTCCATGTCCCCCAGGATGGTGGCGTGGTCACCCAGCGTGGCGCAGAACGTGGGTGGCGCCACCAGGCCGGTGTACCCGGCCTTCTTGGCGGCGTTGAGGTCCAGGTGCACGGGCTCCTGGGCAAAGATGGCTTCCGCGTAGCGGCGGACGTCACCCTGCTCCACATCCACCGTCCGCTTGCTGACGACTTTACTGCCTGTGGCCTTTTGCATGATGGCGCGGTCCTTATGGGCCCCGGTAGGAGGTTTCCCCCCACTTGAGGCGGACCCGGTGACAAGACTGGGTCAAAAACGGCGGCACCGTAACGCCCATACCCACCCTAAAGCAAGATATCTGTGCGGGTCTCCCGTCGGAGACGGCCGGGGCGGCCCCCTGGTCACGGGGGAGAAATCTTCTCCATTCCGCCCATGTACGGCCGCAACACCTCCGGAATGGTCACGCTTCCATCTGCCTCCTGGTAGTTCTCCAGGATGGCCACGGACGTGCGCCCCACCGCCAGGCCGCTGCCGTTGAGCGTATGGACCAGGCGCGGTTTCTCCTTGGTGGGCTTGCCCTTGGCGTCCACCTTGGCCGCGGGGCGGTACTTGATGTCCATCCGGCGCGCCTGGAAGTCCCCAAAATCACTGCAGGAACTGATTTCCCGGTAGGTCTGCTGGGCGGGGAGCCACACCTCAATGTCGTACGTCATGGCGCTGCCAAACCCCATGTCCCCCGAACACAACGCCACCGTCCGGTAAGGCAGGTTGAGCGCCTGGAGGATGCCTTCGGCCTGGGCGGTCATGCGCTCCAACTCAGCGGTGGAGTCTTCCGGGCGGGTGAACCGCACCATCTCCACCTTGTTGAACTGGTGCTGCCGGATGAGCCCGCGGGTGTCCTTGCCGGCCGCGCCAGCCTCACTCCGGAAGCAGGCAGAATACGCGCAATAACGGATGGGTAGCGCGCTTTCTTCAAGTATCTCGTCACGATGGTAGTTGGTGACCGGGACCTCGGCGGTGGGGATGAGACGCAACGGCGCCCCGTCCCCAAACGGCACGGCAAAACTGTCTGCGGCAAACTTGGGCAGCTGCCCGGTGCCCACCATGGAGGACTCCAGGACCAGGTACGGCGGCAGCAGCTCCACGTCCCCGGCCTTGTTGTGGTGGTCCACCATGAAGCTGATGAGGGCCCGCTCCATCTTGGCGGCGTGGCCGCGCAAAAAGGCAAAGCGGGACCCGCTCACTTTTCCGGCGCGCTCAAAGTCCAAAATGCCAAGCTTTTCGCCAATCTCATAATGAGGCTTCACGGGGAAGTTGAACGTGCGCGGGGTACCCCAGCGGCGCACCTCCTTGTTGTCCTCGGCGCTGGCACCGGTGGGGACCTCTGCCTTGGGCGTGTTGGGGAGGTTGAGGAGCAGCGCCTGGATGCGCTCTTCCACGTTCTTTTGTTTGGCTTCCAGTTCTGGGAGGGCGCCTTTGAGGCGGGCCTGTTCGGCCTGGAACTCCGGGTCCGCCAACAGCGCCTTGCGCTCATCCGGCGTGGCTTTGGAGATGCGCTCCGAGCCACGGTTGCGGGCCTCCTGTGCCACTTGTGCCGCGTGGATGGCCTCCTTGCGCTCTGCCGCCAGGCCGGCCACCTGGGACAGGGCCTTGGCCAGGTCAGACTGGTCCCACTCCGCGGCGGGGACCCGGCGCTGGAGGGCCGCCTTCACTGCATCAAAGTTGTCACACACGTTACGGAGGTCCAGCATGGGAGACGTCCTTTCAACCAAAGCAACAAAGGGCGGTGTGTGTAACGGTGGCAGCCGCGGTTGGGCAAGGCCTTAACCTGCGCGGCGGTGGCGGCGTTGTTGGGGCATGGGTGCGGGCGTGACCATGGGGTCGTTGGTGGGCGACGGCGGTGCGGTGGAGGCAGTGACCGCGCTGGATGACGCGGCGCTGTGCCAACGTTCGGCGCGTGGGGACAATGAAGCGTTTGGGGAATTGTGCCGGCGCCACACCCCTGCCCTGTTGCGCATGTGCCGCGCGGTGGGCCTGTCAGACGCGGACGCTTCAGACGTGGTGCAGGACGCGTTGTGCCGCGTGTTGGAGAAGCGGCACTTCCTGGCCACGGTGACCCGCGTGCGGGCGTGGCTGTACCGCGTGGCGCTCAACCTGGCCTACAGCCGTGGGCGCAAAGGCCAACGCCAGGCCGCGCTGCTGGAATCCCGCGCGCATGACGTGGCGGTGGGAGAAGCGCCGGTGGCGGCGGACGCTCGCCCGGCCGCGGTGGACCCCGCGGCACTTTCCGCGGCGCTTGAGACGCTGAGTCCCCGCCAACGGGATGTGGTGGCGCTGCGTTCCGGTGGGTTGTCTTTTGCCGAGGTGGCCCGTGCATTGGGGACCTCGGAAAACGCGTGCAAGGTGCACATGCACCATGCGGTGGCGAGATTGAAACAAACGTTGGGAGGCACACCATGAACCCGTCCGACGACCGCAAGGATCCAGACACTGCGTGGCTGGATGCACAGCTTGGCCCCACGGCGGACCACCAGGATCCCCTGGTGCGCCGCACGTTGTCCCGCACGTTGGAGGCGGGCATCCACCGCCACCGCACCGCGCGCTGGTGGTTCACCCCGGCGTTGGCCGCGGTGTGTGCGGGCACGTTGATGGTCATGGTTGGCGGGGACCGGTTGCCGCGCACCAGCACACAGGGATTGTCCCCCAGCACCCCCGGCGTTGTGGCCACGGATGAAGGCGTGGAAGCGGCTTGGGAGGAAGAAGCGCTGGAGAGCCCGGAGCTGTTGGACGCGGCGCTGGATTTGGAAGACCTGTCTGATGAGGAACTGCAGGAGATGAGCCGGTCTTTGATGGACCTGTGGGAGAACGAACCATGAAGCGGATCCTGGGTGTGACGGCGGTGCTGGTGCTGGCGGGCGTTGGGCCGGTGCTGGCGCAGAGCAAAGATGACCGCCGCGAGGCGCGTGATGACCGGCGTGAAGAGCGCGTGGACCGGCAGGACCGCCGTGGAGACCGCGCCGAACGCATCAAGAAGACGCGCAAGGAGATGGAGCTTCGGCGCACGCTGCAAATTGCCGATGAGCTTGGCCTGCAGGAGACCCAGGCGTTGCAGGTCCGGGATGCGCTGCGGGTGGGTGATGACAAGCGCCTGGCCCTGGGTCAGGCGCTGCGCACCGAGGTGGCCGAGCTCAAGCGCCTGGGCAAGGGATCCCCCACCGCCAAGGACGTGGAAGAACGGATCCGCAAAATCCAGGACGTGCGCATCAAGCTGGTCCAGGCAGACGAGGAGATGCTGGTGGCGGCAAGCCGTGGCCTGGCGCCAAACCAGAAAGCCCGGCTGGCCGTGTTGATGGGCAAACATGACCGGCAGATGCGGTTTCTGATGATGCGGCAGATGGTGAAGCGCGGGTTGGGCCGGGATGCACCGCGCGCGGATGATGACGCTGAGGATGATGAAGGTGGGTTGATGTTCCCGTGACCGGCGGGGCCCGCGCCGCTAGAGGTGTCCCACCTTGTGCGCGCGGGAGGGTCCATGGTTGCGGTGGAAGAGTTCACGGTTGAATCCAACGGGCTGAAGATGAAGGTGGCGGCGGCGGGCCCCAAAGACGCGCCGGTCCTGTTGTGCCTGCACGGGTTCCCCGAAGGTTGGATGAGCTGGCGCCCCGTCATGGAACGCCTGGGGGACCGCTACCGCATCTACGCGCCGGACCTGCGGGGCTACGGGGACACCGAAAAGCCGGAGCACGGGTATGACGTGCTCACGCTCACCGACGACATCCGGGGGCTGTTTGACGCGCTGGAGCTCAACGCGCCCATGCTGGTTGGCCATGACTGGGGCGGTGCTCTGGCGTGGATCTACGCGCACCGTTACGGGCGCACGTTGAGCCAGCTGGTGGTGGTCAACTGCACGCACCCCAAGACGTTGTTCCGCGGGATCCTGGAGCGCAAAGACGGGCAGCACCTCAAGAGCTGGTATGCGGGCGCGTTCCAGATTCCGTGGCTGCCGGAACGTTTGGCTTCCGCCAACAATGGCGCAGTCTTGCGGCGCGCTGTGATGGGGATGGAAGGCCGGCCGGGCGCGCTCAACCAGGCGCTGGTGGATGAATTGCTGGCGCGCTTCAAGACGCCCAAGGATCTGCACGGGCCCATCAACTATTACCGCGAGCTTGGTCGCATGCAGGTCTCCCTGGAGGGACGTCAGGCCCTGGCGGCCATCTACGGCCAGCCCATCACCTGTCCGGTGACCATGGTCTGGGGAGACCAGGACCACGCGTTGTCCATGGCGGTGGCCCAGGAGAGTCACCGGGAGGCAGGTCAAACGGTGGAGTGGGTCACGCTGAAAGGCGTGGGACATTTTGTGTCCATGGAGGATCCCAACAGCCTCGCCCAGGAGCTGCAGGCCGTGGCGGACCGCAATTTTGCGAGCCATTGGGCGCCACCCCAGGAATCCCCCGCCGAATGACACGGCGTGTGTGCACAGTTATACTCGCGGTATGAAAACCGCCGTCTCCCTTCCAGACCCGCTGTTCAGCCAGGCTGAACGGTATGCCCGGCGTCACAAACGCTCGCGCAGCGAGCTGTATGCCACCGCGTTGGCAGACTATCTGGCGCGCCATGATGAGGACGCCGTGACCCAGGCGCTGGACGTGGTGCTGGCCGAACTCTCCACCACAGACGCAGATGCAGACGTCCGGGCGGTGGCCGCGTCCAACCTGAGCACCATGCTGCGCCACACGCCGTGGTAACCCCGCTGCAAGGCGAGGTCTGGTGGGTTGAGTACCCGGAGCCGGTTGGGTCCGAGCCTGGATTCCGGCGCCCCGTGCTGGTGCTGCAAGGCAACGCCTTCAACAGAAGTGCTCTCCAAACGGTTGTGGTGGTTCCCCTGACCAGCCAACTCAAATGGGAGGGTGCACCAGGCAATGTGCGGCTCGCCGCACGAGACACTGGCTTGCCCAAGGCAAGCGTGGCCAACATCACCGGCGTTGGCGCCGTGGACCGGAGCCTGCTCGTGGAACGCGCCGGAATGATCCCCGCAGCGCGCTTCCAGATTGTCCTGCGCGGCCTGGACCTGATGCTCGGGCGAGGGTGATCCTCACAACTCCCAGTCATTGAGCATGGGCAGCACCGGGGTCCCATCACTCCAGGCCCCCATGGACTTTTGCGCCGGGCCCTCCCCCAACGCCACGTCACACAGCCGGCCCTCAAACGCGCAGGCCATCAACGCATCCGCAATCTTCCACGTCCCAAAATAATCCAGACTGTCGGTCTTCCAATCCGTCAGGGCCTGCCACGTGGCGGCAGCGGGCGTGCGGTGATCCGCCAACAGCGTGGGGCTGCCCGTCTCATCCGTTTGCACCATCAGGAAGCTCTTGCTCTCCCGGGGCATGCTGGTGGCCTGCTCAAAAAAGAACCGACCCAGGTCCAGGCCCACCACGTCATCATCCTGGTAGCCCATCACCACCAGGCGCACGTCGCGGTTGAGCAGCGACGGATCCTGGAACGGGATCCCCACGACGCCAAACTGCTCGCAGTAAACGCACCTTCCCGGGGCAGCCAGCAGCAGCGCACGCGGCTTCACCACAAGGTTGTCCTGCGCGGCCAACACGCCCAGGTTCACCGCCAGCGTTGCGCCGCCCGAATGCCCAATGAAGATGACGCGCGCAGGATCCACCGCAACGCCTTCATCCAAAAGCCAGCGCATGCCGGTCTCAACACCGGTCACCGCGTTGCGCGTGAGCGCGCCCAACCGTGAAGTCCGGTGTTGCCACGTGGGATACAGCACCACCGCGCCGCGCTTCACCAGGTGCTCAATCCACGCCACGTAATAGAATTCTTCCACCGCCTGGTAGCCGTGGAGGAACACCACCAACGGGAGCCGCTCACCGCGGGGAATGCCGCGCGGCACGTACATGTGTGCGGCGGTTGCGCCCTGCCCCACCAGCTCATCCCGAACGCGTTGGAAGCGGTACTCACGCCCGCCAGGTCCGGTGTCTGGTCGGACTGGCGGCTGCACGCCCGACGGCGCGGCGCACCCAACAAAGACCGCCGTCAACCCACACGCAAAAATCCAACGCACGCATGGCACTGTAGGCAGCAGAATGGTTTGCCTCAAGTTGTGCGCAGAACTGCGTAGCTCTTCTTGCCTTTTCGCAGCAGCACGTAGGTGCCAAACAGCGTGTCCTGGGACGTCACCGCACGCGCCACATCCGTTTGTTTCACGTTGTTGATGTAGACCCCACCACCTTCAATGTCCCGGCGCGCGGCACCCTTGGATTGCGCCAGCCCGGCAAGCACCAACGCGTCCGTCAGCGGCATTCCTGCTCCAAGCACGTCCTTGGTCACGTCCTTGCTCGGGAGTTCTCCCACCACATCCGTCAAGGTGGCCTGGGAGACACCGTCCAGGCTGCCGCCAAACATGATGTCACTGGCGCGCACCGCATCATCCGCGGTCTGTTTTCCGTGGACCAGCGTGGTGACCTCACGCGCCAATGCCCGGTGGGCATCCCGGGCGCCGGCGTTCTGGGCGTGTTGGGCGGCCAGGGCGTCAATCTCGGCGTGGCTCAGGAAGGTGAACTTCTTGAGGTAGGAGATGACCATGGTGTCTTCGGTGTTGATGAAGAACTGGTAGAACCGGTACGGGCTGGTCTTGTTGGGGTCCAGGTACACCGCCCCGCTCTCTGACTTGCCGAATTTTGTCCCGTCACTCTTGGTGATGAGCGGAAACGTCAAACCAAAACATGAAGCCTGCAGCTTCTTCCGGATGAGCTCGGTGCCGGCCACAATGTTGCCCCACTGGTCACTGCCGCCCACCTGCAGCTCACACTGCAACTCCTTGCGCAGGTGGAAAAAATCAAACGCCTGCAAGAGCATGTAGCTGAACTCGGTGTAGGAGAGGCCCGTCTCACCTTGCATGCGGGCCTTCACGCTCTCCTTGTTGACCATCATGTTGACGCTGAAGTGCTTGCCCACGTCCCGCAGGAAATCCAGGTAGGACACGCCACGCGTCCAATCCGCGTTGTCCACCAGGCGCGCCGGGTTGGTCCCACCGTCAAAGTCCAACAGCTTGTGCAGCTGCTTCTTGATGGACGCCACGTTGTGGTCCAGCTGTTCGCGCGTGAGCAGGTTGCGCTCAGAAGACTTGCCGGACGGGTCCCCAATCATCCCAGTGGCACCGCCAGCCAACGGCACGGGATGGTGGCCGGCCAGCTGGAAGCGGCGCAGCATCACCTGGCCCATGAGGTTGCCTACATGCAGGCTGTCCGAGGTGGGGTCAAAACCGCAGTAGAGCGTGAGCGGTTTTTCCGTCAGGCGTTTCTCCAGGCCTTCTGCGTCGGTGCAGTCTGCAATGAGGTCACGCCAACGCAGGTCTTCCATCAGGGACACGGTCACAACGTCACTCCACGGGGTGCGGCTTGGGCGGGCATCCTACCCTCAACAACCCCGGCGCCGTCACGCCAGCACCCAGCGTTCTCCTTGCTGGACCACCGCACCGTCCTCCTGGTGCATGATGAGCATGGCCCACACGCTGCGCGCGGCCAGCCCAAAAAAGGACGGCGGAGTCCCCACATAGATGTGCGGAACCATGTCTTCTGGCGTCGCATCTCCGGCTTTCACGCGCTCCAGCACCGCGGCCGCGCGCATGCGGCGGTGCATCAGGTAGTGGTCCAGGTGCTCCACGCCGGGCCGCATCTCAAACCCGTGCGCCGGGAACAACACGCTGGGATCCAACGCGCGCAACCGCTCCAGGCTTTGCAGGTAGCCGCGCATGGAGCCTTCTTCGGGATCCACCAGGATGGTCCCCACGCCGGCCACCATGTCTCCGGCAATGAGCGCGCGATCGCTCCCGCGCAGAAAACACAGGTGCCCCGCGGCATGTCCCGGGGTGAACACGCCCGTCCACGACGGACCGTCACAGTCCAAGGCTTCTGCGTCCTGGAGCGTGTGCTGCACCGGGAAGTCCACCAGGGCCGCGGTCTTTTCATGCGCGTGGATGGGCAACCCCAGCGCCTGGTGCATGGCCAGGGCGGCCCCCATGTGGTCCCGGTGGTGGTGGGTCAACACCAGTGCGGTGAACGTGTCCCCCGCCGCCTGGCGATCCTTCACGTATTGGATGAGATCGCCCTGAAGGGCCTCTTCGCTGGGTGCAGGATCCACCACACATCGCCTATGGACGCCGGTCACGTACGTGTTGGTCCGGGTGGCTGGGGGAAGCGTGGGCGTCCTCAGCGGAATGCGGGCCAGACAAACATCCAACTGCTCAGTGTGTGAAGGTTCTGTCATGGGTCACCCAAGCCTGTCCCCACCGCCGAAAGTGACTCTGGTGAGCGCACCAGGACAGCCCTACAACACGGCCATTGCCGCCGCACGCACCTGTTACTCCGGCAAGGTCATCACCGCGTTGGATGTTGGCGCCACCGACGCCTCCCGCGACCAACGGGACCGCATTGCCGCCTCCACGTTTGAGGCCGGGCACCACACGGTGTGGCAACACGCCAACTTCACCTTTGCGCTGGAGCAGGTGAGCCGGCAGGCCATCTGGTCGTTGTTGCACAGCCATCCCTTCTACAATTCGGAACAGGTGAGCCAGCGGTACGTGGAGGTCAAAGCCGGCCGCTACACCATCCCCACGCTCCCCACCGAGCAGGACCACGCCCTGTTTGTGGACACCGTGGACGAGATGCACCGCACCTACGCCGCCTTGACCGAGGACCTGAGCCCCACGGCGTCACGGGCGTTCTTCAACGTGTTCCCGTCCCGGGAGAAGAAGGCGGAGAACTACGGCAAGGACATCAAGAAGAAGGCCCAGGAGATTGCGCGCTACGTGCTGCCCGTGGCCACGCATGCGCATTTGTACCACACCATCAGTGCGCTCACGCTCTACCGCTACTGGCGCTTGTGCCAGCAGCTGGACGTCCCCGCCGAGGGGCGCGCGCTCATCACCGCAATGGTGGACGCGGTGCGCGCGGTGGATCCTGAGCTGTTCAACGTGGCCATGGATCCCATGCCGCTGGAGGACACGCTGGAGGCCCAGGCGCTGCTGGCGCTTTCTGCCAAGGGCGTGCATGCCGGGAATGGCGGCGCATTTTGCCGGGAGTTTGATGCGCAGCTGGGCGGCCGCACCAGCAAGCTGTGTGGGCACACCACCAACGCTGAAGCGCTGGTGGCGCAAAGCGTGAGGGAGATGTTGGGTGTCACCCGCGCGGCCATGGATGATGACGAGGCCATTGCCCGCGTGTTGGATCCATCCCGCAATGCGTACCTGGGTGGGGCGTTGAGCCTGACGACGATGGGCAAGCTCACCCGCGCGCTGCACCACGCCAATTACACGTTCCACAAGAAGCTCTCCCACACCGCGGACAGCCAGGACCAACGGCACCGCATGACGCCGGCGTCCCGTCCGGTGTTGGCCATGCAGGTGGATCTTTCCGCCGTGGATGTGGTGGTGCCGCCTATGGTGGAGCTCAACGGGAAGGCCTTGGAACGTTACCGGGCCTGCATGGTGAAGGTGTGGGGCGCCATGCGCACCCTGGCGGACCGTGGCGTGGACCACACGGCGTGGAGCTACCTGCTGCCCAACGCGTTCCCCGTGCGTTTCACCGAAAGTGGGGACCTGTCCCACCAGCACCACAAGTGGACCACGCGCATGTGTTTCACCGCGCAGGAGGAAATCTGGCGGGCCAGCGTGGATGAGGTGGAGGAGGTCCGGGCGGTGCATCCCCGGTTGGGGGCGTGGCTGTTGCCGCCCTGCGGGTTGCGCCAACGCGCCGGGGTCACGCCGTACTGCCCCGAGGGCCCGCGTTATTGTGGCGTCCCGGTGTGGCGCAAAGACATCACGGAATACACGCGGGTCATCTGAAGGATCCCCGCATCAAGGAGCAACATGCGTTTGTGGAATGGTGTGCTGGTGGTGGTGCTGGCGGCGGTGGTCCCGGTGACGGCGCGGGCGGGCATCAACTGTCCCGGAGGACAGGAACCCAACAACACGTTCACCATGTGTCTGGAGTGCCCGGCGGGGTTCTTTTCCCCCGGTGGCACCACGCCGTGCGCACCGTGCCAGGGCAACACGTACACGCCCGGCGCCGGCTACGCGGATTGCCTGGATTGTGCGGTGGGAACGCAAGGAACCCAGGAGAACACCAGCTGTGACCTGTGCGCGGCGGGAACCTACAACGACGTGGCGGGTGGCAGCTGCCAGCCCTGCCCCGCCGGGCGTTACACCGCAGTGAGCGGATCATTGTTGTGTGCGCTGTGTCCCTTTGGGACGGAAAGCAGCACGGACCGGACGCAGTGTGATCTCTGCCCACCAGGGTTCTTCAACGACACCGCGGGCGGCACCTGCCAGGCCTGCGCGGCGGGGAGCTACACCGCCGTCAGCGGAGCCATTGCATGTGTCCTGTGTTTGCCGGGGACCGAGGCCAACGCCACCCAGACCGGATGTGATTTCTGCGCGGCGGGGACGTTCAACAACGCTGCAGCATCCACGTGTGAACCCTGCCCGCAGGGCACCTACACCGCGGTGGATGGCCAGGTGGCCTGCTTGGATTGCCCGGTGGGACGTCAGGCCAATGCCACGGCAACCGGGTGCGACGCTTGCCCGGCGGGCAGCTTCAACGACATGGCCGCGGGAACCTGCGCGTTGTGTCCACCGGGGTCCTTTGCTGCGGTCACTGCGCAGGCGTTGTGCACGTTGTGCCCGGCGGACACTGCCGCACCAAACGCGGGCTCGGTGGCGTGTGAGCCCTGCCCTGGTGCGGGCGTTGGAACTGCGGTGTGCAACCCGGTGTCGTCGTCCTCTTCCGTCATGGGTGGAAGCAGCTCCAGCCTCACGGTGAGCAGCTCGGCGGGTGCGTCCTCTGCGGCCAGCGGTGGATCCTCCTCGGCGGTGGGATCCTCCAGCGTCATGGCGTCATCCAGTGTAAACGCGTCCAGCGCCATTGCATCATCCAGCGTGATGGCATCCAGCGCGGCCCCCAGCAGCGGCACCGCGTCCAGCGTCATGGTGTCGTCGTCGTCACGGGCCAGCTCCATGGGCGGGTCCAGCGCCATGGGAAGCAGCTCCCGGCGTTCCAGCAGCGCGGGTGGTTCATCCAGCGGCGGTGGATCCTCGGCTGCGGCTTCGTCCGGGGGCACGGTGTCCTCGTCCACCGGCGGGGGGGATGACAGCCCCACCGGGTGCACCTGTGACAGCGGCCGTGCAGACCCCACGCCGGCATTGGTGCTCTTGGGCTTGTTCCTGGTGGGCCTGCGCCGCCGTCGTCACTGAACAGCGGCGGTCACGCCTTGGGCAGGTCCGGCACCAACGGGGTGCGGTCATTGCCGCAAAACCGGGCGCGCGTTGGATAGCGCTGACCGCAGGTGGGACACACCATGCCGCCCACCTGCGGAATGAACATGGTGGTGCGGGACATGTCCTCGTTCTTCACCAGCGTGGTGCCGTCATGCACACATGCGCCGGGTTCTGAGTACTCAAAGCCGCACTTGGGGCACTTGTAGCCACGGCCGGCTGCGGGGGGCGGCTGGACCACAAACGGCGCGGCCTTGGCGGTCTTCTTGGGCTTGCGCAGCAGCAGGATGCCCAGCCCCAGCAGCACCAGGATCCCTCCACCACCGCCGGCAATGTAGACCCATTGCGGCAATGCCTCGTCGGGCGGGGGGGCGCTGGCAACCGCGGCTGCATGGGCCGGCTCCGAGTCTTCTTCATTGGGCGTCTTGATGGTGTACGCGCCTGCCGTCACCTGGCTCACCAGCTTCTTCACGGTCTCATTGCCGGTGCGCGCCAGCGTCTGCTCCATGGATTCCTGCGGTGCGTGCTCCGGAACCACGCGAACCACCGCCGCGCCCTTGGCGTCCCCAAACGTTGCCGTGACCGCCAACAACGCGGCCTCTTTGAGCTCCTTGGGGGTCCACACACAGCCGTTGCCGTCCACCTCAACGCCAGTGGCGGGCTCCACGGTCAACGCGGGTGCCCCGGTATGGACGGAGCAGTCCTGCGCATCCATGGCCGCGACCTTGAAACACACGCGCTGCCCAGGCCGGGCATCCACGGTGGCGGGATCCAACACCAGCTTGGCGGCGGGCCCCGGGTTGGCGCACGGGCCGGCCTGCGTGGACAGCACAAACCGCATCTCCGTCTCGTACGCGTAGCGGCAGGCTTCCAGGTTCTCCGTCTTCCGTTTTTCACCGCGCGCCAGGTAGGTGATGGCGTTGTCCACCACGGTGAACCGGTGGTCGGTGACCTGCGGCTGCCCGGCAATGGGTGGCGCCTCACACTCCACCCGCCACGTGTTGTCCCCGTGGTCTGACAGGCGCGGTTTGTATTGCGCCGGGTCCGTCCCACACGTGGTGGTGGTGAACGTCTTGCCCGCGCCCTTGAGGGTGAATTCATTCCCGTTGACGGTGAGCTGGTAGCGCGCGCCGGGAATGCCGCGCGTGTCCGCCGGGTCTTTTCCGCAGAACATGCCCCACGCCAGGATTTTCACGCGGGTGACCTGGCTGTCCAGGCGCCATTCGCCCGCCGGGGGCGGGGCGGCGGCCAACAGGGCAACCAGGGGCAGGACGTGGATCATGGCGCGGGGGCTCTTAGCGGCGCTTGGTGGCGTGGGCAAACACCCCGCGTTTTGTGGCACACTCATGGCTGGACAACTGGCCTGGAGGTACACATGCGCAAGGTGCTTGGTTTGACGCTGGTGACGTTGGCGTTGGGTGCGGGATGCAGCGCCTTTGTGGCGGGGACCGAGGACCCGGATGCGGGCACCGGCGCGGGCACCTCCAGCAGCTCGGGCAACGTGGTGGTGAGCAGCTCACGCGCGGCTTCCTCCGGCGTCAACAACAGCAGCGGAAGATCCTCCAGCCGTCCCGCGTCCAGCACCTCGCAGGGGGGATCCTCTGGACCCCAGTCATCCTCGGCCGTGCAGACCAGCAGCTCGGTGGCGGCGTCCGGCGGCAGCACCAGCGCGGGCACCAGCAACGCAAGCAGCGTGGCGTCCAGCGGCACGGGCATCGGGACGTCGGTGGATGGATCCAGTGGCGTGTCGGTTGCGTCGTCGGGCGCGTCCAGCACCAACGGATCCTCCTCGGCGAGTCATGCTTCGTCGGTGGATGGGTCCTCTTCCGTGGATGCGTCCTCCGGCAACGCCTCAAGCGTGGCGGGATCCTCGTCCAGCACCGGGAATGGATCCTCGGGCGTCACGGTGGACTGTGATGCGCTGGGACAAACGCTGGCGGCCGCCAAGAGCGCGGCGGTGGCCTGCCGGCTCATGCCCGCGGATACCTGCGCCGAGCGCCTGCAAGACGAATGTGGCTGTGACTTCCCGGTGGTGGACGCCGAGAGCACGCAAGGCCGCGCGTACGTGGACACGCGCACCACGTTCCTGGCGCGTTGTCCCACGGCGTGTATTGGGCTGGTGTGCAACCCGGTCCCCAATGCCGAGTGTTTCTCGGAAAACGGGAACCTGACCGCGGGCCAGTGCGTGGCCCGCCCGAACTGACGTCGGAGCTGGCAGGGCCGCAACTCAGCAGGCGGGAGTGACCCTTGAAAAACACGTGCCTGCTTGTTTTTCTTGTCCTGCTGGGCTGCGGCCCAAACGCACAATTGTTTCCAGGTGGGGTTTCCCAGCCGCCAGTGGACCGCCCGGACGGCCCCATGGCGACGACACTCTCCCACTCCATATTTCCAGGCACCTTTCACGGCGTTTTTCTCGCGCGCGTTGTCCAGGTGCTGGTGGAAGAGGCTGCCTCTGAAGGCGAGCTGGGCGCGACCTATGCGCGCGTGTACCTGGAGCAGGAGTTGGTGCGCGGTGGCGCCGTTACGGACGCGGCGGATGGCGCAATGCCATGGCGAGAGGGGGAAATGCGCACGGCGTTGGTTTCCCTTGGGCCAGAAGGATTTGTGTGTGGGACGAGTCGCACTGTCGAGCCTGAGCAGATGGTGTTGGTTTTTCCGGACGGCAACACAGGCGAGTGGCGGACAAGCTTTGGAGACGTGGCACGCTACGCCGGCATGTTTGGCAGGCTGCTCTGTGTGGATGACGACGTCATTCAACTCGACATCGATCTTGGCACGCACTACCTGGCCGAGCGGGGAGTCCTCCATATGGAGGACCTCCGCGCAATCCTCGCGGCAAGCAGGCCGTTGGATCAGTGGCACGCCGCTGTTGTTGAGGCGTGCGCAGGCCTGGCCTGCCCAGACACACAAATGTGCTTGTTTGGGATCCGCTGCACCAGCGACCTGACAGTGCGACCGGTGACCAGAGGATACCTGTCCCAGTTTTCAGATTTCTTTTTCCCTGATGGGACCCTGTATTCTGAAGACCCCGCTCCAGACGGGGGAACCGGCAGCTGATGGGCCACCGAAACGTGGCCCCCCGTTCGGGTTGAAGCTCCGGCACCACTGGAGAAGCGTTGGACTACATCAACGTGGACGCGTACGCGCCGGCAGCCCCCATCACGGTGAGCGCCACAAACGCGGCCACATGCAGCGCGGTGCGTTTCCACGCGTCACGCCGTGCATGGTCCACTTCACGGCGGGCCACGGCCTCCAGGTAATTGCGCGCATCCTCACTCAGCACGCTCCAGCCGGAGTGCAGCGTGGGGTCCGGGAAGTAGCTGCGCCCGTCACTCACCAACGCCGGCGGCATAATCTCAAACAGCCCGGTGGGCGTCCGGAACGCGGCCGCATCCGAGTGCGACTCGCGGAACTCCACCGCACCCAGCGCCCAGTCCAGCACGCCGCCTTCATTGACGCGGTGCCACGCCGCCATGCCGGTGCGCCACATGTACGTCTTGGCGCGAACCTCGCCGCGCTCCACCAGGGAGAGCACGTCCTGGCGGCTGTAGGGGCCATACGGCTTCCCGGCCACGCCCACGTACCAGGCCTTGTCCCCGCCGCCCTGCCCTGACGGCAAAGACGGACGCGGCGTCATGGAGGCCTGCGCCACGGCGGCAGCGGGCTGCGGCAACATGCTGTGGCCCTGCACCACCATCACGCCTTCACACTTCTGGCAGCGGATTTTCAAAACCCGTCCCGCCAGGCGCTCGTCTGGGATGAAGTACGCCATCCCAGGCGCTCGTCTGGGATGGAGTACTTCTGACCACAGTGCTCGCAAAGGTGTCGCATCGGTTTGCCTCCAGGTGGTTCCAGCCGGAATCCGCTGACGGTGCGTGGAATACGCCGGAACAAAGCCGCGCCAAAATTTTTG
>Ga0154020_10003268_pt1 | contig 19579 bp, 21 predicted proteins | sample Klosneuvirus_201_FD_109709 | JGI IMG/M metagenome (GOLD analysis project Ga0154020, IMG submission 109709) | Active sludge microbial communities from wastewater, Klosterneuburg, Austria - Klosneuvirus_20160825_MG | ecosystem: Engineered > WWTP > Aerobic digester > Activated sludge | place... | reverse complement strand
AATCAGTTATAGCAAGTTAGTACTGGGCGAGTTTCTGCGTTACAAAGAGTTTGAAGTCAATATTCAAATTGATGATTTATCCTTCCATCAAAATGCTTTCATGGTTGCCTTCGCAAATTCATCGCAATTTGGAAACAACGCGAATATTGCACCCAGCGCATCTGTGTGCGATGGCTTATTGGATATAAGTATGATTCGGAAAATACCGCTGCACCAGGCCGTTGGCTTTGCCACAAAAATGTTTTCTGGCCAACTTCATAAATCTGCCTTTGCGGATATTAAAAAAGGTAAAAAAATTGCTTTACAGTTTGAAAAACCCATGCCTTACCACATCGATGGGGAAAGTCAGAACCCGCAACATGTTTTTAAAATTCAAATGCAACCGGGTTCCATTCGCATGCTGGTACCAATTCATTCAATGTCAAAGGTGTAGCCTTAAATAAAGATTAGCCGGATAACCGAAAGTCTTTAAATCCCGTTTAACCAATGATTTCTATTTGGTAACCAAAAAACAAAGAATCATGAAAAAAATCTACACGCTCTTTTTTCTATTTTCCATTACAACCCTGGGTTGGTCGCAAGGGGTAACCACACCACCCAGTGGCGATAATCAAAAATCGAAAGTAACTCAATTCATTGGCCCGGTAGAAGTGTCAATTACGTATAGTAGTCCTGATGTCCATTCACCAAGCGGAGAAGATAGAAGTGGCAAGATTTGGGGCGGTGCCGCACATTTTGGTTTTATTGATCAAGGCTTTGGAACTTCTAAGTCTGCTCCGTGGCGAGCAGGCGCCAATGAAAACACAATCTTTACAGTTTCGCACGATGTAACCATTGAGGGCAAACCTTTAAAGGCCGGTACCTATGGTTTGTTTCTTGCTGTGTCAAAAGAAGGACCCTATACGTGGGTATTCTCAAAAAACAGCACCAGTTGGGGAAGTTTCTTTTATGATGCCAAAGAAGATGCACTACGTGTGGATGTAACACCCCAAGATGCACCTTATACGGAATGGCTTACTTACGCATTTGATGATAGGCAACCTGCATCAGCAAAAGCATCTTTGACATGGGATAAAAAAAGAGTTCCATTCAGCATTGAGGTGCCAAACATGAATACCCTATACATATCTAAAATGCGGGATGAGTTGCGATCAGCTCCTGGTTTTGATTATCAAAACTGGATGACGGCTGCTATGTTTTGCGTACAGAACAAAACCAACCTTGAGGAAGCATTGACCTGGGCCGAAACTGCAATTAGTGGACAATTTGTTGGTCAAGAAAATTTCAATTCACTACGAACAAAAGCGGCTGTGCTAAATGCCTTGGATCGGGATGCCGAAGCAAATGCAATAATGGATAAGGCTATTAAAGAACCGGACGCAACCGCGCAATCAATCCATCAATATGGCCGATCGTTGTTACAAGCTGGAAAAAATGATATGGCCCTTGAGGTTTTTAAATACAACGCGCAAAAGCATCCGGAAGATAAGTTTACGCCAAACGTAGGCTTAGCAAGAGGTTATGCTGCGGTTGGTGATAAGAAAAATGCCATTAAATATTGGGATACAGCTATCAAAAATTTACCTGCAGAACAAAAGCAATTTCTACCCCAATACCAGGCCGAAATTGACAAGTTAAAATCCGGAAAATAATAAAACGGGTGACTGGTAAAGTGACAACCGGTCATCCGTTATCCCGGCAAGGCCGTTTTGTTTTCGTAATTCATCTATAAAAAATTGTCTTTGGTCGATATGATTAGATGAGCGGGTAAGTTTATTCAATAAGATGTATTTATTTTGCGGTATGAAACGGCTTTGGGCATTCACCATCAGCGCATTTTTAGTAGGAATCATTGCCATTCCGGCAGTGGCTCAGGAGGGTGAGTCGGATGAGCCCGTAATTGTTTATGATCCCCTTTTCTGGAAATCTGAATTAAAACTAAAGAATAGCCAGTGCCAATCCATTCAAGAGATCAATTCAGAATATTATCAGTTAATAGAATCCACTGTAAGAAATTCGGATGTGCCACCACCCGAGTTAAAAGAGATTGCAAAGGAAGGACTTGTTGAGCGTAGTCAAAAAATCTGGGACACCCTTCACCCAATTCAAAAAAGAAAATGGGTGAAGCTGTGGCAAAACCAATACACTGCCCCCTGATTACTTCCTCATCAGCTCCCCAAGTGTATTTAAATCTTTCTCTAAGTTATCATTCTATGGTTGGCCATAACTCAATTTGAAAATAATTTTGAAATTGACCCTGCGAAGAGAAACCCTTCCATGCTCTGCGCTTTTCAATGTGCTCAGCCTCCGAATACTTAAACTCAGGTTTGAAGTTTGCCTTCATAATGATAGTCCTTAACTGATTTGTTAAACCCAAATTATTCAATAGAAATTTCTATTGAATAATTGACGAATGAAAATCAACGACTTATAGAACAAAATTAAAACCAAGCTAGCGATTTTTATTGTCAGAGCTAACCTTGACATCTTGCGGTAAACGTCAGGATGTCAACCCTTCGAACAGATTTTGCATACCTAACGCATAATCTGGGTTAAAATTATTAAAACTGAAACCGTTCTATTGTCGTTGAATCAGGATAATTTGCATGATGAATTCAACCTCTGGTAAAGCTCCAATGTTGGGGTACCTCGCTTTAGCATTTGTATGCGTTGTTTGGGGCACAACCTACCTGGCATTACGAATTGGGGTTATGCAATTTCCACCGTTTCTTTTTTCGATGCTTCGGTTTCTTACTGCCGGTCCAATCCTTATTGGTTTAATGTTAACCATCGGCAAAGTAAAATTACCCGGCAAGGAAGTGTTGATTCATCAAGCCATCAGCGGATTTTTTATGATCACGGTAGGCATTAGTATAGTAGGATGGGCTGAAGTATATATTTCAAGCGGCATGGCTGCCATTATTTGCTCGATCATGCCCGTGTGGGTAATACTAATCAATCTGCTTGTTAATAAGGATGATAAACCCTCCTTCCTTATCCTTGTTGGATTAGCAATTGGATTTAGCGGCATCGTTATGATCTTTAGCGAACACTTAGCCGACTTTGCTAATTCAAATTATCAGTTAGGTATTCTAATGACTTTTCTTGGTAACCTCGGTTGGGCTTTTGGAAGTGTTTGGATTAAAAAAAGAAATAATCATTCGAATCCGTTTCTTAACGCTGGGTTGCAGATGTTATTTGGTGGACTTTTTCTTATCCCGATTAGTCTGGTACTGGATGACTACTCAAAAATTCAGTGGACAAATGAGGTAATCTATTCTTTAACCTACCTAAGTTTAATTGGCTCCGTAGCAGGCTACGCTTGTTATTCATACGCTATAAAACACCTGCCCATGACGTTAGTGTCACTTTATGCTTATGTCAATCCCATAGTGGCCATATTATTAGGTTGGCTAATACTAAGTGAAAAACTAACACTTAAAATTATTTTATCGATGTTCTTAACGGTAGCTGGTATATACATTGTAAATAAAGGGTATCAACTTCGCACAAAATGGAGAACGCAGCTATCTAAGTAATCGAGCATCAAACTGAATGTCAGATAGAAAAATGAAATTATCTGTTATCCGTAATATTCAAAATCATTTATAAATTTGGATTAAACAAAACAAGAAAATGATAAACGCTGTACTTGTTACTCTTTTCTGTCGCGATCTTGCCAAACTTAAAGTTGAGTTAGAATCCTATAAAAGTGAAACTCAAATCTGGAAGGTTGTTGGAGGCATCGCCAACTCTGCTGGCAACTTGTGTTTGCACTTAGTAGGTAATCTCGACACCTACATTGGATCTACATTAGGCAATACCGGATATGTGAGAGATCGCGATGCAGAATTTGCATTGAAAGATATTCCAAGATCAGAATTGATTAAACGAATTGATTCTACGATTCAAACTATTCAAACAGTTGTGCCCGCTATTCCTGAAGAGCAATTGAAATCAGAATATCCCTTGCTCGTTCTAAAAGAAAAAACAACGACTGAATATTTTCTGATTCATCTGGCTATGCACTTAAGCTACCACCTGGGTCAGATTAATTATCATCGCAGATTGACTGCCTAAAAAAGAAATAATACCCTCTTTCAAACTTTACTATAATGAACATACCTGTAGAACGTACCAACCACTCAAAAATCTCTTCTGTTGATTTCAATAACCTTGGTTTTGGAAATTATATTTCCGATCACATGCTGATTGCCAATTATAAAAATGGTCAATGGCAACAGCCACAAATTATGCCTTTCGGAGAAATTCCAATGACACCTGCTATTCTTTCTCTTCATTATGGTCAGTCTGTTTTTGAAGGAATGAAAGCATTCAAAAACAAAAAGGGTGAGATTTCAATTTTCCGTCCGCATCGCCATCATCAGCGTTTGTTACGCTCATTAGATCGCATGTGTATGCCAGCCATTAGTGAAGAAATGTTCATTGAGAGCTTATGCGCTATTGTTGCTACCGATGCTAACTGGGTCCCTGATTCGGAAGGCTCGGCTCTTTATTTGCGTCCGGTAATTTTTGCAACGGAATCGCGACTTGGAGTAAAAATTTCTGACGAATATAAGTTTGTGGTTCTTACAAGTCCTGTTGGCCCTTATTTCGCAAAACCGGTTCGGGTAAAAGTTGAAGAAACTTATGTGCGCGCAGCCGAAGGAAGTACAGGCTTTGCGAAATGTGCCGGTAATTATGGTGGCGCGTTCTACCCAACCCAATTGGCAAAAGAGCAAGGCTTTGATCAGGTACTTTGGACTGACGCGAAAGAGCATAAGTACATCGATGAATCGGGCGCTATGAATGTAATGTTCGTGCTCGATGGAAAACTAATCACTCCGCAACTCACCTCTTCCATTTTAGATGGCGTAACCCGCAATTCAATTTTAACATTAGCCGATAATATGGGTATACCAAAAGAAGAACGAAAAGTAAGTGTTACCGAATTGAAAGCGGGTTTTGAAAACGGAAAACTTACAGAAGCATTTGGTGTTGGCACCGCTGCAATTGTATCCACCATTGCAATCATTAATATTGAAGGAAAAGATTATACGCTTCCGGCCGACAGCAGTTCAAGTTTTCAGCAACGCGTAAAGAAAAAACTTCATGACATCCGTATGGGTAACGAACACGATACTCACAACTGGAATCATAATGTTCCTTTGAAGTAGTAAATAAAATTATTTCTTCATGAAAGCTTCCTTCTTTACACGACCGGGTGCACCCCTCGAGATTCGTGAGATAAAAAAACCTAAACCCATAAAAGATCAAGTGTTGGTGCGTTTACATAATGCGGCACTTAACCATCGTGATCTATGGATTCAAAAGGAACAACGTTTTCCGGATGGTATCGTGTTGGGTTCGGATGGAAGTGGAGTGATTGAAGATGTTGGTGAAGATGCTGATCCATTATTAATTGGAATGGAAGTTATCATTAATCCAAGTCTCAACTGGGGCGATAATCCAATTGTGCAAGGCAACTCATTTAAGATTTTAGGTGTGCCCGATGCCGGAACTTTCAGCGACTATGTCGTTGTTTCCAAGAAGCAAGTTTTTGAAAAGCCCGAACATCTCTCCTTTGCAGAAGCGGCTGCTGTTCCCCTGTCGGCATTAACTGCCTACCGTGCCTTATTTTCGAAAGCCCGCTTACGCACGAAAGAAAAGGTTTTGATCACCGGCATTGGCGGTGGCGCAGCCTTGTGGGTATTTCAATTTGCTGTTGCTTACCAGGCAAGAGTCTATGTTACTTCAGGATCAGATGAAAAATTGAGTAAGGCAAAAGAACTTGGAGCCGCTGGTGGGTTCAACTACAAAGATCCAGAGTGGACAAAGCAAGCACTAAAAGAATCCGGTGGATTTGATATTGTCATTGATAGTGCGGGTGGAGCGCAGTTTTCGGACCTCTTAGAACTTATGGTGCCCGGTGGGCGCATTGCCATATTTGGTCGCACAGCCGGAGACATTACCAACCTCCCCACACGACTACTTTATTGGAAGCAAATCTCCATACATGGCACTACCATGGGCACGCGCGATGAGTTTCTTTCGATGATTGATTTTGTAGAAAGTCGCAACATCAAACCCATCATTGATACGATCTATCCATTCGACCAAATCAATGAAGCCATGCAACGCATGGAACAAAGTGACCGGTTTGGAAAAATTGTTTTGAACATCAAATAACATGGACATAAACTATCGCAGTGATATTAAAATTTCGGTCGATCAATTCATTGATGTATTGAAGCGATCAACGTTAGCGGAAAGAAGGCCGGTTGATGATCGCGATCGCATGGAAAAAATGCTTCAGCATGGCAACGTTCTCATTACCGCCTGGCAAAATGATTTATTGATTGGTGTATCACGGGCACTCACCGACTTTTCTTTTTGCTGCTATCTTTCTGATTTGGCTGTGGATGAAGCCTTTCAAAAACAAGGCATCGGCAAAGAGTTGATTCGTTTAACACATGAAGTAGCTGGTGAAAACGCCACACTCATTTTATTAGCCGCACCCAAAGCAGTTAAGTATTATCCAAAAATTGGGATGGAGCAATTTAAAGATTGCTTTATCATCAAAAGAAAAAGTAATTGACTTAAAAGTTAAAAATATCAGTATGGAAAAATTCCCCATCACCGACAAAACCAAAATCACTCGCTTACCCAAGCGTGGTGTGTACAACAAAGAAACTATTTACTCCATATTGGACGAAGCACTCTTTTGTACAATTGCATACGTTAAAGACAATCAACCCTTTCAAATACCAACCGGGTTTTGCCGTATTGAAAATAAATTATACCTACACGGTTCGGTGGGTAGCTTCTACATGCGCGAGCTCCAATCAAAAAAAAATCCAGTGTGCATAAGTGTAACATTAATTGATGGGCTTGTATTAGCACGCTCTGCCTTTAATCATTCTGTTAATTACCGATCTGTTATCCTATTTAGTGAACCCGAACATGTTACTGATAAAGATGAACTCTATACGGCAATGGAAATATTCACTAATAAAATGTGTCCGGGTCGCTGGGATGATGTTCGTAAACCCAATGACAACGAATGGAAAAAAACCCTGGTTTTGTCTTTTGAAATCAATGAAGTCTCAGCAAAAGTAAGAGAGGGCGCCCCGATAGATGAGGCGGAGGATTATGAATTAAACGTGTGGGCGGGCGTGCAGCCTATAAGGTTAGAGCGTAAAGCGGCTATTCCGGATCCTGTGCTTAAGGCAGGCATATCGGCACCTGGCTACCTTTCCATTGATGCTTGAAATCTGGCCAAAAATGGCTACCTTCGCGCCACTTGAACCAAAACAGCGGTTCGGTGGTTTTACGAATAGGCTATAAAAGCCAAATAAACGCTAAAAAACACTATATCATGGGAAGACCTCCTGTACTACCAAAAAAGAAAAAAGACGGATTTTGGCTTGAAGTCCGCAACAAAGGCGCCCGCACAGGTACAATTTTAATTCGCGATAGCCATCAGGCAATGATGCAAGCCGCCAAACAATATGAAATGACGAAAGATGTCATTCTTTTAGGCGAGCACAAAAACGGCAAAAAAGTAGATTCTGAAAAAGCGAAAGCAAAGAAGGCCAAAGAAGCCTGACCTGTAGAAGCATTTAATAAGAGCTATTCTCTTAGTTTTTTAAAGAACTGATTGAGTAGCTCTTTACTTTCCACCTCACCCACGCCCTTCTTAACAACCGTGCGCGGATGTAACAACGACTGCTGAATTAACGAGTAACCACGTTGCACATCACTCGCACCAAAAACAAGTTGCTGCAACTGCACCCAATGTAATGCTCCGGCACACATCACGCAGGGTTCCAGCGTAACATACAACGTACATTCGTCTAAATATTTTGATCCCAAAAAATTAGCCGCAGCGGTAACAGCCAGCATTTCGGCATGCGCTGTGGCATCTGTTAATTGCTCGGTTTGGTTATGCGCCCGGCCAATAATCTTATTCTGGCAAACCACCACTGCTCCTACCGGCACCTCCCCCAGTTCAAAAGCTTTACGGGCTTCTTTCAAAGCCTCTTTCATAAAGAAATCGTCAGAGTACAAATCCATGAAATCCGGTGATTACTTAATTTTAATCGTCTTCATCATGGTGCGTACAGTCTCCTGCCAGTCTTCCTTCGATGCTTTAGGAGAGGTAAAGGTAAATACCAAAGTGCGCTTAGGCTCCACCAGATACTGGATATAGGTGTAGCGAAATACAGGCTGCTGTTCACCCAGTGCCATACGGTTTCCGTTTACACGGGATTCAAATTCAAAGTAGATCAATTTCTTTTTATGAACTTCATGAATTCCTTCCTGAAGCATATCCACACGATCATAAAAACTATAAATACTCGACTTGAAGAATTTCTGAGCCATCTCCAAATCAGCATCCGGCCATTGCGTGGCCGAAATATTAACGCTAAAATCCAGAGTTCGATTAAGGTCCGTATACGCGGCTAAGGGAGCCCGAACGGATGGATATCGTTGTATAATATCATCATCCGTCATGGGCAAAAGTTCGGCAGGGAGTGATATGGTGATGCCATCCGTAACTTTGGTTTTAATCAACTTATCAGGTGCAAAACCAAACAAACTAACAAACGACAGGAAAATCAGAATTCTCTTCATAGTTATTGTATAACGAAATTGGGGCGAGACGAAGGTATAACGTGCAACCTTTATTAATTTGCGCCCCTCAAATTTAAGGATTTTACCATGCTAAGAACTCATACCTGCGGTGAACTGCGGCTAAACGATGTAAATAAACAAGTTACCTTGACCGGCTGGGTACAACGCACCCGCGATAAAGGAAGTTTATTGTGGATTGACCTGCGTGATCGGTACGGAATTACTCAGTTGTTTTTAGAAGAAGGAAAGAGTGACGCTGCGTTGTTAGAAACCGCGCGGAAAACAGGTCGTGAGTTTGTGGTTAAAGTACAAGGCATAGTGATAGAACGCATTTCTAAAAATGATAAAATAGCCACGGGTGATATTGAGATTAGGGTCGCTTCCCTTGAAATCCTGAACTCCTCCAAAGTACCGCCCTTTACCATTGAAGATAATACGGATGGGGGTGACGACTTGAGAATGAAATATCGGTATCTGGATTTACGAAGAAATCCGGTTCGTGAAAATTTAATGCTACGCCACAAAGTAGCTCAACAAACCAGAGTCTATCTTGATAGCCTGAACTTTATTGAAGTGGAAACACCGATGCTGATTAAGAGCACACCCGAAGGCGCCCGTGATTTTGTGGTTCCTTCGCGCATGAATCCCGGTGAGTTTTATGCGTTGCCTCAGTCGCCACAAACTTTTAAGCAGTTGTTGATGGTTTCTGGCTTTGATAGGTATTACCAAATTGTAAAATGCTTCCGCGATGAGGATTTGCGTGCCGACCGGCAACCAGAGTTTACCCAAATAGATTGTGAGATGGCCTTCATCACACAAGAAGATATTCTAAATACTTTCGAAGGTTTGGTGCGGCATCTTTTTAAAACTGTAAAAGGAATTGATCTGCCATCGGTACCGCACATGAGTTATGCCGATGCTATGAAATATTATGGCTCCGACAAACCCGACACTCGGTTCGAGATGAAATTTGCTGAGCTAAACTCAGTGGCACAGGGAAAAGGATTTCAGGTTTTTGATAGTGCCGAACTGGTGGTTGGCATTTGTGCTAAAGGTTGTGCTGAATACACGCGCAAACAATTAGATGAACTCACTGAGTTCGTAAAGAGACCACAGATTGGTGCTAAGGGTTTAGTATATGTTCAATGCAAAGCAGATGGCTCATTCAAATCATCCGTTGACAAGTTTTATTCTGCTGAAGACTTAAAGCAATGGGCTGATTTGCTTCAGGCTCAGCCCGGAGATTTACTACTCGTGCTTTCCGGTGAAAAAGAAAAAACTCAAAAAGCATTGAGCGAGCTTCGTCTGCGCATGGGCGAAACATTAGGTCTTCGCGACAAAAATAAATTTTCGGCACTCTGGGTAATTGATTTTCCCTTGCTGGAATGGAACGAGGATACAAAACGTTGGCATGCTATGCATCATCCGTTTACTTCGCCAAAGCCAGAGGATATGAAGTTGCTGGACAGTGACCCCGGAAAAGTGCGTGCTAATGCATATGATATGGTGATCAATGGTACTGAAGTGGGCGGTGGTTCAATTCGTATTCATGATCGAGCTACACAGCAACTGATGTTCTCTAAACTTGGTTTCAGCGAAGAAGAGGCTAAGAAACAATTTGGTTTTTTAATGGATGCCTTTGAATTTGGTGCACCGCCCCATGGTGGTATTGCATTTGGTTTCGATCGACTCTGCTCACTTTTTGGTGGTGCCGATTCGATCCGGGATTTTATCGCGTTCCCTAAAAATAATTCGGGCCGCGATACGATGATTGATACACCTTCAACCATTTCGAAAGAACAATTGAAAGAATTAAATATTCAAGTAAACGAAACGAAGTAATAGTAACTGTGAGTACTCGCAATCATCAAGCATCCACTGACCCCCTATTAGGAGTATAATTAATCCAGCAATTGAGTTGTCTCTTGTGCATCAATGGAAATATCATCCTCTCCCACATCATCGAATGGGTTTTCCAAATGATCCTGAATGTTATCCAGGCTTACCAATATAAAGCTGTAAAGAACGGGCATTACATATTCAAGCGAAGCAGAATAATCAGCTGCGGTACTGGCGAAGTAGGGTCCATAGATAATAGGGAAAACATAAATGAAGACTTTTGAATAGGTGCGAAGCGTAATTGGCGTTCGGTAATTGTGAATAATCTTCATGTTATCGAATGCAATGATGATTTTACTTACATATTGACTCGCTCTCGAAATTTCACTCTGTACTCCGTAATTTTTCATTTCATTTGTTATACGAGAGAGGCGCGAAAATAGCTTATACATATTTACCTCACTTTGTTGCCATTCCTGATCGCGCTCGGTTTTAAACATGTTGCGCATCAGCGTTAACATATCAAAGATAATTTGCTTTGTTTGCGCGGGAAGATCATGATTCTTATTTACAGGCCAATCTCGGGTAGCGTAGTAAATCGCAATGGCATGACCTTTAAAATCCGCATAACGTTGCAAGGCGGTCTCCCTGCGAGTATAGGCCGATCCTATTGAAAACACCACAGGAAAAACAATGGCTACCCCTACCAGCATATCCGGAAACTTGGCCGTAAGTCCAAATTTATAGCAGGCGTATGTTGAAATTACAGATAAGGCCGTAATAATAAACGTCTTGTAATTGATGATCAGGGTAAAACTTCGAATAATTCGTTTCATTCTTTTTTATATAGACTCTGAAAATTCCAGAAAAGGAATGAGGTTACCAAATTGTTAAGCAACAATAAAGAATAACTCAAGTCATATTTGATTAATCCTCTACTACCTCAACCTCTACGCGAACATTTCTGCGGGCATAGCTGCTATTTTTATCATAAATCATACGGCTGCCACCCCACGCCTTTATGCCGATGCGATTTTCTGAGATACCTTGTGACACAAGCCACTCTTTAATAACCAAAGCCCGTTGATAAGAAAGCTCTTTTGCCGATCCCGATCCATCAATATCACCGGTAGCAAGTTCAAAGAAATTCTGGTTTGGACCCATAGTAATAATTTTTCCATGCGCATTACCATTGGTATGGCCGTGCAATAGAATCTTATACTTTTCATTGGAATTCATGAAGTCTAATAAACGCAGCAACTCATATTTTGATTCAGGAAGCATAATGGCTGCATCATTAAAAAAGTAAACATCATACAAGGTCTCAATATCTCCTTTTTGAAGCCGGACCAGATCAAACTTGATTACATAATGATTATCACGCCACTCTATATACTCGGGCATACTTTCCTTGGTGATGTCGGCCAAAACAAAATCATGCTGTGCTTTTCGATAACCGAATGATGAGCCAATCAGCGAAAGCTTACCCGATTTATTTTTTGGATTTGGTAAGGTCTCCACTTCGTGAGCCTTAACCTTTTTAATCAGTCGGGCAACATCGGCATCTACAATTTCCACCTCACCATCAATAGGCTCACTATTGGTTGGATTATACGTGTAAAATAAAACTTCAGCATCCTTAAGCGGTGGCGCTTCTTTTGGGCTTGCTTCGTCTACTTTAGCCTCATCTACAGTTACTTCAACCTTATTGGAAACTACTTCGTCCTGACCTACCTCTGTTCGAACTTCTTCAACAATGGGTGCTGGCACAATCGCTTGCTTCACTTCCTCCGTAGGTTCTTTCTGCTCTACAATCAGGGGAGCATAACCTTCTTTCATAATGCGTACCCACGCATCTGAAAACCCACCCTCCTTTCTGGTTTTCAGCATTTGTTCAATCGAAACATCAAATTCTGTATAGTAATCCAGATAGATGTAATAGAATTTACGACCCAAATCATATCCATATTTAGTATGTAGGCCGGTATTATTCAATTTGGAAACGTAAGCCTCCATATATTTTTCCTGACCAATTCGATACGCTGCTACAACGATGTAATAGCCTTTTTGAAGATAATCGCCTTTAGGGGTAGGGTCTGTAAAAGATAAGGAAGATAAACCAAGCAAAATAGCCAAGGCACATGCATAGCCACGCATAGTTGAGGGGTTTGGTTGAATAAAGATTGCGGAAAAAAGTGGTTTTTACAATGAATCCTCAAGGCAGTTACCTGTACATAATCATTTCTTTTAAGAAACCATATCCATAGCCAGTCAATTGAATGAGTGCCGCGGGCACACTTAACAGCGACACGGTTATTGAATGTGTTGTCAGATAACAATCAATAACAAGCGTTAACAAGTAGATACAATAAGCCACCACACCAGTTAACGCTAATACAGGAAAGATTATAAACAGAATCGGCAAGAGAATTATACCCAGTAAAAAGAATGCCGGGAACCAATGAGTTACTTTAACTTCACCCGGGTGCACTTTGCCAACCAAAGCCCGCCCTTTACCAAAATTTGAAACCTGAATAAAAAATTCTTTGAGGTTGGTTCTACGTTTATGATATACATAAGCATCGGGTATAAGTGCTACTCGAAATCCTAGTTTGCGCATACGCACACTTAACTCTATGTCTTCGGCTAGGCGATCAAATTTAAATCCTCCGGTTTGCTCAAAAACCTTTCGGCTGATCCCCATATTAAAACTTCGTGGTTGAAAACCATTCGACTTACCACCTCGGATTCCTCCTGTAGTAAATAGGGATGACATCGTATAGCCCATCGCTTGTTGAACGATCGTGAACTTTTGATGGCCCCGATCGGGTCCACCCCACGCATCGACCGGCTCACTCTTTAAAAATTTCTCGACAGATTCGAAATAGTGATTGGGTAAAATGCAGTCGCTATCGAATACAACAAAATATTCACCCTTGGCTCGTTCAAACCCAAAATTACGGCTTGGACCAGGTCCACTATTAGTCTTATAGTAATACTGTATGGTCAACCGATTTGAGTAATCTTCATACACGCTTTCGCATGTTGTAGAGGATCCATCTTCAACCAGAATCACTTCGAAGTCCTTATTCGTTTGTCGGGTCAAACTCTCTAACAATTCCTGTATTTCCAAAGGACGATTATAGACAGGGACTACTATAGAAAATCGGGGTGTGGGCATACACGTAAAAATAGCTAAATCATGTATACTAAGGGCAATTCAAATTAACGAGAGAGTACAGATTACTTTTTATACCTTTCCAGTTGGTTCTGTGGTACTAAGTTTAGCCGATCGTGAGGTTACTTAAATTACTGTTGATTGTTGATAATGCAAAAGAAGGATTGACATACAAGAATGCTTATTAGTTATTTATTAAAATCTTTAAAAAAACATCCAATGAGAAAATTACCAGGTGTATTACTCTTTTTTGTTTCTTTTGCCTCGTTGTCACAAACTCAAAATTATTCTAAGGACACACAAACCATTGAATCCACGATTCAAACGCTATATGACGTTATCTCGGGAGGCCCGGGAACAGAAAGAGATTGGAACAGGTTTAAAAATCTTTTTAAGCCCAAGGCCCGATTAATTCCCACAAGAAAGGATAACCAAGGTAATCTTACGATCGGGGCATTGACTCCTGACGAATACGTACAGGCTTTTTCTTCACGAACTTCGAAAGGTTTCTTTGAGCGTGAGTTAAGTCGCCAAGTAGAAGAGTACGGAACGATAGCGCATGTTTTTAGTACCTACGAAACCAAAGAAAATAGTGACGGACCCGTAACGAATCGGGGGATTAATAGCATTCAATTGTTTAAAGATAAAGATCGATACTACATTGTTAACATTTTTTGGTGCGCTGAAAGTATGGGATTCGCCCTCCCACCCAAATATTTAAAATAATGAAGAGAATACTAATAACTGGATTACTTCTCCTCACTTGCATCATTGGTTTTGTTCTATTCGGTATTTTGATCCCTGCCGGCATCTTTAAAGAAATCCATCCGCATTTTAGTGGCACTGTAACGAAAATAAATCTTATTGAAGCGGCTGGGCCAGAAGACATCACGATCGATCAGCAGAGTGGTCTTGCCTTTATTTCTACAGACGACCGCAGAATCAACATGCAATCTCGGGGAAGCATAGAAGGCAAAATTTTTGTAATGAATCTTTCAGATTCCATACCCAGCTTACAGAACGTAACTCCGGCTAGCATCACAGATTTTCATCCTCATGGTATTTCTCTTTGGACAAATCCCGATGGTAGAAAATATCTGTTTGTTATTAATCATCGGCAAAAGAATCCGGCAAACGTTATTGAGCGATTTGAATGGCGCAACGACAGTCTGATTCATCTGGAAAGTATACAAGACGAAAATTTAATGACGAGTCCCAACGATGTAGTTGCGGTAGGTGAACGTTCTTTCTACGTAACTAATGATCATGGCTATAGCACGAAAGGATTAGGGCGCACGCTCGAAGATTTTCTTCAACGATCTATTTCGTATGTTAATTATTATGATGGCACCTCATTCAGGAAAGCAGCAAGTGATATTGCCTATGCGAATGGCATCAATCATTCCTCAGATAACTCCAGAATTTTTGTAACCTCCACCACTGGCCGCAAGGTTTACATTTATGATCGATCACTCGCCACTGGCGAACTTATACTTAATCAAACAATCGACACAAAAACAGGTGTTGACAACATTGAATTAGACAAAACTGGATCATTGTGGATTGGTTGCCATCCTCAGATGTTAAAATTTGTCGCGCATGCAAAAGATGCCTCAAAATTTTCACCATCACAAGTCATCAAACTTTCAATAAACAGTAATAGCGAATATGAGCAGGAAGAAATCTTTTTAAATGATGGATCAACCTATTCGGGCTCATCCGTAGCCGCTGTTTACAAAGACAAGATGCTGATTGGATCCGTCTTTGAAAAGTCCTTACTATTTTGCAAACTCACCGACAAATAATCTTTTATGAAGTCACTAGTTTTAATTTTTCTATTTCTCTCCTGTTCTCTGTTTGCTCAAAAGAAAGCAATTGATCTGGAGCAGGTTTCAGAAAAAAATGCGATACAATCCTTTAAAGAATTTTATGAACTACTAAGCCTTACTAACGATGCGCATTTCCCTGCTGATATCGAAAAAAATGTTCAATGGTGCGAAAATGCCTTTGCCAAGCGAGGCTTTACCACCATGCAATTGGAAACACCAACCGTTCCACTATTATTGGCCGAACGAAAAGCTAAAAAAGCAAAGAAGACTGTATTGATCTACTTACAGATTGATGGCCAGCCCGTAAACCCAGTGCAATGGAATCAGGAAAGTCCGTGGATTCCTGCCTTAAAAGAAAAAGATTCTCAGGGCGCATGGAAGACTATTCCGTACGAAAGATTATATGAAGGATATAATCCGGATTGGAGAATTTTTGCGCGTTCAACTTCTGATGCTAAGGGGCCGGCCATGGCATTTCTCGCTTCGTTGGATGCGTTAAAAGAATTAAAAGGCGAGCCAAATTACAATATCAAAGTGATTATGGATTTTGAGGAAGAACTGGGCTCTCCGAATCTTCCTGCTGCCGTGGCTAAATATAAAAATGAACTGTCTGCCGATATGCTGATTATCTTCGATGGACCACGACACGTGAGCAACCAACCGACTTTAAGTTTCGGGGCTCGTGGTATTTGCGAAATCACAATCACTACATTTGGTCCTCGCACACCCGTGCACAGTGGCAATTATGGAAATTATACACCTAACCCCGCCTTCCGCTTAGCAAAATTATTAGGCGGTATGAAAGACGATAATGGGGTGGTTACCATTCCCGGCTTTTATGATGGTGTTGTGCTGACTGATGAAGAGAAGCAAATTCTAAAACAGGTGCCAGACAATGAAAATGAAATCAAAAAATTTCTTGGAATCGCAGCACCGGATCAGGTAGGAACCAATTTTCAGGAGTCGCTACAATATCCAACGCTTAACATTCGGGGTCTCGATGCTTTATTTATTGGAAAGGAGGCCCGCACCTTAATTCCGGCAACCGCTACGGCCGAGATTGATATCCGGTTAGTTCCCAGTAGTGATCCGGATCGATTAATTGGTCTGGTTAAAAAATATATTAAGGATGAGGGCTATTATTTTGTTGAAAATGAGCCAACCGAAGCCGAACGCATGCAGTATCCAAGAATCGCATCGTTTCAATCGAGTATTTCTTATGGAGCATTCCAAACACCGTTCAATTCTGAAACCGGTATTTGGCTTAGTAAAGCCATGCAAAAGGCATTTGGAAAAGAACCGATAAAAGTTCGTACGGCTGGCGGCTCTATTCCTATTTCGCCATTTGTTATTACGCTTGGTATTCCAGCCGTGGCCGTTCCTACTGTAAATGCCGATAACAATCAACATGCAGAAAATGAAAATATCCGGGTTGGTAATTATGTGGAGGCAGTAAAAACGTTTTTAGCAATTTTAATGGAGAAACTTTAACACGTTCTCCCTAAAATTTCAAAATAACTTTAAAAAATTCAACGACTAGTAGCCAGAATCCACGAACTGATTTTATCTTGCACCGAATGGAAAATTTTGTTGTTTCAGCACGTAAATACCGGCCACTGGGTTTTGATGAAGTGGTTGGGCAAGAACACATCACTACTACGCTGAAAAATGCCATTGATAATAATAAACTTGCACAGGCGCTTCTTTTTTGCGGTCCACGGGGTGTAGGCAAAACAACCTGTGCGCGTATCGTTGCCCGCATGATCAACGGGTTTGAAGAAAAGGCGGAAGTTAATTCATTAAATATTTTCGAATTAGATGCGGCCTCCAACAACTCGGTGGAAGACATTCGTAATCTGATTGATCAGGTTCGGTACCCACCACAATTCGGAAAATTTAAAGTCTATATTATAGACGAGGTTCACATGCTCTCCAATTCGGCCTTCAATGCTTTTTTGAAGACGCTGGAAGAGCCACCCTCCTACGCGATTTTTATTTTAGCAACAACCGAAAAACATAAAGTAATTCCAACCATTCTTTCACGCTGTCAGATTTTTGATTTTAATAGAATTCAAGTTTCTGATATCAGTGGGCAGCTAAAAAAAGTTGCGGATCGCGAAAAGATTAAAGTAGAAGAAGAAGCGTTGCACCTAATTGCTCAAAAAGCTGATGGTGCTTTGCGCGATGGCCTTTCTATTTTTGATTTGATGGTTACTTTCTCATCAGGAAAGGAAGTTACCTTCAAAGATGTGCTTAGCAACCTACACATTTTAGATTATGATTATTACTTTCAGGTAGTGGATGGACTATTGGCCGAGAACCACACACAACCGTTGCTTTTACTCGATGAAATTTTAAGGAAAGGATTTGACGGACATAATTTTATTATTGGACTCAGTGAACATCTTCGAAATCTATTAGTGTCGCAGGATGCGCGAACTATCCAGTTAATGGAAGTACCCGATACCACAAAACAAAAATACCTCGAGCAATCAGGAGCCACAGCACCATCACTTTTGTTATCCTGGTTAAGCATTGCCAATCAATGCGATATCAATTATAAGAGTAGTAAAAACCAGCGGCTACTGGTTGAACTGGCACTTATGAAAATGGCACATGTACAATCTGTGCTTAAAGGCAATGGAGCCGCTCCCACACAAGAAGGCTTAAAAAAAAAAGTAAACTAGAGCCGCAACCAGCAGCAGAAACTTCATCTTCTAAACCTGCTGTAACAAAAGAACCGGAAATACCTGAGCGGTCAGTAGAATCAAAAATTGTTGAAAGTATTCCGGTTAAGGAAAGTAACAGACCGAAAACAACAATTAACCTGGGCAGTATCTTAAAGGGTCCCTCCAAAGAGGAAAAAAAGAGTGACATAAAAAACGGTACGTACCCTGTTAAAGAAAATCTTCCAATTAATGAAAATCAACTGCGTACAGTCTGGAATAATTTTGCGGAAACTAAAAAAAATCAGATGGCCGAATACCATCTTTTAAACCAACCCTTCACCTTTAAGAACAACACCATAAGTCTGGCACTTACTAATGCAATAGAAGAACCCATTCTTATTTCGATAAAACTAGAGTTGCTAACCTATTTACGTGAAATGCTAGGCAATAACAGTCTCCAAATTGAAGGAATTCTGGCTGAGCAGGATAACTCAAAACGGGTAGCCTACACCAATAAAGAAAAATTTGAACATCTGATGGATAAAAATCCGTTACTCAAAGATTTGAAAAACAAATTCGGATTAGACCCTGATTTTTAAAAAGGAAAGACTATCCAAAAGCCTGGCTGCCATCGCTCCCGATAGCTTCCTTAAACTTTCACATAGATTTTCTTTTTGTCCATGACATACCCCACTGCCCAGCAGGTAAGCATAATCCACAAAGCAAAAAGTACGGAGCCATTGTAATCTCCAGCCCAGGATTTAAAAAGATTTTGGTAGATCCAACTATACAACGAATCTTCGCCAACTCGAAACGTGAATAACAAAATGACGAACAACTCAGAAAGCAAATAAATAAACAACGTATTCTTACCAAATACTTCAAAAAAGGAAGTCCACTTATTTTGCTGAGCAATTTCGATAATGAAAACTAATATAGATAAGATGATGAGATCAAGGCCAACAGTATGAAGCACGTAGGTGCTTGTCCATAATTTTTTATTGATCGGAAAGAGTAAATCCCACCACGCAGCCATCAACAAAAGCGCAGCGCCAATCATCATAAGTTTGGCTATCGTTTCATAATTCTTACCGCTTCGCTGCAGAAAAAGGCCAGCGGCATACCCCGCAATAACGTTTACAATAGCTGGCAATGTACTTAACAAACCTTCCGGATCGAAAGCCACTCCTTCACCATGATACATATGACTTTCGCCTATCAACCAGGCATCTAATTTCAATACCGCATTTCCCTCCAACGATAAATCGCCAAAGGCAAGAAGCAGTACACGATAAAGGACCAAAGCAACCAAACTAAAAATTAGTGCCCCTTGAATTTTAAAATAATGAATAATCAATGAGGCAAATAAATAACAAAGTGCTATCCGCTGAAGCACTCCAAAAATCCGGGTTTCACTAATCGGTTTT
>Ga0154020_10003267_pt1 | contig 19582 bp, 18 predicted proteins | sample Klosneuvirus_201_FD_109709 | JGI IMG/M metagenome (GOLD analysis project Ga0154020, IMG submission 109709) | Active sludge microbial communities from wastewater, Klosterneuburg, Austria - Klosneuvirus_20160825_MG | ecosystem: Engineered > WWTP > Aerobic digester > Activated sludge | place... | reverse complement strand
GCTCGCGTCACAGGAACGTCACAAGATCATGAAGAAATCCCGCTCAAAAAAAAACGAATCATTCTCCTGAACCAGCTCGAAGTTCGATTGCTCAATCCCAATCATTAAGCGGGCTGTTGTTTTGAAAGAGTGAGCTTCGGGAAGGAACAATTGGGACAATTGTTCTGCTCTGGGACGTCTCAAAACGTTGAATAAATCCATGGCGCAACGCCGGTGGCGGTGAGTGCGACGAGCAGGGTGGCGAGGACCAGGACAAGCAGGATCGGAGTGAGCCACCATTTCTTGTTGTCGCGGAGGAAGAGACCGAATTCCCTGACGAGCGACATTTGGGGCTCGTCGGCGAGATGTTCGAATTCAGATTGATTCTGCTGTGGTGTGTCTGAAGATGACATTTGGAAATCCAGGGGTTGATTCTGTTATGCGAGCGGCGAGATTTTGCCCGCAGGCTGGTCATTCCTGTCCGACGTGCCGGGCGATTGGACGGACAGGAATGTCCATCCTACAGGTATCGTTTCCTCTGCCGCTCGCCTTATGACATTCGATAGTAGCGACTGGAATCCTTGGTCTCTCGCCGTTCTTTCCATGCGCCTTTTAGTTTCGCATCCGGTTTGATTGCAAGTGGATCGCGTCCGAAGAGCTGCGACAGCAGTCCGGCGGGAACGAAGAGTGCGTAAAACAGCAGGAAGATGACGACCTCGCTGACGACAAGTCCAATCGGCCACGTGACCATCGACATGCCGACGAAGACCGGTTTGAGTGCGATCGGTTTTGCAATCCCCAGCACGGCCACGATCAAGGCGACTGCGCTTGCCACGACCATTGCGGATCCGTGATGAGTCCAGAGCCACGTGACCAGCGGCAGCATGACAACGGTCGATGCAGCGAACTGGCGGAGTTGGCGAGTCGTCGGGTTGCGGTTGATGTCGATGAGCATAATTGTTCCTGTAAGTCGTCGTTCGCTCCGCGAACGAAACGGACCGCGAGAGTACACGCGTTTCGTTCGCGGAGCGAACGACGACTCTATCAATCCAGTCCAAATTGTCTTGTCTCTCGACCCAGCAGATGCTGCGGCTGAGAATTCTTGTCGAGCAGAAACGATCCGATCGCCAGCGTGTCCATGCCGGTGTTCAGAAATCCGTTCAGGGCGTTCTCGGGTGTGCAAACGACCGGTTCGCCACGGACGTTGAAGCTGGTGTTGATGAGCACCGGGCAGCCGCTCTTTTCGTGAAACGCGGTGAGCAGTTGATGCAGGAGCGGGAACCGGCCTTCGTCCACCGTTTGAACGCGAGCGGAAAGATCGACATGCGTGACAGCCGGGATCGTCGATCGGGTGGACTTCAGGCGATCGATGCCCTGGAGTGATTGGTCAGACGATGGTGACGCAAGGCGTTGGCTTTCGGCGACGGCTGTGACGAGCAGCATATATGGACTTTCGATGCCCTGCGGTAAATCAAAGTATTCGTGAGCGTGATCTTGAAGCACGATAGGGGCGAAGGGGCGAAAGGATTCGCGGAACTTGATTTTCAGATTCATGCGGGTCTGCATTTCAGGATTGCGGGGATCGCCAAGAATACTGCGGCTGCCGAGTGCCCGTGGGCCGAATTCCATACGGCCCTGAAACCAGCCGACGACATGCTGCCTGACCAATCGGTCGGCGACGGCGTCGCAGAGTTCGGCGTGTGAGTTCAGTTTTTGGTAAACGGCCCCGCGTGCCCGAAGAGTTTGCTCGATGGCGTCATCCGAGAACTGCGGGCCGAGGAGCGATCCCTGTTGTGAGTCGGAAAGCTCTGCGGTGCGAGGCTTGTTGAGCAACTGATGCCAGACGAAAAGTGCAGTCCCGAGGGCACCTCCGGCGTCTCCGGCGGCGGGTTGAATCCAGAGTTTTTCGAACGGTCCCTCGCGGAGGATTTTGCCGTTGCCGACACAATTCAATGCGACACCGCCAGCCAGAACCAGATTCTTCAGGCTGGTCTGTCGATAAACTCGAGCAGCCAGTTTGAGCATCACGTCTTCAGTGACGCTTTGCAGCGACGCAGCCAGGTCCATCTCGCGTTGTGTCAGGGGAGATTCCGGCGAACGAGGCGGGCCGTCGAAGAGTGCGTGAAATCTTGGCGACGTCATCGTCAGACCGGCGCAATAGTTGAAATAGCTCATGTCCATGAAGAATGAACCATCATCATAAACCTGAATCAGATGCTTCAGGATCAAATCGCGATAGATGGGGCGGCCGTACGGTGCCAGTCCCATCACTTTGTACTCGCCGCTGTTAACGCGAAAGCCCAGGTAATACGTGAAGGCGGAGTACAGCAGTCCGAGCGAATGAGGAAAGCGGATTTCTTCCAGCAATGAAATCTGATTGCCGCGTCCCAGGCCGATGCTGGTGGTTGTCCATTCGCCGACGCCGTCCATCGTCAGAATCGCGGCTTCAACAAACGGCGATGGAAAGAACGCACTGGCGGCGTGGGATTCGTGATGTTCGGTGAATACGAAACGCCGTGAATAGCCATCACCCAGACCATTTCGCAATTGTGACGGCATGCGAAGTTTCTGCTTGAGCCACAAGGGCAGCGCCTGACGAAACGCGCGAAAGCCGCGTGGGGCGAAGGCCAGCCAGGATTCCAGCAGGCGATCAAAATGCAGCAGCGGTTTTTCGTAGAAGCTGACGTAGTCCAGATCCGGCAGTTTCAGGCCAGCCTGTTCCAGGCAGAATTTCACGGCGTGTTTCGGGAACGACGCATCATTTTTTTTTCGGGAGAAGCGTTCTTCCTGGGCTGCCGCCATGATTTTTCCATCCACAACCAGCGCAGCGGCTGAGTCGTGATAGAAGGCAGACAGGCCAAGGATTGCCGTCAACGATCGTCTCCGTCGTCGGACCCTTTCAGAAGACCCAGCGTGTTGTTCCAGATACTTTGTCGGGCACCAATCAGAATCCCCACCGCAAACCCCACGACATGGGCTGCGTTGGCAATATTTCCAAACGCACCTCCAATGCAGAGCAGCATCCAGAGGACCGCCCAGACAATCTGATCACCGGGAATCCCCAGGCCCTGCCACGGCTGGGTCCGGCCTCGCATCCAGACATAACCGATCAATCCAAAATCGACCCCTGACATGCCTCCGAAAGATCCCGGCGCATATTTGGGGTACATCGACAAGGTCCACGAATACTGTCCAATGTTGGATGTCACCGCCAGGATCAACACAAGCACAACGAAGTGTGTGGTGCCCCGGACGAATTCGATGCTTCTGCCAAGGTTCCGCAGCCACATCATGTTGAAGAGGATGTGCAGGAAACTGAAGTGCAGAAAAATTGGAGTCACGAATCTCCACACTTGTCCGGTCTTGACGATTGTTAGTAGTGAATGCGGTAGAGAGTCTTCGCGATCCGGAAACATCATTTGCCACCGATTTGGCGGCGGTTCGATGAACAAGGCATTTCGCAACTCAGACTGTTCATTGTTGCACGTCGGTGGGATCAGGGATCGGCCGCCTGATGCGTTTTTCCAGTCGGTACACAGGACAACAACCAGCACCGAGATGCCGATCAGGATCATGGTTGCCGGATAACATTTCCACCAGACTCCTGACCAGCGATCCTGGATGCGAACCTGCAGCTTCAGTCGGGCTTTTTCCTGGGCTCGTTCTTCGGCTTGTTGCTGCTGAACCAACTGCTCGGCGACTTGAAATTCGGAGGCTCCTGGATTTTGCTGAAACGCCGTCAGAACGTCGCGGGCTTTGTCACGATCGTCGTCACTGAGAATCCAGACGATCCAGGTATTTCCTTCTGGCGTGACTTCCGCAGGCATGGATCGGGATTTGAGCACATTGGCCAGCAAGTGTGCCTGGCGTTCGTCAGAAAATGAATGGAGTTCACGCATGAATTTTACGATCGGCCTTCTGAGGAGACTGCAATCCGGCGGACGCCGCGGCAGAAATAATCAATCACGGCGGGCGCATCGATCTGGGTGACGACTTCGGCGTTTGTCTGTCGAGTCCCATACGGCCGGCGGTCAGCGATGGTCATGCCGCTGGTGAGTTCGCCCGTGGTTTCGACGTCCAAAGCGACACTTTCCGTCATGAATTTTGCGGAGTGAGCGGCAACCGCCACGACCACCGCCGCAGGAATCGGGACTTCCTCGCGTGGCAGGAATTGGCGATTGGCCCGGACCGCAAACTGCATCAGGCCGATCATGAATTCACCAACCGGCGTTGACGGAATCAGGCCGCTCAGATTATCGATGTCATCAAACGTCAGTCCCGGATCATTGCAGACATCGAGGGGAATCAGGATCTTTCCAACCGGAGACCGCATGACTGTGCGGGCGGCCTGTGGATCGGACCAGAAATTGAATTCTGACGTGGGTGTGACGTCGCCGGATTGGCGCATCACCCCGCCGAGGCAGATTACGCCGTTCAGCAGTAACGGCAGATCGGGGTCCAGATCGAATGCCATGGCGACGTTCGTCAACGGGCCGAATGTCAGGATGCGGACTTCATTGGGATGTTCACGCACCAGATCGACGATCAGCTTTGGGGATTCTCGTCGATTGTGCAGGTCGGGCACGCGGGGGTCCACTTCTCCCAGTCCGAGGCGTCCGTTCAGAGATTGCTGCAGTGGCATTCCACTCGGAATATGATCGGCGGATGCTTCTGTAATGTCCGACTGACCGACGCGCGGATGCCGCAGTGGATCCGCGAGCCCAATCAAATAGTGCAGGTTGCGGGTGGCCTGGACCCCGGACACGCTCCCGGCAACTGCGGTAAGTCCCAGCACATCGATTGATGGATCAGCCATCGCGACAAGGACCGCGAGCGCATCTCCAATTCCGGGGTCTGCATCGATAATGATTTTCTGCGTCACTTCAATGGTACTCTTTCAGGAGTTTTGGGCTGATGGAGCATTCATCCGAGCTTCGGCTGCAAAAGATCAGCCAGGTTACTCGGCTTTGGCCGGTTTCGCAAGGTACTTGTCAAACCAGTCCAGCAAAGCGGTTTCGGCCTGTTGTCCCTGTTCGCCAGGAAATCCATGGGCGGCACCGTTCATGATGATCAGTTCGCAAGTCGCATCAATGTCATGCATCGCCTTTACAAATCGTTCACTGTGAGAAATTGGGACAAGTTCATCTTTGTCACCATGAATCAGCAGTGTCGGAGCATCGTCGTTCGTCACGGCAAGCAGTGGCGACACCGCTGGTGCCTGTTCATCGGGAAAGACGATGGCCGGAAAATTTTGACTCAGTGTCTTATGGTTCACGTATTCGCGAATATCGGTCGGAGGAAAATAGGCCACGACAGCCTGAACGCGGCTGGAGGCACGCTCCACTTCATCCTTTGCATCCGACTTTCCGTCGTCGCCCATCGTGCCCAGCACCAGCGACAGATGTCCCCCAGCGCTTCCGCCGCAAACGCCGATACGATTCGGATCGATGCCATAGTCTGCAGCGTGGGCTCGTATGTGCCGAATCGCGAGTTTCACATCCGCCACGGCATCCGGGACTTTGAAATACGGGCTGCTGCCGTGTCGCACAAGAATCAGTGTGTAGCCGCAGTCCACGATCTTTTCAAAAAGATTGAGTGGCCCCTTTTGAGGACGCACAAAGTTCTCGGGTGGACCCCACATGGAGACCCAGCCGCCACTGACCATGAACAGCACGGCGGCTCCGTTTGGATTCTTCGCTGGCTTCACGACATCGTAGGTTAGCGCCATGCCTGCCTTGTGGCCATAAATGATGTCCGGCGTGATGCTGCGCCAGTCCTCTGCGAAGGTACTGGGTGACATCAAGATCAGCAAGAGAATCAGTACAGCGCGGGTACGCATCAAGTTGGCTCCCAAATGACAGAATGATTCGACAGGCAGGCATTCAGACACAGTATCAATTATGCGGCGAATCTCGCCCAGTCTGTGAGTGGCGCAATCAGCCCTTTTATCGATTGTTCTTGAAGGTCGCGACCGCCAAGGAAGTCGTCAGCAATCGGGAATGCGGCAATACAACGGTGATCACTCATGGCTTGCCGCGACCATAATCGCAGCGAATCACGGTTTGTGGCACGCCTGGAATACATGCAATTCCCCGCCTTTACCCGCCTGAATCTGTGAAATTGCTCATCTTTCGTTGTGCTGCAATCATCGGACTGTTACTGTCAGCAGGTGAATCTCGGAAGATAACACTCGGGATCTCTGCTCAATCGCCCACCGCCACAACTCCCGCCTTAAAACACCAGGAACGCCGTTCATGCAGTTGCAGAAGGGGATTTTCTGTCGATGCCGCGCATGGCCCGCTGCAGCGCGGATCTTAATGATTTGCGTTGGGGTGTTGTCGGTTTGCTGCGAGCGCCCGATCCAGGCGGGAGATCTGTTGTCCGCTGAAACGGAAATCACCGTCGCCATTGACCACTATGTGCAAGAGCATCTGACGACCGCTGGAGTCGCCACCGTTGGTCTGGCAGACGACTTGGTTGTGCTGCGTCGAACGACTCTGGACCTCGCGGGACGAGTCCCCACGTCGGTTGAACAAGACTGGTATCAGCAGCAGCCAGCCACTGAACGTCGCCGTCTGCTCGTCGAACGACTGATGCAATCGCCAGACTTTGAATTTCATCATCGTAACTGGCTGGATGAGACGCTGCTTCCCGTTCAACCCTACAACGATGAATTCCGCAACTACCTGCTGACGGCTGTCCAGGAACGGCGTCCCTGGGACACGGTTTTCCGTGAGATCATGAAGGCCGATGCGACTGAGAGTCCGCAGAAAGGCGCGTCACAGTTTCTGAAAAGTCGCGTCCGGGAACTCGATGATCTGACCAACGATACGGCGATCCTGTTTTTTGGCGTCAACATCAGCTGCGCGAAATGCCATGACCATCCGCTGGTCAGTGACTGGAAACAGGATCACTTTTACGGCATGCAGGCATTTTTTCAGCGAACGTATCAGACGCGGAAGACAAATTCACTGGCCGAACGCCCGTTTGGTGAAGTCAAGTTTGCCACGGTCGGCGGCGAAAGCAAAACAGCCTCGTTCATGTTTCTGACTGGTGATATGATTGCGGATCGAACTCCGCAGCTGCCTGACGACGAACGAAAGATACTTGAGGAACGTGTCCGCAAGCTGGAAAATGAAGACGCGGAAGCTGAAGTCCTGATTCCCGATTTTCGTCCTCGCGATGAACTTGTTGAGCTGGCGTTGAATGACACGAAAGATCGTTTCTTCGCCCGCAATATCATCAATCGTGTGTGGGCTCGCCTGCTCGGGACTGGGCTGGTCAATCCTTTGGATCAGATGCACAGCGGCAACGCTCCCAGTCATCCAGAGTTGCTGGACTGGCTTGCACTTGATCTCGTCACGCACAGCTATGACCTGCGGAGACTGATTCAGGGAATCGCGTTGAGCGAAGCTTACGCGAGATCGAGTGAATGGACATCGGGATCAGAACCACCGCCAGCCAGTACGTTCGCGATGGCTCAAACACGTCCGCTGACGCCGCGACAGCTTGGTGCTTCGCTGCACGTCGTCATTCGCAATCCTGACCAATGGCCTGCGATTGATGATACCGAGGCGTGGACGAAGCGACGAATAGAGCTGGAAAATCAGGCAAACGGCTGGGTTCGTGAGTTCGAGCAGCCGACAGAAAACTTTCAGATCGCCGTGGATGAAGCATTGTTCTTCAGTAACAACAACCGCGTTCAGGACGACTTGCTGCGTGACTCGGATGACCGACTTTTGGGTCGGCTGAAGAAGGTCGAAGATCAGTCGCAGGGTATTGAACAGCTTTGGCTGACTGTTATGAATCGACCGCCGCAGTCCGACGAACTTGTCGCCGCAACAGCATGGCTGGATCGTGTTCCGGATAAGAAAGACGAAGCAAGAAAACAATTCCTCTGGGCACTGCTCGCGGGTCCAGAGTTTCGGTTTAATTATTGAATTTTGGTAGGTCCTTTCTGCCGGAAAGGACTTTCGCCGCAAGGCGAACCTGTGTGCATGCGGCATCAACGGATGATGTTCGAAGTTCCGTGATCCGTCGTTCTGAGTTTGAAATCGAAAATCGTTTGGTCGCAGGTCGCGGCAAGCCGCGAAGTCCTTTCCGGCAGAAAGGACCTACTTTGTCGTCTCTTCATCAAAGGTTTCTCTCATGAGTCACACCATGCCATCCGGACTCTGCATTCCGTCGCATCACGCTGTCTCGCGTCGCGGATTTCTTTCTGAAGGCACCCTCCGCGCTGCGGCGGCCGTCAGTGTCGCCGGTTGCTTTGCTTCTGACATGGGGCAGATTCATTGCCTGCGATCTGAAGAAGTCGCTGCCGAGCTGAAGAAGCAGGACAAGCGCGTGATCCTATTGTGGCTCGCAGGCGGTGCCAGTCAGTTTGAAACTTGGGATCCCAAGCCGGGAGCGAAGACCGGCGGGCCGTTTCGCGCGATCCAGACAAATGCCACCGGAGTTCACATCAGTGAACTGCTTCCTGAGCTGGCTCAGCGGATGCAACACACGGCCATCATCCGGTCGCTCAACACAAAGATCGCCGATCATGGCCGCGGCGCGGACCTGATGGAAACTGGTCGATTGAAGGATCCCAGTATCCTCTATCCGGACCTTGGTGCCGTGGTGGCGCGAGAACTCGGACGACTCGAAAGTCGTGTGCCGGACTATGTCTCGCTCTATACAGAGACAGAAGGACGTCGCAAAGGCACCAGCGGATATCTGGGTTCCCGATACGCTCCCATGTTTCTGTCGGACAGCATGATTCCGCCAAATATCAGTCGGCTCGAATCCGTGTCAGAAATCGATCACAAAGATCGAGCGGCATTGCGGGACGCCCTCGGACGACGCTTCGCAAATTCCCGCCGCAGCCACACGGTTGATAGTCAGAATTCCGCGTACCAGCGAGTCAGCGGGCTGATGGCCAGTGCGGAACTCTTCGACATTACTCAGGAGCCTGCGGAAGTCCAGGCTCGCTACGGGCCGACTCAGTTCGGTCATCAGTGCCTGATCGCTCGCCGACTGATCGAAGCGGGCGTGCCGTTTGTGAAAGTGGCCCGCGCCTGGTGGGACAGCCATGGCCAGAATTTCGAGACACATCAGGAACTGTGCGCCGATCTTGATCATTCCATGTCAGTCTTGCTGGATGATCTTGAACAACGTGGTCTGTTGAAGAATACGCTTGTCATCACGCTCGGTGAATTCGGTCGTACTCCGCAGATCAATTCCAGTCTTGGCCGCGACCATTTTGCCAGTGCCTGGAGCTGCAGTCTGTCAGGACTCGGCATTCGCGGCGGCGTGGCCTATGGCAAAACAGACCCTGAAGGCCACAAAGTTGTGGAAGGCGAAGCGAGTGCCGGGGATTTGTTCGCGACGATCCTGTCGGCACTGGGAATTGATCATCAGCACGAGAACATGGTCGGGGCGCGACCTGTGCCGCTGGCGGATTTTGGCTCGAATCCGATCGCCGAAGTTCTTGCGTAGCTCAATGTCTTGTTCCGAGGCTCCAGCCTCGGAACACACTGCCCCGGAGGCTCCTGCCTCCCGTGTTTCAGACTGGAGGCAGGAGCCTCCGAACAGTGCGTTCCAGGGCTGGAGCCCCGGAACGAGTTTGACAGGAAACAACAATGGACGAAAACACAACTCCGCAATCCAGTGAACCAGATGCCTCTGCTGTGGCCAGCGCGGTCCTGCCGAACACCGTGAAAGTGCAGAAAACATTTTCACTGCCCGGCATTGGCTTCTGTCTGGCGACCGCAGAGGACAAGTCCACCATCTACACTGGCGTCTCGGACGGTTCGATCATCAAGGCGGGACTGACTGCTGAAAAGATTGAGCCCGTCGCGCTGGCCTCGGAAGGCCATACAAGTTACGTCACGGGACTGGTTCGCAGCGGAGACACTCTGATCTCAGGCAGTTATGACTGTTCGCTCATTTGGTGGAACGCTGGTAGCGGCGAAATCATTCGTCGCGTCTCCGACGCCCATGACCGCTGGATTCGGATGCTGGCGATCAGCCCCGATCAAAACCGAATCGCCAGTGTTGGCGACGACATGAAAACGAAACTCTGGGATGCAGCGACCGGCGATTGCCTGGCCACATGGGGCGATTACGCATCAAAGACGCCTCAGGGTTTTCCGTCCATGTTATACGCCGTCGCGTTTTCCGCCGACTGCAAATGGCTGGCCACCGGAGACCGCACCGGCCGCGTCCTGGTCCGGGATGCGACGAGCGGACAAATCGCCGCCACGCTGGAAACCCCAGTCATGTACACCTGGGATCCCCGAGCCCGCCGCCATTCGATCGGCGGCATTCGCTCGCTGGCGTTTTCGAATGACTCGAAACAGCTGGCGGTTGGCGGCATGGGAAAAGTCGGCAACATCGACCACCTCGAAGGCGTGTCGCGGATTGAAGTCTTCAATTGGGAAACGAATGAACGCCGATTCGAAATTGAAGACAGCAAATACAAGGGACTTGTCGAGGCTCTGCAGTTTGGTCCGGAAGACAAATTCCTCGTCTCGGCTGGCGGAGACAACAGCGGCTTTGTCAGTGCATGGAACATGACGGACGGAAAACTGCTGGCTCAGGACAATGCGCCGATGCATGTGCATGACTTTGAGCTAAACTCTGACGGGCGTTCGCTGGTCGCGGTCGGGCATCAGCAGGGGGCCATTATCGATTTATTTGGGGCATAGAGGTTTGTTGCGAAGGATGCAGTCTCATCCGCTGCTTACGGACTTACCGAAAATTGCCCGCCAATTGGCCACTTGCTGGACACGCCTTTTTTCCCGGATGCATTGCAAACTCCCGGTATGGTGGATTGGGGAATCAAATGTTCGCACTGGAACGGAAAGCAAATTCGGTATTTTGAAAGAACCCATTGACTTCAACTGCACAGATTGTTTTCGCACTCGTCATCAGGATCACGCAGCGATGAAAACCCTTTACTTTGACATTGACGGAACGATCAATGATTACCACGACGTTACAAAACGTCGGCTCAGCGACGGGACGCTGCAGAAGCTTCTCATTCGCAAAGGGTTTGAACGGCTTGTGTGTGTTTCTGGCTGGACAACAATGATTCGCGATGCCAGTCGAAATCCTTACCTTCGACCGACGATGGAGCAACAGGTTGAAACGCTGCGGCAAGTCATTGTCGAGGCGTTTCCAGACAAAGAGGACTTTCATGCCAGGTGCAAATTGGAATTTGAGAATGATCAACGTGGGCGGCACATCAATTTGGCCGAAGACTTCTACTATCTCGACGACTGGGCGAAAGAATTCTTTGAAAAGCACCATGGCCCGGGCAGCTATGCAGCCTACGAAAGTACTCGTATTCTGATGTGCGACCCTTATAGTGACGGCGAAGATATCATTGAATTCCTTGAGAGAATCCCGAATACCATAAGAACTGAGGCATGATGCGAGTGCTGTATATTTCGGGCACCGATGGAAAATCGAAATGCGTCGATGTTCGCATTGATGCCGTCAGGGCATCAAAGTTCTCAAAATACCATTCTCGACCGCTCCATTCCGCCAATTGCAACGATTGAAAATCGGCGATTGAAAATTGACTCGATGGTTCCAACACTTTGCCAACCTCGCGATCCGTTTCGCCAGGGAATAGCCGCAAGTCCAAATACCGGACCATTTCAGGCAAGTGTGAAGGAAAGATCGTCATGGAAACCGCTCGTAAATCGACAAAGAAGTCAGAAAGCTCAAAAAGTACCAAGCATTCGAAAAGTGCTACTCCGCACGGAATTGTGAAGTTTCGTTGGCATGATGAAGCCCGAATTCTGCTGGAGATCGGAACCCCGCCACTTGTGCTTCTCGTCGGCGATCCCGGCGTTGGAAAGACAACATTCTCTCGGCATGCGGCAGCAGACATGACCGGCCAGGAGGCTCTTGTTCTGAGTGGCTCACCGGAGATCGAGCAAAGCCATCTGTTCGGACGCTGGACACTTTCAGGAAACGAAACGCGGTTTATCGACGGACCACTTCCGCTGGCCCTTAAGTCCGACCGTTGGCTGATCGCGGAAGAATTTTCATTGATTCCTCTGGAAGTGCGGGCGTTGCTGCTTCCGCTCCGCGATCAGTCCGAAATCACAAATCCGATGACGGGCGAAGTGCTGGAGATTCCGGCAAAGTTTCGTCTCGTCTGTACTTCAAACTCTGAGAGTTTGACTTGCCGTAAGAATGCAGGGATTTCCAAAGTCCTCTACGATGGATTCTATGTCATGGAGTGCGGAGAGCTCAGCAATGCGCACGTCCTCGAACTGTTGCAGTACCACTTTCCGCAATGCACAGATGAACGTCGTAACCGCGTCCTTGAATTGTGGAACGAATACCGTGATTTCAGCAGCAAGGGCTCAAGCGGGAAGAGTCATCTGAGCTACCGCGCTGCCGACCATCTCATGCGTTTGCTGCAGGCCGGACTCACTGAAGACCGCGCAGTGCAGATCGCACTCGTGAACAAGTTTCTGCCGAGTGACGCAGATCTCTTCAGTGCCGCGCAGTTGAAGAACTCGATCAGCGAATGATCGCACCATTCTCGTTCCAGGGCTCCAGCCCTGGAACGCACTGCTCCGGAGGCTCCTGCCTCCCCCCTAAACTCCGCTGCCTGGTTTCGCCATTCTTCAAACAGGACCATTCCCATGATGACCGAACAAGAACTCCAGTTGAAACGTTTTTCCACGCGAACATTGAATATGCTCGCCACGATTTTCGGTGGCTGTGGTGATGCCCGCGTGATTCTGTCAGAACGAGCCACAAATCCGTTGACTGTCGCACTTGGCAGCCGCACGATTATTCTGAACCCGGATCGATCCGGACTCTATGACCTTGCGCTCGGTGCGGTACTCCTGAAGCATCGGCCATTACTGTCGAAGGGACCAAAAGACGCAGAGCGGCTCGACCGCTGGCTGAATCTCAAGGCTCAGAAAGTGCTTGGGCGTGAAGCACAGCAGGAGTTGCAGTCGCGTTTTTGCCGGATTGATCGCCTGCCAGGCAATTGTCGCCCAGGCAGAAGTCTGGAAGGGCTGAAACTCGTCGATAAGTGCGTCGAATGGGAGGCATTGAAAAGGTCGTCGATGTTGTCCGCGTTGCAGCCTCCGACATCCAGAGCTGCGACTGGTTTGTCACTCGAAGCGGGCATCGTGCCGGAACTCGAAATCACAGGTGCAGAAGACGACTTCAATTGGATTGTTGAGTCCCTGGAAGACGGCTCACTGCCTATGCAAACATTGCCACATCTTGACGAGCTGCCCTTTGTCCGAATTCCGTTGCGGATCGAATCCGCAGAACGATTTCCGTTGCTTGAAGAATGGGACGAGCAACTCGCTGATGCGGGCAACAAAGCGACTATCGCTAGCCTGATGAAATGTCACCGCGACAAAGCCGTGGTCCGAGAACGCCGAAAAAACGCGGGACGTCATTCCTTCTCGGGAACCCATCTTGATCCGAATCGACTTGTCGAATCCATCATGAATGCCCGTGTTGGCCTTTCGACTCCGATCTTTCGCCAGGCAGCGACAAATCTGGAACCTGTGTTTGATCCTGACCAGTTTCTTGTCGTCATGAGCTTTGACCTCAATGATCTCCGCGATCTTTCCTGGAACGGAAACCGCAGTTCCGTCCTGCGATTTCTGGCCGTACTGTTGACCTGTTATCACCGCTTGGGAGTCCACCTGATCGTCCAGGGAACTGCCGATCAGACAATCACGCTGTCCAACGGAAAAACAGTCTGCCTGCATTTCACATCCACGTTGAAATCAGTCACTGATTCCTACGAAGACGTTCTGTTGCCCCGCCTTGCACATCTGATGCAAAAGCCACCACAACTCCCCGGCGAATCCGGCTGCTTTCACGCCGCTGCCGCAGAAGTCATCCGAGCAACGTTCAACGCAGAAGCGGCCACAGGCGATTATTCATACTTCACTCAGATCTGGTGGGCCAGGCATTTGCTGTCGTCTAGTTCATCTGCCCTGCAAAGCCCCAGCTTCCTGCAACGCACCGCCGACCACATCGACTACACGATTTCCGAACTCGAACGCGACCTCAGCGACGGCACACTCGACGCCCTTGGCTGCTTCCTGCCCCGAGAACTCAAGCAACTCGGCCAGAACGGACGGTTTCTGCAGGGGGTCAAGTTCTGACTATTTTGTCGATCGCCTTGGCAGATCAGTATTGTCCTCGCGTTCAATTCCTGGTTGCTCTTCATACTATCCGAGCAGTGCCGCGCATTACATCATGCGTTGTTGCAATCCCGCCGTGAAGCCGGTGGCGATGCCCAGCAGGATCAGCATCGGATACGTGTCGCGATTAAGTTTCTTGTTCTTCGCCTTTTCCGGGACCAGGAATCGATGATAGTAAGTGATGTGCAACGTGACGGTGACACCGGCAATCCAGATCTCCGTGAGATGTTGAAAGTACTGCTGGAACAAGGCAGGCCATGTGAGTTTGTCGGCACCAGTAAAGCACCCAGGGAAAGTTACGTAATTACATTGCGAGAGATATCGCTTTTCGGGGCTCCGTTCACAGCCATACCTGCGAGACAATTGCAGAGATTGACCAGGGCGGGAGATAAGATCCGACTGGGAGGGAATGTCTACTGCGTCGGCACCTCATTTCGAAGGCAGTTTCTGGAACTTGTTCGGCAAGCAAGATTGGATCCTGGTTCATCCGTTGATGTGCAATCGATCACGATTCAAAGTCCCCGAGGAGTTCTGTGTTTGCTTGGGAATCAGCAGCCGGAGTTGATCGAACTGGTCTGTGAGGTTTGTCCTGATGAACTTGCCCCGGAGTCAACATCACTCCACGATTTGCGGCAGGATCGTGGCCGGAAGATTGGACATGCCGCCAAAGACAAATCCCAGTTGCGAAGCGGTCTGCTTACACTCGACGTGCTTCAGGAATTGGAACGCACCGGAAATGAACTTGCCCGAGACGAAGTGCATAAAGATCGAGTATTACCCAAACTCACGCTTGAGGAATTAAGGGATCAGGGCATCCCACCTGCCATTGCCTGCTTGCTAATTCAATTCCGCCGGATACTTCCGCGGAAGCCCAAAGATGACTCTGAATCTCGTGAAAAGTTCGTCGAGCTGCTTCCTGCCCTTTTTCAGGAGCTGACCAACTGCCGAAGTCTCGTAGAAGCATCTGTCGTCTTTTCGAAAGGGGAGTTGTGTCGCCAGATTCAATCAGCCAACGTGGCAGGCCCTCGTTTCAAGGGTGTGGTTCGGAGTGCTCGAATGGGTTGGGCTGCAGGCTTCGGAAAACATCTGCGTGAGATTCAGGCTTCAGAATCTGAACTCGCGTGGGTCATCACCGGAAAAATCCTTGCTGTCAAAATCCGTCAGCGACAGGAGGATGGATTGCCAATGCCTACACGCACGATGCGAACATTGTCGGAACTGAAACGTGTTGGGCCAGATGTTCCTCAGGCATCGATTGAGACGTTGATTGACCGATATGGTTTTACAGGCATCGAACTTGGTAAGTGGGTCAGCGTCAAAGAATCACAGCCTTTGATTCAGTGGGTCTCGGATTCCTGTTTTGATCTTGAACACATCGTCGGTCAGTGGCTCGAAGTTTTGAGTCGTCGGGGCAACCTTGCCCTGGCACTTGGAGCCCGTGGAAAAGGGAAATCCTGCGCGCACTATGAATCTTCGCTGCGAGTCATCAATCTGACCAAGACTCGCGGAGACGGATCTTTAGCGCATGAATTCGCGCATTTCATCGATCAGATGATTGCCTCGCACTCGAATTCCTCCAGCGAACGCTTCCTTTCCGACCGAGTCAATGTGGGAACTCGCGAAAGCAGAAAAATTGGGGCGGCCATGCAGGATCTTTTGAGCGTCATTGGACTTGTGCCTTCAATAAACCACCTGGAAGGGGATCCGGCAGGAAAGCGATGGTACCGTAAAGCGTGGGTGTTGCGTGCGTGGAACGGCGAAGGTCATGATGCGCAAAAAGCGTTCGCGAAACTTGCCAGGCAATATCCGCGACAATTCGAGGACGGTCGCGAGGCCGCAAGGAACTCACAGATGCTGGCAGGGACAAAAGAACGACTATTTGGTCGATGGAACTCAACGAGATTTCACCAACTTTAAGGGTTGGCCATATTCTGTGGGAGCCCAGCGGGCCGAGATCAATCGGCGCATGAGATTGTTGATGACAGCATGTGCCGACGAGTTTGCGGCTTGACGATATTTGAGTCCACCTGATCGTCCAGGGCACAGCCGATCAGACAATTACTTTGTCCAGCGGAAAAACAATCTGCCGGCACTTTATACTCCACGCGGCCTGGAATGAGGCTGTCAATTCTCGTTCCAGGGCTCCAGCCCTGGAACGCACTGCACTGGAGGCTCCTGCCTCCAGCGACAATCTCGCGAGGCAGGAGCCTCGGGAGCAAGGACTTCAATCCGCACCACGTGAAGTCTACATCGACTTTAAAATCAGTCACTGATTCCTACGAAGACGGTCTGTTGCCCCGACTGGCACATCTGATGCAAAAGCCACCGCAACTTCCTGGCGAATCCAGCTGCTTTCACGCTGCTGCCGCAGAAGACAGCCGAGCATCCTTCAACGCAGAAGCAGCCTGGGGTGCGGGACAAATAGCAATCAGTCGAAAAGTTTTTTAGGCAACATTTGATTTTGCCCCGTGCCAGCTCGCCTGGCACGAGCGGAAGATTTGTCATTAGCCAGCGGGAACGAACACGAGGCCGCCCCGGTCGGCTTGTCCAACCGGAACGGAAAGTTTTGCACGATGAAACATGATGCACCGCTGCGAAACTTGGCTTCCTGCCAGGCAAGCTGGGCTGGGGAGCGGTCGTGTTGATGATGGCGTCACTAATTTCAAATCTGGCGTTCCTGCCGGACAAGCCGGCAAGGGGCGGAAGCTCGATCGGGCCGTACCTGTCGTCGAATTCATGGAACAAAAAACACCGCATAAAAAATACAGATTTCCGCAAACCTGCTATTTGTCGCGCACCACAGAAGCAGCATCAGGCGACTATTCGTACTTCACTCAAGTCTGGTGGGCTCGACATCTGTTGTCGCCGAGTTCTTCGGCACTGCAAAGCCCAAGTTTCCTGCAGCGCTCCGCCGACCACATCGACTACACCGTTTCAGAACTCGAACGCGACCCCAGCGACGGCACGCTCGACGCCCTTGGCTGCTTTCTGCCCCGCGAACTCAAGCAGCTTGGTCACAACGGCGGGTTTCTGCGGGGGTGAAGTCTTGAAGGTGAGCTGTGACGGCGGTGCGCGTAACATACCACTCGGACACATTTTGACGGTCTTTCCTATCGCGAACCTAGCGGCAAAGTTTTGCCCCCAACGTCCGAATTCTCTCGCCAGATGATTGAGTTACTGTTATGATTTCCGGCATGAATTCCATTGAATCAACATCACCGTCGGCATCTTTCTACATCGGGCACATCAGGAACGGCGTAGTTGTGTTCGGTGTCACCAATCCTTCACTCGCAGAAGGACAGGCTGTTCGTGTTGAACCTGTGAGTGAACCTGAAATCTTTGTCGATAACGAACACCTCGATCGAACGCGGCAACTCCAGGTTCTGTTCGAGCAATGGACGGAAGAGGATTTTCAACTACTCCCCGAAGAAGCTGACCGATTGCGAGTCGCTCTGGAAGAAAGCCCGGGTCTCACGTTTCGACCACCGGATTCCCCGTAAAGATTCATTCTCGCCATGCCAAACTGTTTCCTGCTGGATACTGGGCCGCTCGGACTACTTGCTCATGATCGTCCGGCGCAACGTCTACCCATTCAGGAATCGCTGATCAAGGAGATGGCGAGGACATTCAAACAACGTTCTTTAGGGAAGCCACAACCGTGGCCAGGCAGACCTCGCTGGCTTTGTGCCAGCGGACCAGGGTTTGGCGACTAAAGACGCTAAACCAGACGAAGCAACTCCCCATCCGACCTCGCGTCGGTGGAAGCTCGGTTTGGCAACTGGGAATCGCAAGGCGTTCGAGTCACGGGCAACCATTGCTCGCAGTTGTCAAACCCAGCTTCCACTGGCATGAAGCCAGTGGGGGCCAAAGCGTCGGTTTGTTCTTTCGTTCGCAGTTGCCAAACCTGGTGTCCACCGGCGTGAAGCCGGTGGGGGACCACGAAATCCGAAAACGCAAAGTCGGCATTCAAATTCATGTCTCAAACGACCGCCATTCCTTCAACTCCACGACATTCTCATCATGCGTTCAACCAAAATGCCCCACAACACTCCGGACCGCACAGATCGCGCCCTCCCGCACCGCAGCGAGTAAAATTCTGACGAGCTTCGGCGAACGCAGGGCGTCAGTCCAATGGCTTTCATTTTGCGACCAGCGTCACTCGACGAGTGTCGTCAACTTTTTACGTTCGAGTCCAATCGGACGTCAGTCCCCTAATTGGGCGATTCCCACAGGAGACTCAGAGGTCTGTTGATCAAATTGTAAGGCAGGCATCTTGCCTGCCGTTGCGTAAACTTGACTCTACATTATCGAGTGAAATCTGACCCGTAGGCTGCGCTGTGCCAGAATTGCAGGGCAGCATAATTCTTGAAGACCGGAACGAACGTAGTCGCGTTGACGATCGGAAACAGGAGTTGAATCCTCACGGGTACTCACACACTCTCCAAGAATCGGCCCGTGTGACCAAATCCCAACTCGACTGCAATAGCCGTTTAAAAAAATCCTCATCGAGCCACGAGGGGTGAAACACATGGTGCGAAAGAATGGTGTGTCAAAACGACAAATCGCAGGCCCAGATGAGTTGGCTCGCCATCACGATGAACCCCCGATCGACTGCTTGCGTGTGAGCACGGCCATCGTCATTCCGCAGCAGGTTGCTTTTTCATAGCGGCCGCAAGTAACTCACTGGCCTCTGCAGTACTAACCGCGCGCATGCCACTTGTATCGAATTTTAGTATTAGTTCAGTTGGCTTAGCTTCCTTCACGAACGAAGGATAGGCATTGATTCTTACACGGAATTGCGTGCCTTTTGCTGTTGCTGGCCAAGATGTCTGCATTCCATCGGTCATCCTAAATGTGGCCAACGGCATGTTATCGTAGCCACTGAACGGGACAAACTGAGGTTTTGTCGCATCACCATACTCAATAGTCATGGTGCTGCGGCCGAGATCAACATCGATCCCTTGGCCAACTTTTCCTTCGTCTGGAAACCTCCCGTTGATGAAACCCTTCAAATCCAACTGGTAGCGAATCCAACTAGGTTTATCTGCAATGCTATACACATCATAGGGAGAGCTGGCGGCATCCAGTGCTTCACTGAAGTCGAGAGTTACAGCTACGCCAACTACGTCTGGCAGTTGCATCGATTGGTTCGGTTTCAACGTAATAGGCACTCGCAATGGATACAAAATTGTGCCACCGTCACCATGAAGAAATTTGGGTTCTGCGCGAAATGAAGTGCGCGTCGGAAGTAAAGTGATGGCTTAGGGTTTACGGAAAGGTGGTGATGTTGTTCAGATTCGGGGAGTTCAAAACGATGAATCAGGAGATGCAACATGACCACTGAGAGTGAATTGTACAAATCGATAGGTGTCCGAGGCTACTCGTCGCTGGAGTGTTGGCGGAAAGACGGGACATTT